>FWPU01000032.1_pt1 | contig 24506 bp, 18 predicted proteins | sample 2228361 | NCBI WGS metagenome assembly FWPU01 (sample SAMEA103939777, study PRJEB20133) | metagenome | reverse complement strand
ATCAGCCAGCTAGACGATGAAGACGCCGCAGTCTTCCTTGCCGATCTTGGTATCGCCGAATCCAGCCGCGACCGCGTCATCCGCCAATCGCTCGACTTGCTCGGTCTGATCCCATTCTTTACCGTCGGCCCGGACGAATGCCGCGCTTGGACGATCCGTCGCGGCACCACGGCGCTGGAGGCTGCCGGAGAAATCCACAGCGATATTCAACGAGGCTTCATTCGCGCCGAGGTTGTCTCGTACGATGATCTGATTGCCGCTGGCGGGCTCGCGGAAGCCAAGCGACTCGGCACGTACCGGCGAGAGGGCAAGACCTACGTCGTACAGGACGGCGACATCATCCACTTTTTGTTCAACGTCTAGTCCGGATTTTTGTGCCGCAGTTTGGACGCCGCCGTCCCCGAGAGTCGAACAACCCGCGCTCTGCCAGCGAATCCGGCTAACGCCGGCAGTTGGTGCACAGGAGCTATCACGTTGACGTCCCGGTGAGGGGGCTTCGTAGCGCCAAGCGTGGAGGTTTGGATCCGCACAGCGCCTGCGCAGTGACCCGTCCGTTTATGAATCGAATCTTCCCAGGCCAGAAGATCCCTCGCCGGGTGAGTCCAACTGCCTGGCTCTGGCGGCCCTTTCCCGGAGAGTGGCTGCCTGATCCACCCCTCGACCGTCTGATGTTAGCACTACCCCATACTGCGTCCGCGCTTCCTCGGCCGAGATAATGCCGTTACGGACATCCTCCAGAACGAGCGCGGGATCCCTGGTCAAGGGATCGAAAAACCCTCCCCCGCCTGGCAGATGCAAGGTGATCACGGTCTCCGGATCGAGCTCCCGGGCACCCTTTCGCACGATCCGCTCACCGGTTGACAGCACGATCTCCGCTGGCGCTCCGGGCTTACCACCGGCATATCCGGCTGCCGGGTGATGCACGCGGTCAAAAAGTGGAGAGAATGTGAACGGGCGTCTGGTGCGCACGCCGAGACGCAGCGTCTGACCACAGCCGCCGCGAAAACGCCCGGGACCCGCCGAGCCCGCGCGAATCTCGCGCGCGTGCACGATCACCGGCGAAAGCTGCTCGATGACCTCGGCGGGAACCCCAGCGATGCCACTCGGAAACGCGGTCGCGTGTAGCCCGTCCTTCGTGGGCCGCGCTCCGGTGCCACCACAAGAAAACCAGACATAGGTAAATGGATGATCGAGAAGATCGTATCCAGTAAACTGCAGGTTCCAAATGTTTGCGGCTCCTTCGGCCATCACCCGGTCAGGAATCACCTTCGCTAAGGCGCCGAAGATGGCACCCGGCAGAAAATGTCCGATGATATGGCGGGCCGAGACTGGCGCCGGTGGCAGCGCATTCAAGATGCACCGCGGTGGAGCCGTCACGGTGACTAGGAGGAAGCTCCCCTCGTTGTTCGGCACCTCCGGAGCTAGAGCGCATTTCAGCGCGTACGTCGTGTAAGCGTGAGTGTAGTTCAGCACGACGTTGATGCCACGCTTGCTCTCCGGCGAGCTTCCTGCCCAGTCAACGAGGAGCTCGTCTCCTCGTTTGGTGATCGTGACGTGCAGCCGGACCGGCTCTTCATAACCGTCAGAGTAGACCTCGTTTTCGTACACGCCGTCGGGTAACTCTGCGATCGCCGCGCGCATGGCCCGCTCCGACCGTCCGATGATTTCGGCTGACAGCTCGTCAAGCGAGGACAAGCCAAATTCGTTCATGAACTCGATCAGGCGGGCAGCACCAACGTCGTTGCCAGCGGCCTGGGCATGGATGTCACCGAGCACCGGCTCCGGAGCACGCACATTCGCGGCAAGGATCTTCAACAACTCACGATTCGGCTCACCGCGATCATAGAGCTTCGTGATGGGAACAAAGAGTCCTTCCTCGTAGACCGAGCGTGCGTCTGTCGAGAGCCCGATGCCCCCGATGTCCAACACATGGCACGTGTTGCCAAAGAATCCCACGAGATCATCGCCACGAAACACCGGCGTGATGACCGTGAAATCGTGCAGGTGGCCCGATGTCTTTTGCGGATCATTGGTGATAAGCACATCACCAGGCCGGAGTTCGTGTGGCGGATACACGGCAAGGAAATGGCGGATGCAGGTCGCCATAGCGTTGATGTGACCAGGCGTGCCCGTCACTGCTTGCGCGATCATGTTTCCCTGGACGTCGAAGACACCAGCCGAGAGATCGCCTGCTTCACGAACGATTGAGGTAAAGCTTGTTCGCATGAGGGCCGTGGCCTGCTCATTCACCACGGAAATCAAGCGATTCCACATCACCTCAAGCAGGATAGGATCAATGCGCGTTTGTGGCGTCTGAGTGATCATGATCTGTTCTGTCAGCGAACGGGGCGGCCTTGCCAGCCGCCCCCACGAACGAACCTCAATCGAGACCTCGTGCAATCGTCAGATGCACCCTACCGGCGAGGCCACAGGCGTCGCTTCTGGACTTGGCGTCCCGGCTCCCGGCGAAGCGACCGGGCTTGCCGGCGAGGCAACAGGCGATGCGGCGGGGCTGCCCACGGCGGTTGCCGTTGGTGATGGCGTCGGTGTGCACGTTGGCAACGACGTTGGCGTAGCGGTCGGTGGTACTGCCGTCTGCGTCGGTGTCACGGTCGGCGTTGCCGTCGGTACGGGTGTCGCCGTGGCTGTTGGAGTCGCAGTCGCGGTTGGCACCGGTGTATGCGTCGCCGTTGGCACAGGCGTATGCGTGGCCGTCGGCGATGGTGTCAACGTCGGCGTCGCAGTCGGCAGTGGGGTGGGGGTGTTTGTCGCCGTCGGCACCGGCGTGTGTGTCGCGGTTGGCTCCGGCGTATTGGTAGCCGTTGGCGCCGGCGTCGCGGTGTCCGTGGGAACCGGCGTTGCTGTATCCGTCGGCACCGGCGTCGGCGTATCCGTCGGCGCAGGAGTTGCCGTGGCCGTCGGCTCCGGCGACGCTGTGCTCGTGACGGTGGGAGACGGTGTCTCCGTGGCAGCCGCGATCACTGCGCCTTCAACGGTGGGAGAGGCCACCTCGGTAACCTCTGGCGAGGCGACCGGTGTCGCCTCCTCAGTTGCCATCGGAGACGCCACAACTGTTTCTTCCACTTCCGGTGTGGCTGGAGCCGGCGACGGCGAAGCGACCGCGGTCAGTTCTGGCGAAGCGATGGTCTCGGGAGTGGCTTCCTCAGTTGCTTCCGGCGATGCGGCTGGACTGGCCACGACCGTCTCTTCCACCGGTGTTGCCGGAGATGCCATTGGCGATGCTACCGGAGACGCTACCTCTGGCGTGGCAGGCGGCGATGCCGGCACCGTTGCAGCAACAGTTGGAGACTGCTGAGCGGGTGGAGCAACCGTGGGTGTCACCTGCGCTTGGGGCGTTGCCTCTTCCTCGCGGCCACACGCCGCCAGCACCATGAGGCTGAGCACGGTCACGAGTCCGAATGCGCCAAATCGCGCGAGGTAACGCCGGCGTCGCATCCCATTCCCCCCATTCGCCCTTCGCGGTGCCCGGGGCAACGCCCTCACCGCGATGCTACCTGCCGCTCACCGATTGTTCCGCATTCCCTTCTTGACGCAATCCTACGGGCAAGCCCTACGTTTCCGCAAGTCTCCATTGACCAGATGGCACTGTCCGGCTCGGGGACTGGCTAGCGTGGCATCTGGATAATCAGATTCATCCACTCATCAACCGAAACTGATGCCCCTGGTCCAATAACCGCTGTTGATTCCCGCTCCTCGACGATCGCCGGTCCAGCAAAGCTCATGCCTGGTACCAACGCATAGCGATCGTACACCGGAACAAGCTCAAAACCACGGGTTTCTGGCAGGTAGACCGGACGCCGGCCCTTTTGAGCAACGTCGCTACGTCTCGTCCTACTAGCAGGCTGCCCCAAAGTCAGCGAGAACGAGGGCGACGGCGCTGATGCGACCACGCGCCAGTTGACCGCCTCCACCGGATTCCCTGAGGCTGTGCGCCCATACAGCCGGCGATATTCTTGCTCGAACCGGTCCGCAAGGACGCAACGCACATCGTCCCCAATCGGCCCCAACGGAACGCCAACCGTGACCTGATGACCTTGGCCGGCGTAGCGCAGCTCGGCGGATCGAGTGATCGTAATCGCTTCGGGCGCCACCCCGGCTGCTCGAAGCATGGCGCGACCTTCGGACTCCATCTCCTCAAACCGGGCTGCCACTTCCGGCCAATCAAGATCATCAAGACGTCCTGCATACGTGCGGACAAAATCAAAGGCGAGCGGTGCAACAAGGAAGCCGATCGTGCTGGCAACCCCCGCGCCCAGGGGAATGACTACCTCAGGCGAGTGGAGAATCTCAGCCACGCGATAGGCGTGGACCGGACCGGCCCCACCGAATGCGAAGATGGCGTACGAACGTGGGTCCTTTCCCTGCTCGATGGCATGGATTCTCGCCGCGCTGGCCATCTGCTCATTGACCACCTGGTGGATACCCCACGCTGTTGCTATCTCATCCAAACCGAGCCGCTGTCCAAGGTTGCCAATGGCTGCGCGGGCAGCCGCGACGTCCAAGCGCATCCGACCGCCGAGAAAGAACTCAGGATCCAAGTACCCCAGAAGGAGGTCCGCATCCGTGACCGTCGGTTGGCCGCCGCCAAGTCCGTAGCATGCCGGACCGGGATCAGCTCCGGCGCTGTCCGGTCCCACTTTCAACAGCCCCAGCGAATCAATTCGTGCAATGCTCCCGCCGCCCGCGCCGATCTCGATGAGCTCGATCGTCGGCACGCGAATTGGCAAGCCGCTTCCCTTCTTAAACCGGTAGACGCGGCTGACTTCAAACTCGGTCGTCACCGAAGGCTGGCCATTGTCAATAAGACAGCATTTGGCCGTCGTCCCTCCCATGTCGAACGACAGCAGCGATCGCCGCCCCGTCAGCGTGCCAATGTGCGCAGCAGCCAGCGCGCCCGCGGCCGGTCCAGATTCGACGAGCCGGATCGGATACCGTGCGGCAGTATCGACGGTGCAAATGCCGCCAGAGGACAGCATGATCAACAATGGTGCGCTTGAGCCAAGCTCCTGCAGCCCTGTCTGAATCCTCTGGAGATACCTCGCCACGACCGGCCGCACGTACACATTTGCGATCGTGGTGCTCGCCCGCTCATACTCACGTATCTCCGGCACCACATCACTTGACAATGAGACGATCAGCGACGGCGCGACGTCCGCCAGGATCGCCCCGGCCTCACGCTCATGCGCCGGATTGAGATAACTGTGCAGGAAGCATACGGCGACCGCCTCTATGCCCTGTCGAGCAAGCGCTCGTCCCAGCTCCTCAACCTCGCTTCGGTCCAGTGGAATCATGATCGAGCCGTCCGACAGCACTCGCTCCGTGACTTCCAGACGGAGATACCTGGGCACCAGCGGCTTCGGCAAATCGAGGAAGAGATCGTATAGGTCGTAGCGGTGCTCGCGCCCAATCTCTACCGCATCGCGGAAACCCCGCGTGGTCAGCAATGCCGTCGTCGCCCCCTTGCGCTCGATGAGCGCGTTCGTCACCAGGGTTGTGCCGTGAACAATTTGAACAACCTCCTCGGGTGATCTACCCGCGTCGCGCAACAGTTGCTCCAACCCGGTCCGCACCGCTCGGGACGGATCGTCCGGCGTTGTCAAGGTCTTGCCGGCGACTGTTTGCCCGCTCGCCGGATCAACAAGGAGCAGGTCGGTAAAGGTTCCACCAATATCAATGCCAATGCGAATCTCGGACTGTTTGCCGGTTGCGCGTGCGTTCATCGTGCCCCTGCTTTTCGTGCCTCCGTGCTGCCGGTTGTGTCGTCCTGGCATCCTACTCTAGCCAGCCAGGCAAGAAAAGCGGCCGGCCCTGAAGGCTCTCACACCGCCCGGCACACTTTCCGAGTGCTACACTCACCAGGATGGCAGCCCAACACTCGCTGCCTGGAGGGGTTCGCATGCCTCTAACTTGCGTTCAGACATAAGCCATGCTTCGCCGGTCCCGCTGGTTGTTTTCTATCTTCGTGTTGCTCACCCACCTCGCTGCAGTGCCGGCGTTCGGGGCGCCAGCGACACCGCCCGCCACCCCTGCCACGCCAGAAATCGTCGTGTCACTTCCAGCCACTGAAATCCTAAGCAGAGCGAGCAAGCGTCTCGCCGATACCCCGACTGTGCGCTTCGAGCTCAAAGTTGAAGGCGATACAGTTATTGACGAGGGCAAGACGCTCCGGCTCCTTGAAGCGTCAGGTGAGCTCGCCAGGCCAGATCGTGTTCGCACCACCTTCAAGGTCGTGGCATTGGAGCGCGCGACAATCACCGTCCAGTTGATCATCGTCGGTGACCAATGGTGGACCACCGATCTCATCACGGGGGAATGGACGACGGCGCCGGTGGAATTCGAGTACGATCCTTCGGTCTTGTTCGACAATCAGGATGGGATCGGTCCAATCATGAATCGCGTGAACAACGCCGAGCGGTTGAAGGACGATAAGATACGGGACCGGGAAGCGTTCCATATCCACGCGGTTGTGGACCAGGCGATCATTGGCCCACTGACGTCCAATATTCTCGATGGCTCTCCGATTACCGTTGATCTCTGGATTGACCAACAAACGTATGACCTTCTCCGTGCGCGCCTGGCCGAACCCGCCGTCGCCAGTGATGTGGAAAAGCCCGCAACCTGGACGCTCGACCTCTTTGATCACGGTGCCGAATTTGTCATCGAGCCGCCAGCGTAACCGCCGCCTCTACATCGCGGGTGGCTGGCCACTGGCGGCTGCGCTCGCCGCGGTCTTCCTCGGCGCGGTCGACCTCACCGTTATCGCGACCGTTCTCCCCAGAGTCGTCTTTGATCTTCATATCAATACCGCCGATGTCGACCGGTACATCTGGGTCGTCAACGCCTATTTGCTGGCGTACATCGTCACCGTGCCAGTGATGGGACGGATTTCCGACCTCATCGGGCGGCCAGCAAGTTTTCAGCTTTCGCTGGCCATATTTCTCGCCGGCTCCCTCTGGAGCGCAACGGCTTCGGACTTGACGACGTTGATCCTGGCGCGCGCCGTGCAGGGAACCGGGGGAGGTGCCTTGTTGCCTGTTACGCTAGCGCTGGTTGGCGACGTGTTGCCGCCTGGCCGCCGCCACGCGGCAATTGGTCTGGTTGGGGCAATTGACACCTTAGGCTGGGTGCTCGGCCCGATTTGGGGCGCTACCGTCGTCCGCCTCGCTCCCGGCGAGGAGCCATGGCGCTGGGTCTTTTGGATCAATCTCCCAGCAGGAGTTGCCGTCTCGTTGCTTATTTGGCGACACGCGCGCCGGGTCAGCGGCGCCGAGGCGCCTCGGCGCCGCAGCTTGCGGCACCTGGATCTCGTTGGCACGTTCCTCCTCGGTGGCGCTCTCTTGCTGCTCAATCTTGGACTGTCCGTGAGCGGCGAGGCGGGTATCTCGAAAGGCACGGCGATGCGGGCACTTGGCGGCACCCGCAATCCGCTCGCTCCATATCTCATGCCGCTGCTCGTCGCAGGTGTCGGGCTGCTGGCCGTGTTTGTTTGGTGGGAACGGCGAGCCGCATCGCCCATCCTCCCGCCACGGCTGTTTCAGAGAGCGCGCTTTGACACGGCCATGGCCGCGAATTTTCTTGCCGGAGTGGCTTTGATTGTCGCAATGGTTGACGTACCGGTCGTCGTGGCGCTGCTGGGCGATGAAGAGCGCATCAGCGAGCTAAGCGCCTTATATCTGGCGCCATTTTCCGCGATGATGGCACTCCTGTCCTTTACCGGTGGCGTCATCGCGAGCAAGCGCGGAGACCGGCAGGCTGCGATCGCCGGATTGCTGCTGGTGGCTGCTGGCTACGTGGCGCTCTGGCTTGGCCTGCACGATGCGAATCTCCGATGGATGATTCCTGGATTGGTCCTGGCCGGAGCCGGGTTCGGTCTCGTGATCGCCCCCATTGGAGCCAACGCGATCGACGCCGCGCCGGCAGTGGACCGGGGCGTAGCGGCTGCATTGACCATCCTGTTCCGCCTCTTGGGTATGACCATTGGTATCTCCGCGCTGACCGCTTTTGGCATTCGCCGACTTCAATCGTTGACCGCAGCGGTCGAGCCAGTCGTGCGGCGGGAAGGGGAAACGACCGCAGAGTTTTTTCTGCGGCAGCATCAGTACATTCAGGACGTTGCTATTCCGTTGAGTCTTCGCGTCGTACGCGAGACGTTCCTTGTCGCGGCAGCAGTCGCGCTACTGGCGCTGATGCCTGTGGTGCTCATGCGCACCGCTGGCCACGGAGACCAGGAGGGCTAATCGAGTCAAGGGCGCGATCGCGAAAAAGGTTCTTCGGAACCTTCCCAAGCTCTTTCTGAGTTGACGCAAAGGACTTACACCAAGGCCGTCCGCAGCTTCTGCACAGCGTCCTGCACACTGTGATCGTCTGAATAGATGGCCGACCCAGCGACGATCGTGTCGGCGCCGGCTTCGACAACGCGGCGAATGTTGCTGGGCTTGATGCCGCCATCAACCTCAAGCCGGCAATTGGGATTCCGCTCGTCGAGCATCACCCGCAGCCGCCGGATCTTGTCGAGCGTGGATGGGATGAGTGTTTGCCCTCCATAACCCGGATTGACGCTCATGACCAAGACTTGGCCGACCATTGGCAGCACCTCCTCGATCGCCGCGAGCGGTGTTGCCGGATTGAGCGTGACACCCGGAACGGCGCCAGCGGCAGCAATCGTTTGGAGCGTGCCGTGGAGATGAGGGCAGGTTTCCACGTGGACCGTGAGGATATCAGCGCCCGCCTCGACGAATGCCTCCAGATGCCTTTCCGGCTGAACGATCATCAAATGAACATCCAGCGGCAACTTGGTCGCACGCCGCACGGCAGCAACCACAAGCGGACCAAACGTCAGGTTTGGCACAAACCGCCCGTCCATAATGTCGAGGTGAATAAAGTCCACCCCGGCCGCCTCGGCCTCGGCGATCTCGTCGCCAAGTCGCAACCAGTCCGCTGTCAAAATGGACGGTCCGATCCAGATCTTTCGCTCACTCAACGCTCAACCTCCGCATTTCGCCATGGTGATCAACTGCTGTCGCCGCCAGGGATTCGGTTCTCGCTCGTTGCGGGAGGGGCGCTCCCACTGAGCGGTTACGAAGGGCAAGAACCGTGAGCCGCCGGTGCCCGGCGCAGGATCGCGTTGACCGCGTTTTTCACCGGCTCCTATAATCGCCTGGGATATGCCGTAGCCTCGTGATAGCAGCCTGACCATGCCACACCTTAGTGTCCTTGATCGCTTTGAGCAATCGTTTGAACGCCTCATGGAAGGCTCTGTAGGCCGCCTCTTTCGCAGCCCGATCCAGCCTGCGGAAATTGGGCGGAAGCTTGAGCGGGCGATGACCTCGAACCAGGTGGTTTCGGTCGATGCCACGCTCGTACCGAATGACTATCGGGTCGCCATGCATCCGCAGGACATGGTGCTCTTTGCTGATTTTGTACCCGCCCTCTGTCGCCAGATGGAAGCATGGCTCACCGACCTCGCTGCCGAACGCGGATTCTCCACGATCGACCGAATCCGTGTCCAAATCGCCGGCGATGACACTGTACCTCGCCGAGCTATTCAAGTGACCGCAGTCATCGCGGATCGCCCTGATTTAGACCGGGATCAGCAAGACGCCCTCCAGCGCACCGAGTTATACCGCGTCATCCGTGAGACGAGCGGCGTCAACCCACTCCGTCTCCGGTTTGTCAACGGGATGCTCGCTGGGCAGGAATTCGTCTTGCGCAAATCCGTCACCACGGTCGGGCGGGCACTCGACAACGATATCCATCTCGAATCTGGCGACGTTTCACGTCATCATGCTCGCTTTGAGCAGAGCGAGGAAGGACTCCGTCTCATTGATCTCAACAGCACGAATGGGACGCGGGTGAACGGCAGGCCCATCCGCTCGTCAACCTTCGTGAGGGCGGGCGACGAAATCAGCTTCGGCACGCTTAGCGCACAGTTGCTGCCATTCACGAGCGAGCAGCGATGACGTCTGTTACCCGGTCGCATCTGATCCTGTGAACAGCATCCCGTTTGAATGGCAGCTTCTGGCAGCAAGGATCCTCGTGATCGCGTTGTTGTACCTGTTCCTGCTGCAAATAGCCAGGGCGACGTTGCGCGAGCTCTCGCTTCTGGCCCGCCTGGAGGCCGATTCACGCGAGCCAAGAGGAGCATTCAGCGATGCCTATCTGGAGATCGTCGATCCTGCAAACACGTCCTATGCACCAGGAAGCACCTTTCCCCTCAGCCCGTTAACTGTGCTTGGGCGCCACCCGCGTTGCGATATCCCCGTTGACGACGCATCCGTTTCCGCAGAGCATGCAGAGATCACGGCCAGCGGCGCCGAATGGTGGGTCCGCGACCTTGGAAGCACCAACGGGACGTTTGTCAATGGGTATGAGGTTACCTTCCCAACGCAGGTCAAGACAGGAGACATCCTTCAATGTGGGCGCGTCAAATTCCGCGTCATGTGCTAGCATCGTGAGCAGCAAATGGGAAGGGCAGGGATCGGCGCCATCCAGCCATCCCCGTGTCGAGGGAGCACGCAACCTTGCAGCACGATCCACCATTTGAGGCGCTGGGGACGCTTCACTTAGGGCAGCCAGTTGACGTGGCCGCAACGCCTGCTCAGCCGGCCAGCACGACGCGGCGCCGCATGGAACGGCTCGGTTTCCGCGTTGTGCTCGCAGTCGCGCTGTTGCTCCTCGCCAGCACAGTCAGCTTATACTGGTTCCGCAGCAACTACCAGGATCGCATCTATCCCGCCGTGCGTGTTGCAGGCGTGCCTGTCGGCGGCATGACCTTCGCCGAGGCGCGCAGTGTGGTGAGCTCCCAGGCGGAGCGGCTCGAAACTGCAACCGCCACCTTTTCCTATCAAGGCAGAACGTGGACGCCAACCCTGAAAGAGCTTGGCGTTCACGTTGATGTCGAGAGCACACTCGACGCAGCGTTCCAAATTGGACGGGAAGGCAACGCCCGGCAGCGGCTCAGCACGGCATGGTCCCTCCTGCGCGAAGACCGGTCAATACCGTTGCTGGTCCGCCTCGACGCCATTGAGCTCAACGCCTGGCTCGACCGGGTCGATGCCGACCTAGGAGTCACGCCCAAAGATGCAACGCTCGTCGTCGAGGAAGGTACCGTCCGGATCGACCCAGAGGTAGACGGTCTCATCGTCGATCGCGCTCAATTGACCGACCACGTTGTAGCTGCGCTGCGAACGCTGACGCCACCAGCCACGACGCTGCCGGTGATCACCAAACAACCTCGTATTCACGCCGCTGATTTGGAGCCAGCCAAGGCGAAGCTGGAGCAAGCGCTTTCACGGCCCATCACGCTGACGTACGAAGATCGGACCTGGACCCTGGAGCCAGCAGAACTCGGCGCGTTCGTCGTTACCACGGTGGCAGACAATCCAGGCTCAGCTCCATTGGTGGATGTGTCCTTGGATCGCAAGGCGCTTGCGAAGTGGCTATCGCAGCGGCTCCGCAGTGAGATTGACCGGGATCCCGTCGATGCGGTTGTCGCCTGGAATGGCAAGCGCATCTTCGCTGTTCGCGATAGCCAGGACGGTGCGAAGCTCAAGCCGCAGACCCTTGCCGAGGCAGTCATCAACAGCTTCTTTGGCGACCACGCTCCTGTCCGGGTCCCGGTAGCCGTGCTCGAGCCACGGATCGATAGCTCCAATTTGGAGAGCTTGGGCATCACCACTCGTTTGGCCGTCGGCACGTCTAACTTTGATGGTTCAAACGAAGGGCGCGCCGAAAACATTCGGGTTGGGGCGGAGAAGCTGAACGGCACGCTGATCGCTCCGGGCGAGATCTTCTCGTTCAATCACGCAATTGGTGTCATTAGCGAGGAAAACGGCTTTGTGGAAGCGCCCGTCATCGACGGCGAGCGGATCGGCCGTGACGTTGGCGGCGGCATCTGCCAAGTCTCCACAACCGTGTTCCGGGCCGCACTCTTCGCCGGAATGCCGATCGAAGAGTGGTGGCCGCACCGGTATCGCTTAGGGTTTTACGAGCTCGATGGCTGGACTCCGGGGCTCGATGCTTCCATCTTGCAACCGGAGGGAGATCCGTTTAGCGGCGGAGACTTTATCTTCCGCAACGTCACCGACGGCTGGCTGCTGATTGAGGCGTACACCGATGGTCCGCGGGTTGTCATCATCATTTACGGGCCAGATACGGGTTGGAACGTCAAAGTTAGTGACCCAATCTACGGAGAGGAATACCAGCCCACTGAAGACCTTGAAATTGTTGACGAAAAGCTCGACCCTGGCACGATTATGCAGACAGAATATGCCCAGAAGGGGCTAGATGTGACCTACTACCGCGACGTCTACGACCGCGACGGCAACTTATTGCGTCACGACGAATTCACGACGCACTTCTATCCACGAGGCAACGTCTGGAAGGTGAGCCCCGACATGCGTGGACAGTCCCCGGCGGGGAAGGCAGGCGCCTAGGCAGCGATGATGACTCATTCAACCTCAGCACTCAGTGGCCCGCGCATCCCTGGCAGCCTGTCACTCGTGCTTCCTGCCCACAACGAGGAAGCGAACATTGGGATTGTGGTCCAGCAAGCGCTCGACGTACTTCCCCATTACGTGGACACCTTCGAAATCATTGTGGTCAACGACGGCAGTAAGGATGCCACGCCAGTCATCGCCGATACTCTGGCGGCAACCCATCCGGAACACGTCCGCGTCGTCCACCATCCGGTCAATCGAGGCTACGGTGCCGCCCTGACATCGGGGTTCCGTGCCGCGAAGGGCGACTTCATCATGTTTATGGACTCCGACCGGCAATTTGACATCGCGGACATTAGCCTGCTCGCCCCGTTTGTCAGCCGGTTCGACGTTGTTGCTGGTTTTCGCATGGAGCGCTCGGACCCAATCCACCGCCGTGTTTTCGCTGAGATGTTCAACGTCGCAGTCCGCATTCTCTTCGGCGTGCATATGCGCGACATTGATTGCGCATTCAAGATTTTCCGGGGCGACCTCCTCCGCAACATGGAGCTCACAGCCCCCGGGGCGCTCATCAATACCGAGATTCAGGCGAAGCTGCGCCGGCAAGGGGCGACGGTCGAGCAGGTTGGCGTCCACCATTATCCGCGCGTTGCAGGCCAAGCCACCGGCGGAAGTTTCCGGGTGATTCGCCGGGCAATGAAGGAGACGATCCTGCTCTGGTGGCGGATGCGCTCCTACGAACCTCCCGCATCGGCACCAAATCCGCAGCGTCCGTACCGCCTCCCCCAAATGGTAGCCTCTGCTGGAGCGGTCATCGGAGTTCAGGCGGCAGCGGCAGCAATTCGCCGCCGGTTCAAGGGGCGGTAGCGCCTTTTGATTGCTCGATCGCCGCGCTCAGGCGCCGCACAGCGTCGCCAGGCTCCAGCCCCTCGATAAGAATGCGCTTGCGTTTAGCGGTCTGCCCCGCGAGTATCCTGACACGCGACTTTGGTACGTCCAAGATGGCGCTGAGGAGCTTCACGATGGCGTCATTTGCTGCGCCGTCGACCGCAGACGCGGTTACGCGCACGCGGAGCATATCGTCCACAACCGGCCCGACGCCATTGGCGCTTGAGCGAGGGGCGGCCAGCACATGGAGCACGGTCCCGTTCGGATGCTCCCTGGCAAATGGGGGCAACGCCGCGGGATTCATGCCGCCCGTTTGAGGCGTTGCCGCAAGTCCCTTCCAACATCGCTCAGGGTGAGACACGGCACAATAGGCGCCCCTACCTGGCGGCTCACCTCACCCACCGTCAGGTCGTCGAGCAGCGTGTGCGTTCGATCCGAAATCATGCGGCTCGTGATATACACCGGCGCGCCATCGGTGTGGCCAGCGAGCCCAGCGATCAGATCGCTCCCAGTCAGCAAGCCGGAGACGTTAATTTCCGGCCCAAAGAATCCACTTTCAATCACCACGACGTTGAGCCGGGCTCCCGTACGGTCGTTGAAGCGCTCTACGGCTTTTTTCATCGTCGCTCCAATGAGCGTTCCGCAGGCGATGATTCCTCGGGCGCCGCTCAGCGATCCGGGAGGCGTCCGCCGCAGGTATCCATCCAGGTTTTCCAGAAGATGGCGGGTGATCCCGATGCCATCCTCGATCTGCGGATACCCGTCATAATGCTCGGCGGGCGGCACGTCCCGGCCCGTCATAAGATAGAACTCGTCGCCCAGGTAGAAGAACGTGCGGCCACGGTCGCGGCGGAAACGTTCCTGCCAGCGCTCGGCGTGCGCGATGACCTGCTCCGCCTCATGGCACTCATACCTACGCACGTGAATGTGCCGGCCCGGCAGGAGCCGCATGCAGGTTCGCGACATTCGCAATTGACGACTTTGCCGCTCCAAGCCAAATCGCGTCAACCCCACGGGGACACCAGCGATCGAGACCAGGCGGGTGAACTTGGAAAGATCGCGCAAGCTCCGGTCGAGTTCGGGACCATCATTGACGCCTGGGCATAACACAAGCTGAGCGTGAAATTCGATTCCGGCCCGCTCGAGCCGGGCGAGATCGTCCATGATGTTCGCGCCTTTGGGATTCCCGACCAGCGCCACTCGCAAATCAGGATTCGTCGCATGGACCGAGACATGCAACGGACCGAGCCGTTGCTCCTCAATGCGTTGCCAGTCCTCTTCGGTCAGGTTCGTCAACGTGACGAAATTGCCATAGAGCATTGAGTAGCGAAAATCGTCGTCCATCACGTAGAGCGACTTGCGCATGCCCTTGGGGATTTGCTTGATGAAGCAGAAGGGGCAGGCATTCTCGCACAGCCGCACGCCATCAAAGGTCGGGTCGCTAAAGGTGATCCCCCAGTACTCATCCCCTTCCAGCCGGAGATCAAGCTTCGTCAGCGTGCCATTGCGCTCGACCTCGATGATCGCCCGCTCAGACTGAGCATTGAATTGAAAATCGAGCGCATCCATCACTGGACGGCCATTTAAGCGCACGATTCTGTCACCTGGCTGCAAACCAAGTTCGGCTGCGAGGGAGCCAGGCGCAACGGCCTCGATCTGGCCGGGAGATTCTGGGACGAGGTCAACCCGGCGATGCGACAATTGACTACGTATCGGGGCCATGCTCTGTTTCCAATCGACTTAGCGGCTGTGACTGCCCGGTCCGGCGCTGGCGGAGGCTCGCTGCATAGTCGGCTCGATCATGAGTGGGCCACAACGGTCTTCACGATCCGGCAGAACCGCCCTGCCTCGCACGATCTGCTGCTCGGCCAGCCGGAAAGTCTACCACGGTGCGTGGCAAGACCGCCGGTGCGATCCACGTTTGGATCAGCGTTTGTGCTGGATGTCTCCGTGCGTGCGCGGTCGCCGCCATACCTGGGCTACCCAGTCATCCATCACCTCGCGCCTCTCGCGCTCCAAGCCCTGGCTGGCAAATGCCGCCTCAACCCCCTCCTCTCTCGGCTCGATGATCCCGCTGAGGATGAGCCGCCCGCCCGGTCGCACAGATCGCGCCAAAGCTGGAGCCAGCTCTATGAGGACGCGCGCAATGATATTGGCGACCACGAGGTCGTAGGTCTCCGGCTCGGCCTCGTCAAGGTCCAATGATCCGACCTCAAGCTGTACCACCCCAGCGACGTCGTTGAGCCGGACGTTGTCGGCCGCACGGCGGATCGCGACCGGTTCGATGTCCACCGCCCGCACTGACCGCGCTCCGAGCAGCGCGGCCGCAATGGCTAAGATGCCGGAACCTGTGCCGACATCGAGCACGGACATACCAGGGGAAAGCTCGTCTTCCAGCAGCATGAGGGCGAGGCGAGTTGTTTGGTGCGTGCCCGTGCCGAATGCCATACCAGGATCGAGGATCACTACCACATCATCGCCTGTAGGGTGATAGTCGTACCACGGGGGCCGGACGACCACGCGGCGTCCTGCGCGGATCGGTCGGTAATGCTCCTTCCAAGCCTCAGCCCAATCCTGCTCATGCCTGGCGATGACCTGCAGTTCACCCACCGTTCGCAATTGCCCGAGGTGCCAGAGCGCATGCCGGATCTCGTCAAGAACCTCGGGGGCAGTGTCTTGCCGTGGGACGAACGTTCGCACGGTGACTGGCCGCGACAGATCGACCGCGAGGCGATCCCCATCAGGTTCCTGCGTGAATGGCTCCTCGATAACTACGCCCTCATTAAAACCGTACCGGGCAAACAGCTCGCTGACCGGCTCGACCGCCTCCCGATCAACTTCCACAGCGAGCTCTACCCACTCGCTACCCGCCTCACGTTCCTCGCTCATACCTCGACCACACTGTTATCGCCAATATTGAGGTTCGCTGCACGTCCCCGGACGCACACCGACCGCCCGAGGATGCTGTGCTCGATCACCGCGCATTCGATGGTTGCACCATCTTCGAGAATTGCATCGCGCACGACAGCATCGCGAACAACCGCGCCCGCGCCAACGCTCGCATATGGCCCGATCACCGCCCGCTCGATCGTGGCGGTCGGGTCCACGATCGACGGCGAAAGAACCACGGCCTCGGGCAACGCTGGCGCCGCTGGGCGCATCTTCTCCAGCAAGTACCGGTTTGTGGAGAGGAGCGCCTCGGCGTTGCCGCAATCCTCCCACACGGTCACTGGAGCCGGCACAACTTTTGCACCGCGTTCGATCATGATCTGAATTGCATCGGCAATGAAGTATTCGTTTTTCAGCATGAGCCCGCGAGCCATCTGCTCGTCGATCGCCGCATAGAGATCTGGCATATGCCGGAACCAATAGATGCCAATCACTGCAAGGCGGGAGATCGGCTCCTTTGGCTTTTCAACCAGGCGAACGATGCGGTCACTCTCAACCACGGCCACGCCCAGCGCGGACGGATCGTCAACCTCCTTTGTAAACATCACCACGTCCGCATCCGTCTCGCCCAAAATTGACCAGTCTGCCTCGAATAGCATGTCAGGAAACAACACGAGCGCGGATCCGTGAACCAAGTGCCTGGTCCGGATGATAGCGTCCGTTTGCCCGCGCATTTCGGGCTGCTCAACGAATACCATCGGTAGGTCGTACGTCTTTTTTGCCCACGCTTCGATCTGGTCTCCCAGGAATCCAGTGATAAAGATCAAGCGGTCTGGGTTCAGGGGCATAACCCGGTCCAGCACGTGCGCGAGTATTGGCTTCCCGGCAAGGCTCACCAGGGGCTTGGGTTTGCTCCACGTTTGCGGCCGCAAGCGGGTACCCAATCCAGCAACTGGCAAGATGACGTCCACCCTATCCTCCGTCTTTTATCCTACGCTGACGACGCATCTGTTCGCCGCGAGCAGCGACAGTCCCGGTCGCTACAATCTACCATTGCCGGCGAGGACCATGCCGGCCGTATCTGCCCAGCGCGACGGAAAGGACGCCCCGTGGGACGACTCGGCCTCTCACCTAAAGAAATTCAGGCCGCAATCGAGCAGCGGATGCAAATGCTCACCGATGCCCAGGAAGAAGAGGAGCACCTTGGGCCTTTCAGCGATCTGCTGCGCACGGTAGCCCAAATCGCATACCAGCGCGCAGCCGATCTCATCATCTTGAATAACCGGCGCATCGAGCGCCAACTGACCGCGGCCGGCATCACGCTTCCCGATGAGCAGGGAATCACGCCAATGAATGACGAGGAACCAAAGGATGAGAATGGAGCCAGGTAGGCGAGAGGCTGGTACCCCCAGCGGGATTCGAACCCGCGATCTTCACCTTGAAAGGGTGACGTCCTAGACCACTAGACTATGGGGGCGCCCACATGAAACATTACCGCGAAAACGCTCTCCGTGTCAACGTGAAATGAGCATAGCCGAAACCCCAGCCATGGCGCCGGCTGTCGCTGAGACCGCGACGGCAAGGATGGCTAGTTGGGTCCGCACGCACCTCCACGCACGTTTGCCCGCTCGCCGGCATTCAACACTCATGAGCCCAATCACACTCGACGCCAGCCCGGTTGCTCCCAGAGTCACGCCAAGATTACTCATACCGACCGTCACCTGTGCTCCAGGTAAGCTGGCCGCGTGCTCGACGACAAGGATCACCCAGCGCGCCCCGAGAGATGCAGGAAAGGCAAGGGCAGCGCCGAGCGTCGTGGATACAAGTCCGGTAGCCGACGCCAGGAAGGAAAGCGGAAAGGTGGCAGCAACCGCTGGAAGAATTAAGAGGTTCGCTGGCACGGTTACAGGTGATACTGTACCGAAGGTTCGCACCAAAACTGGAAGAGTTGCCACCTGCGCCGCGGCGGTTCCCTTGAACGCAGATGAAAGCCACCAGAAACGTCCGTCGCGCTCAGTGCCAGCCAGAGCGAGGGCAAGCGCCAGCGAGGAAACGACCGACAGGCGAAACGCTAGCTGCGAGATGTCGTCCGGTCGCCAGGCTGCTTCGATTGCGGCGGAGACAGCAATCAGGGTCACCACATCGGGGCGACGACCGAGGAGCACCGCGACCAGGGTGCCGGTCGCCACGAGGGCCGCGCGTAAGGTCGGCGGTCCGAGACCGACCATCACCGCGTAGATCCAGATCGCTCCAGCAGTAACAGCCGCCCATGCGACGGTTCTCCGCCAGCCGGCGGCCATCCCGATAGCGGTAAGAGCGACAACGAGCAAGGCTACATTACTGCCGCTCACGGCAGTGATATGCGTTGTGCCCGTGGCAACGAACGCCTCACGCCGCGCGTCGGACAGGGCTTGATCGTCCCCAGTTACCAGTCCGGCCAGCAATGCGCCGGTGTCGCCCGGCGCTGCCGCCTGCAGCATATCCGTGAGTTGTCTCCGCAGCCCGTCGAGCGATGCGCGAATCCCATGCCCCTCTGTCTCACGGGTGATACTCACGGCCTTGAGCGAAGCTAGGCAGCCACGCGCGAAAAGGTAGCGGCCGAACGATGGCCGCAACTCGCTTGACGCCTCCAAGCTCCCGGTTGCGGAAAGCGTGTCGCCATATGCCACTCTCGGCACCAGCGGAGTGATCGCGCAGACCTTGCCGTGGGCAGGCAACCACTGGCCCGCATGAAGGCCGGACACCTCGACCTCAAATCGCTGTTCTCGCCCCGTATCAAGCGGACCTGAGACCACCCGGCCGCGCACAGCCGTGGCCACATCAGCCCAAGGAAGGGCCATGGGCCCACGCATCGCTTCAGCACGCCATGTACCGAGCACGGTGGCCAGCACCAGTGCAACGAGCCAGCCCAGGTGACCGCGGTAGCCAGCGATCCGGAGAATGATCCCGCCCCCAACCACGAGCGGCAGCACGGCCCATCCAATCGCCATCCCCGCCAGAAATGCACTGGAGAGGGCGATGCCGGCCATCGTCACACCGTGATAAGGGAACGCAAGCGGTCGAGCATCGCCAGCGAAATGCCATCGACAAGCACAAGCTCGTCAACGGTTCGAAATGGCCCATGAGCCGTGCGATAATCAACAATAGCCTGGGCCTTCGCGGGACCGATTCCGGGGAGGGCGTCAAGTTCCTCAACGGTGGCCGTGTTAATGTTGATCAAGCCGGTCTGGGACGTCGCAGAGGCATGAGATGGAACTGGCGAAGCGTCTGTTGCTCGCGCTTGGTCTCCTGACGTTTCAGATACCGACGGCACCATCAGGCGCTGCCCATCACGAAGGCGGGCAGCGAGATTGATCGCCGAGAGATCAGCATCCGCGCTCAGCCCACCTGCAGCGACTACGGCGTCGTTGACCCGGGCATCACGCGGAAGGGTATAGACGCCCGGATGCGCAACCGCTCCTTCGACCGAGACGACGATTGACGTGTCCGGGTTGGCGATGATGATCGGTGGCGCCGAGCGCGCATCGAGGAACGTGATTGCGAGCGCCGAGGCGGCGGCAGCGACAATGGCGGCAGTGATTCCAGCGAAGACCGTCGTTCGCACCTGAGTGCCCCCAGGATCCAAACGCATCATTCGGCTCACGCGATATCTATCTTCGCTTGATTTCGCCTCAGATCGCAAGGAGTCATGGTAGACTGAGCAGTTGCGGGTCGTGGGGCAAACGTGCGGTGTGCCGCCCCTGACCGGCAAAGACTGCGCATCTACAGGACACCAACACTGTGACACTTACCTCACTGCTCTCCGCATTTCAGGGCTCATCGCGCATCCAACGCCTCGTCCGTGTGATGCGCGAGCAGCGCCTCGTCGCGGTTAGCGATCTTCCCGCGGCAGCGCGGCCCGCGGTGATCGCCGCCGTGGCAGCATCCATGCACCGGCCGACCCTGGTGATCACGAGCCGTGACGACCGGGCGGAGCGCCTTTGCGTAGCGCTCAGTGAGCTGCTGCCTGGCAGCATCAGAGCGGAGCACTGGCCAGCGCCAGACGCTTTGCCGTATGAACAGTTGCCATTCGATCTCGCTGTCGCAACGCAGCGTGTTGCCATCCTCAATCGCCTGCTTGCACCGGCTGAGGATGAGTGGCCGATTGTCACCGCGTCGGTACGCGGCCTATCTCACTTGGTGATGCCGCCGGATGAGCTTCGCCGCCAGACATATCACCTTCGCGTGGATGACCGTCTGGACGCCACGGCGTTCTTCGCGTGGGCGCTCCGCTCCGGATATCAACCAACCCCAGTCGTGCAAGAACCGGGCACAATCGCCCGCCGTGGCGGCATCATTGACATCTTTCCACCGGCGGCCCAGGATCCGGTCCGGATAGACCTCTTCGGCGATGTGATCGAGAGCATCCGTCTCTTCGATCCATCCACGCAACGCTCTCGCACGCGCGTTTCGGAGGTCACCCTACTACCCCCTCTTGAGGTCCCGCTGACGCGCTTGCCCGAGGCAGCAGAGGCGGTTCAAGGCCTCGATACATCCGGTCTGCGCGAGGAAGTGGCCGCAGAATGGGAGCGCATGCTCGACAGGATGCGCCAGGGCCTTGTGCCTGCCTCGCTCGATCTGTTCGCTCCGTATCTCTTGTCGCCCGCGGCAACGCTGTTGGACTACCTTCCCACCGACGGGCTCGTCATCCTTGACGAGCCGGGAGCGATCAGGCTCACAGCGCGCCAATTGGAGGAACATGCTAACGAGCTCGTTGAGGGCTTCATGGCAAATGGCGAGCTCCCATCGGGGTTGCCACGCCCGTTTGCCGGTTGGCCGGAGCTATCGGCTGGCATTTCCCGCTGCCGGCAATGCGCGCTTGGTCTCGACCCAGAATCTCCCGCACCTGTCATTGAATCGCTCAGTGCCATCACGGAGGCGCCGCTCTTTGCTGGCCGCATGAGTCATTTGACTGAGGACGTTGGCAGGCGGCTGAGTGACGGCTGGCGCGTGGTGCTCGCCACAGACCAAGTCGAGCGACTCACCGAGCTGTTTGAAGAACGAGGCATCTTTCCCCGGAGGGACAAACGCCGGTTTCACGCTGAGATGGTCCCCCTTCAACCCGGCACCCTGGAAATCGTAGCCTCGGACCTAGATGGCGGCTGGATGATCGCCGAGGACAAATTAATCGTCCTCTCCGATTTGGAAATCTTTGGCTTTCGTAAGCAAACGCGCCGCTCCGGGCGCCGCAGCCTCGCCGAAGACCTTGCCTTCGCGTCGAGCCTGACACCGGGTGAGTTCGTCGTCCATGTCGACCATGGTATCGCTCGTTTCCAAGGTCTGGTTCGAGTCGAAACGAATGGAGTCGAGCGTGAGTATCTCCTGCTCGAATATGCAAAGGGCGACCGGCTATACGTGCCGGTGGATCAGAGTCACCGGGTCACACGCTACAGCGGAGCTCTTGAGCCCACACCAACCCGGCTCGGCTCGGGAGAGTGGGTGCGGACCAAGCAGCGTGTCCGCCGGGCTGTGCGGGAGATGGCGTTCGAGCTCGTGCAGCTCTATGCGGCGCGAGAAACCATTCAAGGCCACGCCTTCGGTCCTGATACTGCTTGGGACATCGAGCTTGCTGAATCCTTTCCGTACACGGAAACGCCCGATCAGCTCCGGGCCATCAACGACGTGAAGGCCGACATGGAGTCTCCGCGACCCATGGACCGCTTGGTCTGCGGCGACGTCGGCTACGGCAAAACTGAAGTGGCGCTCCGTGCGGCCTTCAAGGCAGTCAACGGGGGCAAGCAGGTTGCCATGATGGTGCCAACGACGGTTCTCGCACTCCAACACTTTGCGACCTTCTCACAGCGCCTTGCCCCGTTTCCTGTTCGCGTCGAAATGCTGTCGCGATTGCGCTCGGAGCGAGAGCAGCGGGAGATTATCGAGGGGCTCGCTAGCGGAGCCGTTGACATCGTTATTGGCACACACCGCCTGGTGCAAAAAGACGTCAAATTCAAGGACCTTGGTCTCGTCATCATCGATGAAGAGCAGCGCTTCGGCGTCCGGCAAAAGGAATATTTAAAACAATTGCGAACCGCCGTTGATGTTCTCACGATGAGCGCCACTCCGATTCCTCGAACATTGCACATGGCGCTTTCAGGAATTCGAGATATCAGTGTTATCGACACGCCTCCACAAGCGCGGTTGCCAGTTCGCACGTTCGTGACCGAGGCCAAGGACTCGCTGGTCCGGGAGGTAATTCTCCGGGAGTTGGACCGTGGCGGACAGGTCTACGTCGTCCATAACCGTGTCCACTCGATTGACCGGCTTGCCCACCGGCTGCGCGAGCTGGTTCCCGAGGCCCGGCTCGGCATCGGTCATGGGCAAATGGACGAGCACACCCTCGAAGAGGTGATCCTGGGATTCGTGCGCCATGAGTTCGATGTGCTCGTCTGCACGACGATCATCGAATCTGGCGTTGATATTCCGAATGTCAACACCATCATTATTGACAACGCGGATACCCTTGGATTGACGCAGCTCTACCAACTCCGTGGCCGCGTGGGCCGCGGCACCAACCGGGCTTACGCCTACTTGCTTTACAAGCCCGGCAAGGTACTGACCGGTGAAGCGCAAGCCCGGCTTGAAGCGATCCAGGAGGCAACCGAGCTCGGCGCCGGACTCCGAATCGCCATGCGAGATATGGAAATCCGCGGAGCAGGCAACATCCTCGGAGCCGAGCAAAGCGGGCACATCGCGGAGGTTGGCTATGAGCTCTATGTCCGGCTGCTCAGCCAAGCCGTGGAGGAGATCAAGCGCGGCAGACCGGTGGAGGAACCGGGAGCAATTCAACTCGACCTCCCGCTCACCGCGCTGATTCCGGCAACCTACATCACCGACGTCGAGCTGCGCCTGGCCACCTACCGCAGAGTCGCGAACGTGAGCACGCGGTCAGAGCTTGAGGCCATGCGCACAGAGCTCGAGGATCGCTTCGGACCAATACCCGACGAAGTGGAGCACCTTCTGGCGCTCATCGCGGTCCGCTTGCGCTGTCATGACCTGGGCATCAATTCCGTGGTGGAGCGCGAGCGAGAAATCGTCATCCGGCCAGTCGAGACTCGCCTCCTCGATGCTCGCAAGCTGGCGCTCAAGCTGGGCCGGGCGCTTAAGCTCACGCCGCATTCGGTCCGGATCCGCCTCCCCGAGCTCGAACTTCCCTGGATGCATGCCCTGGATGCGGTGCTGGATGCGATCGAGGCCACACGTCCGGTCACGCCAGTCTCACCCGCTGCTCCTGACCGCGTCCGGCGCGCGCGAGTCGTGACAGGCTCGAGCCCGAACGGGCGGTCCGCCCAGGAGGCAGCGTTTAGCAGCCCGCGAGGACGACGCCCGCCGTGATGGTGAGCGTGCGATCCCCGCTTCGCCCGCCGGCGCCGCCCCGAACGAGATGATCTTGGAAAGGAGCGATTCTGGCCGCGGCACTGCGATCATGAATCGCTTGCGCTAATGCTCCCGCAAGTATGCGACCGTGACGCCCTCACCCCCGAGGTGAGGCTCGGCGATCTCATACCGGTTCACCAAGGAGCTTGCCTTCAAGATCTCATGAACTGCTTGCCGTAGCGCCCCCGTTCCCTTGCCGTGAATGATGCGCACGAAGGGCAAGCCGGCGCGATACGCGTCGTCAAGATACCGCTCCAACGTTGCTTCGACATCGGCGACGCGCTGACCCCGCACACTGATCTCCAGCGGTACCTGGACAGGGGCCGCGGGCCGGTAGACGACCCGCTCCGACGGCTCAGACCGCGCACGGCCAAGCCGCTGAAGCGCCTCAAGCGGTTGCCTTAACTTCAGGGAGCCTAGCTGAACCTCGGCAATGCCATCGGCTACCCTGACCACTTCACCTTCTTGGCCCAGCGCAACGAGCCGGACGCGATCGCCTGGCCGAATCTCAGGCGCTGGGGCATGAGCTGCACGGGCAAGACGCTCTTTCCGGAAAGCACGCACTGCCTCGGTCGCTCGTTCACTCTCCCTTCGCAGTTCCTCGATCTGCTCGCTCCGGGCTGGCAAGGTGCTGCGCTCGCGGTGCAACCGCTTCAACAGCTCCCGGACTTCGGCAAGCTCCGCCTCAGCTTCAGCCAGCGCCGTCTCTCGCGCCCGTAGCCGTTCTTGCTCAGCCTCCTGAAGCGCGCGCTCCACCTGTTGCCGCAGGCGCTCCACTTCCCGCTCACGCTCCTGAGCGCGGCGCAGGGCTGCCTCAGCCTCGTCACGCCGGCGCCGGATATCCTCCAGCAATGCTTC
>FWPU01006162.1_pt1 | contig 24509 bp, 23 predicted proteins | sample 2228361 | NCBI WGS metagenome assembly FWPU01 (sample SAMEA103939777, study PRJEB20133) | metagenome | reverse complement strand
ATATCTATTGTGAAGGTGTCAACGAACGATTGCTACTTTTGCCCGATTAGAGAGAGTGTCCACGTTTGACTGCTACATGACACCTACTCCATACTCCATACTCCATACTCCCTACTCCATACTCCCCTACTCCCTGGAAAACCACCCCGCGCGATAACCGATGGCCATCCAGAAACCGACCCAGATGAAGGGAAAAATTATCATGCTGAGCCTTCGGCCAGCCATATAGAACATTATTTCACTCATCACCAGGGGCAGTACAATGATGGCCGCCCAGAACCACCAGGGGCGCTGGGGAGGTTGCCTGGCGGTGCCCGATTTTCTGGTGTTGCCTTTTGCCATTGTTCCTGCTTGATTATGCTGGCGGCAGGGGCTCCAGGTGCGTCCGGCAGGGGACGTTAATCCCCATCCTGGCACACACCAGGTCCACCGTCTTCTCCGCCATCAGGCGGCAGGTCGTGACCTTGCCACCGGTGATGGTGATCAATCCGCCGAGGCCGTCCAGTTCCTCGTGGTCCAGGACGTAGAACGCCCGGCTCACCTCCCGGCGCTCCTCCGTCCCTTCCGTCGGGGGTTTGTAGAGGGGACGGACGGCCGCGTAGTACCGCTGGACTCCCATCTCCTCCACAACCGGCACCATCTTGACGGCCTCTTCCAGCAAGAGGTCTATCTCCCATTCCTGGATACAGAAGTCATCCGGGTCCTGGATTGGCACGGAGGTTGTGCCCAGGACAATGGCGGTGCCGACCGGAACGATGATATCTCCATCCGACGGTGGGCGGCAGCGGTTGATGGCGCGGCGGACCGGCCGGCCGTTCAACACGACCATCGTCCCGTAGTCCAGGGCCATCGGCACTTCCAATCCCGCCAAACGCCCCGTCTTGGTTGTCCACGGTCCGGTCGCGTTGATCACGTACTCCGCCCGAATCTCGTACTCGTCCCCGGAAGCGCGATCCACCGCCTGAACCCCCACCACACGGTCGCCCTGACGCAGGATTTTTGTGACCGGCGTGTAGAGGAAAACCCTGGCACCGTACTCTTTGGCCGCCTTGACGCTGCCGATGCAGAGGGTCCAGCCGTCTATGCTCCCATCAGGGACGGCCACAGCGTAACGCACCTGGGGGGAAAGGGCAAGTTCCTCTTGAAGAGCCTGGCTTCCGGAAAGCACTTCCGTGGGGATGCCCACCCGCTGGCATCCCTCCAGGAAGCGGGGCAGGAAGGCCTCGTCCTCGTCGGTCAACACCACGAAGAAGCCGCCCGTATCCTCAATGGCCTGCGGGGCGATGCGACGGAGGATCGCGTTTTCCAGGATGCACTCCTCCGCCGCCGGTGGGTCTTTGACGGCGTAGCGGGCGCCGCTGTGGAGAAGGCCGTGGAAATTTCCCGACGTTCCCTCCGCCAGATTGCCTCGCTCCACCAGGACGGCGTTGATCCCCCGCATTGCCAGGTCCCGCAGCACGGCAGTGCCCGTTGCCCCGCCGCCGATGACCACCACCTGAGTCTCCAGTCGGATCATTCTCTTCCTCCTTTAGTGTTACCCCGAAAATGACGACCGCAATTCCTTGCAGGCCTCAATCAGTGCCGGGATGACCTTTTCCCATTCCTCCACGACCCCGATATGGGCGAGTTTGAAAATCGGTGCGTCGGGGTCTTTGTTGATGGCGACGATGGTTTTGGAGGAACCCGCCCCGGCAATGTGCTGTGCTGCTCCCGAAATCCCCACCGCGATGTAGAGGTTCGGAGCGACGATCTTCCCGGTCTGGCCGACCAGATGGGAATGGGGCACCCATCCCAGGTCCGCCGCGGGGCGGGACCCCCCAACGGCCGCTCCCAGCACCCGAGCCAGTTCCCGCAGCAGGGCGAACCCTTCCGCACTGCCCATGCCCCTGCCACCGCTGACGATGATCTCCGCCCGATCCAGGGGAAGTTCGCCCTCTTCTCTCTCCTCCAGCCGCTCCACCACGCGAATCTGAGGGGGAACTTGTCCCAAATCCGCGGGGAACTCCCGAACTTCCCCCTGACGGGTCGGGTCGGCGGGCAACGGGTCAAAGGCGCGGGAGCGCATGGTTGCCAGTTGCACCGGACCCCGAACGCGTAGGTAGGCCATCGCTTTCCCCCCGTAGACCGGGCGCAGCCACCGGATATCCTCCCCCTGAACGTCAAACCCCACACAGTCGGTGGCGATGCCCGCTCCCAGGCGGTATGCCAGACAGGGCCCCACGTAGGCCCCGCCCAGATCGTCGTGAGGGAGAAGCACTACCTGAGGGGAAAGGCGTTGCACGGCGGACTCCACGACCGCCAGCGCCGCCTCTGCCTCCACCGATGGAGACTCCGTCATCAGTACCTCATCGGCGCCGTGAGCGATCAGTTGTTCTCCGCAGGTCTTTGCGGATGGACCGAAGCACAGGGTGTGCACCTGACCTCCGCCCATGTGCATGCTCAGCGCCCGTGCCGCGGCCAGGAGTTCCAGCGGGTGGCGGGGAATTTCCGCCCCGTTTGCCGCGCAAAACGTCAGGATGTGCGCCATGTCGGTCCTCCTCATCCGATCAACCCCAGTTCCTTCAGACGGGCAGCCAGGTTGCGCGCTTTCTCGGCGCCGGATTCGCCGCCGATGATCTCGCAGCGCATCTCCCGCTGAGGGATATACAGTTCGTCTATCTCAATCCGTGCCGACCCGATGCCGAGGTCTGCGGGGCGGATGCCCAGGTCGGCCGCGGACCAGCAGGGGATGGGCGTCCGCATCGCCGCCCGTAATCCCCTGACCGATGCATACCGGGGAACGTTGCTGGTATCGTTGGTAATTGTTGCCAGGAAAGGACGAGGCGCTTCCAGAATCTCATATCCGGCCTCAATCGGCCGCCGGATGCGCAAAGTGTCATCCACCGTCTCAAAATTGGCGACCAGAGAGACGCAGGGAATGCCCAGTTCCCCGGCGAGGAACGGTCCCACCAGCCCCAACTCTATATCTCCTGCCTGGCGCCCGCAAAGGACCAGATCAAAAGCGCCGATTTTGCGGATGGCGGCGGCCAGGACGCGGGCCTTTCCGAAGGAATTCAGGTCTTCAAAATGCCCATCGGAGAGCAGGACGGCATCGTCGGCGCCCATCGCCAGGGCCTGATGGAGGGCCTGAGTGGCCTCTTTTCGCCCCAGCGTGAGGACGGTCACCCTGCCTCCGACCTTCTCTTTCAACTGGAGAGCGACTTCCACAGCGACTTCGTCGTAGGTGCTGATGACCAGAGGGTGTGTACCCTGGACCTGTCGCTTTGCCACCGGGTCAATACGGAAAAGGTGGAAGGGAACTTCCGGGTCTATGATCTGTTTGATACACACAATGATGCGCATGTCGTCGCCTCATACAAAAGGGGGAGGATGCGGGGCCTCCCCGATCCCGCTCCTCCCCCCTGGACTTCTCAAGGGCGTTATTCCACCCAGCCGAAGGTCCGCTCCACCGCCTTCAGCCAGCCCTTGTAGAGCCGCTCGCGGGTCTCGGTATCCATCTGGGGCTCCCAGACCTTGTCCACGCCCCAGTTCTTGCGCAGGTCATCCAGGTTCTCCCAGAAGCCCACGGCCAGGCCCGCTGCATAGGCTGCGCCCAGCGAGGTGGTCTCCGCCACGGTGGGGCGGATGACCCTCACACCGAGGATGTCGGCCTGGAACTGCATCAGCAGTTCGTTGAAGACCATGCCGCCATCCACCTTGAGCGCTGCCAGTTTCACGCCGGAGTCTTTCTCCATCGCGTCCAGCACCTCGCGGGTCTGGTAGGCGGTGGCCTCCAGCGCGGCGCGGCAGATATGGGCCTTGGTGATGAAGCGGGTCAGCCCGACGATCACCCCGCGGGCATCCATGCGCCAGTAGGGGGCGAAGAGGCCGGAGAAGGCGGGGACGAAGTAGATGCCGCCGCTGTCGGGCACCTGGCGAGCATAATCCTCAATGTGCTTGGAGAAATCGTAGAACTTGAGGTTGTCCCGCAGCCACTGCACCAGCGCGCCGGTGATGGCGATGGAGCCCTCCAGGCAGTAAACCGCCGGCTGGTCCCCGAACTTATACCCCAAGGTGGTGAGGAGGCCGCTCTTGCTGGGCACGGGGGTGGTGCCGGTGTTCAGCAGCATGAAGCAGCCCGTGCCATAGGTATTCTTCGCTTCGCCGGGGCTGAAGCAGGTCTGGCCCACCAGTGCGGCCTGCTGGTCGCCCAGGTCGCCGCAGACCGGGATGGAGGTGCCGAACGGCCCGTCCTTGGGGGTGTAACCGTAGATTTTCGGATCGCTGGAGGGGCGGATCTCCGGCAGCATCTGGCGCGGGATACCCAGGATGTCCAGGATTTCCTGGTCCCAATCCAGGGTCTCCAGGTTCATCAGCATGGTGCGGCTGGCGTTGCTGACGTCGGTCACGTGGGCGCCGCCGTTGGGGCCGCCGGTGAGCCACCAGATTTCCCAGGTGTCAATGTTGCCGAAGATCGCGTCCCCCTTCTCCGCGGCTTCCCGCACCCCCGGCACGTTGTCCAGAATCCATTTGATCTTGGGGCCGGAGAAGTAGGTGGCGATGGGGAGCCCGGTCTTGGGGCGGAAGCGGTCCTGGCCGCCATCGCGGGCCAGTTCATCGCAGATGTCCTTGGTGCGGGTGCACTGCCAGACGATGGCGTTGTAGTAGGGCTTGCCGGTATGCTTATCCCAGACGATGGTGGTCTCGCGCTGGTTGGTGACGCCGATGGCGGCAATTTCTTTGGAGTCTATGCCGTTCTTCTCCAGCGCGGCCTTGATCACCTGCTGGGTGCGCTCCCAGATTTCCATCGGGTTGTGCTCCACCCAACCCGGTTTGGGATAGATCTGCTCGTGCTCCAATTGGTGGACGCTGACCACCTGACCGGCGTGGTCAAAGACCATGAAGCGGGTACTGGTCGTACCCTGGTCTACTGCGGCAACGTACTTAGCCATTTTACCCCTCCTGACAGATTGATAGATTTTGCTGGATTTCAATTTCCTGCCTTAAGAAGTTCCCGCGCCAAATCGGCCATCACTTTAATGATCAGGTATGAGGAGGTCGCGCCGGGGTCTTGATGGCCGATACTGCGCTCTCCCAGGTAACTGGCCCGGCCCTTTCGGGCCAGCATAGGGATCGTGTCCTTCATTCCCTGCTCCGCCGCCGCGGCGGCCTGCTCTAACGCTTCCGCCAGATCGGCACCATTCTCTAAGGCGCTACGCATGGCGCTGACGGCCGGGGTGATGGCATCCACCATCGTTTTATCTCCCAGGTTTGCCTTCCCCCGCATCACCACTCCCTTGAGGGCGGCATCTAAGGCAGCCAGTATATCCTGGGGCTCCAGTTCGTATTTACCGGCCACCGCCATCCCCGCCTGCATAAACGCCGTACCGTAGAGCGGCCCACCGGCCCCGCCCACGGTGGAGACAAGGGCCACACCGACCGTTTTCAGGATCGTGCCAGCATCCTTATCTTCCACAGAAGGAAGTTTCGCCAGGACCGCTTTAAAGCCGCGGTCCATGTTGATCCCATGGTCGGCGTCACCGATGGCGGCATCCAGCGAGGTGAGATATTCCCGATTGGCCTCCAGCACTTCGGCCATTCTGCGGAGGCATGTTAAGACTTCCTTCGTCGTGATGGCCAATTCCCCACTCCTTAGCCATAAGATACCCTGCCCATTCCCGGGCGACAGTCCGGTGTTCCGGTGGCCTCGGAAATGGGCAGGGTTTGGCGATTGGCTACACCCCCCACCGCAGGCCCGGTGTTTTGACCGGCGCATCCCAGAGTTCTACCAACTCGTCGTCCATGCGCAGGAGGGTAATGGAGACTCCCTGCATTTCCAGCGAGGTGATGTAGCGCCCGATCAGGTTGCGCACGATCCTGAGCCCTTTCTTGGTGCAGATCTCGTGCAGCTTCCGGTAGACGATGGGCAACTCAATATCGGGGGTGCCGCCCATGCTGTTCACAAAGGCCAGCACCGGGTCGCCGGGCCGGAAGGGCGGGTCTTCCAGTTCCACGTCCACCCAGTCCGCCTTCTCTTCGTCCCACTCCCGCACCGTGCGCCGGTAAGGCGGGTCCTCAATGATGGCCAAAGCCAGCATCTCGGTGATCTCGTCGGCGGTCTTGAGTTTCATCCGCTCCCGACCGGGCTCCCCGTGGATACCGATACCGACCTCCATCTCGTCTTCGGCCAGTTCAAAGGTCGGCTTGCCGGCCATGGGAACCGTGCAGGGGGTTAGCGCCATGCCCATAGAGCGGCCGTTGATGTTCACCCGGCGGCAGAGATCGGCCACACGCTTGAGGTCGTACCCGCGCTCCGCCGCGGCGCCGCAGATTTTTTCCGCCAGCACCGTCGTGCCGGTGCCCCGGCGGCCGGCGGTGTAGAGGCTATCCTTCACGGCCACATCGTCGTCAATAAGGATATTCAACACGCGGATGCCCTCGGTGCGGGCCATATCGGCCGCCATCTCAAAGTTCATCACGTCGCCGGTGTAGTTTTTGACGATGTACAGCACACCGGCGCCCCCGTGCACCGTCCTGGCTGCCTCTAACATCTGGTCCGGGGTGGGGGAAGTGAAGACTTCGCCCGGACAGGCCGCGTCCAGCATTCCCACACCGACGAATCCCCCGTGCATCGGCTCATGGCCACTCCCACCCCCGGAGATAACGGCCACTTTGCCCGGGATCGGTGCGTCGGCGCGGTAGATGAAGTTGGGCTCAAAGTGGACTTTTACCAGGTCCGGATAGGCCAGAGCGATGCCTTCCAGTTCTTCCCTGACAACATTTGCCGGGTGATTGATGAGTTTTTTCATGGCCCCCTCCCCCGTCAGTATTTACTTCTACCCCTTAGCAGCGAGCGGGCGGCCGATCAGCCAGTCGTAGGTCAGGCCTCCGAGAATTCCACCGACCAGCGGCCCGATGATCGGGGCGACGATCCAGTACGGGCCGGTGAAGAGCCCCTGGGTACCCACGAGAGCGCCCAGGAGGCGCGGCCCGAAGTCACGGGCCGGGTTAATGGCGTAGCCGGAGGGCCCGCCCAGGCAGAGGCCGACACCCAGGACCACCAGACCGACCAGGAGAGGTCCGAGGTTGGCGCCGACGCCCAGGTTCCGAGAGTCACCCACGGCCAGCACCCCCCAGAGCAGCACCGCGGTGCCGAAGATTTCGGCGATGACCGCGTTCACGAGAGAGTAGGAAGTCAACGCCTGTCCACCGGTGCCACCCCAGAAGGCCTGGCCGAAGACCGAACCGGGCCCGGTGCACCAGACATTGGGCAGCCCTGCGGCAACCAGACCTTCCATGTAAACCAGGTACACGCCCAGGGCGCCCAGGAACGCACCGAGGATCTGGGAGATCCAGTAGGGGATCACCTTCTTCCAGGGGAAGACGCCCCGCACGGCCATCGTCAGGGTGACGGCCGGGTTGATGTGGGCACCGGAGACCCCGCCGGCGACGTACACGGCCACAACCACCGCCATGGCCCACCCGAAGGTGATGGTGTTCCAGTTATAAGCGGGAGCAGCCAGGCGAGGGGCCAATCCTACGTTGGCGACAACGCCATCGCCCAGGAGGATCAGGATGAAGGTCCCGAAGACCTCCGCAATGCACTCGGCCAACAGACTATTTTTCTTCATCGCTTTCTCTCCTTAGCATAGAATTGGGTTATAATTTTGCTTTGGGGAGTAACGGAATAGACCGGGTGACGCGTGCAAAGTATTTCGCCGATCATCACCTCCTTTCGCAAAGAGGTAGAAATGAGGAATTCGTGATGTAGAATAGCACAGGAGGGAATGAATGTCAATAGAGGGGAGCCTAGTTGTTGCAGATTGAAACAATGCAGCAAAAAGCGGTGTTTCATTTAGAAACACCGGCGGTCATACCAGCCATATGGATTTTGAGGGGCAGCCCAGCCGCCCGCCTTCGCCTTTCCCTTGCCTGTTGCGGCGATAGCAACGCCCGCGAATCCGCCGGAACTTAATGCAATGTTTGCGCGGTTTTGAACACCTCCGGCTTGATCCCGAAGGCCCGCATCTTGCGCCATAAGGTGGTGCGGCCAATACCGAGCGTCTTGGCCATTTCGGTCATATTTCCCTGACAGGCTAATCCAGCGCGAAGGATGGCCTGACGCTCTATCTCCAGCAAAGTAGGGACTACCTCGTCACTGGAGCCGCGCGCAGCCCGCCGCACTTCTTCGGGTAAATGCACGATATCCAGTTCGGTTCCGTCCACCATCTGAACGGCCCATTCTAGAACGTCCTCTAACTCCCGCACATTCCCCGGCCAGCGATACGATTCCAGGGCGGCCAGCGCACGCGGCGTAATAATAATCTGTTTCCCCAAACGGCGCGCTTGCCGATCCACAATTTGCGTGGCCAGAAGGATGATGTCCTTCCCCCGTTCTCGCAGAGGGGGGATCGTGAGCGTCAAAGAACGCAGACGGTAAAACAGGTCCTCCCGGAACCGTTTCTGACGCACCTCTTCCCGTAAATCCACATTAGAGGCGGCGATAATGCGCACTTTGATGGGGATCGGCGTCGTGCCCCCTAACCGAATGATTTGCTTCAGGTCCATCACCCCCAGGAGCGCGGCCTGGAAATTCAGTGGCAGGCTCTCAATATTCTGCAGAAAAATGGTCCCCCCATGGGCCAGTTCAAACTTTCCTGGCTGGATCACCCCCGAATCTTTTTCCCGGCCGAACAGTTCGTAGGCGATCAACTCGCGCGGAATGGACGCACAGTCCACGGCCACAAAGGGCCCGTCCGCGTAATGGCTGGCATTGTGAATCGCCTGGGCGAATAACCCTTTTCCGGTACCTGCCTCTCCTACCAGCAGAACCGGCCCATCGCACCGGGCAATGGCGCGGGCGTACCGGATGACCTGTTGCATCCGGGGGCTCCATCCCGCGATATCCTCAAATGTAAAGTGGGCTCTGGCCCCCATAATCGCCCGCGCCAGTTCCCGGGCCTCGTCCACCCGGTTCATCACCAGCACGAAGCCCGTCTGGTTCAGCCCCTCTTTCAGAACGTCCACCGAGACAATCGCTGGATGCCGGGTATTGCCCCGTACGAAGGTCACCTCTTTGCCTTTCATCGGGATTCGCTGGACCAGGCTCTCCTCCAGTTCGGAGGGAATCTGGACCAGGGAAGAGAGAGGTCTGCCCGTAGCGGCCCGCGGGGAGATACCCAGGATTTCCCCGGCACTGGCATTGATATGGGCAACCGTCCCTTTCAGGTCCAGGATAATGATGCCCTGCCGCATCGCCTGGAGGGAGGCGTTGAGGGCCGCCAGGTGGTGATGAGCCTGGGCAAATGCGGCATCCGCCTGGAACTGGTTTTCAATGGCCCGACTGATCGCCATCACGAGCCCCAGTGTGTGCGGCTGACTGTACCGTTCCAGGGTGATCATCCCGATCACTCCCTTCACTTCTCCTTCCGGAGCATACAGGGGAGCCGCGGTATCGGTGATGAAGTGCCAGACTCCGAAGAAATGCTCTGGCCCAACGACCTGAGCGGGTCCGCCCTCTGCCAGGGCCAAAGCGGCCGCGTTGGTTCCAATGGACTCTTCCGAGAGACATGTCCCTTCGCCCAATCCCATTTCGGATAGTACGCCGCCCAGGTTCGGATCGCCCAGCATATCTATGATATAGAGATTTTGATCCGTCAGGTAAACAATTGTTTTGGATTCGCCGGAGAACTGATAGATGTCCTCTATCATCGGCCGGGCGATGGCGATGAGTTCAAAGCAGTTTTGGCGTTGACGGTCCAATTCCTCCGTACTGTAGCGAGAGGGGGTAGGAACCGCTGTAGGGTCCAGACCGGCTTTTTGACAGCGGAGCCACGAGCGCGCAACGGCGGGATCCAATTCCGCGGCGGATAAAACGCCGCGTCTCACGAAGGTTTTCCATTGAACCTTCAGCCTTGCCTGGTTGTAGGGATAGCCTGTGGGTAGCATAGTCCCTCCCTTTGCCAGATTCACAGGAACTCTTCTCGCATACCTGGCGTTTGCTGAAGTTTCGGAGCGGGGGACTCCGCGCCCGCTCCGAGCCCCCACCTTTTACCTACTCCAGCGTCGGGCGAGCGAAGAGGCCAGCCACGCCCCCGGTATGCCAGAAGAGCACCCGCTCCCGCGGGGAAAACGCCCCGCGGCGGATCAGGTCTATCAGGCCCCCGAAGGCCCGCCCGGTGTAGACGGGGTCCAGCAGAAGCCCCTCCGTGCGGGCCACCAGCCGGATCGCCTCCCGCTCCAGGTCGCCGATGACGCCGTATCCGCCTCCCAGGTATCCGTCCTCCACGGCAAAATCGTCGGGAGTGAAGGAGGCCGGGAGGCCCAGATGGTCTGCCGTGGCGCTGGCCAGTTCGGCGATCCGGCGCTGCAGCGGTTCCGCGGGCAGGTCCACGCTGATGCCCAGGATGCGGCCCTCGTACCCACACATCCTCGCGGCCAGGACCAGCCCGGCCTGGGTGCCGCCGCTGGATGTGGCAAACACGATGTGGTCAAAACGGAGTCCCGCCTGTGCCGCCTGGGCCAGCAGTTCCTCCATCGCGGCGACGTAGCCGCAGATACCCACCGGATTGCTCCCGCCATAGGGGACGATGTAGGGGCGACGGCCGCGCGCCCGCAGGGAATCCGCCACCTCCTCCATCCGCTCCGTCAGTGGGGCGTCCTCCGCCCAGACGATTTCCGCCCCCAGGAGTTGGTCCAGGAGCAGGTTGCCCTGGGCCTGGGATGGGGGGACGCCGCGCAGGACGAGGGTGCAGGCGAGGCCGAAACGGGCAGCCGCCGCCGCGGTCTGGCGGGCGTGGTTGGACTGGGCCGCGCCACAGGTGACGAGGGTATCGGCCCTCTGGGCCAGTGCCTCGGCGACCAGAAACTCCAGTTTACGGGTTTTGTTCCCGCCCAGCGCCAGCCCGGTCTGGTCGTCCCGCTTGACCCACAACTGGGGACCACCCAGATGGGCGGTCAGGCGGGGCAGGAACTCCAGCGGAGTCGGCAGATGAGCAATTGAGACCCTGGATTGCCGGTCGGTCAGCATATCTGCGTTCCTCGAAAATCTTTGGTACAGGATTTCAGCCACGGATTACACGGATTCCACAGATTTTCTTTAATCCGTGTAATTATCCAGCCCCCAGCCGGAGGGTGAATCCTCCGGGTAAGGGCGGCTTTCAAAGCCGCCCCTACAGCATAACCCTGCTGCGCAGGCTGTAAGGGCGACGCATGCGTCGCCCCTCCCGCCGCGCTTCGTGGCTCGCCACGAGCGGCCCCGAAGGGGCTTTCGCTTTGAGCCCGACGGTTTAGCGTCGGGCGGAGGCGGTTGAAAGTTACTAATCCGTGGCACAAAAGAACTCTGCGGCTCGGCGGAGAAATCCCTCTCATCATTGGGGGCTGGCAGCCGTCGGATTCTGCGCCCCGACCTCCTGCCAGGCCCGCTGCAGGTACGGATAGATGATCCAGACCGTCATCCAGCCGAAGAGAGCGCCAGTGATTACCCGCCGCAGGGGGGTGCTCTCTACCGGCACAACGCCCCAGGCAGGGAAGAGAATCGCCAGCACGCTGGTCAGGAACTGAATCCCTCCGTCCAACGCAACGGGGAGCACGCCGAACAGCAGGTAGGCCCACAGCGGCAGCGGCCGCCAGCGGCGGCCCGAAAGGGCGAAAATGACACCGGCCAGAAAGATCGTCCCGTAGATGGCCGTATCCCGCTGGCAGAGGGCCACTTTGTAACCCAGAACGGGGTCACCAATGTAACCCTGCGGCACCAGCAAATCCGGAGGGATCCCCATCTGGAGCAACTCCTCCAGGGAATAGAACAACCGTTCCCCGAAGAGAAACCAGGAGCGATAGGGAATCTGATGGCAGAGCGGCCGGTAGATAAGATAGATCAGGCTTGCCGGTCCCTCTGCCCCCAGGGCCATCAGGATGGGGGCCAGAAACGGCACGCCCACATACAGAAATGCCAGCAGGTTGAAGAAGGCCAGCCAGTGACGGGCGATCCAGCGCCCCATCCGCTCTGCCCCCCGAACCAACTGGTGCTCCCAGGGGGATAGCGTTCGGGCCTCCTCCGCCCGCCGCGTCGCCCGCCGCTGCTCCACCTCGGCCAGAATCTGCTCCACCGTCGGCCCGGGCGCGTCGTCACTCATTCGCCAGTCCTCTTGGAGCACAGCCTTCCGGCTGCTGGGATATGGGCTCGTCATCTCCCGGCTCCATGTGCACCAGAAAATGGGCTATTTCCGGAAATGCCTGCCGGAGGCGGCCCTCCACCTCGGCCGAATAGCGATGTGCCTCTTCCACAGAGAGGTTCTCCGGGCAGACGCAGTGTAACGAGACGTAGAGAGCGTTCTGAACCCGCCGCAGTCGGACATCGTGGCACTCCATTACCCCATCCTGCGCCTCAGCGATGCGGCGAATCTGCTCCGCCATCCCGCTATACACCTCGGTCACGTCCTGGCCCGGATCGGCCGGAAGTGCAGGGGCGACCTCAATGTGGGTCTCCACTGACGCCAGGCCCTTTACCCGGGCACGCAACCGCTCCTCAAAGGCTGTCGCCACCTGATGAGCCTCATTCAGCAACGAATGCCCAGATATCTCCAAATCCAGGTCTATATGATACCCATCAACCAGTCGGTAGATGTGGACATCATGGACGGAGAGGCCCGTTTCGGCCGCGACAACCCGCACCTGGTCAATCACGGCGTCAGCGGATGCGACCGGTTCCACGTGGACGGTGACGTCGCAGTCGGAGCAGAGTTGGGAGACGGCCTCCTCCACCTGGTTTGCCACCTCGTGGGCCATGCCAGCGGGCATATCCGGGGCAACGCGCACCGTCGCTTCCACGAAGGTGACCGGCCCGGCGGTGCGCAGGCGGATCGGGCCGCATTCCTGCACGTGCTCCACTCCAGCAATGGCGGCGCGCACCTGCTCCTCCAGCCCCTCCGGCGCCCGGTCCATCAGCGCGTCCACTGTACGGCGACCCAATTGCAGGCTGACCCAGATGACGATACCCGCCACCACCAGCGCAGCGACGGCATCGGCCCGCAAGAGCCAATCCCGGTACTGGGGTAAGATGTCGGCCAGGCGCACCAGGATTAACCCGACGATGACGACGGAACTGCTCCAGACGTCGGTGGAGAAGTGGAGGGCGTCGGCTTCCAGCGCCTGGCTGTTGTAGCGGCGCGCCACCCGGTAAAGAGCCCGAGAGCGGGAGAAGTCTATCACGATCGCCACTCCCATCACCAGGAAGGCCCAGATATTTGCCTCCACCTCCACCGTCTTGAAGAACAGCCGCTGGAGCGCCTCGTAGATGATCCAGACACACGTCGCCAGCAGGAGCAACGTCTCTATCAGCGCGGAGAAGTTCTCCACCTTCCCGTGGCCGAAGGGGTGATCCCGGTCGGCGGGGCGGCTGGAGGCGCGCACTGCCCAAAAGGTAATCAGCGCGGCGACCAGGTCCAGCCCGGAGTGGGCCGCCTCGGAGAGGATGCCCAGACTGTTGGTGATCAGGCCGATGATCAGTTTGAACCCGGTGAGGAAGACGGCCGCAGCGACCGAACTGAGGGCAACCGTGCATTTGTCTTTGTGCGCCTGAGCGGTTTCTGGTTTCATTTGAGTATTTATGCTACCTCAAAACAGGCAAACGTCAAGTTTGGATGGAGGCAAGGCTTGTGAGGTTCCGTTATCTGTGCTATATTACCTCCTGGGAGGAGCGGATGACTCTCTTTGAGTACTTCGGGCAGAAGCGGACGCGGGAAGAGGCGCCCCTGGCAGCGCGAATGCGCCCCCGGACGCTGGACGAATTTGTCGGGCAGGAGCACATCCTGGGAGAGGGCCGTCTGCTGCGCCGCGCCATTGAGACCGACCGCCTCTTCTCCTCCCTCATCTTCTGGGGGCCGCCCGGCACGGGGAAGACCTCGCTGGCGATGATTATCGCCAACACCACCCGCTCCCACTTTGAAACCCTCAGCGCCGTCATGGCCGGGGTGGCCGACATCCGCCGCGTCGTTCAGGAGGCAAAGGAACGGCGGGGAATGTACGGCAAGCGCACCATCCTCCTGATTGACGAAATCCACCGCTTCAACCGCGCCCAGCAGGACGCCCTGCTTCCCCACGTGGAGGACGGCACCATCACCCTCATCGGCTCCACCACCGAGAACCCGTACTTTGAGGTTGTCGGGCCGCTGCTTTCCCGCTCGCGCGTCTTCCAGTTCAAGCCCCTCACCGACGACGAAGTCCGCCAGGTGCTGGAGCGGGCCCTGGCCGATCCGGAACGGGGGTACGGCCGCCGCTCCGTCCGGGTGGACCCGGAGGCGCTGGACCATCTGATCCGTATCGCCGGGGGCGACGCCCGGGCCGCGCTCAACGCGCTGGAACTGGCGGTGGAGAGCACCCCGCCGGACGAGTCGGGGGTCATTCACATCACCCTGGCGGTGGCGGAGGACTCCATCCAGCGGCGGGCGCTCCTCTACGACCGCGCCGGGGATGAGCACTACGACACCATCTCGGCCTTCATCAAGTCGGTGCGCGGCTCCGACCCCGACGCCGCGCTCTACTGGCTGGCGAAGATGGTCGCCGCCGGGGAGGACCCGCGCTTCATCCTCCGGCGGCTCTACATCCTGGCGGCAGAGGATGTGGGGCTGGCCGACCCGCAGGCGGTCGTGGTCGTCAACGCCTGTGCCCAGGCTTTTGAATGGGTGGGGCTACCGGAGGGGCAATACCACCTCGCCCTGGCGACCCTCTACCTGGCGACGGCCCCCAAATCCAATTCCGTCGGTGCCTACTGGCAGGCGCTAGCCGAAATAGAGGAGCACGGCGCCGGTCCTGTCCCCCTGCACCTGCGGGATAAATCCGATCTCTTCCACGGCCCTCTTCGGGAACATTACCGGCGGACAATGGGCGAGCACCCCGGCTACCGCTACCCGCATAATTACCCGGAGGGGTGGGTGGAACAGCAGTACCTCCCCGACGGCGTGAAGGGAGGCTGGTTTCAGCCCAAAGGCCACGGCTACGAAAAGGTCATCCTGCGCCGATTGCAGAGAAGACGTAAAACGTAAAGAGTAAAAAGTAAAACGTAAAATGTGATGTGCAGGAGGTCGGTTATGACTGCGGTTACCGTTCCCACCCTCTACTTTGACCAGCCCGGTCCTCAAAATACCGATGAGACGCTGACAGTGGCCCGCCGTCGGGCCGAAGAACTGGGCATCCGGACCGTTCTCGTCGCCAGTACGACCGGCGAGACCGGAGCGAAGGCCGTGGCGGTGTTCCGGGGGTACGATGTGGTGGTGGTCACCCATTCTACCGGCTTTGCCCGGCCCAACGAACAGGAACTGCGTCCGGAGTACCGCGCGGCCATTGAGGCGGGCGGCGGGCGCATTCTCACCTGCCAGCATGCCTTCGGCGGTATCAACCGGGCGGTGCGCCGGAAACTGAACACCTACCTGACCGACGAAATTATCGCCTTCACCCTGCGCAATTTCGGAGAGGGGACGAAGGTCTGTATAGAGATCGCGCTGATGGCCGCCGACGCCGGGCTGGTGCGGGTGGGCGAACCCTGTATCGCCATCGCCGGGACGGGCCGGGGAGCGGATACGGCCCTGGTCCTGAAGCCGGCCAACGCTCAGGCGTTCTTTGACCTGCGGGTGATGGAAATCCTGGCCAAACCCCGCCTGGGGTGAACTCATGGAGGCGACCGATGAAGGCCATAGATGAGATGACCTTTGAGGAGGCGTTCACCGAACTGGAGGAGGTGGTGCGCAAACTGGAGGCCGGGGGGCTATCGCTGGAGGAGAGTCTGGCTCTCTACGAGCGCGGCCAGCGCCTGGCGGCCTTCTGCAACCGGCAACTGGACGGGGCGGAACTGAAGGTGCGTCAACTCACGCCTAACGGCAACCTGGCTCCACTGGAAATCTGAGGTGCTGGGGCTTACGGGGCGGCAAAGCCGCCCCGTAAGCCCCTTCCCTCTATCGCGCCATCCGGGAGACAATCCCCACAATTTCCTCCAGCGCGCGCCGGACTTCCCCCTCCAGTTCCTGTGCGTCGCCGTCGGCGCGGGTGCGGACGGAGAGGCGCAGTTTGTCCTCCGTCCCCGAATAGCGCAAAAGAATCTCCGCCCGGTCCCCCAGGCGCGCCTGTAATTCTTCCAGAACCGCCCGGATTTCGGGAACCTCCATCAACGGAGTCGGGATGCGCGGCGCGTCCAGGCTGACCATCGCCTGGGGGTAGCGGGGAATCCCGGCGGTCAGGCGGGAAAGGCGACCGCCGGCCTCGTCCACCATCAGCGCGGCGACGGCCAGCGCGGTGTAGATGCCGTCGCCCGTCGTCTGGCCCCGGTCCAGGATCAGGATGTGGCCCGATTGTTCCCCGCCCAAAACGCCCCCCAGCGCGCGCATCCGCTCCAGCACGAACTTATCCCCCACCTTTGCTTCCTCAATCCGAATGCCCAGGGGCTCCAGCGTGTCGTGGAGGCCGAAGTTGCTCATCGGCGTCGCCACGACGACGGGGACGGAGAGCAGGCCCTGGCGGTGAAAGTGGCGGGCCAGGATCGCCAGGATGAGGTCGCCGTCCACGAAGCGACCCTGTTCGTCCACCAGCACCACCCGGTCGCCGTCGCCGTCAAAGGCGACGCCCAGATGGGCGCCCGTCTCCAGGACGCGGGCCGCCAGCGTGTGCGGCGTGATGTACTCGTAACTCTCGTTGATGTTGAGCCCGTCCGGCTCCCCGTTTCGCACCTCCACCCGCGCGCCCAGGCGCCGGAAGGCCTCCGGCGCCACGAAGGACGTCGCCCCATGGGCGCAGTCCAGGACGACGGAGATTCCCGAGAGGTCGCGCCGGCCCCGCCAGGAGCGCACCAGGTAATCCACGTACACTTCCCGCAGCGCGCCGTCCGTCCGCAGAACCCCCAGATGACGGGTGTCGCGCGGGACGAAGGTCCGGGACGGATCCAGCACCAGCGACTGGATGCGCTCCTCCAGTGCATCGTCCAGTTTATAGCCGTCAGGACCGAAGAACTTGATGCCGTTATCCCCGGCGGGGTTGTGCGAAGCGGAGATAACGACTCCCAGGTCGGCGCCGAAGTGGCGGGTGAGGTGGGCAACGGCGGGGGTGGGGATGACTCCGGCCAGGACGACGTCCACCCCCTGGGCCAGCAGCCCTGCGGTGATGGCGCTCTCCAGCATCATCCCGGAGATGCGGGGGTCCCGCCCGACGATCGCCCGGGGCCGCCCGCTCCCTTTCCGTTCCCCCACGACCTGGCCGACGGCCTGACCGATGCGCAGGACCAGTTCGGGGGTCAATTTCCGCTGACGGTTAGGGTTGTGGAAGTCCGTGGTGCCGCGGATGCCGTCGGTGCCGAAGAGAGCGTCGGTCACAGTCCGTACTCCTGTTTCAGGAGTTGCAGGTCGGCGTCCACCATCATATGGACCAGTTGCTCAAAGGTCACGGTGGGTTCCCAGCCGAGGACCCGGCGCGCTTTGGACGGGTCGGCTACCAGCAGGTCCACCTCCGCGGGGCGCATATAGCGCGGGTCCTGGACGACGTAATCCCGCCAGTCCAGCCCGACGTAGGAGAAGGCGATCTCGCAGAGTTCCCGCACGGAATGGGTCTCCCCGGTGCCGACGACGTAGTCGTCGGGGGCGGGCTGCTGGAGCATCAGCCACATGGCGCGGACGTAGTCCCCGGCGAAGCCCCAGTCCCGGCGGGCGTCCAGGTTGCCCAGGCGCAGTTCGTTTGCCAGCCCCAGTTTGATTTTCGCCACGCCGTAGGAGACCTTGCGGGTGACAAACTCCAGGCCGCGCCGGGGGGATTCGTGATTGAAGAGGATGCCGGAGACGGCGTAGATGCCGAAGGACTCCCGGTAGTTGACCGTGATCCAGTGGCCGTAGACCTTGGCGACGCCGTAGGGGCTGCGGGGGTAAAAGGGGGTGTGCTCGCTCTGCGGGACCTCGCGGACTTTCCCGAACATCTCACTGCTGGAAGCCTGGTAGAAGCGGATGCTGGGGTCCACAGTGCGGATAGCCTCCAACATTCGGGTGACGCCGAGGGCGGTCACTTCGCCGGTGAAGACGGGCTGCTCCCAGGAGGTGGGGACGAAGGACTGAGCGGCCAGATTGTAGACCTCATCGGGCTGATAATCCCGCAGGATGGCGATAAGGGAGCCCTGGTCCAAGAGGTCGCCGGAGACCAGGGTGATTTTATCCTGGATGTGCTGGATGCGGGAGAAGTTAACGGTGCTGGTGCGGCGTACCATACCGAAAACTTCGTACCCCTTTTCCAGCAGAAATTCGGCCAGGTAAGAGCCATCCTGGCCGGTGATACCGGTGATCAGTGCTCGTGGCATCGGTTTGCCTCCTCAAGAAGGGATATCTTCTGCAGGGAACCATCTTCTCAGGGTTTCGCACAGGAGCTGGAATGCCGGATCGGTACACCCCCGGAGGCTGACCTGGCGGGCCAGCCTTTCGTACAGATCGGATGAGCGGGGGATACGGTTCCGTTGCAGGATTTCTTCCAGCGTTTCTTTCGGGCGTACGGGTTTGCCTTCGGAAAGGAGTTCATCCAGTTCCTCCGGCGTGATCCGAAGCACATCGGCGACATGGCGTGAGCGGGTCCAGACCCATACCTCCAGTTCAGGGTCAATTACCACTATTTCGCACCGGCCCTTCCAACCGTTTTGTTCCAGACGGTCCTTGACCTCCTGCTGTAATTCCTCCGCTGCACGGTTTTCCTGTCCACATCCTTCGCGATCAAAGACGACCAGAGCGTACTGGTATGATTGGATGTTGCTCCTGAGAAAGTTGTGAGCGCGCGAGTACACCCCTGGGTCTCGCTGGCGATCTATGATGATTTTCCGCTGGTCCTGGGGGACGGAGGAGATGCCCAGGGATTGAGGGCGTTCCAGCAAGGCCTCAATAACCTTGCGGACAGTCTCGTCAGGGACAAGCACTATAAGTGCTCCGTTCATTCCAGCACCCCCGAGGCATAAAACGATCCCAGGTCCACTTCTCCGTGCCATTGGCGTAGAGCCGGGTGCTTGCTTCCCCGCACGACGCGAGTTGCACCGTCTTCCGTGCGGGTGAAACAGAGCAGGTCTTCCGGTTTCGCCAGACCGACCAGAAGGATGGAGTGGGTCGCGATCAGTACCTGCCCCTCATAGACAGAGGAGAGAGACTGAAAAACACCCTCTATTGCTCGGGGGTGGAGACCGTTTTCCGGTTCTTCTATCAGGTAAGTGAACTGTCCATCCGGTAAGTAGGCCAGAATCGTCAGCGCCATCAGCCGGAGTGTGCCGTCGGAGAGGAGCCATGATGGGAGGGATACTCCTTCTCGGGTGTCCACTACCATATACAGATAGAGAGGGGGGTACTCTTCCACCCGAATATCCTGCACATATGGGAGAATCCCCCGGACGTGACGCCGCCACCAGTCAAAACGCTCTGGATCTTTCTTCCGCAGTTCCCGGACCACAACGGGCAAATTAGAGCCATCTGGCCGGAAGGCCAACGGAGCATCGGACGGGCAGGGCTGGCGCATTAACTGACTGTTTAGCATCAGCACTTGAGTCCTTTGAGTCAGCATCTCCCGTGCCCAGGTGGAGATGGAGAATCGCTCCACTTCGCCGGGCACCATCGCCAGTGCGACCTGCTCCGCGCGAAGGCGAAGCGGGAAATTCCAGTCCGTCGTTTCGGAACGGAAATACGCCCGTCCCTCCTCTGCAAGAGAAACTACCTTGCGCCAGCCAGCAGGGGCCCTCTTCCGCCATTCCCGCACGATGGGCGTGGTCGGTCTACGTTCTGGGGGGAAACAGGAATTGTCCTCTGACGGAGCGCGTAGCAACCAGAAATTCTCCCCCAGCAACCGCACCCCACCGGATTGACGGTCTATCCCTACCCGCACTTCGTAGCGACAGAAACGGTATGGGACTGGATAGGGCTGGGCAGCCACAATCTCTTCCGGCACCGCCAGTTCCACCGCCAGTTCAAACGCATCCCCCTCTTTCATCCAGACCAGTTCGTAGAAAGATGGCGCCCGTTTCTCCACCGCCTTCTGGGGGCCGATCGTCAGAAGGTCTCCCAGGAAAGCGACAACGTCCAGGAAGGTGGTCTTCCCGCTGGCGTTCGGACCCACCAGAATCTGGAACGGTCCCAAAGGCTGGCGGACGTACTTCAGGCACTTGTATCCCCTTGCCTCTATCAATCGGATCATCGGACTTCCTCCTCAGCGGTCCGTCGCCAGTACTCCAGCGTGTCCCGCAGCGTCTGCTCAAAGGGGATCCGGGGCTCCCATCCGGTGCGGCGGCGGAATTTCTCCGCGCTCCCGTAGATGACCGGCGCGTCGGCGGGGCGGTACAGGGAGGGGTCCACCTCTACCCGGATCGGAACCCGGGTGAGAGAAAGAAGTGTCTCCAGAATCCCGCGCACGGAGCGGGCCACGCCGGAGGCCAGGTTGTAGACTTCCCCCGCTTCCCCCTGGACCGCGGCCAGGTAGTAGGCGTGGACGATATCCCGGACGTCGGTGAAGTCCCGCGCCACATCCAGGTTTCCCACCTTCAGTACCGGCTCCTGTAGCCCGGCCTCAATGCGGGCGATCTGGCGGGCGAAGGACGGGACGACAAAGCGCGGGGATTGCCCCGGCCCGGTATGGTTGAACGGGCGCAGGCGCACCACATCCATCCCGTGGGCCAGATGGTATTGCAGACCCAGAAAGTCCTGCCCCACTTTGCTGACTGCATAGGGGTTGACCGGCCGCAGCGGGCTCTCCTCGGTGAGCGGGAGTTCCTCCGGGCGCGGCCATCCGTACTCCTCGTTGGAGCCGATAACGATCACCCGCGCCGAGGGATGCGCCCGCCGCACCCCTTCCAGCACGTTCAACTGGGCCCGCAGGTTGTTTTCCAGTGTCTCCCAGGGGTCCACCAGAGAGGTGGGAACGTGGGACTGGGCCGCCAGGTGGAAGACCACGTCCGGCTTAAAAGAACCGATCAGTTCCCGCACGCGGTCGGCATCCCGCAGGTCCAGATGGACCAGTGAGAGGCAGGAATGCGGGCGTGGGTTTTCCACCGATTCCGGGTATGCCGTTCCCAGCAACTCCCAACCGTCGTGGGTCAGGAGGTAGGTACACAGGTGCCGCCCGACGAAGCCGCCCGCTCCGGTGATCAGCGCGCGCACGGTTCTCCTCCGCGGAAGATATCTGGATTATACCCTGAGCGGGGCGAGTTGCCAAATGGACGGGCTGGGCTATACTACAGTCCACAGTCCACAGTCCACGGTCCACAGTCCACGGTCCACAGTCCGCAGTCCGCAGTCGGCAGTCGGCGGAGGGGCGGAGGAGCGGAGGGGCGGAGGGGCGGAGGGGCGAAGGAGCGGAGGGGCGGAGGAGCAGAGGAGCGGAGGGGCGGAGGAGCAGAGGAGCAGAGGGGCGGAGGAGCAGAGGAGCGGAGGGACGGAGGGGCAGAGGGGCGGAGGGGCGGAGGAGCGGAGGAGCGGAGGAGCGGAGGGGCAGAGGAGCGGAGGGGCGGAGGGGCGGAGGAGCGGAGGAGCAGGGCACGATTAGCGATACGCGATACGCGACCGGAAAGGAGCATCGGGCAATGCCGGAATATGAACATCCCCGACCACTGGTGACGGTGGACGTCGTCATTTTCACTTTGCGCGAGGAGGTGTTGCAGGTACTGCTCATCCGGCGGAAGAACCCGCCCTACGCGGGGATGTGGGCCATCCCCGGGGGCTTCATAGAGATGGACGAGCCGCTGGAGGCGGCCGCGCGGCGGGAACTGGAGGAAGAAACGGGCATCTGCGATGTCCATCTGGAACAACTCCACACCTTCGGTGATCCCGGCCGGGACCCGCGCGGGCGGGTCATTACGGTGGCGTACCTGGCTCTGCTCCCCGTCGGGCAGGCCCCGCTCCGCGCCGGGGACGATGCCGCCGAGGCCCGCTGGTGGCCGATGGACGCTCTGCCTCCGCTGGCTTTTGACCACGACCGCATCCTGGCCTGCGCGCGGGAACGGTTGCGCAGCAAACTGGAATATCCGTCCACCCTTGCCGCGTTGATGCCGGAGCCCTTCACGCTGAACCAGTTGCGGGCCGCGTACGAAGAAATCCTGGGGGAGAAACTGGACCCGGGCCATTTCCGGCGTCAGATTCTCACCGCGAAGGTTCTCCAGGAGGTGGGCATCCAGCATCGGACGATCTCGGGCCGCCCGGCGAAACTCTACCGCTTTCGGCAGGACGCCAAAGCGCGGTCCCGGCGGATCTGGCTCTGATACGGAGGACGAGCCGTGAATTCACGACTGTTTGCCATCCTGGCACTGTTGCTGGTCATCTCCCTGACCGCCGGTTGCGCCGGGCCGGGCACCCCGGCACCGGCATCCGCCATCCCCCTCTACGGCGACCTGGAGCGCCTGGACCCGCGGGGGGAGATTCTCACCGTCTGGTATCCGGCCGCTGTGGAGGACGTTCTGCTGCCGATGCTGGATCGGTTCAACGCCAGGAACCGCTGGGGGATCGCCGTGCGGGGTGTGCGGGCCGACGACTCCGCCCGACTGTACGCGCGCCTGCAATCCGCCGCTGCGATGGACCGGCTCCCCGATCTGATCGTTGTCTCTCCCGGATACCTGGCGACGATCGCCACAGAGGGGCTTGCGGTGGAACTGACCCCCTATCTGAAGAGCCCCCGCTGGGGATTCTCTCCGGCAGAGCAGGAGGATTTTTACCCCTTCGCCCGCCAGGCCGGTCAACTGACCCGGCCTCCCGGCCGTTACGGGTTCCCCTTCGCTTTTTCCGCCGGATTTCTGGTCTACAATCGGGGATGGCTGCGGCAACTGGGGTATGATCACCCGCCCCGGACGTGGGACGAATTCCGGGAGATGGCCTGTGCCGTCTCCCGGCCCGAGGAGGGCATCTACGGCTATGAGTTCCCGGTGGATGACCGCACTTTTATCCGGATGCTGGTCGGTCGGGGAGGGCGGATGATGGATGAGGGGGAAACGGCCTATACCTTTGGGGAGGAGAAGGGATTAGAGGCTCTGACCTTCCTGCGCGCGCTGGTGGAGGAAGGGTGCGCCGTCCGGGAGCCCCGCTGGGAGCAGGCGGAGGCCGACTTAGCTGCCGGGCGGGTGCTGTTTGTGATCAGTAACAACCTGCACATCCCCCACTATCGCCAGATCGCGGCGAAACGAGGCGGTCTGGATTGGGCAGTCGCCCCGCTACCTGCTTCCGGCGACGCGCCGGTGACCGACTTCTCCGGCGTCTACTGGCTCATCCCTCCCACCACTCCTCAGCGACAACTGGCGGCCTGGCTGGTGATTCGCTGGATGAATGAGCCGTCCCAGCAAGCCCGCTGGGTATCCTTCTCCGGGTATCTGCCCCATCGCCATCTCCCCGAGGATGTGCGGACCGCGCTGGTGGAGGAAACCCCACAGTACGCCGATTTGCTGGCGTTGCTGGACCTGGAGGGGGCAATGGAGCCGACGGTGGTGGGCTACGAGCGATGCCGGGAGGCCCTTCAGATGATGGTCAGCGCGGCCATTGCCGGAGAGGATCCCTCTTCCCAACTGGCGTGGGCGGTGGAGTTCTGCAACGCGGCGCGGGAAGGGGAGCCATAGCAGGTGGAGGTCTCCCTGGCTGAAACGCCAATCCACTGCGCTTCGTGGCTCAATACGGGGGCGACCTTTATGGCCGCCCCTATGCTTCTCCCTGTCTGTAACGAATCTGTCACCAAATGGATTTGCAATTTCTGGAAAAACGGAGTACAATGAAATTGTGCAATTTCCCCCTTTCCCCGCTCTTCCGAAAGGAGGTGTTCTATGAGAAGAGCAATCGTGTGGATAGTTGTGGTGCTGCTGATGGCACTCAGTGTCCAGGCAGCATCGGCGGCGCCGGCCCGCTGGGCTATTCTGGGGTACCACGTGGTTCGGCCGGGGGAGACGCTCTTCTGCATCGGGCGGGCGTACGGAGTGGACCCATGGGCCATTGCCCAGCAGAACGGGGTTGTAAATCCCAACCGCATCTTCTCTGGAATGCGGTTGGCCATCCCGGACGCGTACCGGACGCTGCCCTCTGGTCCGGTTTGTACTCCTCAATTTGGTCCCACCCCACCGCCACCTCCCTGCACCTGCAGCACGTATTACACCATCGTCACCGGGGACACCCTTACCCGCATCGGGGTCCGGTTCGGAGTGAGCCCCTGGCGCATCGCCGAGTGCAACCACATCTACAACCTGAACTACATTCGGGCGGGTGATACGCTGTGTATCCCTAATCCATAACTTCGCATCTAACAATGCAGTCGTCAGCTCGGCCGAGGGGGAGGAGGCCGGGCTTTTTTGTATGTCGTTAGAAGGTATGCTATAATTTACATGCCAGTTTAATATGCCCTCAAGGGCACCATAACATGAAATGGACTCTGGCGAAATGCTCTTTTTCGCTCCCGGCGGGTGCTCTCGGCGGGTCTGCGACTCGCCGATTGCCGGACGCCGGTCACAGACCGGCTTTGAGCAACGAAAATCGTTATAGTCCGCAGGCAGCAGGTAGCAGGCAGCAGACAGCGGGAAG
>FWPU01006161.1_pt1 | contig 24509 bp, 24 predicted proteins | sample 2228361 | NCBI WGS metagenome assembly FWPU01 (sample SAMEA103939777, study PRJEB20133) | metagenome | reverse complement strand
GGCAGTCCGTTGTGGTCCCGGCGTCTTGGTCTGCCTGAAGCACCCGCCGTGCCAGCGCCATGGGTTCATGGGCGGGGCCGCCGGGGCCTGTGCATCCTCCCGGCTCTGCAGAAATTCGGCTGGTTCGATGGCCCAGCGTGAATGTGCTACAATTTTTGGCCCTGGGAGGGAATCGCCGGAACCCGTGCCGCAGGAGGATGATGATCTTGAAGAACCCCCTGACCTACAAAGACGCCGGTGTGGACATCGAGGCTGCGGATAAACTGGTGGATTCCATCAAACCCCTTGCCAGAACAACGTTCCGCAAGGAGGTCCTGGCTGAAATTGGGGGGTTCGGCAGCCTGGTCTCCCTCGACCTCAAACGCTTCCCGGATCCCCTTCTTGTGGCTTCCACGGATGGCGTTGGAACAAAACTCCGGATCGCCTTCGAACTCGACCGCCACGAGACCGTAGGAATCGATCTTGTGGCGATGTGCGTGAACGACGTGCTCGTGCTCGGCGCAGAGCCCTTGTTTTTTCTCGACTATTTCGCCACAGGCCGGCTTCGACCAGACACGGCCATCCGCGTCCTTTCCGGTATCGTTGAAGGATGCCGCATGGCGGGATGTTCTCTGGTCGGGGGGGAAACGGCGGAAATGCCCTCCTTTTACGCAGACGGCGAATACGATCTGGCAGGCTTCTGCGTGGGGGTCGTCAACAGAGATCGGGTGATCGACGGCAGGGATGTCGCCCCGGGGGACCAGCTCGTGGGGCTCTCCTCAAACGGTCTTCACAGCAACGGATTCTCTCTCGTACGAAAGATTTTCTCTCCTGAAAGGGGCTTTTCGCTCCTGGATTCCGTGAAGGGCTCTGGCCTCTCTCTCGGCGAAGAGCTGCTCAGACCGACGCGGATTTACGTGCGCACGGTCCTGGGCCTTCTCGAGAAGGTGCCTGTCAAGGCTCTCGTACACGTCACCGGAGGAGGCCTCCCCGGGAATCTGCCCAGAGTCCTGCCGCCCGATGTCCAGGCGGCTCTTCAGTTGGGCAGTTGGCCCGTCCCGGAAGTCTTTCGTTGGATCGAGCAGGAGGGTGCGGTGCCCTTGGCTGAAATGCTTCGGACCTTCAACTACGGGATCGGAATGGTTCTGATCTTGGGGAAGGAGCATGTGCAGGACGCCCTCACGTATTTCTCCACTGCACAAGAGGAGGCCAGGGTCATCGGCGAAGTGAGGAGGCGGTCCGAGGACCAGGCCGCTGTGGTCTGGTGAAGACCGCCCTTGCCTCGCGCTGGGAATGGATGAGGCTCCCCCCCCTCGCCGAACCGAACAGAGCCGGGCGCAGCCAAGGGCCGCCCGCCGGAGCCTGCTGCCGAGCGGGTCCGCCGAGCGGGTGGACAATCGCTTGGAAATGCCATAAGATACCAAACCAGAATCGAGGATTCCCCGTGCCCCGCTTTTCTCTTTGTTCTCCGCGACAGCCGGGCAGAGGGCTCAAGGATTTCCAGGGGAGGCATCCGATGGCAAGGGTATGCTCCGTTTGCGGCAAGAAGCCGATGGTCGGTCACAACGTCAGCCACGCCAACCGCAAGACCAAGAAGGTGTGGATGCCGAATCTGCAGAAGATCCGCATCCAGGAGGGCAAGGGCGGCCGCAAGCGCAGCGGTTGCGCGCGGTGCATCCGCAGCGGCAGGGTCCGGAAAGCCCCGTAAGCGCCCGGAAGCCTTTTTCACTGGATCCCTTCCTGGCAACGCCCGGCGAAGTCCTCCTGCCCGTCCCTCAGTGATGGAGCCTTTCGACAGAAAGGACGCCTTTGACCTTCTCGACGGCGCGGATCACCTCGTTGAGATGGTCGAGGTTCTTGACCATCACCTCGAAATGAGCGAGCCCCTGGTTCGTCTCGGTCGTCCAGACTTTCGCGCTTGATATGTTCACATCGGCGGCGGCGATCGCCTTGCTGATGCCTGCGAGAAGACCCGGCTTGTCCTGGCTCACCACTCGAATCTTGGCCCTCTGGCGGGACGCCACCCCCTCCTCCCACTGGGCATCGATCCATCTCTCGGAGTCGCCTTCCCGGATCTTGGGGCAGCCCCGCGCATGAATCGTCACGCCGCGGCCCCGGGTGATGAAACCGATAATCTCCTCGCCGTGCACGGGATTACAGCACCGGGCGAAACGAATCAGGACGTCCGCGACGCCTCTGACCCTCACCCCGCTGTCGGACCTCTTCTCCGCCCTCTCCACGAGCTTCGAAAGGTCGCGGGTCCAGGATTCCTGTTCCTTGTCCCCTGCTCGCGCTGCAGAAGGGAGGGCGTCCAGAACCTGCGCCACCGAGATCTTTCCGAAGGTCACGGCGCGAAACAGGTCTTCCGCCGTCCTCAGATGCAGCGTCTTGAGCACGGCTTTCACATGCCCCTCCTGGAGAACCCTCGCGAGCTGCAGCCCGGCCCTGCGCAAGTTCTTCTCCAGGATCTCCCTTCCCAGCACCTCGGCTCTGTCCCTCTCCGCCTGGCGCAGCCAGGCCCGGATCTTGGATCGGGCCTCGGCGGTCTTGACGATCTTGAGCCAGTCCTTGTTGGGAGTTTGGGACTTGGAGGTGACGATCTCCACCACGTCGCCGTTCTGCAGTTCGTAGCGCAGAGACACCAGCTTGCCGTTCACTCGCGCGCCGGCGCAGTGGTGGCCCACCTCCGTGTGGATCTGGTAGGCAAAGTCGATCGGCGTTGCCCCCCGCACCAGTTCCCGAACTTCTCCCTTCGGCGTGAACACGTACACCTCGTCGGGAAACAGATCCATCTGCACGCTATCGAGAAAATCCCGGGAAGAAGAGAAGTCCTGCAGGGCGGACAGGAAAAACCGCAGGGACTGAAATTTCCCCTCGTCCCGCTTGTCGAACCCCGCCTTTTCCTTGTACATCCAGTGGGCCGCAACGCCCTGTTCGGCCTCCAGATGCATTTCCCGCGAACGAATCTGGATTTCCACAGGCTCCCCGGTGGGGCTGACAACCGTCGTATGAAGCGATCGATAGTGGTTCTTCTTCGGTTTGGCGATATAGTCCTTGAAACGGCCCGGCACCGGAGCCCAGAGGGCATGCACGAGGCCCAGCACCTCGTAGCAGGACCGCGATTCCGGAACCACCACGCGCAGGGCCAGAAGGTCGAAGACCTGGTCGAGGTCGATGCCCTGGCGGAGCATCTTCCGATAGACGCTGTAGCAGTGCTTGATCCGGCCGGAAATCTCAGCCGGAATGCCCTCCCGCCGGAGACGCTCCTGCAAGACGCAGGAGACTTTCTCGATGGTCTCGGCTTTCGCCCGGACCCGCTCGTCTACCCTTCGCTTGAGATCCCTGTACACTTCCGGATGGACATGCCGAAAGGCCAGGTCCTCGAGTTCGGCCCGCATCCAGGAAATCCCGAGCCTGTTGGCCAGGGGCGCGTAGATCGCGAGGGTCTCCTGGGCGATCCGAGTCTGCTCCCCCTCCTGAAGGAACTGCAGCGTCCTCATGTTGTGGAGACGATCGGCGAGCCGGATCAGGAGAATGCGGATGTCACGGCTCATCACCACGAGCATCTTGCGGTAGCTTTCCAGCTTCCTCTGCCGCTGGCTCTGGAGATTCACTCTTGCCGTCCGGGCCAGGCCGCACACGAGGGCCGTAATTTCCTCGCCGAAACAGGATCGCAGCGTCCCCTCGTCGGTCGCGCTCTCCTCCAGAACATCGTGCAGGAGACCCGCGCACAGAGTCGCAAGATCCATCTTGAGGTCCGCCAGGATCCGCGTAACCGTCAGCGGATGGCTCAGGTAGGGCAGTCTGCTCCCTCGCAGGCGATCCCTGTTCACGAGGGCTGCAAAGACGTACGCCTTGCGGAGCAGAGCGTCCCCGGCGTCCGGGAGATAGCTCCGGGCAGCTTCCAGAATGTCCTGAAAACGCACCACCGCTTCGTTCATGGCGACGCTCGAACATCCGAAGGACCCCTGCACCGGGGTCTCTGCAGGCGGCGACGCCGCATGCAAGGCCGGCCCGCCTGGTCCGACCTGGCGCCGGGAGATGTCCGGGACCCGCCAAGCATCCTCGTCCGCTGCGTCAGACGCCCTCGGCCAGGAGGGAGTCAAACTCGCGGGCCCACGCGGCGAGCCAGTCTGGAGGAGCTGCCTCCTTTCTGCAGGTCTCGGCGATCAGGATGGCGCGGAGTCGGTCGGCAGCTTCTTCGAACGTGTCGTTGACGACCAGATAATCGAAAGACCCGGCGGACTGAATCTCCTGGCGAGCCGTGCGCAGACGTACCTCCAGCTCGCTCCTGCTCACGTCCCCCCGCTTCCGAATCCGTTCGATCAGATCCCCGGGCGTGGGCGTGAGCACGAACACCAAGACCGCGCCCGGGATCCTGGCCCGGATCTGCATGGCCCCCTTGCAGTCCACCTCAAACAGGAGGCCTCCGCCGGCCGGCCCGGAATGAACGTTCTCGACCGAGCTGCCGTACAAATGCCCGTGAACTTCAGCCCACTCCAGAAACAACCCTTGTTCGGCCATCCGTTCGAATGCACGACGATCCACGAAGTAGTAGTCCTTTCCGTCCCGTTCTCCCGGGCGGGGCGGTCGTGTCGTATGCGAGACGGAGAGTCTCAGCCAAGGCAGACGGCGCAGGACTTCCGCGCAAAGGCTGGTCTTCCCGGCCCCGGAGGGCCCCGAGACCACAAAAACCCTGGGGCGGGTCCCCCTCCGGCATGCTACAGGACCGGCGGTATCTTTTCCTTGTCCCACTCGATCCCCTCCGCGGCTGTCGCACCGAGGCGTTGAGACAGGGTGTCCACCTGCACCGACGAGAGGAACAAATGTCCGGAATCGGTGAGCACCAGAGACCGGCACTTTCTCCCGTGCGTGACGTCCACGAGTTTTCCGGCCTTCTTCGCCTCCTCCTTGAATCGCCGGATCGGAGATGACCCGGGGACCAGGAGCGCAACGATTCTCTGAACGAGCACCGTATTGGAGTGCCCCAGGTTCAGAAGATCTCTCTTTTTCATCTCTTGGGTCCTGTCCTACGGTTCTCACTGAAGGTTTTGGGCATTTTCCCGGATTTTCTCGACCTCTGTCTTCATGTCCACGATCGCGTACACCATGTTCAGATGTCCCGCTTTGGCATTGACCGTGTTCAACTCTCGAAGAATCTCCTGCGCCAGGAAGTCCAAACGCTTGCCTGTGATCGACCCCTCCCGCAGTCCCTTTTCGCAGGCCGAAAGATGGCTTTCCAGGCGAACCATCTCCTCGGTCACGTCCATCTTGTCGCAGGCATAGACGATTTCCTGGGCCAGTCTTTGCTGATCCACCGCCTCGGCCCCGAACAGGTCGGTCAGCCGGGTTCGGATCTTTTCCCGAGCCTGTTCCGGGAGGCTCTCCGATGCCGTGCGCACCTCGGCCAGGCGGCGGACCAGAAAGAGAATCCTGTTCCTCAGATCGTCCCGGATGGCCGCTCCTTCCTTTTCCTGCATGGCTTCCATCTTTTGAAGGTCGAGGCGGAGGCCCTCCTCGATGGCGGGCCAGTCCTCGGAGGGATCGGAAAGCTCCTCCGTGGAAACAAAAACGTCCCGAAGCCCGAACAGGGTGGGCACGTCCAGTCTTCCTGGCAGTCCGAACTCCTCCCGCACCCTTCTCTCGGCGTCCAGGTAGAACCTCAGGGCAGCTTCGTTCAGAACGTACGTTTCTCCTGTCCGCCAGGCCTCCGAGAGCTGAACGGAAATTTCAACCCGACCTCTGTTGAGACGTTCCCTTGCCCACTGGTAGATGCGGGGCTCCAAAGGCTGGTAGACTGTGTGGGTTCGGACCCGGATGTCCAGAAAGCGATGGTTGTAGGATCTCGCCTCCACCCGGACATTGCCGTATTTCCCAGACGTCACGGCAGCGCCGAACCCGGTCATGCTTTTCACCATGGCGACTCCTGTCCCTGCGAGAGGCGCTTCTGAACCCGGTACCGGAGCCTGAGAGCGTTGAATAGGTTCAAGGCATCCCCGGAGGCGTAATCCCGGTAGGTCCAGGGCAGCGATCGATAGCTGCCGTCGTGGAACAAGAGAGCCAGATCCGCATAGATCCCTTGTCCCAGGTACAGCCTGTGGGCGGCAGGCTTCGTGCTCGCCAAAACCAGCTTGTCCGGCAGAAGGAGTCCGGGATCGATGTTGATGCGCCGCCCTCCGCCCGGCCGCGCGAACCGCCTCTCCATCTCCCTGGCTTGGTTCTTGAGCCTCGGCAGTGCGTCCTGCTCCCGTGCCCCTTCAAAGGTCAGAAAGCGACGAAAAAGGGGAGCCCCCATTTCGGCGTGATAGTAGGCTGTGTGGGAAAAAACCCACCGGGGCCCGAGGTACTCGATCCCGCCCCATTCGGCCCGCAGAACTTCCAAGGCCTCGGGCAGGACGAAGTCCTCCGTGTACAGGAGGGCGCAGAAAAGCTTTGCCTCCGGAGGCCGCAGGCAACCTGTTGTCCCGCCGCGCGAGGAGGTTGAGGTCATCCTTCTGCTCGATTGATGAAGCCTTTCCAGAGGGTCAGGAGCAGGATCTTCACGTCCAAGCCCAGGGTCCAACGCTGGATGTACTGGATATCACACTCGATTCGTTTTTCCAAGGAAGTAGCGCCGCGCCACCCCTGGATCTGAGCCAAGCCCGTCAGCCCTCCCTTGACCTTGTACCGAAGCATGTATGCGGGAATCCGCCGGGAAAAATCCCGGATGAATTCGGGCCTCTCGGGCCGTGGGCCCACGAGACTCATGTCCCCCTTGAGCACATTCCACAGCTGGGGAATCTCGTCCAGGCTGTATCTTCGCAGAAAAGCGCCTACACGGGTCCTTCGCGGATCCCCGGATCTCGACCAGACCGGCGTGTCCGGCGGTTCGGCTCCCACGCGCATGGTACGGAACTTGACCATCTGAAAGGCCTTGCCGTCCGGACCCATCCGGGTCTGCCTGTACAAAACCGGGCCCGGCGAGGTGGCCTTGATGAAAACCGCGATCAACCCCATGAAGGGCAACACCGCCACGAGGGCCGCCAGGGAAAGCACGATGTCCATCGTTCTTTTCAGGCATTTCGCGGTTCCCAGGTGGGGGCTGGCACGGATCTGGATCAGCGGAATCCCCCCGAAGTCCTCGACGCCAGGGCAAAGAGGCAAAATGGAAAAAAGATCGGGCAGGATCTGGATGTCCACCGGAAGATCCTCGACGGATCGAAGAAGCGGGAGCAGGAGACTCGATTCCTCCATCGTCAGGGCCAAGACCACGATCTGGATGTTTTCGTCAAGAACCCGACTCCGCAAGTCTTGGTAGGTCCCCAGAACGCGAGCCCCCGAGCCACCCCCGGCTCCGCCGCTTTCCGCAAGGAGCCTGCCCACCACCAACAACCCGGCCTCGGGGTGTTCCCTCGCCTGCTCTTCGAAGGCCGAGGCAAGGGCGTTTCCCCCGACGAGGAGGACCTTGCAAGGCTCGCCCCTGCGATAGAGAACTCTTTTCAGCGCCGTCCGGAGCAAGAGTCTGTTCCAGAACAACCCACCCGTTGCCAGACACCCGAAGCAGAAATAGAAGATCCGCGAAATCTCGGTCTTGGTGGACAAATAGGTGACACTCACGAGCAGAACCATGGCCCAGAAGGCCCCACGCAAGAGGATCCGCCGCTCGCGGGAGAGCACCCACCACCGCCGCGTGCTGTAAACTCCGCTCGCATGAAGCGCAACCAGCCACACCATGAGGACAAGAGGCAAATGTGCCAGATAGACGTCGACCTCAGGGGTTCCGAAATAGACCGGGATCCATCCCGAATGGAAGCGAAGCCAAAAGGCCCCCATCCAGGCCACCCCGGTCGAAACCAGGTCTGCCGCCAGGCACAGCGTCTGGAACGATCTAGCCTTTTCTCTCAGCAACGCTTCTCCCCCTGCTTCAAGAGGGGTCCGGGGCTCAGAGAAGCCCGTTCCGGGAAAGCTCCTCATAGGCAGCGCACGTCCGCTTCGCCGTGTCTTCCCAGCGAAACGCTCGGGCGCGGTCCTGAACCTTTCCCGCGTTCCAGCCTCCTTGCATCCTCTGCTTCCAAAGATCCCACATGCGCATCTCCCAAAGGCCGGGGTCCAGATCCTGCACCAGAACCCCCGCATCCCCCAACACATAGGGGACCGCGCCATCCTCAACCGCCAGGACAGGAAGGCCGAACTGCATGGCCTCAACTACCGGGAGGCCGAATCCTTCTCCCATGCAAGGGAACAGGAGAGCCGCAGCGTTTTCATACAAGAGCCGCAACAGGCCGTCCGATACCGCGGGGAGACACTTCACAAGGTGCCTGTTCGCCTCCTGTTCAAACAGGGGACCCAGGGCCTGAGGCGACAGGCCCACAAGAATATAGAGCCCATCCAATCGCCTGGAACGGGCCAAATGCAGAAATCGCTCCAGGGCGAACCGAATGTTCTTGTGGCGTCTGGAGTTTGCCACGGACAGGAAGTAGCGTTTTTTTTCCGGGTTGAGCCTGCAGAACCGCGCCCGGTCCTCGCCAGACACAAAGATCCTCTCCATGTGGTCTCCCCCCAGGGGGGTAACACGGACCTTTGGGGCAGCCCAGGGAAGCCATGAAGAGACCCTTTCCATGGTGTACGGGGAGACGACAAACACTCGGCCGGACCGGCGAGCCGCCCATCTGACGCAGGCCTGAAAATAGAGGCGCTTCGCGGGGGAAAACTCTCCCTTCCGAGTCAGCGGGAGGAGGTCATGAACCGTAAAGAGAAACGGCAGGCCCGGGAAAATCGGACACGCGTATGTCGCGCAGTGGTACAGATCGGGTTTGTACCGCAAGAGGACTCGCCGTATCCAGATCTGTTCCAGAACCGAGTAGGGAGGTACGGAAGTCCGGATCACCTGCGGCGGGTTTCTCGCCCCCTGCCCGTAATCGCGCGCGTCCCGTCTGTCCGCCAGGACAAGCAGCTCGGGGCCTTCGGCCAGGCGGAGAAGCGCCCGGGCGAGTTCCAGCCCGTAACGGGCGATTCCATGCATGGGACCCCATGCGGTCCTGAGATCCAGACAAACTCTCATTGCGCCTGAGGACCTTGGCGACCGTGATTCAAGAACCGCAGCCGCCGCTCATGAAGACCGGCCGAGGCCCGCCCCGAGCATGCCGAAGGACGGCAGCCCTCGACAAGGCCGCACAGCTTCCGAGGCGACGGGGCCCAACCAGCGCGGGCTTCTCACTGGCGACCCAGTGAGCGGTAGACCTGCACCGTTTTCTCGGCGCTGTCTTTCCACGTGAACCGCCCGGCATGGAGTCTCCCTTTTTCGGCGATCTCCCGCCGGTAATCGTCATCGCGAAGAACGGAGCAAAGCGCTTCAGCCACCCCCTCGACATCCAAGGGATCCACGAGTATCGCAGCGCTGCCGAGGCACTCCGGAAGACTGGCCCGATTGGAAGCCACGACGCAGGTTCCCGCTGCCATGGCTTCGAGAGGAGGGAAGCCGAACCCCTCGTACAGGGAAAGGTACACGAAAAGCTCTGCCTCCCTGTAGAGGACAGCCAGGTCTGCATCAGGCACAAAGCCCAGCCACCGGACACGCCGGTCGCCGTGCGGGTCCTGCAGCCGGCGTCGAAGGCTCGCCAGGCCCCAGCCAGGGGGGCCGACAAGAACCATCTGCCGGCCCGCAACACCCATTCTATCGGCAAGGAAAAAGGCCTCCAGCATGTTTCTGATATTCTTCCTTGGCTCCAGGGCTCCCACGTACAGGAGATAAGGGCGGACAACCCCGTACCGGCGTAAAACGTCCTCCCGTTCAGAGGCGGACAGCTCCAGGCTCCGCGTGTCCAAAGACGGAGCTCCGGGAATCACAACCACCTTGCGCCCAAAATCAGGCCACCGCCCCATGATCTCCCGGCGGGTAAACTCGGAAAGGGTCACGATTTTCTCTGCTCTGCGCAGGGAAGCCGGCAGGAGCAGGCGAAGGATACAAAGGTTTTTCCATTCCATCGAACCGGGATACCGGTACAAAGTCAGGTCGTAAACATTGAGAACCTTCTTGCAAGCAGTAAGAACCGGGAGCAGGAAGAGCGTCCCGTGGAAAAGATCCACGTTCAGGTGCCGCAACAATCGCGGCAGGGTCAACTGCAACCAGAGGTTGCCTTTCCACCCCCTTTGAACGCACGTTGTTACCCGGGGATCCTTCCTCCACTTCTCCGCGATGGCCATGGCTCTGGGAGAGCACAAAACGAATTGCTCTTTTTCGGGCCTGGACAGCAGGCCGAAAAGAATCCCCTCGACGTATCTTCCGATTCCCGTCCTGATGCCGGCCAAGGGTCTTCCATCCAAGGCGATTCGCATGGGGTAGCTCAGGTGGGGGCCCTTCTGTGCGAGAGGGACGGGAAGTCAGGACATGAACCTTTCTGCCTGGCGCCCCCGGCCAAGGATTCCCGGGATGCAAGGCTCGCAAGACGAGAAGCAAGGGGCAAGAAAGAACCTGCTTCTTTCGAACGAAACCTGCCCCGCACGACGGCCGCACCCCCGTGAGGGCGGCCGGCTTGACGGACCTCCGGGAACCTTCACCAGATCGCGGCGCGGTCCCTTCTGATCAGGTGCAGGAATTCCTGGCGGGTTTTCTCATCCTGCCGGAAAATCCCTTTCATGGAACTCGTGATCGCGTAGGCGTTTTGTTTTTCAACGCCCCGCATCGCAATGCAGAGGTGAAAAGCCTCGATCACCACAGCCACTCCTTTGGGCCGCAAACTCCTGGCGATCGCAGAGGAGATCTCGGTGGTCAGCCGTTCCTGAACCTGAAGTCGGCGGCTGAAGGCTTCGATGATCCTCGGGATCTTGCTCAAACCGATGATTTTCCCGTCCGGGATGTAGGCGACGTGGCACTTTCCGAAAAACGGTAACAGATGATGCTCGCAAAGGCTGAAAATATCGACGTCCTTGACCACAACCATCTCGTCATATTCTTCATGGAACACGGCGGTCCTTAGGATCTCTTCAACGTCAGCCCTGTACCCCGAAGTCAGGAAGCGGAACGCCTTCTCCATCCTCTCCGGGGTCTTTTCCAGCCCCTCCCGGTCAGGGTCCTCCCCTATGGATTTCAAGAACTCCCGGAAAGCCTTTCGCATGATCTTTCGCCTTTCATTCGCTGTTGCCTGCGCCTGCCTGCTTGAGTTCGCCAGGAAGTCTCGTTCCAGAGCCGATGGCGTACTGTATACCATGCAGGAACCCTGCGGTCCGAAGAGCGCTTTCAGGCGCATGCTCGCTCGGCCTGGTAAGCATCCAAATACAAGGCAGATGTATCTTACCGACCTGAGGAACCAAATCTCAAGGCCCACCGACTAAGAGTGTAATGAGCCAGTCGGTCCTGGGGCGCTCTTGCTGCTCCGGCTCGTCTGCGTCGGTGAGGGGTGGGCTGGAAGGGGGCCAAAAAAATATCTTGACATCAAGCGTCATTTATTGGTATAGAGTAATTCTTTGAAAGTCGCTCGGGCGGCCACGCCTTTATCGTCTCCCGGGGAGTGGCCTTTTTCCGGGTACCTATGATTCGGAAAGGGAAAAAAGTGTCCACAAAAGAAGAAACTCTCAAAGAATTCAAGAAGCACTTGAGCAAGCTCAACGAGATTGACGCGATTCATCCCACTCAATATTACCTGGCTAACCGCAGCATGAGACTTGCCAGTGGGGAGAAGAAGCTCATGCTGGCCATCCTGAAAGACGCGATCAAGTGCTACAGACGCAACGTGTCCGCCAAATCCCTTCACAGCCAGAAGATTTTTCACGAAACAGAGGAATGGTTCCACGAGGAGGACACGAGTTACTTGTACTCTTTCCGCAACATTTGCGCCTGGCTCGGGGTCGATTTCCGATTGATTCGAGAAAAGCTCAAAGAAATGAAGGAGTTAAAAGAAGAGTCTTCGGCGCTCTAGCTTTTTCTTTCAGGATCACCCGTTCTGGGGAGGGATCTCATGATTCCTCCCCAGAACTTTCCGATCCGGCCCCTAGATTGACCCATACCTCGCCCACGACCTGTTTTCCCTCCGCATTGATCGTGAAGACTCGCATCCCCTCCTCATAGACCGCCGCAAAGAGAAATTGCCGAAATTCTCCCGGCTTCCTTATAGGGGGCCGGCTTTCCCCTCCGACAACAAAATGGTCTACGCCGTCAACCTGGCAGTGGGAAAACACCGTCTCATGACCGGAAAATACCGCAACTACACCGTGTTTCCGGAAAAGACGAAGCACTCGCTCCCGATCCCAATAGTACTGATCCATGCAATACCCTTCGTGACTCGACAGAACAGGGGGAAAAAACGGCTTGTGAAGAAAGACAACCTTGGGCCGGGCATCGGATTGGGCCAGTTGTCCCTCCAGCCAGCGAAGTTGTGCGCCCCGTATCCTATTTCGTTCTCGGTTCCATCCAAACCACCGCATCCCAACTCCGTCGTCGATTTGCTCGGAGTTCAGGACAACGAACTGCAAGGTTCCCACAGGAAAAGACATGTATACGGTCTTCCTCGAGAACCCCAAACTTTCCAGGAACGATACCTCGGACTTGTGATCAGTAACGTCTTTTTCCCCTGGCAAGGCAAGAAGAACGGGATAAGTTGCCCCTGTCAGATCTTCAAGGGATTCCGGAACTCGACAATGGGAACCCAATAAGTTGACGAACTGAGCCCACCCCTCTCTGGCCGTCGAAGGGGACGCTGAAATGTCCCCCAGATGAATCAGAAGACGAGGCTGAGGTTCAAGGGCGAAAACAGTCTCGACAATGTCCCGGCAACCACGGAAATTCTCCCTCGACCTTTTCCCACACCCCCCGAGACCGGTCCTGCCGACAACGGCAAAAGAGAAAGAAGGCGGGTCCTGCGCCAAGACATCTCTGAGCTTATCGAGGGGATAAGACGGAAAGGGACAAAGAATCCCCTTGGCCGCCGGAACTATGCCCATTCTGGAAGCCCAGTCGTCCTTGCATCCGGCTGCGGCCAAGACGGTCAAAACAACAATGCAAGCGATCCGGCGGGGCTCTGATTTGCTTCTCTTCGTCAATCCAAGGCAGCCCGGCCGCGAAGCAATCTTCTTCGCGTACCTTACCACAAGAGTTCTGGCGCGTTACAAAACGGAACAGAACGGGTCGCCAATCAGAGGATAGCGCAGAACCCGCGTTGCTGCAAGCCTCGGCGCACGCAGGGAAATGAAAACCAATATGGCGAACCCTCGGCCGGGCTTTCACCTAGTTGTAGTAATAGAATTCCTTGAGTCGATCCCTGAGGTACTGCCTGCTCCGATGGAGACGAGACTTGACCGCCGCAGGGGTGGTCTTCAGAATTCTGCTCGTCTCCTTGATAGAATAGCCGTTTAGATCCCTGAGGAGAAAAACGGTTCTATAGATTTCCGGCAAACCTGTCACCGCCTTCCCAATCTCGCCGTGAAGTTCCTTGGAGAGCAAGCGGTCCACGGGAGACTGTTCTGCTCCGTCCATCCCTGCGCAGACTTCATCCTCCAGGTGGCTTGGAGGCGTGACATCCAGAGGGACCGTGCCCTTGGAATATTTTTGGGAGCGCAGCTTCATCAGAGCCGCATTGACCGTGATCCGGTAGAGCCAAGTCGAAAGACTCGATCGCTCCTCGAAGCTTTCGATCTTGTTCAGAGCCGTCATGTATACGTCCTGGAGGACCTCTTCTGAATCGGCCGGATTTCTGCAGATACGGTTGGCCACGGCAAAAAGCTTATCGTTGTATCTTTCCATCACGCTCCGCAGGGCATCCGGATGCTTCTGTCGCAGCAAGGTCACAAGATTTTTCTGCCCTGAACCGCCGCGCCGGCCTTTGGGACGCAAAGCAGAACTTGTTGAACTCAATTGCTTCGTCACATGCGCTTCCAACATCGATATGCCCTCCCCGGGTAGTCATCCGCATCTTCGTTTTGAACGGTTGTACTAGCGGAAGGTTACGAAGCAATTGTTGTGCCACTCATTAACAATTCTAACTTTGCGCCATTTATCATTATACATTAGCCAATTACAGATTTATCTCCCACGTGCGGCCTCTGCCACAGTGTTCCATATCAGATCACAATCCATCCGTTTGGGAACAGCACTCACCCATTCCCACAACCCAGAGACAGGCGGCAAAGGAGTCAAGCGTCCATTTCCCTGCACTTCCCTGACTTGAGATGAAAGGGGGCGCCGGCACCTCCGGAGAGGAGAAAGGACCTCTCAACAGCTCTTCTCGCAGGGACTTCGAGGCTGCCCTTCCGGGGTCACGCCTGACCAGAGAGATACAGAAAGGGGAGGACCGGGCTAGCTTACTTTCTGGAAGTGCTTCTTGAGAGCACCGCAAATCGGACAATGTTCCGGAGGGTCCCCCTCAGCAACATACCCGCAGACCTGGCAAACAAAATACTCGACCTCCTCCTCATTGACGAGATAGCTCAGAGCCCTGCGGTACAGCTGGGAATGGCGTTCCTCCACGTCCCGAGCCTGGGCGAACTTCCTGGCCGCTTCGCCATGACCGTCTTCCTCCGCCTCACGAATAAAACGAGGATAGAATTGGTTCTTGGCCAGGATCTCGTTTTCGAAAGCCGTACGGAGGTTCTCTTCCGTGCTCTTGAGCTCACCCAGGAGGACCAGTGCGTTCCTGGCATGAACATTTTCTGCCTCGGCCACCGCCCGGAAAAGCCTCCCGATCTGGCGGTACCCTTCCCGCTCGGCAATTTCAGCGAACAACCTGTTGCGGACTTGAGCCTTCGACTCCCCGGCATAGGCAGCGTGCAAGTTCTGCAAGGTTCTTTCCGCCCCCATTTGCTGACCTCCCGCATCCATGAGAACTCATTAGTTTTTGCCGAATACACGCCTTTCCCCGCGCATCTTCTTCCGGCCGTCAGGAAACGATCCCACAGCAGGGTTAGATCTCCAGGAACTTTGGAAACCGGGTCAGGTTTCTCGCCCCCCGGCGGGTAACGTATAGCATGTCTTCCAGGCGCACCCCTCCCACGTCGGGATAGTAGAGCCCCGGTTCAATGGTGATCACGTTCCCGGCACGCAGAGACTGCGGCTTGTCGCTCACAAATGGACGTTCGTGAATGTCGAGCCCCACCCCGTGACCGGTGCCGTGAAGGAATCCGACCAACAGGCCTTCCTCTTGCCGTGTAGTCATAAAACCATGTTTTTCGAACACTCTGCATACAGCTTCGTGGATTTTCGTGCATCGAGCTCCAGAAGAGGCCATGGAGATGCCCTTCTTCTGAGCTTTCAATACCGCCTCATACATGTTCCGGATTCTTTCCGAAGCCCGTCCCCGGACAAACGTCCTCGTGATGTCCCCGTAGTACCCGCTTTTTTCTGACCTCGGGAAGATGTCGACAATAATCGGTTCGCCTGCCACAAGAGGACCTGTCCCAATCTGATGGGGATCAAAACTATCCTTCCCGCAGGAGACGATCGTATTTCGCGCAACCGCTCCTTTCTCCAAGACGGCCCGGTGAATGAGCATGCGAAGGCGTTCCGAAGTAAGAACTTCGCCCCCTAAAACCAGCCGGCCCCCCCCCCTGCGGTCGATCCTGGAAGCCCGCAAAGCATCCATCGCCGTCTTCATTCCATGTTCGGCCGCTGCCAGGGCCTCCCGGATTCTTTCCACTTCCTCCTGCCTCTTGATCTCTCTACCCGGGAAAAAGGGGTCCTGCCTGGCATGGACTTCCATTCCTCTTTGCCGAAGCGCGTCTGCAAGCCCCAAAGGAAAAGACGAGGGAACATCGATTCGGCGGATGTTCCAGCGGCCGAAAACCCGCTGAATGATCTCTGCAAGGGGTCTCTTGCCTAGATCCCCCCTCTTGTCGGAAGCGAAGAACTGCCGAAAGGAAAAGACTTCATGGGCAGTCGATTCCTTCCTCAGTCTGGATACTTCCAGGTCGCTCACCACAACATAGCGCCTTCCGTTCCAAACAAAGAAGAGAAACGGGTCCGGAACCATTGCCTGGACCGCATAGAGCATGTTCCCGTCTGTTTCGCTGCTCGCATACAGGGCGATAGCCTTCCGGGACCTCGTGCGTCCGTCTCCCGGCCGGGTTCCCGAGGGAGCTCTGGTTGTTCTTCTTCCCGTTGCCATGGATTCTCCTTGACCTTTGGTTCAAAATGTTTAAATCAATCGTAAAGAAGCTATTTTTGTGCCGTTTCCGCGGGTCCAGGGAAAGACATGCCCCCGCCCCGGTGCATGATACCTGGACACGGCCGGTTTATCCACGAGGGGCTGACCCGAGCATCCCGAGGGAGAGAGCCGGAACATATCCGGTTGGGCTGAATCCAACCGTTATGGAAAGAAACGAAAGGTCCGCGGGCAGCCTGGATCGCCCCGCGAAGCAGGCGCGCCTCGGTACGGAGCGAAATGACCATGATTTTCAAGACACGAAGAGAACGCGAGGGCATGGAGTGGCAGGAGCTGCCCATATTGCCCGTCAAGGGTACCGTTCTATTTCCCGAAACCATCATCCCTATTCTCGTTGGGAAGAAGGGCTCTCTGGAGCTGATCGAGCAGGCTACCAGTGGAGAAGGGATCATCGGAATCGCCGCCCTCAAGAACCAGGACGCCGAACCCATCGAGGTATCGGACATTCTTCCCGTCGGGACGAAAGCGAAGATCGTCAAGACCGTCAAGCTGCCGGATGGGAACATGAATGTGATCCTCCGGGGCCTCTGCAGAATCCATCTGATCGAATTCGTCGCTCGAACCCCCTTCTTCAGAGCCAGGGTTGTGGAAATCGAAGAAGAAACGAGCGACGAGCCGGAAATCCGGGCTCTCGAAGAAAATCTTAAGAATCAGGCAATCCGGGCCATCAAGCTGATCCCCACGATACCGGACGAAATTTCCGTGATGATTTCCAGCATCGATCGGCCAGGATACCTGGCGGACCTCATTGCGTCGAACCTCAACGTCAGCGTCCCGGAAAAATACGAGGTCCTGGAAGCCATTTCCCTGAAAGAGCGGCTCGAAAAGGTTACGATTCTCGTCAACCGGAAAATCGAGATTCTTGAACTGGGCAACAAGATCCAGTCCCAAGTCAAGGGCGAGATCGACAAAAGCCAGAGAGAATACTACCTGCGGGAGCAGCTCAAGGCCATCCAGAGAGAGCTCGGGGAGAAGGACGACAAAAGCCTAGAAACGGAGGAACTCAAAGAACGTCTGGCAAAAAAGCGCCTGCCGGACGAGGTGCGCAAGGTGGCGGAAAAAGAGCTGGATCGGCTTGCCAAGATTCCGCCTCAGGCCGCCGAATACATCGTCTCCCGAACCTACCTGGACTGGATTCTGGACCTTCCGTGGATGGAGGGCACCGAGGACAACCTCGACATCGGCACCGCCGAGAAGGTGCTCGAAGAGGACCATTACGATCTAGCCAAGGTCAAGAAGCGCATCCTGGAGTACCTGGCGGTACGGAAACTCAAACAAGACATGAAGGGCCCCATTCTGTGCCTCGTAGGCCCGCCCGGCGTGGGCAAGACCTCTCTGGGCCGATCGATCGCGAGAGCCATGGGCCGGAAGTTCGTCCGCATCTCCCTGGGGGGAATCCGAGACGAGGCGGAAATCAGGGGCCACAGGAGAACCTACGTGGGTTCTTTGCCGGGGCGGATCATTCAGGGCATCAAGAAAGCCCAATCCAACAACCCCATTTTCATGCTCGACGAGATCGACAAACTCGGGATCGATTTCAGGGGGGACCCTTCTTCGGCTCTTCTCGAGGTTCTTGATCCTGAACAGAACTTCTCGTTTTCCGACCATTACCTGGAAGTGCCCTTCGATCTATCGCGCGTGATGTTCATTGCCACGGCAAACCTCCTGGAGCCGATCCCACCCGCCCTGAAGGACAGGCTCGAGGTTTTGGAGCTCCCGGGCTACTCGGCGGATGAAAAGATCCATATCGCGAAAAAGTTTCTCATTCCGAAGCAGATCCACGAGCATGGCTTGCGGAGCGATCAGATCACCATTCAAGAGGATTCCCTCCAGGAGATCATCCATTCCTACACCCGCGAGGCCGGGGTGAGAAACCTGGAGAGGGAAATCGCCACGATTTGCCGGGGCGTGGCCCGCGAGGTCGTGGAAGGTCGGCAGGAGCCCGCCGTCATCGCCCCGGATCAACTCCACAAGTACTTGGGACCGGTGCGCTTCTTTTCCGAGGTCGCGGGCAGAACCATGGAACCGGGCGTGGCTATCGGTCTGGCTTGGACCCCGGTCGGAGGGGACATCATCTTTGTGGAAGCAGCCAAAATGAAAGGCAAGAGCAATCTGACCTTGACCGGAAAGCTCGGGGATGTGATGAAGGAATCCGCCCAGGCCGCCCTCGGCTTCATTCGTTCCAATGCCGTGGAACTCGGGATCGACGAGGAGATGTTTGAAAAAGTGGACATCCACATCCACGTTCCGTCCGGTGCCATCCCCAAAGACGGCCCTTCGGCCGGCATCACGATCCTTACGGCCCTGACTTCGCTGATGACATCGATACCGGTGAACCCGGAGATTGCCATGACCGGCGAGATCACCCTGCGCGGAACGGTCCTTCCGGTCGGGGGGATCAAGGAAAAGGTCCTGGCGGCTTTGCGGGCCGGCATCAAACAGGTCATCCTTCCGGAGCAGAACCGCAAAGACCTCGAGGACATTCCCGAGCATGTGAAGGAAAGCCTCACCTTCCACTTCGTGAACACGACGGCGGAAGTGTTGAACCTTGCTCTCGGCGATGGCAAGAGACCCCGGAAGACCGAGAAGCGGGCAAGAAACCATGCGGCTCGCTTCAGCATCCCCAGTTCGTGACTTCTGCAGCCTTCGGGAGGAGGGGAGCCCCTCAGGGCAGCCACCAGGACAGGGCAGCCCCTCCCTTTGCCTTCCCCCCCCTTGCAGTGCTATAGGTTTGAAAAAGCGCACGCTCTGCGGGCGCCTGCGCTTCCGCGCGGCATGCCGCCGGGCCGGAGCGGGCAAAGAAGGGCAAAACATTCTCAGGGAGGCGCGGGACGTTGCGAGCCGTGGTCCAGAGAGTGCTGCGTGCCGCAGTGCACGTAGAGGCCGAGCCGGTGGCCGCCATCGGCCCGGGCTTGCTTGTCTTGCTCGCCGTAGGAAGGGACGATTCGGAGTCCGACGCAGACTACCTGTCTCGCAAGATCGTTCAGCTCCGCGTTTTCGAGGATCCAGCAGGCAAGATGAACCTCTCGGTACGGGATGTACAGGGGGAAATCCTGCTGGTCTCCCAGTTCACGCTTTACGGCGACTGCCGGAAGGGAAACCGGCCTTCTTTCTTCGAGGCCGCGCCACCGGCCCAAGCCCAGCAGCTCATTGAAATGGCAGCCGCCAAGATCCGGGAGGAAGGAATCCGCGTGGCCTGCGGCAGGTTTCAGGCTCATATGCAGGTCCATTTGATCAACGACGGTCCCGTGACTCTCTTCCTCGAGAGCCGAAAAGCCCCATGAGGCAGGGCCTTCGAATGCGTTCATCCCAGGGCCGGGCAAGCCCCTTGCAAAACGTCTCCCTGCTCAGGCGCACCCTGGAAGACCTCCGCGCGAGACTGGACACCAGCCATGTGCATCAGGACCCGCTGGGCTTCGTGCACCGGTACTCCGACCCCCTTGACCAGGAGGTGGCGGGATTCCTCGCTGCCCTCTTCGCTTACGGCCGCATCGACCTCATCCTGCGCAACCTGGAAGGCCTCTTTCGTCCTCTCACCGACCGGCCCGCGCAGTGGATCCTCGGGACCTCTCTGGCCGATTGGAGGGCAGCCTACAGAGGGTTTCGGTATCGGTTTCAAAAGGAAGAGGATCTGCTGATCCTGCTTTGGCTGGTCCAAGATCTACTTGTCCGGCATGGATCGATCCAGGAAGCGTTCTCCCGCTTCCTCCCGCCGTCCGGGAGGGGCGGGCTGAGTCTGCGTCTGTCTCTTTCGGCCTGGACGCGCTATCTCCTTGAGAGAGCCGGGTCTGCCCCCGCCACCCTCTTGCGTTCCGGCACGGCTGGACTCCGACATCTCCTGACGGACCCGGATGCCGGCTCTCCGTGCAAGAGATGGAATCTGTACCTGCGCTGGATGGTTCGAGGGCCTGACCGGTTCGATCTGGGCATCTGGCGATGCCTCTCCTCCAGCGACCTTCTTATGCCCATCGATACGCACACGGCCAGAATCTCCCGTTGGCTCGGCCTGACGAACATGGCAACTCCCTCTTGGAAGATGGCGGAGGAAGTCACCCTTTCATTGAGGAAGCTTCATCCCGAGGATCCGGTCCGATACGATTTTCCCCTGGCGCGGCTGGGGATCTCCGGCCTGTGCCCGCGCAACCGAAAGCCGGGCCTTTGCCGTGCCTGTTTGTTGAAGGGGATCTGCCATGCCCAGCAACCCGGTTGATTCCATGCCTGACGCCCCACGGCCTTCGCAGGCCCGCGACCTCTTTCTGGACAAAGAGGGCCGCTGGTTCCACGAGGGAGTCGAAATCACCCATGAGAGGACCCTCCGGCTCTTTTCGCGGAGTCTCAAGCGACAGCCGGACGGAACGTACCGCCTCCAAATCGGCGACGAATCCGTGCCTGTGTGTATCGAGGACACGGCCTTCGTCGTCCGCTCCGTCTCTGCACGGAAGGACGAAAAGGGAATCCCGACCGCATACGTTCTTCTGCTCTCGGATGGCGAGGAGGAACCTCTGGACCCTGCAACTCTGGAGATCGGAAAGAACAACGTCATGTATTGCCTTGTCAAGAACGGCCTTGAGAGGGCCAGGCTGCTCAGACCGGCCTATTATCAGCTGTGTTCTTTTTTGGAATGGGACGAGGCGGCCCAGACCTGTTGGCTCCCCTGGCAGGGAAGAAAGATTCTGCTGCCCTGCCGGGGACAGGATGCAGGAGCTTGCCATGAGAACTGAGGCGGCTTGCAGGAACGCGAGGCTGCTGGTTCCCGCAGCAGTCCTATGTCTGGCTTGGGCCTTTCCCTCCCTTTCGGGGTGCGGGGTTTCCAAGAGCAAGCACGAACTGGCGCTTTCGGAACGAGAGGCCTGGCGGGTCCAAGCGGAGCAATGCGAAACGAAAAGGAAAGAACTCGAGCAAAAGCACCAGGAGATGGTTTCGTCGTTCCGGCAGTTCGAGCAAAACCACCAGGACCTTCTGGACCGGCTCGCCGCCCTTCATGCGGACAACGAAGAACTGTCCAAGACCGTCCGGCTGCTTCAAGAACAGCAGAAAGCCCAGAAACGGGAGGCGCAGGAAGCAGGGCAGACGTACAGGGATTTCCTGGGGTCTCTTTCCGCGGAGGTTTCCCAAGGCCGGATTCGGATCGACCAGTCGGAGAAAGGCCTTCGCCTCAATCTCGTCGACAAGATTCTTTTTGACTCGGGAAGCGCGGACCTGTCTCCCAAGGGGGAACAACTGCTCGAAAAAGTTGGATTCGTCCTCAAAGATATCCGGGATCGGAGAATCCTTGTCGAAGGACACACAGACAACGTGCCGATCCGTCACGGTCCGAGGAGCTGCTTCCGCTCCAACTGGGAGCTTTCTTCGGCGCGGGCAGCGTCCGTGGCCCGGTTTCTCGAGGAAAAGGCCGGTGTCGACCCGCGGCTTCTGTCGGCAACCGGATATTCAAGCCACCGACCCGCTTTTGACAACAGCACTCCGGAGGGACGCCAGGCGAACAGGCGTATCGAAATCCTCCTCCTCCCCCTGAGCCCGGCAGAAATTCAATCCCTTTACGGGAGAGGAGACATTCCACAGCCCCCGACCGGCCCATCCAGCCCGGTGAGCCCCTCTGGACAATAGGGGAACCTCGTCGGCGCAAGCGCCGAAGATCCGGCCGAGGCGCCAGGGAGGAGACAAAAGAGGAAAGATCGGAAAGGGGGCCTGTCCCGCCCAGGGCCGTTACAATCACAACCAAGTGAAGGACGGGCGAAGGGAAGACCCTGGCGGGAGCGTGTGGGAATCGAACCCACCGCAGACTGGATCACAGCCTGCCACTGGATTTGAAGTCCAGGGGAGCCACCAGTGCCCCGTCCGCTCCCGTTGCAACTCTTCTATGCGATGACGGGCTGCGCCAACTTTTTGTCGCAACTTCAGCGTCTCGCTACGGCAAAAGCGACCGCATCGATCGGCTGCCGCGCCTGTTCTTGACAACGCAGGATTCTCCTTCCTATGCTACAGGACTGGATCCGCAACTCAAGAGGAGCGCTCAACCTTGCGCTTGCGCACCCCCTCTGCCGGAAGGAGAAAATCAACCATGGCATCAACCGAGAAACGTTGCATGGTCTGCGGCAAACCGACCGGGGAAGAAAAAGGCATCTGCCGGCCCTGCGAGGAATCGATCCGGGGCGAGGCGGCCGGCAAGCGCAAGAAGATAGAAAAATCCACCGAGAAAGATTGGACAGACAGGACGCCCCCTCCATCCACCCGCCGCAAGCCGTGACCCCGGGCCTCCCTGTCCCTGCCTCGCAGAAGGGCCTGGCCGGCTCGCTCCTTTTGGCCTGCCCTGTCCTTGTCTCAACCTTCTGACGGCTGCCTCCCCTGTTTGAAGTCCGCGACGCAAAACGGACCGGAGGGGGCCCCGCGGCGGCCCGGGGGCGGGGTGGAATCATTCCTCTCGTTCTGCTTCTTGTTCTTCAACGAAGGCCCGATATTCGGCGGCACTCATGCATTTGTCCAGTTCTCTGCGATCCCGCATTTCAATGCGGATCATCCACCCGTCCTCGTAGGGATCCTCGTTGATCAGACCCGGGCTGTCGATCAGTGTATCGTTCACTTCCACCACGGTTCCCGAAACCGGAGCATATAAGTCCGAGACGGCCTTCGTCGATTCGACGACCCCAAAAGCCTCTCCCTGGCTCACCTGGGCGCCTGCGTCAATGAGCTCCACAAAGACCACCTCGCCCAGACTTTCCTGAGCATAATCCGTAATGCCTACTGCAACAATGCCATCCTCTTCGAGACGAGCCCATTCGTGCTCCTTGGTGTATTTCAGATCCTCTGGAAAGTCCATCCGTCCTCTCTCTCCTTTTTCCCGGTCCGCCGCCTCTGCTGCGTGATTGAGCTCCCGTGGGCCCACGGCCTGGGAAGGCCCATCCGATCCCCTTAGATGGAATCAAGTTTATACTGGACCCCGGGGCAGTTGTAAAGACGTTTTTACTCTTTCTTTTCGTGAACGCGAACGCCAGGGGCGGCCATGCCATTCGCGATGCCCGCCGGATCTTTGGCCCCGGATCACAATCTAACATTATGGGCAAAGACTTGCTGAACCCACTCTGCTTCAAGACAAGTCGGGACTTGAACCCATGGGAGCCCCTGACGAGGGCAGATCGAACAGGCCATGGCCCATCCTGGTCGATCCGGAGCGGATCGAGGGGAAATACTATCGGGGCCGCATTGTTCGTTTCAACCCGAAGACAGGGTACGGCTTTGTCGCAACCCCGAGCGGAAGCCACGTGTTTTTTTATATCGACCAGGTGCGGCTCGAAGGTGCAAAGGTATCCAAAAGGGACGTTCAGGCCGGCCTGGTTGTGGGTTTCGACGTTGGATGGACATCCAGAGGATTACGGGTCTCGAAGTTGAAACTGATGGAGTAGATCTCGTTTTTCTTTTATTTTTGATGTGTTACAGATATGCGTGCCGCCAGGTCTGAGCCCCGCGCCCCCCTGGGTCCCCCTGGACGGGAGGCTTGAAGTTCGGTCCTTCTTGACAAATCTCGCAAAAGTTCCTATAAAGACTTGTTTACTGTGGATCGTGCAAAAGGGTCTTCTCCTCGCGCCGAGCCCGCTCAGGCCGCGCGCGATAGCGCCTGAAGGTGCGAGGCTGCGTCCTAAGTCCCCCAGTGCTCTGATTCTGAACACCTTATTAGGGACGGACGGGTCGCACCCCGGAGGAAACGCTTTTCGCACGGCTCGAGGCAGGCCTTCAGGCTGGCGTAGCTCAACGGTAGAGCAGCTGATTTGTAATCAGCAGGTTGCGGGTTCGAATCCCATCGCCAGCTCCATGTCGGGAGAAGGACCTTGTTGCGCGGAGAGGTTCCCGAGCGGTCAAAGGGAGCAGACTGTAAATCTGCCGGCGAAGCCTTCGGAGGTTCGAATCCTCCCCTCTCCACCAACGCTGCTTCAACCTTCTCCAAGAATGCGGGAATAGCTCAGTTGGCTAGAGCATCAGCCTTCCAAGCTGAGGGTCGCGGGTTCGAGCCCCGTTTCCCGCTCCAAATACGGTAGCTTTCATCCAGAGGCTCCCCTCCTGTGTCATGAAAACGAGGAGGGCCCTCTGGATGCGGATCCACGCAATCGGGCGGTTGGCACATCCACAGTTTGGGTCACCGGAAAAAGAACGTCATGGCCTGCCCACGTAGCTCAGAGGTGGAGCACTTCCTTGGTAAGGAAGAGGTCACCGGTTCAATCCCGGTCGTGGGCTCCATTCCGGCTCCCCCGGGTCGATGGGCCCCCCGTTTCTCGTTGCCCCCGGTTGAGATCCGTTGGTATCCCATACAGAGAGCCTAACCCGTAATCAGGATGGCAGGAGGCGGAGATGGCGAAGCCGAAGTTTGAGCGGAAGAAGCCACACGTGAACGTGGGGACGATTGGCCACATC
>FWPU01006160.1_pt1 | contig 24510 bp, 12 predicted proteins | sample 2228361 | NCBI WGS metagenome assembly FWPU01 (sample SAMEA103939777, study PRJEB20133) | metagenome | reverse complement strand
CATAAGGCAGACCTCCTTGATGGTAAGGATTCATCTGTCTATGTTGCCCCAACCAGCTCATTTAGGCAAGGGATTTATGCACACCCCTCACTTAGTTGTATCTCTTCACCTTATGCTCCGGCAAATAAAACTCCGATAACAGATGATCCGCCCGCAGCAAGCCGTCGCGCGTCAGCGTTACGCCGTTGTCATCAAAGACCAGCCAACCCTCGTCCGCCAAGCGGCGCAGCGGCTTGGCGAAACGTTCCGCGATTTCGGCGTTGAATCTGCGACGAAAATGCTCCGCCGTCACTTTGCCCAATTTGAGTTGCAGAACGAACTCGCGCACCATGCGCTCCTCGTCGTTCAGCGCGTAGGCGCGGTGGAGCGGCAGGCGGTTCTCATTCAAACACGCAAGATATTTTTCCAGCGTCGTCAGGTTCTGCTGATGAACACCACGCAAATAAGAGAAAGACGCCACGCCAACCCCCAACAAGTCCGCGCCACGATACTGGTCCTCCTGATAAACGAAGCGATGTCGCGCCGGGTCGCGCACGGCGGCGTACGCGCTGCGCACGGTGTAACCGGCTGCCTCCAACCGAGCGAACGCCGTCGCCAGTCGTGCCCGCTTCACACTCCAACTCGCTGGCATTCCGTCCAGCGTGCCGTTGCGCAGCGCCCGATACAGCGGTGTGTAGAGGGGAATCTCCAACTGGTAAATCGTGATGCTTTGCGGCGACATCTCCATCACGCGCTCCAGGCTGCGGAAGAACGATTCATCCGTCTCGCCGACCAACCCCACCATCAAGTCAATGTTCACCACCGGAAAACCAACCGACTGAATAGCAGCATACGCTCGCTCCACCTCGCGCGCCAGATGGACGCGCCCGTTTTTGCGCAGCACCTCATCATCCAGCGATTGCACGCCCATGCTGACGCGGGTGACGCCCATTTCACGCAATGCTTCCATTTTCGATTCCGTGACCGTCTGCGGCGCACACTCAAACGTCACTTCTTTTGCGTTCGTCCACGGGAAGACGCCTTGAAGTTCCGCCATCAGGCTGCGAATTCTCTTGTCCGACAGCAGCGACGGCGTGCCGCCGCCGAAATACACAAACCCCACTTCGCGGTCTGCCAGCGCGGGCGCGGCGGCGCACATTTTCACTTCCTTCAGAAGCGCGTTCAGGTAGCCGTCAATCTCGTCCGCCTTGTCGTCGTAGGAAAGATAGTAGCAATACTGACACCGCTTGACGCAAAACGGAATGTGGACGTAAAGCCCGAACGGTTCTTCCCCATGCGGCGTTCCCCGCGCGCGCTGATACTCTGGCAAACTCTCCCTGTTCCAGCACGAAAACGGCGGATACGCCGCCACGAAGTAGTTGCCTTCCAGCGGCTCTTCGGTCGGGCATTTGAATTGAGTGTTAGCGGTGTTCGACGTGAGTTCCATTGTTTTCCCCTGGAGCGGAACGGCACGGCGTCCGTTCCCTACGCTCTGTGCGGATGTTACAACGCTTTGTCCAAAACGTCACTTCGCCTGCACCTCCAATGCCAACGCCTGATATGCGGGCAGAGTGATGCGACGATGGAACGACGACGGCTCAGTCGTCGAAGATTGCGTGCCGTCTTCGGTGCGCGGCGCGACGAGCAATGGCGCACCTTTTTTGAAGCCTTATTTCTTTCCGTCGAAGACGAGTTCCGCACTCAATTCCTTGTCGGTCACGTTGACGAAAATGAGCGCGACCCGTCCATCTTTCGCCCGCCACGCGCCGCTGAGAAGCGCGTCGGTGGTGACAATCCACTCGCCCGACCACTGCCAGTCCGCCGTCACTTTCGGGATGTCGCCAACCCTCCCTCTTTCCCCCCCTTGCAAAGGGGGGGAGAGGAGAGGGAGCGGGCGCGCCATGTCGCCGTCAGCGAGATAGTCCTTGAGGGCATACCGCAGCCGCGCCATGCGCCGAATGAACGGACCGCCGATGGGTTCTTTGTAAACGTTCGGGTCAATCCATCCAATTTGCTCTCCGAACACGAGGCTCTGCGCCGCCTTCATGCGCAGCGCGAGGTCTTTCGTCGCCCCACCGCGATAGGCCCGCCCGAACAGTTGCACTTTGCCGCCGTAGACGGCGGAGAATAGTGGAATCTGATTCTGATACTGCCAGTGCCATGTGAGATAGCCGTCGAACAGGTGAGCAAACGGTTCGGCGTTGCACTCCGTCGTGATCATCTTCTCTGGATGACGACGTTTCATCTCAGCGCGCAGGTCGGTCAGCATCTTCCAGTAGCCGTCCTTCGTCCACCACTGCCCGCCGCCCAGCGGATGACCATGCGATTTGTCGAAGCAGAGGCGGGGGGCGGCAGCCGCAATCTGGTCAATGTAAACGCCGTCCACGCCGACCTCGTCGCTCATCAGCCGCAGCACGATGTCTTTCACCTTCTGCTGCCACAGCGCGGTTGTCGGACACATCACTGCCAGCCGCACGGGGCTGCCGTCCGATTCTTTGCTGCCGTAGATTTCTTCGTAATGCTTGCCTTTTTCATCTTTCGTCGCAGCGGGCAATGCAACGCGGCTGAACTGGTCATCCTCCGTGCCTTTGTCGCGCGTGTCCCACAACCGCCCGTTGATGTAGGGCATGACGCGCACGCCTGCCTTCTGCAACTCGCGCACGCCCTCCGCAAAGCTGGGCTTAGTAGGGAAGTAATGCGGGTAATCGTTGTCGAACGGAATTTGATGCCAGTTATACCAATGCACGGCGACAGGCACGCCCATGAATTCCGCGAAGGCTTTCACCGCGCCGACGACCTCTTGCGACGTGCCGCCGGTCAACGCCCACAGCGGCAGGTCGCGCATCCACTTGGGCGTGTTGCGTGCTGCGTGTTGCGTGTTGGGACACCACTTCGCTTCTTCCTCCACCCATCGCTTGTAGATTTGCGCGGCATCGAACCAGTCCCCGCGAAACGTTTCCAGCACGGCTGCGCCCGGCGTGACGAAGTTGTTGCCCGCCACGCCCATATTCTCAGCAGGCACATCAAAACCGCACGTCACCGCGTTCGCGCCCGCCTCATGCTCCACGCGCAAATCCTTCATGCCGCCCAGCGGGTCGTGCATCGCGACATACACGCCGCAGTCGTTATCGTAATGCGCGTAAAACGGCATTGTGCCCCATCCGTTCGGGTAGAGCGTGACGAAGTGGACCGGCTTCGTCAGCGGCGCTTCCACCAACTCGCCCACGCCACGCGGAAACACAAGTCGGTCGTCTTGCTCCGAGTCGCCGATGCGCCCCAAGGCGACTTGCGGAAAGCGCACGCGCCAGACGCTCCACGTTTTGCTGTGGTTCTCCACGCTGAGTCGCCACGATGAGCGTGTGCCGTTCAATCGCACCAGACATCGCACTCCGATGTCTGTCAGGCGCGGGTCGCTATGTTGCCCCCAGAGCAGGAGATAACCACCCGCCATTTGTGTCGGGGTTACAGAAACATGCCCCCACTCCTGGGTTGCCTCTATCGTTGTTGACTCTCCCGACGCGCTGCGCAACTCAACGCGCCACAGCGGAGCGGGCTTCTCCGCCAGCAGTTCACGCTCGGCGTGCAGGTCAAAGAGGCTCACAAGGTTGACGCCGCTTTTTCGCACATCAAAACCCAACCCGATATGTCCGTTGTCAAGCAGTGTCAATCCCTGGGGCGGCACGCGGAACCACGGCACCACCTCCCTCGCGTCCTTGCCGCTTTGCAAACCCTTGAGCAACCCCTCAGCGAACTTCATTGCCTCTGCCAGTTCGCCCGCCCGCGCTCTGCGTTCCACCTGCGCCAGCGCCCACGCGAACCGCCCGCGCCGCGCGCCGCGTGGAAGTTTCGCAAGACGCTGACCTATCTGCATCAGCCGTTCCTCCAACTGCGACACCGTCACATACACCTCCGTCACCGCCGCGCTCTGCGCCGCTTTTTGCACTGCTGTTGCCCCTTCCGAGGCGCTGCCGAGCCACAGCGTGGCGGAGAAGGCGCGCTCTTTTTCTTCCCACGTCACCCACGGTCCGTGCAGATACGTCCCATACTCGCCGCGCCCGTCGTAGATGCGCACCGCCTCGCCGCTCAACATGCCCAGCACGCTGTTGCCTTCGATGAGTGCGCCCCAACTCGCGCCGACATAACTTTTCTTCTCCACCAGTAACTTCCCGCTGCGCAGCGGCTCACCCGTCGCCCACGACGTAAAACTCTCGTCAGGGAAGTTAATTTCGATGAAGTGCAGTTCCTGCCAGCGGAACGCCTCGCGCTGACGCACCTCCCCTTCGACGCGCACGAGCGGCGAACCTGCGTAGTAACTGAAAGTGTAAGTCGCCTCTGGCTGGGACGGCGGCTGCTTGCCGTCCGCCTGCGCGTAGCGCGCCCGCACGCGCACCACCGCCCGCACCGGTCCGCGCGCCAGCACTTCCACTTTCGACTTTGCGTCGTTGCGCAGCAGGAAACCGCCCTGTTGCGGGTCGTGCAGGCGGTCATTCAGATTGAAAGTGTCACACACTTTGCCTGTGCCCTTGAACTCGATGCGCGACGGCAAGCCGCCCATCTTTGTCGGGTCGTGCGTGACGGCGTAATGTTCGTTGCTCACGACGACGCGCCCGTTCTCCGTCTGCACACGCACGGGACGCTCCGGCTGTCCTCTTATCGAGAACGGCGACGCGCCAAGATAAAGTCGCACGCGCCGCGTTTCCGCCGACGCAGGAAGAAGGAGCGACAACATGCCCTTGAGGGGAGTGCCCTCATCGGCATCGAACTGACAAGGGATGAGCCTCTGCGCTCCGTTCTTCTCCTCCACCGCCGCCGATGGCGACAGCGATTCCGCATCTATCTTCGTTCCCAACACATGCGCCAATCGTCCAAAGTCGACGGGCACAGTCACGCCCCCCTGCGAACCTTTTACGACCATCAGCGCATAAGGTAGCGGTTCTGCCGCGCAGAACAACTTCGCCAAAACGCAGAAACTCAGGACGCCTGAAAGAACCTGTGAAGTTCTCATCGCTTCTACCCTCCCAACACCTTTCGCCCATACGCCCGCCCGTGATCAAACAGCGCGAGGACGTTTTCTATCGGCGTCTCCGGCAGAATCGAACTGGTAGACGCCAGCCCGAACCCGCCGCCGGGCGCGGCAAGGTCGAAGCAGCGCTCCACGTCGCGCTTGACGTCATCCACCGTCCCCCACGGCAGCGTCGTCGTCACCGACACGCTCCCCCACAGAATCGGCTTCTTGCCCCACTTCGTCCTGACCTTCACCATTTTCTCCAGCGTCACGCCCGCCTCCTCCTGAAATCCCTGAAACCCCGACACGCCGAGGTCAATCAGGTCGTCCAGTATCGGCAGAATGTTCCCGTCGCAGTGCCAGATTATTTTGATGTCGTTCCCGATGAGCGGCTGCACGGCGCGGCGCAGATACGGGAAGTAGATTTCGCGCAGCAGTTTTGGCGAGCAAATCGGACCGTCGTTGAAGCAGATGTCCTGCCCTCCGTAGACGAACGGCGCGAGGTCGTTGTCGCGGATGGCAGCGACGACGGCGGTGTTGTAAAGGTAGCCGTGTTCGCCCGTGTATTCGTAGTAGCGGCGGATATGCTCAGGATAAAGTCCCAGACACTCCAGATAATTCTCGTAGCCCCACCGACTGTATCCGCCCATGAAGTCCGACTGCCCGAACGCCGAAATCCACAGCACGTCATCGCCCGTGCGCTCGCGGAGTTGCAGGATGTGACGGGCGTAGTCGTCTCGCGCTTTCTCGAAGTTGAAGTCGCGTCGCAGCGCGTCAAGGTCGGGCAGTTTCTCGATGGCGTCTTTCACCTGCTCCGCCGTGCGCCACTTCTCGCGCACGGCGGCATAGTTAGCCTCCCAGTCTCCCGCGCTGGGTTTGCCCCGCTGATGCGGCAGCGCGAGTTGCGGACAGAGGTTCACCCCCAGACGACGGAACGTCTCGCACGCCACTCCCACGCGGTCAGAGAAGAAATCCCTGCCCGTCACCCTCTCGAAGAAGTCAGGGTTCATCACCCAACAACTGAGGATGCACGGCTCTGGCACCGGCTCCATATTCAGAGTGCGGTAGGCGATTTCTGTTCCCGTCATGGTGTCTCTGTCACTTGACTTCGCTGCGCTTCGTCGGCGTTCAGTCGGATGTATTTGCTCAACTTCGCTGCCAGTATTTCAGCCAGACGGTGCTTGTCTCGGAAGTGCAGCGATATCAGGCGTTTGCCCTGCTGCTGGTAGAGTTTCTGCTTCTTCAGCATCCCGATTTTGTAGTCCGTGGTGTCCATGCCCCAATACTCGATGTAGACGTCGAACTCCGGCAGATAGAAGTCCGGGCGGATGGCATAGCCGTCAATGATTTGCAGCCGCTCATCGTAGCGATAGACGATGTCGCGCTGCGTCAGAAAGTCCGCGATGATTCTCTCGCCGTCGGATTGCACCAGCCGACCGTCGGCGGTGGGGATGGTTTTGTTCAATTCCACCTGCGTGTCGAAGTTGCGGCGGCGGAGGTAGACCTCGTTGAAGCAGGTGTCGCAGTAGGGTCGCTGAAAGGCGCGCATGGCGCGGGCGTATTCGTCTGCCGTGAGGAGCCGTTCGCAGCGCTGACAGCGAACCTGCGCTTCTTCTAATGCGATGCGTTTTGCTTCGCGGAGCGTGGCGATTGCCTTCTCCGCGTCGCGGCGGTTGTAGTCCCTCTCCGTCGGGCGGTCGGCGATGTCCTGCAGGTCCGGCAGCGCCGCCTCCGCCGCCGCGCCGTAGGCGGACACCGCCTTGATGGCATACTGCCTCACCTGCGGATGCGGGTCGCGCAGACTCTCGATGAGAGCGGGCACGACCTCAACTGCCTCTGCCACTCCCGCTAACTTCCCCATTGCAGATACCGCCAGCCGCCGCACCTGCGCTGAAGGACTTTTCACCAGCGTCAGCAGTTCCATCACCGCCTCTGCCTGCCCAGATTCGCCCAGGCTGACAGCGCGCGCCATCAGTTCGCGTTCTCTCTGCTTGTGCATCGCCATCTCTCCCTATCGTCACGAAGCGAAGTAAGACACACACCTTATTTCGCCACGCAGCACGGTCATCCCTTCATTCCGCCAGCGGCGCACCCGTCGTGATAGTCGTCACCACCGCCCGCGCGCTGCAGCCCGGCGGCGCATCGCAGACGAAGGTGATTTGGTTTTCGCCCGATGTCAGGGCCGGCACTTCACCTTCCGCCTTCACCTCTTGCAGCAGCACGCCGTTCGGGTCGTAGAGTTTGCAGTCGGTCAGTGAGTTGAACTCCAGATAGCATCCGCTTTCCAGAGACACAGGAAACACGATGCTCTTGTCGCCGATGGTGATGCGCGGCTTTTCCAGTTTTACTTTCTGAATCGCCAATGCCTTGATGGGGCTGAGGTGACAGGTCACGGTCTCTTTCGGTGGGACGTTGTTGACGTAAAGGTTCAATGACGCTATCTGCCCCTCGCTCACGTATTCGCGGAAAATCGAGTAGGCGTGTCCGTAAGGCCAGGCGTAGTCGCTCCAGCGTTTGCCTTCGGGTTCGATAAGTTCAAAGTATCGCCATCCGGTGAAGTCCACAATGACGTAATGTTCGCCCACCGCCGGACCCGCGCCGCGATTGTCAATCAATTGAAGGTTCAGCACCTCGCCCTTGCCGTCGCCATGCACCCAGACGCCCAGCGCGGGACGCTGCGCCATGTTCAGCCACGGTGAGAAGTTCTTCCCCACCATGGCCCACGAGCCGCGTCGGTCGGACAGGTTGCTGGTGGCAGTGAAGCGACCGCTGACTTTGCCTGACTTCACTTGCTCTGCGGATGATTTCAGACGGTGGCTCATGCCAGCAGCGGCATTTTTCACGGCGAACTCACTCACGTCGGAGAAGTCCGCCAGAACGATGTTTTCAGGCGCGTCGTAAGATGCCGCCGACATCAATGCCCGAACCCGAAAACGCGGCGGCTGCGCCCCGTATTTGTTCGTGACTTTCCAGACGTTGCTCACGCCGTCAACGGCGGTGACCTTGTGCTCCGCAAACTCCACCGGCTGCACCTGCCACTTGCCCTTGGCGTTCTGCGTCAGCGTGAACTCATCGCCGGGCACGCGCAGCCGCGCTTTGATGGATTCGGGGAAATACTTGCCGAGTCGCAGCGATTCGTAGCGTCCCATGATGGACAGCAGGTTGTTCCAACTCGGAATCTGCTTCACCATCGCGGGCGTCACGTTCTGCAGCGATAGCGGGATGTCGTGCCCAATGCACTTTGCACCGAGATACTCAATCACGTCGGGCGTGGTGGCGAAGCCCAGCGGACCGGTGTAGGTGCGGAACGCCCACCAACCCAACTGCGTCGGCAGCAGGTTGTCGGTGCAGAACTTGTTGCTGGCGCAGTGGATGTCCAGAAACTTCTTGGGGTCGCGCACAGGATGGTCCCACGCGCCGAGCCGCGAGTGGATATGCCATGTGTGATGCAGCCACGAACTCGCCTCCACCCGCACGCGCCGCTTGATGCGCTTGAAAACGTTGAGCGCGAACTTGGGCGCGTAGTGCCACGCCCACTGTCCGCCCGCGAACACATCCGCGCCGTCCAGTCCGTCGAAATACATCATGTCAAACCCGCAGGTATTCACGATGTCGGCGATGCGCTGCGCCATCTCGTCCATCATCGTCGAATCGCCATCGGGCAGATACATCCCGAACACTTCCTGCAAGTTGTGAACTGCCGCGCCCTGCGCGTGCGCCGCTGGTTTCGTGCCGTGCTGTCCGCGTCGGCAACCCGTCAGACCGTAAGGCGGCTGCGTGGACAGTCCCGTATAAGTGATAATCTCATCGTCCACGTGAACGTCCATCCCGCCCCGGAACCAGTAGCCCGCCTGAGTCGGCAAGTCTTTGGGTGACTCCACCGTTGGAATGAAATTCGTGTCTGCCGTCAGGGGGGAGGAAAGCGTCAGCGTGGCGCGTTTCGCCAGTCGCTTGTCGGGCACGGGCGTCACCCATGCGTCGTTCTTCTGGATGCTAAAGGTGTGCGTATGCCAGCCCGCGTTCAGTCCCGCCGCGTGAATCTTGTCCACTACCGTCTTCACGCCCGCCATGCCGTGCGGAAATTTTTTGGGGTCGGGTTCATATTGCCCATACTTGCCCCAACTGTAAAGCAGCAGTTCCTTGATACCCGCCGTTTTCGCAATCGCAATCCACTCGTCCACGTCGGCTTCGGAGACGCCCGCAAACAGGTAGGAATACTTGTTCTCCTCCGCATCCATCGCCCACGCGCCGCCGACCTCGGAATGAACGACGTTCTCGCGCTTCACCATCTCTTGGATGACGGAGCGAACTTGCGACGTCGGGCAGCCAATCAGCCCAATCTTCGCTCCAATAAATCCGGTCTTGGGGTAGCACGCCGACCACAACACCGCATGTTGCTGCGACCTGCCGCCCGCGTTCGCCTGAATGTTCAACGCCATTACGCCCGCCGCAAACTGCTCGTTCCACGCCACGTTCGCAATCGTGCCGAGATGCTCGGTGATGTTCAGGTGCAGGTTCGACAGCGTGATTTCTTCCACGCCTTCGCCTTCGACGGATGCAACCTCAAAGACAAAATGCCGATCGTGCGCTGCGACTTTCAGAGAAACCGCCACGCCTGCATCTTTGAACTCAACCGTGACCTTGCCGTTGACCAACGCGCACGCGGAAGGCAGATGCGTCTTCCCCTGCTTCCTCAGGCTGAGGAAGTAATGCTTCGGCTCTGGGGCGCAATAGTCCCTACCCGTTCGTTTGTCAATGAAATTCAGATTGCGCCCGTCCGCGCCGATGACGTAGCGCAGTGACTTGTTCTCAAACACCATGCCTTTCGCCTCCCCCGCGAATGACGTTCCCGCAGCGACCACGCCGCCGCTGAGGATGAGGAACTAACGACGAGTTAGATTCATTTTGACCTCCACTCCTTTTATCTCATCTCGCATTATAACGCCCCCCGCTCTCGTCCCTGTGGGTGAATCCCTCCAATCAGAGGGAATTGAGCCGCTGTCGAAGAATAAAAACGCGGTGATGATTGATGCAAGCAACGAAGTGGGTGTTCTTTTTTGTGTCCGTGTTTTTCATTCAGCAGGCTTGGACGGAGGGGACTCCCATGAAAGCAGCAGTCGAAGTGGAAGAAACTGTGTGTCAGACCGGCAACCCGAACAACGGCGCGGGGGCGTTCTGGTGCTATGGCGCGCCGCTCATTGTGCGCATCGGGGAACGAGTGTTCGTGAGCGCGCTGGAGGTGGGTGAAGGCGTCGCGCCGCTGTGCAACACGCGCCCGCGTCTGATGACGCGCGGCGAAAACGGCTGGCAGGTCGTCTGGCATCCCGAAGAGTTCCGCGAGCGCGAGCCGTGTCCTCTCGTCGGCTTTCATGATGGAACGCTGGCGCTGTCGGTGAACCCGCTCATCAACGCCACCGGCGCAAGACAGGGCGCGTGTCATTCACACTTGCGGCTGTTTCCGGCGGGCGATTTGAAATCGCCGCCCAAAGGGGTTCAGCCCCATTGGGGCGAAGGCAATACCTTCACGGAGCATTCATATCGCGGCATCGCGTGCGACGGAGCGCGCGGCGAAATTCTGCTGCTGAACATTGACGCTCGCACCAGCGAGCAATGCTGGGGCTTGCGCGACGCAAGGGGGGCGTGGCTGAAAATGGGGAAGATTCGATTCCCGATTCGCTCCTGTTATCCGCAGGTCGCTCTGCGCAACCGCGCCGCGCACGTTCTCGCCATCAGCGACATCGTGGAGCCGATTGAGGAGTGGCGAAAATACAAGCGCGAGAAAACGCAGCGCGAGTGGGACTACGTTTTTCGGCGGCTCTTCTACACCTACACGCCTGACGCCTCGACGACCGACTTCACAACACCGATTGAGATTGACACGGTGGACGCGACCGGCGGGCACATTCTGAACCTTGATTTGTGGCTGGACGCGACCGGCGACGCGCACGTTCTCTACATCAAGCAGCCCATCGTGCCGCTTATCCGCGAAAAGTTCTTCCCGCAGAGGCGGCTGACGAAATCGCTGGAGTACTTGGTGGTTCGCCAAGGCAACGTCGTGAGCCGACAGACGCTCCTAACCAGCGGCGAAGGCATCCCCGGCGACGCGCCGAACTACGCCCGTTTTCACGCGACGCCCGATGGACGCTTGTTCGTGATTTACACCTGCGACCCGTCAGCGATGAAACTGATGCCACTCCTGCCGCAGCGCGCGGAACCCGTGACGCTGCCCGTCAGCGATCCGCTGCGCCCGTTCTTCACCGCCACCGAGCGCGGCGGTTCGAAGCCGTCGACTGTGATTGACCTGTTGGGCATCGGCAGAGATCCTGCCACGCTGCGCTACGTTCGGGTGAGGCTGAGTTGAGGATTCAGAATGACAAACTTGCAGATGAACGGCTACGAACGTTTTATGACCGCGCTGCGGCGGGGGGAGCCGGACTGCGTGCCGTTGTGGGAACTGCTTATCAACGAGCCGACGCTGTCCGCGCTGCATGGGGCGCGCTCGCTGGAGGAGTTCGCGGAGCAGGAAGACCTTGACGGCATCACCATTTTTGAGGACATGCGGTTGCGCCCGCTGGAAGCCGAAGAAGAGCAGGAGTTATTCTGGCGCGGCAGAACCCTCCGCGGGCAGGCGGGCAAGATGGTCGTGGACGAGTGGGGCATCGTCTGGGGCATGGCGGAGTTCGGCATCCCCTATCCGGTGGATGGTCCCATCAAGAGCGCGGACGATTTGAAGACGTATCAACCCCCGAATCCAAACGACGACCACCGCCTGCGCTCTTTGCGCGAAGCCGTGCAGAAGTTCAAGGGCAAGCGGGCGATTGTCTTTCTGACGCACGACGGTTTTGAGTTCCCTCATTATCTGCGGGGCGGGATGGAACACTTGCTGGTGGATTACATCGAAACCCCCAATCTCGCGCACGCGCTGGCGGAGATGGTGACGGATTACAAAGTGCGCCTCATGCAGCGGGCGATTGATGCCGGCGCGGATGCCATCGTGTCGGGCGACGACTACGCTAGGCGCAAATCGCCGGTCATGTCGCCGCGTCATTTTCGGGAGTTCGTTCTGCCCTACCTCAAACGCAGCATTGACGCCGCGCACGAAAAAAACGTCCCCTACATCAAACACACCGACGGCAACGTCTGGTCAATTCTGGATATGATGGTGGACGCCGGCATTGACGCTCTTGACCCAATTGAGCCGATTGCGGGCATGGACATCGGCGAAGTCAAGCGACACTTCGGCGGCCGCATCGCCGTCGTCGGCAACGTGGACTGCACACACATTCTTCCCTGCTCCACGCCTGCCGAAGTTGAAGAAGTCGTCAAGGAAACCATTGCTAAAGCCGCCGTTGGCGGGGGGCATATTCTCGCGTCCAGCAACTCTATTCATCCCGCGGTCAAGCCGGAGAATTACCAAACGATGGTGGACGCGGCGCGGCGCTGGGGGCGGTATCCGTTGGATGAGAAGATGGTGCGGGCATATCGGGAGCGGAATTACATGAAGCCATATTTGGATAAGGAGTAAACGCTTCGAATAAACGGTAGCATTGCTCCTTGTGGGCGTCCCTCCGACGTCTGAAGTCCCCTGACGCCCACAAGGGGCTATGCCACGGTGTTTGCAGGGATAAGAACTATGCGCAACTATCTTTCTTTTCTCGCGCTTCTGTTGGTTTCATCGGCTCTCTTCGTTCTGTCCGCTGAAGAGCCGCCGAAGCCGACCTCTCTCACGCTCTCCTTCGACAACCTCGAAGGCGATTGGCTCTTTCGCACCGACCCACAGCAAGTAGGTGAGAAAGAAGGCTGGCAGCGAGTGGACTTCAACGCGCAAGGCTGGCGGCGGCTGAAGGTGCCGGGATTATGGGAGAAACAGGGCGTGAAGGAAACGTTTCCCGGTATGCCCAGCCCTCAACTGCCGCCGAACTTGAGCCATCTGCCCAATGCTTACAACGGCGTCGCATGGTATCGGCGTCACGTCGTCATCCCGAAAGAGTGGCGCGGCGAGGCACTGGAAATGTTCATCGGCGGCGTGGACGACGTGGACTGGGTTTACGTGAATGGCACACTCGTTGGCAAAACGGGCGAAGGGGCGCAGAATCCCTCCACGCTGTCGCGCCGCTACGTCGTGCCCGCAAACGTTGTGAAGTTTGGTCAGGACAACGTCATCGCCGTCCGCGTGCTGGACTACGGCGGACCGGGCGGGATTCATCAGCCGCCGTTTTATCTGTTGCCGAAAAGTTACTTCGCCCGCCTGCGCGAGCAGTGGCGGAAGGAGGGGCAAAGTAAGATGGGTTTACGTGAGCGATTTCAGTCACCACCCAGCCATCGGCGCATCCTGCAAATCATCCACAACTTCCCCAAAGGGGACGCGCTTTCTGGCGCGTTGATGAACTGGAAGGCGCGGGGGTTTGGCGGCGTCGTCTGCAACGTTGACTTCAAGGACTACCTGCGCAGCGAGGAGAACTGGAAAGCCTTCGGCGAGGGCGTGCGGCAGGCGTTGGATTTGGGCATGACCGTCTGGCTCTACGATGAGGAGGGCTATCCCAGCGGCGCGGCGGGCGGGCTGACTTTGGAGGGACATCCGGAATGGGAAGCGATGGGCGTCGTCTGCGTGACGGCGGAGACGAACGGCGAGCCGGTCAAACTTGACCTGCCTGAAGGCAAAGTTCTCTCTGCCCGCGCCTATCCGCTCGTGGCGCAAACTATCAGTTTGCAGCGTAGCGCCGACATCCTGTCGGCAGTCAGCGGACAGCAACTCACGTGGACGCCCCCCGCCGGCAAATGGCGCGTGTTTGCGTTCGTCGTCAAGCGGCTCTACGAAGGCACGCACGCCGAGGCGAACCTGCACGCCAAACGCCCCTACCCAAATCTTCTCATGTCCGAACCGACCGCGCGGTTCATTCAACTGACGCATCAAGAATACGCCCGCCGCTTTCCCCAGTTCATGGACGCTGAGTTTGATGCGATATTCACCGACGAGCCGAGTTTGATGAGCGTGTTCCTGCGCCCGCAGCCGCATCCTCCCATTCCATGGTCGCCAACGCTGCTCGCGCAATTCAAAAAGGAATACGGCTACGATTTGCTGCCCTCTCTACCCGCTCTATTCGCCGACACTGACGACAGCAAAAAAGTCCGCTGCGACTTCTGGCGGCTGATTGGCAAACTGGTCAGCGAAAACTACTTCAAGCAGATTCAGGACTGGTGCCGCAAGCGTGGCATCGCTTCGACGGGACACTTACTGGCGGAAGAGAGTCTGCGCGACCACGTGGGTTTTTACGGCAACTTCTACGCCTGCGTGCGGTATCTGGATTATCCGGGCATTGACTGCCTGACCTCCAAACCCGCCACCGTTCCGTGGCACATCGCCAAACTCATCAGCTCCATCGCCTGTCTGCGCGGGCGCGTGCGGACGATGAGCGAAACGTCCGACTTCACTCAATACTATCGCCCGCCCGGTGACAAACGCCCCATCGAACATGCGACAGAGGCAGAGATTCGCGGAACGCTCAATCGGCTTTACGTCAACGGCATCAACACGATCACCTCTTACTATACGTGGGAGGGGTTGAGCAGTGAGCAGCAGCGACGCATCAACGAATACGTGGGGCGATTGGGCGAGATGCTCACCATTGACCAGGGCTATCACGTCTGTGATATTGCTGTAATGTATCCGGTGGAGAGCGTCTGGGCGCATTACGTTCCTGCGACGCGCGGCTCCACCAACTCACCCGAAGCGGTCGCCGTGGATCGCGCCTATCGCGCTGTCAGCGACCAACTGTTCTTGAACCGACTTGACTTCGACTACGTGGACAGCGAGGAGTTGCGGCAGGCGAAAGTGAGAGACGGTCGGCTGCGGATGAACGCGGAGGGTTACCGCGTTATTGTCCTTCCGCACGCGGACACGATTCCGCTGGACGTCTGGCGCAAGATTGCGGAATTCTATCGCAGCAGCGGCATCGTCATCGCCGTCGGCGCAACGCCGCAGAACTCTTTGCAGAACTTCCCGGACGCCGAAGTGCAGCGGCTCAGTCGGGAGATGTTTGGCGAAGGCGGCAAAGGTGTTTTCATTCCAAGCGGCGATGAGGCGACGACGATTTCGGCGCTTGAAGCGCGGATTGCGCCCGACTTCAAGACCCAGAATAAACAGTCGCCGCTGCGCTACACGCACTATTGCCATCTGGGGCGCGAAGTTTATTTCATCATCAACGACTCGGCGCACGAAGTGGAAGAAACCGTCTCCTTCAGAGCCACCGGCGCAGCCGAAGTCTGGGATCCGGAGACGGGGAACGTTTCTTCCGCTAAGGCAACGGCGGGAAACGGCAGGACGCAGATGATGTTGAGGTTGAAGGGGTATGGGAGTGTGTTTGTGGTGTTTTCTCGTAGAGGTGGTTGATACAATTGTCCATTCGGAGGGGATTGATGATTCGCAACTTGTTCATCCTTATCACTCTATCTTTGTTTACGGGAGGTTTCACGATGGCAGCCGAAGACAGCGTTTGGAACGTGCGCGATTTTGACGCGAAGGGCGACGGGAAGACGGACGACACGGCGGCGTTTCAGAAGGCATTGGACGAAGCGGGCAAAGCGGGGGGCGGCGTCGTGCGCGCGCCGCGCGGGGCGTATCTGATTCAGGGCAATCTGCGCCTGCCGATTGCCGTGACGCTGGAGGGAACGTTCACCGCCCCGCCCGCTCACAACGGCATCCGCGACAAGGGCTTGCCCAAGCCGGGCGAGTTTGGGACGACGCTGCTAACAACGGCAGGAGAAGGCAAAGAAGACGGCGAACCGTTTATCAGCCTCACGACCAACTCCACGTTGAGGGGACTGGTCATCTACTATCCCAACCAGAACGCCGCCGACGCACCCAAGCCCTACCCGTGGTGCGTTCAGATGCACGGGAAGAACCCCGCCGTTTTGGACGTGGAACTGCTCAATCCTTATCAGGGCATTGACGCCACGCAAAACGAGCGGCATCTCATCCGCAACGTGCACGGTCAACCCCTGCGGCGCGGCGTTTTGGTGGACGCGATTTACGACATCGGGCGGATTGAGAACGTCCACTTCAACCCGTGGTGGTCCATGCAGCCCAAACTGTTTGAGTGGCAGATGCAGAACGGCGAAGCGTTCATCTTCGGGCGCAGCGACTGGCAATACGTTCTCAACACTTTCTGCTTCGGCTACAAAGTCGGCTACCGTTTCATTCAGTCGAAGGCGGGCGTGTGCAACGGCAACTTTCTCGGCATCGGCGCGGACGACTGCCTGACGGCAGTGGTCGTGGAGCAGACCGCTCCGATGGGGTTGCTCATCACCAACGGCGAGTTCGTCTCGTTTCACGGAACAGACCCGACGATGGTGCGCGTGACGACGACGCACTCTGGAACGGTGCGCTTCGTCAACTGCGCCTACTGGGGAGCGAACAAGCAAATCGCCGTCATCGAAGGCAGCGGCACGGTCGGTTTCTCTGACTGCACTTTCATGCAGTGGGACAAAGACAAAGAGGGACGCGCCGCAATTCAGGCGAAAAGCGGAACGGTCATCGTGCGCGGCTGCGAGTTCCGCACTGACCGCCCGCAGGTGGAACTGGCGGAAGGCGTGAAACGAGCCATCGTGACGGATAACGTCGTGACCGGCGAAGTCCGCATCGTCAACCGCTCACAAGGCGCGGCGCAGGTGGCGGGGAACGTGGGGACGGTGAAGTGACAGCAGAATAGCGACGGTTGAAACCACACCAACAAAGTCCCAAAGTCCGCGCAGGCGGACTTTGGGACTTTGTTGGTGTGGTTTTAATCGCCTGACATTTCAGAGGCAACACCACGAATGTCTTTCTTCAAACTCATCTTTCTACTCACACTTTTAGGAGGCACCACCATGTCCGCTGACAGCACCGCACCCAATCTCGCAAAGCAGGCACGCGCCACCGCGTCTGAATCTTACAACGACATGACGCCTGAAAAGGCGATTGACGACGAGCAGGCGACGCGCTGGTCTGCCATTCCCGGTCACAATGCGGGCGTGTGGTTTCAATTGGAATGGGACAAGCCGGTGCGCATCGGCGAAGTCGTGATTCACCAGTTTGACCGCTTTGTGATGGAGTTGGACGTGCAGATTTGGGACGCCGCGAAAAACGACTGGCGTACAATGAAGCACTTCGGTCAACACGGCAAGCGATTGCCCAAAGTTGTGTTGTGCCAGTTTGAGCCGCAAGAGACGACGCGACTGCGCCTCGGCAATATCACGAACGGTCCGAGTTTTACGGAAGTCGAAGTTTACGAGAAACCGTTTCTATCGCGCAAACCCATCGTGCGTTTGGCGTCGGAGGTGAACGGCAACTTCGTCGGCATGGTCACGGACTCGTGGGGGACTGCGCCGATTGAAGGAGCCGAGGTCACGCTCTCTGGGCAGAGCAAGCGCGGCGCGTGGAAAGAAACTGCTCACAGCAACGACAAAGGAATGTTCTTCGCGCCAATGCCAATCGGCATGACGGGTTCGGTGGAGGCTGCCGTCAGCGTGTCAAGTGTTTCGTCTCGTGTCTCGTTTCCCGCCTCCGATTTTCAGTATGGTTTGACGCCGCTGAGTTTCAATGAGAGCGTGACCAGCCTCAACGGGAAGTGGAAGTTCAGCCCCGACCCGCCGGAGGATTTTTGGAAACCTGAATTCAACGACACCAATTGGAATGACGTCACCGTGCCTTCGCATTGGGAGATGGAGGGCTTTCGTTCGATAGATGGAATTGGCGGATACCGCAAGCGGTTCATCGCGCTGACGGGAAACGGGCGGCTGAAACTGCGCTTCGACGGCGTTTATAGCGGCGCGGAGGTGTGGGTCAATGGACAGCGACTCGCCTACCACGAGGGCGGCGCGACGCCGTTTGAGATGGACGTGACCGACGCCGTTCACGCGGGGGAAAACTTGCTTGCCGTTCGCGTGACCGAACACACCATCACCAGTGACGAACTGGACAAAATGAGCCTATATGCCGACTTCCCGCTGGCGGGCATCATGCGCAAGGTGACGTTGTTTCGCGTGCCAGCGACGCACGTCGGCGCGGTTGCCGTCAGCACGCAGTTTGACAAAGGGTATCGCAACGCCACCATCGTCGGGTGCGTTGCCGTGCTCAACGAGTCGGACAAACCGTTTGCGGGAGAACTCCGCGTCGAACTCGCTGAAGGCAATCAAAAAGCGCCGCTCAACGTTCCGTCCGTTGCCGTCAGCGTTGGCGCGTGGGAGCGGGCGGAAGTGGACGTTTCAATTTCGGTGAACGCGCCGAAGAAGTGGGACGCGGAGCATCCGAATCTTTATTTGCTCACCTTTCAACTCAGCGCGAACGGACGCGTTGTGCAGCGATTGACGCAGCGCATCGGATTTCGGCAAACCGAAGTGCGCGGCGCGCAGGTTCTCATCAACGGCTCGCCCGTCAAGTTTCGCGGAACGTGCCACCACGACACACACCCACTGAGGGGGCGGGCAGTCACGCCCGAACTCACGCGGCGCGACCTTGAAATGATGAAGGACGCAAACTTGAACTCCGTGCGCACGTCGCACTATCCGCCAATTCCAGAGTTGCTGGACATCGCCGATGAACTCGGCTTGTATGTGGAGGACGAAGCGCCCTTCTGCTGGGTCGGTGTCTCCAACGATTTGAACCTCACGCCGCGCATCGTGCAATTGACGGCGGAACTACTGGCGCGAGACCGCAACCATCCGTCCGTGTTTATGTGGTCGCTGTGCAACGAGAGCGAATTCGGATTCGGTTTTGAGCGCAGTTACGAATGGGTGCGCCGCGCCGACCCCACCCGTCCGACGGGCGCGGCGACCAGCGCGTGGTTGGAGATTGCGACCCTGCACAATCCCCTCGCCATCAGCCGTATTGACGAGCATAAAAATCTGGACAAGCCGATGTTCTTTGACGAAAGCCTCTGCATTTTTCAGGGCATCTTCGGCGACGTGGCGGAGATGTGGGTGGACCCCGGCGTGCGCGATTATTACGTTGCGCCGCTGCTCGCGATTTACGAGCGGTTCATGCAAAGCCCGACGACGCAAGGTTCGTATATCTGGTGTTGGGCGGACGATATTTTCTGTGTTCCCCATCGCGGACTCGAATATGGACGCAACACAACGCAGTGTCATTTTCTGGAGGAGCAATATCGCGTTCGCGGACGCGGACTCGTCGGCGACGCGCCGTGGGGCGTGGTGGACGGCTGGCGACGCCCCAAGCCGGAGTTCTGGCATACGAAGAAACTTCATTCGCCGGTGAAAGTCAATGAAGAGCCAATCGTCGCAGCGACTTCAGGACTACGCATCAGCGTTGAGAATCAATATGACTTCACCAATCTCTCCGAACTCAAAATTTCGTGGGAGTTGGGCGAAGAGAAAGGCACAGTCACGGCGAACGTCCCGCCGCGTTCATGGGGCGAACTGCAAATCACGTTGCCCCGTCAGCCAAGACCTGATGACGTTCTGAAATTGACCTTTGAAGACACGCACGGACGATTGATTGACCAGTGCGCCTTGCCGTTTGTGTCTCAGAGTTCGCCTCCTCTCACTGAACCACAAACGCCGAATGGCAAACTGCAAATCCGCAATGAAGCCCTCCTCGCAGGCGTCAGCACGCACGTCATCGGCAAGGACTTTGAACTTGCCTTCGACCGTCACGGCGGCTACCTGCGGCGATGCGTGGCTGCTGGTCAACCGCTGTTGTTGGAGTTCCCGGCGCTTCACATTTTGCCCACGAACGCGCCCACGTCGCCGCTGCCAAACCGCCTCAGTTGGCGGCTGAAACACAGAGAAATCAAGCAAGAGGGAGCGAACGTTCGCGTCATCCTTGAAGGCACGTACGACTCATTTGAAGGCGGCTACGATTTTTTCATCATGCCGTCAGGCGAAATTACCGTTCATTCGTCATTCACCTACACCGGCGCGGACGTGCTGGCGCGAGAAATCGGCTTGCGCTTCTCCGTGCCGAAGGATTGCGACCTGCTGCAATGGCATCGTGAGGCAGAGTGGGGCGTCTATCCGCCCGACCACATCGGGCGTCCCAAAGGCGAGACCCGCGCCTTCGCCGAACACGATGCGACGCTACCGCCCCGATGGTCGTGGTCGCAAGACAACTCACCGATGGGCTGCAACGACTTTCGCAGCACGAAGCGCAACATCCTCAGCGCAATGATTCGTTACCCGCAAAGCGCAGGCGTGCTCATTCAATCCGATGGTCGTCAACACCTTCGCGCAACGGTGGAAACCGACCGCATCTCCGTTTACGTCAATGACTGGTACGGCGGCACGAACGCGGGGTTGTGGGAGTGGGAACACAATTACGGCAAGGGGCGGTTGATTAAGAAGGGCGAGGTGATTGAGTCAACGGTAAGGTTGCGATTCGTTCAGTAGGGGCGGTGCGTCTCTGCCAGCCCGAATTGCGTTACAACGAAGGGCTGGCAGAGACGCACCGCCCCTACGAAATACCATGGAGGACTACGACATGAACAACCTGCAAACCTGTCTGTTTGTGACAACACTGCTGCTTTTCGCGTTCGCCACCATCGTCAGGGCCAACGCCGAAAAGCCAGCGACGTGGCAGGACGCCGTTCTCGCAACGCCCTACCCTGTGCCGGAGCGTCACCCGCTGCTCCAACTCGTTCGACAGGATTTTGAGCGTTTGGAGTTCAATCGCTCGGTGATTCAGACGCCGCTCATCATCGGCAAGCGACGGTTTCAGCATGGACTTGGAACGCACTCGGTCAGCGTCATTCTCGTTCATTCGCCGGAACCCGCCCAGCGTTTTTCGGCGTGGATTGGCGTGGACAACAATGAGCGGACGGGGGGCGAACGCGGCTCGGTTGTTTTTTCGGTTGTGGTGAAGGGAAAGGAGTTGTTTCGCTCTGGCGTGATGCGCGGCGGGCAGGAAGCGCAGCGGGTGGATGTGGACGCGGGCGGCGCGACGGTGATTGAATTGCGGGTGGACGACGTGGGCGACGGTCCCGGTTGGGACCACGCGGATTGGGCGGAGGCAACCATCACGACGCAAGGGGGCAAAACGATGCGATTGGACGAGATGACGTTGGGCGCGCCCGACTCTTCGGCGCGGTATCCGTTTTCGTTCACTTACGGCGGCAAGTCCAGCGATGAACTTCTCCCGACTTGGCGCATGGAAGAGCAAACGGAAAAATTGGACGCAAATCGAACGAAGGTCACGCGCGTTTACACCGATCCTGCGACGGGCTTACGATTACGCTGGGAGGTCGTTCGCTTCTCCGATTTTCCCGCGCTGGAATGGATTCTCTTCTTTGAAAACACGGGCGCGAAGGATACGCCGATTGTTGAGGACGTTCAATCGCTTAATCTGACTTTCCGCTCGCCGTTGAGCGACGCCGTTCCATTTCGCCTGCACCGCGCCAACGGCGCGCCCGCGAATCCAACGGACTTCGAGCCGAGCGTGTTGGTCGTTGACGAAAGACATTCTGCGAGTTTGGGCGGTGGCGGTGGACGCTCTTCCAACAAGGACTTGCCGTTTTTCAAAATCGAGACGGGCGAAGGTGCGGCGGTGGTCGCTGTCGGCTGGTCGGGGCAATGGCAGGCGAAGTTTCAGTCCTTTGACCGCAAGAGTTTGAACGTCACGGCGGGATTGGAGAAGACGCATTTTCTTTTGCGCCCCAGCGAGAGGGTGCGGATGCCGCGGATGCTCACGTTGTTCTGGAACGGCGACACGCTAGAGAGCAATGCGCAGTTCCGGCAACTGATTTACAGGCACTACGCCGCACGGCGCGACGGCAAGACGCCGCTGCCAACGCTGTTCTGCAACACCTGTTTCACGCGCGGCGGGGGGTGGCTCAACGAGTGCAACGCGGAGAACCAGATTTCGCTCATCAAAGCCTACGCGCCATTAGGGCTGGAAGCTCTCATCACCGACGCCGGATGGTTTGAGTGCGGATGGCCCTCTGGGGCGGGCAACTGGACGCCGCGCAAAGACGCTTACCCCAACGGCATGAAACCCGTCGCCGCCGCCGCGAAGGACAATGGCATGATTTACGGCTTGTGGTTCGAGCCGGAGCGCGTCGTGGCGGGAACGTGGATTCACAAGAATCATCCTGAATGGCTGCTGGACGCTGGCGACAAATCCACCTTCTTAGCCAACTTCGGATTAAAGGAAGTTCAGGACTACTTCTTCAACATCGTCAAGGGCTTCATGGAGTTGCCCGGCTTTCGCGTGTATCGGCAGGATTTCAACATGGATCCGCTTTATTACTGGTGGCGCACCGACGCGCCCGACCGTCAGGGCATCACAGAGATTCGATACGTTGAAGGACTTTACGCTTTCTGGGACCGACTCGCGCAAGCATATCCCGACAGCCTGCGCGAGAACTGCGCCAGCGGGGGGAGGCGGATTGATTTGGAAACCGTCATGCGCTTTCACATTCACCAGAAGACCGACTACTGGTTTGACAATGAGGTGGACCAGGCGAGTCTGTGGAGTCTCAGCCAATACCTGCCGAACAACGTCTTCGTCGCGCACCTGAATCGGATGGACGAATACTCGTTCCACTCCACGATGGCGTCCTCGCTCTGTCTCGGCTGGATTACCGACGCGCCCGACTTTGACCGCGAACACGGCAAGCGTTTGGTCGAGCGTTACCGTCAGGGCAGGCACCTCCTCATCGGGGCATTCTACCCCCTCCTCCCCTACTCGCGTGGCGCGAAAGAATGGACTGCCGCACAATACCACCGTGCCGATTTGAACGAGGGCATGATTCTTGCCTTCCGCCGCGCCGACAGTCCGTATCATACCGCTGAAGTTTCGTTGCACAGCTTGGACGCCAAAGCGACGTACGAACTTACCTACGACAGCAGCGGCGAAAAGAAGCGCGTGAAGGGGGAGGAACTGATGAAGCAGTTTCTATTGAGCATCCCAGAGCGGCATCGGTCGGAAGTCATCACTTATCGAAAGGTCGAGAATTGATCTGGGCGGGCGGGGGTTATGACTATTGACGACGGTTCATAGTTTGTGTTACCCTCATTTGCAGCCAGCCTGTGCAAAATCACGGCAACATCATCGCACGCAAGCAGAGGCGTGTGGGTCGCCAGAAACACGAGGAGGAAACCATGAACCACTCATTTTGGAAGTTGTCCATTGTTGTCGGGTGCGCTGTCGTTCTGATTCTGCTGGCGCCGTACACCACGGCGCAAATTGACCCCGCCAAAAACTGGCTGCAAGGGCGGTATGATGCGCTCAACACGGGATTCTCTCCGACCACGCTGCCCTCCAAACCGCGTCTCTTATGGAAGTTCTCCGGGACATCACCCGAAGGCGCGACGCTCCATCCTGACTCTGGCTCGGCGATTTACAACGGCGTCCTCTTCACCAGCGCGGACAAGAATCCGTCGCACGTTGAAGGCAATTCCCAATCGGACTTCTACGCGTTCAATGCCCTCACGGGTCAAGTCCTGTGGACTTATTTTCCAAACCAGTTGGGAGCCAAACACGATGGACTGGTGGCTGTGGACGTGGACCGGGGGCTGGTGCTCTACCCGTCGCACGACGGCTGTATCCGCGCCCTCGATAAAGACACTGGCTCACTGGCGTGGAAGTTTCAAGCCTGCGACAATACGCTCTATCCGTGCGATTTGGACGGCGGCGTCACGGTGGCGAACGGCAGAGCCTACTACGTTTCCAAGTTTTATCTTCACGCTCTCGACCCCGACCGCACCAATCCCACAGAACTCTGGAAGTTCTATCGCGGCGACACCACGAAAGGGATTGCCACCAAGCCAGCCGTCTCAGGGGGCAGGGTGTTCTTCGGCGGCTATCAGAAGTTCTGGGCAATTGACGAGCAAAGCGGGCAGATGGTGTGGGAGCGTCCCGCAAGTCTGACGGACTTCACCTACGGCTTCAACATCCCGCACGTTCAGAACAACGTCGTCTATGCCCTTGCCTCACAAGCCGGGACGACGAAAACTATCGCAACGGCGATGAACGTTGCGAACGGCAGCGCGGTGTGGGAAAAGACGCTGACACTGAACTTTGCCGTGAAGTCCTCGATTGGCTACGGAAAATGGTTCATTGGCTTTACGGTGGGAGACACTAATGGCGGTCTGCTCGCTCTCGATTTAGCGACTGGCAAGGAGTTGTGGCGGTTTCAGAAAGTCGGCAGCCGTAAGGTGGGCAGGGTCAACTCTGGACCGGCGGTCGCTAACAACAAAGTGGTTTTCGGCTCTACCGACAACTACGTCTACATGCTCGACCAGCAGACGGGGAAGTTGCTCTGGTCCTATAACACGGGCGAACCCATCCATGCGGCGGTGTCCGTGGCAGACGGCAGAATCTACGTCGGCTCGAATAAGACCTACTGGGTGTTTGGTCCATAATCTGATGCTTTACAAAGTTGCGTTTTCCCCCCCCAGCCTTTATAAGTTCTCCCGGAACTCGAGTTTAGACAAACGCCATTCCCCTGACGGTTCGTCAGGGTGAGAGAAAGCACCTTACCAACTTACATTCAAGCGGTTTGCGCCCTTGCGACGCCCTTTTTGACCACCGCATA
>FWPU01006159.1_pt1 | contig 24510 bp, 18 predicted proteins | sample 2228361 | NCBI WGS metagenome assembly FWPU01 (sample SAMEA103939777, study PRJEB20133) | metagenome | reverse complement strand
CTGAATCAGACGAAAGATGGCCGGCACCTCCCAGGCGGCCCGCTCCAGGCGCACCCCCAGGGCATCGGGGAGCACCCGGGGGATATTGCCAGCAAAGCCGCCACCGGTGATATGGGCCATCGCCTTGATGCGGATACCGGCCGCCCAGAGCGTCTCGACCTCCTTCAGGTAGGCCCGGTGCGGCGTCAGCAGGACCTCCCCCAGCGGCCGGCCCAGTTCGGGCAGGAGCGCGTCCCAGCCCAGGCCGGCCAGGACCCGCCGGGCCAGGGAGTAGCCGTTCGTGTGCAGGCCCGACGAGGGCAGCCCCAGGCAGAGGTCGCCCGCCTGCACCGTGCGCCCGTCCACAATCGCACCACGCTCGACCCAGCCGACCATCGCCCCGACCAGGTCAAAGGTCCCCGGTCGGTAGACGCCGGGCATCTCGGCGGTCTCGCCCCCGATGAGGGCGCAACCGATCGCCTGGCAGGCCTCGGCACAGCCCCGAACAATATCGGCGACCTGCTCCGGGTCGAGCCGGCCCATCGCCACATAGTCCAGGAAAAAGAGCGGCCGCGCCCCCTGCACCAGGATGTCGTTGAGGCAGTGGTTGACAATGTCGTAACCGACGGTGTCGTAGCGGCCCAGCGCCGCGGCCAGGACCGTCTTGGTGCCGACCCCGTCGGTCGAGGCGACCAGGACCAGGTCCCGGTCCGCCATCTCTTCCAGGGAAAAGAGCCCCCCAAAGGGGCCGATGCCGGCCAGGACGGCGGGGGTATAGGTGCGGCGGACGGCCTCCTTCATCAGGTCCACGGCGCGCTCTCCGGCGGCGATATCCACCCCGGCGGCGGCATAGGCCCCGCCCGGCGGGGGTGCAGGGGGGATCTCGACCGCCCCCGCACCGATGTCGCGGCGGAAGTACATGCCGGCAAAGGCGACCTCCTCGACCGCACCGTAGGCTCGTTGCCGGGCCTGATCGAGGGTATCGCCGAGGGCGGTCACCCCCAGCACCCGCCCACCGGCGGTGAGGAGCCGTTCCCCCTCCCGGCGTGTGCCGGCGTGAAAGAGGACGACCCCCGGCCGCTCCCCGGCAGCCTCTGCCCCGACAATCTCGCGCCCCTTCTCGTAGGGGCCGGGGTAGCCCTCCGAGGCCAGCACCACGCAGGCCGTGCAGGCCCGCTTCCAGCGGATGGGCACCTCCGCCAGCCGGCCCTCGATGCAGGCCAGCAGCACCTCGACCAGGTCGTTCTCCAGGAGGGGCAGGAGCACCTGCGTCTCGGGGTCGCCGAAGCGGCAGTTGAACTCGAGGACGCGGGGGCCGTAGGGGGTGAGCATCAGGCCGGCGTAGAGGACGCCGACGTAGGGGCTCCCCCGGCGGCGCATCCCGGCCACGGCCGGCCGGAGCACCCGCCGGACGACCTCCTCCACCACGGCCGGCGGGAGGTGGCCGGAGGGGGCGTAGCAACCCATCCCGCCGGTGTTGGGGCCGCGGTCACCCTCGTGGGCCCGTTTATAGTCGCGGGCCGGGGGCATCGGCACGACGGTCTGGCCGTCGCAAAAGGCCAGAAGCGAGGCCTCTTCCCCCTCCAGGCAGTCCTCGATGAGCACCCGCTCGCCGGCCGGCCCAAAGGCCCGCTCGATCATCGCGCGGTGTAGGGCGGCCTCGGCCTCTTCGAGGCTGGCGCAGACGGCCACCCCCTTGCCGGCGGCCAGCCCGTCGGCCTTGACCACCACGGGCGGGGTCTGCCGGCGGAGGTAGGCCAGGGCGGCGGCATACTCGTCCAAGGCGGCTGCCGGAGCGGTGGGGATGCCCTCCTCGACCATAAAGCGCTTGGCAAAGACCTTGGAGCCCTCCAGGCGGGCAGCAGCGGCCGTTGGGCCAAAGGCACGCAACCCGGCCTCGGCAAAGGCGTCCACCAGGCCGGCCACCAGCGGGGCCTCCGGCCCAACCACGGTCAGGTCGATCCGCTCCTTTTGGGCAAAGGCGAGCAGGCCGGGGAGGTCATCGGCGGCGATGGGGAGGTTTTCGGCAATCGCCGCCGTGCCGCCGTTCCCCGGCGCGACCAAGAGTCGCTCCATCCGGGGCGACTGGGCCAGTTTCCAGGCTAGGGCATGCTCCCGACCACCGGAGCCGACTATCAGGATGCGCATAGGGCTTTTCCCTGCCCAGGACGGGAAAACAGCGCGCGTCCCGCCCGCTTGACATCTAGACATTTGTTCTGTATCATCTCCCCGCGACCTGGTCGGATTGCCTGGGGAGTGGACTGGGTATGGGGAATCGTATGACAACACCTGGTCCCCGCGGGGGATCTGTCGAGCAACTCCGGCCCTTTGCGGAAGAGCCACTGCCGGATAACGGTCGCTCCGCTTTCAGCGACCCCGCCTTTGTCGGGAACAAGACGGAGCCGGTCCACCGCCGGGTTCCGTGGATCGCCGGTTTTTCCGCCGCGTTTGTTCGCAACGTGTTGGGGCAATACCTGCCCCACGAGGGTACCGTACTGAACCCCTTTGCCGGTGTGGGAACGACGGCGGGTTCCGAGACAACGCGGCCCTGCGGGCTGAACCCCTTTGCCGGTGTGGGAACGACCCTGGTGGAGGCAGTCCTGGCCAACCACGATGCGGTCGGCCTGGAGGTAATCGGGATTGAGATTCCCCGGCAGACGCGCGTGGGGAACAGTATCATCCGCCCCGACGTGCGCGCGGCCAAAGCCGGGAAGACCCAGCCCCTCTACGAGGCCGTGGTTACGCTGCGGCAGCCGGCCCCGGTCCGAGTCCGCCATCGTCTCCTCTCTCAAAGACCCCCTTGGGCACAGCCTCGGGTGGCACGGGGTATTCCCCGGTGAAGCAGGCCCTGCAGTGGCCGGCCGTGTTGGCCCCATCGCTCACCGCCCCGACCAATCCCTCCAGGGAGAGGTAGCCGAGCGAGTCCACCTCCAGATGCTCGGCAATCTCGTCCACCTGGAGTTGGGCGGCGATCAGTTCCTCCCGCGTGGCCATGTCCACCCCCATAAAGCAGGGGTGGCGAATCGGAGGTGAGGCCACGCGCATGTGCACCTGAGCGGCCCCGGCCTGGCGCAACAGGCGGACGATCGGGCCGCTGGTCGTGCCCCGGACGATCGAATCGTCCACCAGGACGACGCGTTTGCCCCGCAACGCCTCGGGCAGCGGGTTGAACTTGAGCGCGACCCCCATGCGGCGCAAGCGGTCGTCGGGCTGGATGAAGGTGCGGCCGATGTAGCGGTTCTTGATCAACCCTTCGCCGAAGGGGATACCGGCCGCCTGAGCGTAGCCGATGGCGTGGGCGGTAGCCGAGTCGGGCACGCCGATGACCAGGTCGGCGGCGACGGGGTGTTCCTGGGCCAGCCGCGCCCCCAGCCGCCGGCGGACGCTGTGCACCGAGCGGCCCTCCAGGAGCGAGTCGGGGCGGGCGAAATAGATATACTCAAAGATGCACAGGCCGGCCGGACTCCGGGGGGAGAGGGCCTGGATGGAGGTCAGGCCGGCCTCGTCCAGCCGGACGACCTCCCCAGGCCGTACCTCGCGCAGAAAGGTCGCCCCGATCGTCCGCAAGGCGCACGACTCGGAGGCAACGACCCAACCGCTCTCGTTCAGCCGGCCCAGGCAAAGCGGACGAAACCCCCAGGGGTCCCGGAGGGCATAGACGGCCCGGCGGGTCAGAATGACCAGCGCATAGGCTCCCGCGGACTGCTCCAGCAGGGCGGCGATGCGCTCCTCCCAGGTGTACCCCGGTGCGCCGGCCAGCAGTTGGGTGATCAGTTCGCTGTCGCTGGAGGAGATCAACCCCACACCCCGCTGGAGCAGGTCCCGACGCAGGGCGGCGGCGTTGGTCAGGTTGCCGTTGTGGGCCACGGCTAGCGGCCCCAGGGCGGTCTCGATAAGGAAGGGTTGGGCGTTGGTCAGGCGGGGGGCACCGGTAGTGGAGTAGCGGGTGTGCCCCACGGCCAGGTGGCCGCGCAGCGGGTGGAGCGTCTCCTCGCTAAAGACCTGCGCAACCAACCCCATCCCCTTGTGGATGTAGGCCATCCGCCCGTCGCTGCTGACGATTCCCGCGCTCTCCTGCCCGCGATGCTGCAGGGCATAGAGGGTGAAAAAGGTCAGCCGGGCCACACCCAAGCCGGCCGCATAGATGCCGCAGATGCCGCAGGCTTCGCGGGGTTTGGCGTTCATCAAACTGCTTTCCCCCTCCGGTCCATGATCCTCCAACCGGTGGGCAGGAGCGTCGCCGCCAGGACCGCTTTGAGCAGGTCGCCGGGGATGAAGGGGTAGAGGCCCAGTGGGAGGGCCTCCCCTGCTACGAAGCGGGCCAGCCAGGGCAACCCCAGGGCATAGATGACGACGTTGCCCAGGAGCATCGCCGCCACGGTGCTCCCAAAGCGACGGTCCCAGCCTCGTTGGGCTAACCGACCGGTGAGCCAGGCCGCGACAACAAAGCCGAGCAGATAGCCGCCGGTCGGTCCCAGGAGGACGGCCAGCCCGCCCCGACCTGCGGCAAAGACCGGTAGGCCGGCCAACCCTTCCAGCAGGTACAGCACCAGGCTCGCCGCCCCCAGTTGGCTCCCCAGCAGCGCCCCGACCAGGAGCACCGCCAGCGTCTGCCCGGTGATCGGGACGGGACTGAAGGGCAAGGGGACGGTCACCTGGGCGGACAGGGCCACCAGCAGAGACCCCCCGATCACCAGAGTGAGGTTGTAGAGGAAGGCATAACCCCTTGCCGCAGGGCGTAACAGGTCGGCATAGGTCATTTCGGTCACCTCATTTCCTTAAAGCGGTATCCGCCTCCAGGACGCGGCGGCGCTGCCCCTCCTGCTCTGCGCGCACCCGCTCCCGTAGGTCGGGGACGGCCAACCCCAGCATCTTGGCCGCCAGCAGCGCCGCGGCCTCCGGCTCCAGGACGACCGCCGGGGCCACCCCCGAGGGCATGCGCAGGGAGGAGAAGAGGTCTGCACCGGCGAACTTTTCCGAGTAGGGTGGGCAGGCGATGACCGGGGCCGCCACCTGCGCGTCCACAAAGCCGCTGAGGGCGTTGGAGCGGCCGGCCACGGTCACATAGACGCGGGGGCCGGGCTCAGCCTCGTACCGCTCCAGTATCTGAAGCAGATGGCGGGGCGTCTTGTGCGCCGAGGCGATGCGCACCTCCCAGGGGACGCCCAACCGCTCCAGCGTCTGGCCGATTCGCTCCCCGAAGGGGCGGTCGGCCGGTGAGCCGAGGAAGATGATCACCTGCATCTGGACCTCCATCTCCAGGTCGGGCCGGGTCACTGCGGCAGGAAGGAGCGCAGCACGCCGGCAATACGGTCGGCGGCGGGGCCAGGGGCCGGCCGGAAGGCCTCCCCGGTCAGGGCCTCATAGAGGGCCACGTAGCGGCGGGAGGTCTCCTCCACCACCTCTGCCGGGAGGGCCGGCGGCGGGCCGGCCCCGCGGTAGCCCTGGTCGGCAAACCACTGCCGGACAAACTCCTTGTCCCAATGCTCAGGAAAGCCGCCGCTGCGGCGGGCGATCGTGTAACCGGCCTCGCTCCAGAAGCGGCTCGAGTCGGGGGTGTGCAGTTCGTCAATCACCATGAGGGTGCCGTCGGGGGCATGGCCGAACTCGTACTTGGTATCCACCAGGAGCAGGCCGGCCGCCCGCGCCATCTCCTGCCCCCGACGAAAGAGGGCCAGGGCCACCGCCAGCACCTGCTCCCAGGTGGATGCGTCCACCAACCCCCGCTCGACGACTTCGGCACAGGTCAGCCGCTCGTCGTGCTGGCCGGGGCCGGCCTTGGTCGTCGGGGTGATCAGCGGATCGGGGAGCGGGTCGTCCTTGCGCAACCCCTCCGGGAGGGTGTGGCCGTAGATCGTCCGCTCTCCGGCGGCATAGAGGGTCCAGAGGGATGTGCGGGTCACACCGGTGATATAGCCGCGCACAATGACCTCGACCGGCAGGGGGGCACACTCCTGCACCAGGCTGACGTTGGGATCGGGCAGATCCAGGAGGTGGTTGGGCAGCAGGTCGGCCGTCCTGCGGAACCAGAATGCGCTCAGTTGGTTGAGCACCTGCCCCTTGTAGGGGATTGCCGCCAGAACCCGGTCAAAGGCGGAGAGTCGGTCGGTGGCAACCAAAAGCCGGCGGGCGTCGGGAAGGGAAAAAGACTCGCGCACTTTGCCGCTGCTGCGGGGGTAGGGCCAGGGGACGTCCAGGTGGGCTAGGGTGGCGAGATCGTTCATGCGGTACCTCCTTCGGTCAACCAGGATGGGATCGCAGCCAATGCCTGCATCCGGGCGCTCCACGCAGTTCGGTGGGCCAGAAATACAAGATGTAGGGGGTATTTCCCCTACAGGGCACAAAATAGTGTACTATGAGGGGGCCGTTTTGTCAAATCGGCCCCGGGTTGCAAAAAGAAACCGGCCTCCCCTGCGGGAGGCCGGCCTGCAACTACTCAGCAAGCGGTCGGGTTTCCCGCTTGCTAAAGAGGATTCCCACCATCAGGGCCATCAAACAGGCCACGGCGATGATGATGGCCACGGTGCGAGAGGTGCCCCCCCGGGCAGCGACGGTGATGATCAGCGGTGCGGTCAGGAGGGAGACCAGGTTGACCACCTTGATCATCGGGTTCAGGGAGGGGCCGGCGGTATCCTTCAGGGGATCGCCGACCGTATCGCCGATGACGCCGGCCTTGTGTCGCTCGGAGCCTTTGCCCCGGTTGTTGGCCGGATCGCTCGGCTCGGCCTCGATCGATTTTTTGGCATTGTCCCAAGCCCCACCGGCATTGGCCATAAAGACGGCCAGCAACTGCCCGGTAACGATGATCCCGGCCAGGAACCCGCCCAGGGCCCGCTCTCCAATCAAAAAGCCAACGACCACGGGGACAAAGATCCCCAGCATCGCCACGACGATCAGTTCCCGCTGGGCGGCGTCGGTGCAGATGCGCACGACCCGGCCGTACTCCGGCTTGACCGTGCCCTCCAGCACGCCGGGGCGGCGGAACTGCCTGCGCACCTCCTCGATAATCAGCGCGGCAGCCCGCTCGACGGCGTTGAGCAGCACCGAACTGAAGAGGAAAGGCAGGGCCCCGCCGATGAGCAGGCCGATAAAGACGATCGGGTCGGCCACGTCCAAGACCTGGATCGCCGCGCTCCCCACCCGGGCGGCCTCTTTGTTAATGTCGGTAATAAAGGCCCCAAAGAGCGAGACCGCGGCAATGACCGCCGAAGCGATGGCGATTCCTTTGGTGATCGCCTTGGTCGTGTTCCCCACTGCGTCCAGTTTGGCCAGGGTGGCCATAGCCTCTTTGCTGGCAAAGTCCTCCTTGCTCATCTCGGCGATTCCCTGGGCATTGTCGGCGATTGGGCCAAAGGCGTCCATCGCCAGGTTGTTGCCGGTGTGCGTCAGCATGCCGATTCCCGCCAGGGCGACCGAGTACATAATAAAGACGATCTCGTGGCCGGACGGGGCCTTGTGGAAACTGCTCAGAATCAGCCCAATGACCACCACCCCCAGCCCACCAAAGATGCCGTTCTCAATCCGCCGGCTCTTGACGGCCAGGAAAATCCCCGCGATCAGGCCAACGACGGCCGCGCCCCCAATGACCCAGGGCTTGAGCCAGGCCGGTGTGGTGATCGAATAGATGCCGACGGACAGCAGAATGCTCATCACGATGATCATCAGCGCCCAGACGGTGCTTTCATAGCCTACCCCCAGGCCGGCCAGGAGCATCGTCGCCGGCCCGGTGCGGGACGAACGGACCAGTTTGTTCACCGCCGCCGTCCCGATCTCGGTGAATATGGCCGTGTACTTGTTAAAGCCCACCGCCAGGAGAATCCCCGCCGCAGTCGCAGCAAAAAAGCGCAGGTCCTGGGCATAGAACCAGGCCAGGAAGAAAAAGGCGGTCGTGGAGATGATCGAGGAGAGGTCGTAGGAGAGGTCCATCGCCCGGAAAGCGTCCCCCTTGGTCGGCCACCAGGAGACGGCATAGGTGCCGATGATGCTGGAAAAGACACCGATCGCCCGCACCAGCAGCGGGTAGACAATCCAGGCGTGGAAAGGGATGTCCAGCGAGACCTGCCCGTTGCGAATCAACTCCATAATGGCCAGGCCCAAAATCATCGCCGAGACGATCGTCACCTCGTACGACTCGAAAACGTCCTCGGCCATCCCGCTAAAGTCGCCCACATTGTCCCCGACCAGGTCGGCGACCACGGCAGCGTTGCGGGGGTCGTCCTCAGGCACGCCGGCCTCGACCTTGCCCACCAGGTCCGCCCCGACATCGGCGGCCTTGGTGTAGATGCCGCCGCCAACGCGCATAAACATCGCCAGCAATGTCCCCCCAAAGCCAAAGCCGAGCAGCACCTCCGGGGCATGTTCGCCATAGAGCAAAAAGATCGTCGTGCCGCCGATCAGCCCCAGGCCGTCGGCCAGCATCCCGGCAATCGTCCCGGCGCGATAGGCCACCCGCAATGCCCCCTGGAAGGAGCCGCGGCGGGCCTGCTCCGAGACCCGCGCGTTGGCCCGGGTACCGATGTGGCGCAACCCGATCTGGCCGATCGCCAGGGAGCAACTTGCCCCCAGGAGCAGCGCGGCCCCCCGGCCCAGAGGAATAGCCCAGCGCATCGCCTCCGGCAGCCTCTCCCGGGTCGCCCAGGCGGTGAAAAAGAGGGCCACCGCCAACACCACGGCGATGGGAATGACCACCTCCATCTGCTTGTTCAGGTAGGCCACTGCCCCGGTGCGGATGCTGAGCGAGATGTCCTGCATTTTGTCTGTGCCGGCCGGCTGCCGCAGCACCCAGCGGGCCAGCGCCCAGGCGTAGATCAGGGCCCCCACGCCGGTGATGAGCACCGCGATCAGCCCGACCCGTTCGAATGGGGTGGCTTCCACAAGACCAAGAAACTGCATAGCGTCCTCCTCGTCTTCAACCTGTCCGGCCAACGACACGACCGGCAACCCTGCCGCCTCCCGGAAAGAGGCCGGCCAGGTAAGAAAACCTGACCGGCCTTGCTGTGCTCAAGAATCGGCAAGGCTGCCGGGCGCAAGGTGCGTAGTAGTATACCCGATTATGGCCGAAAGTGCAAATCGGGCCTACACCACCTGCATAAACTTGCCCTCTCCATGGGCCAGTACGATCCCTTCCTCATCGCTCAGTTCAGCCTCGGCGCGGACCAGACGGCCCCGGCGGAAGGTAACCCGGCCCCGCAGGCACAGCGGCCGGCCGATCGGCACCCCCCGCCCTCGCAGGCGGACGTGCAGTTCCCCGGTCACGGCCGGCCCCACCTGGGCGACAACGGCGTGGGCCATCGCCTCGTCCAGCAATGTGCTGACCAGACCCCCATGCATAATTCCCGGATAGCCCTGGTAGACCCGCTCCGGAGTAAAGTGGGCCTCGACGCCCGCATGGCCATAGGTGAACTGCAGACGGAACCCGATCGGGTTCTGCCGGCCGCAGGCAAAGCAGTACTGGTCGCCTTCGTAGGGCATCGCGTTCCCCCAATGGCTACGGGGTCGGGGTCGGTGTGGCCGCCGTCTCGGGGAGCGGCTGCCCCAGCAGGTAGGCCGCGGCGGCGTCCAGTTGGGGGTCCAGGCCGGCGTCGAAATCCTCCGGCGTGAGCGGGACGATAATATCCGGCGTCAGCCCCTCATCCTGAATCTTGCGCCGGTTTGGGGTCAGCCAGTGGGCCACGGTGACCCGAATCGAGGAGCCGTCCTCCAGGTCAAAGACGTGCTGAATCGAGCCCTTGCCAAAGGTCTGCTCGCCGATGAGGATGGCCCGCCCGGTATCCTGCAACGCCCCAGCAACGATCTCGGAGGCACTGGCCGAGCCGCCGTTGACCAGAACGACCATCGGCAGGTCCTCGACCAGTTCCAGCCCGGGAATCACCGGGAAGGGGTAGAGGGAACCATCGCGGTCCACCTCGTAGGTGGCCACCCCTTCGGCCAGAAAGCGACCCAGCACCTCCTGGGCGGCCCGCAGGTAGCCTCCGCCATTCCCCCGCAGGTCCAGAATCAGGCCGTCGGGGTTCTCCTTGAGCAGGTCCGCCAGGACGGTGTCCAGTTCCTCGGCGGTGGCGCCTCCAAAGACAGAGAGCCGCACATAGGCCAGGCCATCCTCACGCACCTCACCCTCCACACTGGGCACCTCGATGCGAGCGCGGATGACCGTTACCTCAAAGGTCTGCTCCTCCGAGGGACGATAGATCTTGAGGGTCACAGCAGTACCGGCCGGCCCCTTGATCAGGGCAATGACCTCCTCCAACTGCCAGCCCTCGACATCCACCCCGTCCACCTCCAGGACAATGTCGCCGGAGCGGAGGCCGGCACGCGCGGCCGGCGTATCGTCGTGCACCGGCCCCAGGAGCACCGGAAAGTCCCCCTCCTTGTCAATATAGGCGCCAATCCCCTCGTACTCGCGTTCCAGGTGGGTGCGGGAGGCATCGGTCTCGGCCGGGGTGGAGAAGAAGGTATAGTCATCCTCCACCGACCCCATCATCCCCTTGATTGCTCCGTAGGTCATCTTTTGATAGTCCACCCGTGCGGGGTCGTAAAAGTTGTTCTCCAGGAGCGACCAGGCCTGCCAAAAGACACGAAACTGATCGCGCACCCTTTCAGGGGCATCCTCCTGGGCCAGGGAGGTTACCGGTGTCGAGGTCGGCGTTGGCGCAGACCATAGCAGGGGCGACCTCTGATAGCGGCCATGGGCCACCCAACCCGCGACCCCGCCGACCAGAAAGGTCACCACGACCAGCAAAACAATCGCCAGACTCAACCACAACCCACGCCAGTTTGTACGCATCGTTTTTACCCTCAATCTTCAGTTGGGCCAGGGAGAGCCTCTCCCGATGGCAGCCTCTCAACACCTGGCCCCATCATACCGCAAAATTGAGGCCTGTCAAGGGCGGCGGGGACGAGGCACGGCGATACCAAGGTCGCGTCGGTGTGGCACGAATGGCCAGGGCCCGGCTGCAGGCACGTGACGCGCGCGTGCGACGGCGCCTTGTCGGGCCGGCTCTACGCGGCACGGGCGCCGAGGCCGGACCCTTCCCGGCAGAGGCCAATGACTTTGATCTGGCCGTGCCCTGAGGAGGACCTGCTTGCGCTTCAGGACAGGTTGGAGTATAATGCAGCCGGTTGGGCAGTGGGTTCCTGCCCGACAAGGTAAGGAGACCGATGGGCTTCCCGGAGCAGGTGTTGTGCAGACAAAAGGTACCCCTCTGACCGGCGGGGGGCTTTTTTTTTTGTAGGAGACCATCCGGGGTTGGAACCTTCAACCTGGAACTTGCTAACCTTCAACGGTGACTGGGAGGTGTTTGATGGAATTGGGTAGGACCCGACGGGAAATCCTTTCCGCCGATGAGATGCGGCGGGCGTTGGTGCGCATCGCCCATCAGATTGTGGAGCGAAACGCCGGGGCCGAGGGAATCGTCCTGGTCGGCATCCGTGCCCGCGGAGTCCCGCTGGCCCAGCGGCTGGCCAGCATCATCGCCGAGTTTGAGGACTGCACCGTGCCGGTGGGCGCACTGGACATCACCCTCTATCGCGACGATTTTGACCTGCGGCCGGACCGCCCGATCGTCCGTCGCACCGAGATTCCCTTCGATGTGAATGAGCGCACCGTCGTCCTGGTGGACGACGTGCTCTACACAGGCCGCACCGTTCGGGCCGCCCTGGACGCGCTGATGGACCTGGGCCGGCCCCGGCGCATCCAACTGGCCGTTTTGATTGACCGGGGACACCGCGAACTGCCGCTTCGGGCCGACTTTGTCGGGCGTGACGTCCCCACCGCCCGGGAGGAAGAGGTCATCGTCCATGTGGAAGAGATGGACGGGGCCGATGAGGTCTTGATCGTTCGATGAGGGAACCGATGAGCAAACTGTCTCCAACCGGTCACCGCAGGCACGTCCTGGACCTGAGCGACTTTGAGCGGCACGAGTTCGAGGAGGTCTTTGCCCAGGCCGAAGCGATGGGGGAGATTCTTTCCCGCAGAATCAAGCAGGTGCCCACCCTGCGGGGGATCAATGTGGTGAACGCCTTTTACGAGCCGAGCACGCGCACCCGCATCTCCTTTGAACTGGCAGCCAAGGCCCTTTCGGCCAATGTGGTCAACTTTACGGCCAAGTCGAGCAGTGTGCTCAAGGGGGAATCGCTGGTGGACACGGTGCGCACCCTGGAGGCGTTGGGGGCCGATATTGTGGTGATACGCCACGATATGGCCGGGGCCCCCTACCTGGTGGCGCGACACTTTCACGGGTCGGTGATCAACGCCGGGGATGGCCGACACGCCCACCCCACCCAGGGGTTGCTGGACCTGTACACGATGTGGCGGCATTTCGGCGCGATCGAAGGGCTCAAGGTGGTCATTGTCGGCGACATTCGGCACAGTCGGGTGGCCCGTTCGAACCTGTGGGGTCTGTACCATCTGGGGGCGCAGGTCGTCCTCTGCGGGCCGCCGACTCTCCTGGGGCCGGCGGCCCATTGGGAGGCCCTCTTTCCCAATGTGCGCGTCTCGCACAACCTGAACGAGGCGATCGTCGGAGCCAATGTGGTGATGATGCTGCGCCTGCAGCGGGAACGGCAGGAGGGCGGCCTGCTCCCGACCCTGCGCGAGTATATCCGCCTCTACTGCCTGACGCCCGAGCGTCTGGCCCAGGCCGACCCCCAGGCCCTGGTCATGCACCCCGGCCCGATGAACGAGGGGGTCGAGATCGCCCCCGAGGTGGCCCACTGCGCCCAGTCCGTCATCGAGGAACAGGTGACCAACGGCGTGGCTGTGCGGATGGCCCTACTCTACATCCTGGCCGGCCAGAGGCCAGGGGCTGCGCTTTGAGGAGGAAGCGGCGATGCGTTTGCTGATCAAGGACGGTTGTGTGATTGACCCTACCCAGAATATGGGTGCGGTCGCCGATGTCCTGGTGGTGGATGGGACGATCGTCGAGATTGTCGGGGGACTGGGCATGACGGCGATTGACCCCAAGATTCCCGGCACCCAGGTGATTGACGCGGCCGGCTGCATGATCGCCCCAGGCTTTGTGGATATGCACTGCCACCTGCGCGAACCGGGGGACGAGGACAAGGAGACGGTCGCCAGCGGCACCCAGGCCGCCGCCCGGGGGGGCTTTACCACGCTCTGCGCCATGCCCAACACGACCCCGCCGCCGGACACGCCGGGAAACGTCCGGCGACTCCTCGAGATCGCCGCCCGGGATGCGCTGGTGCGGGTCCTGCCCGTGGGCACGCTGACCAAGGGGCGGGCCGGCCGGGAACTGTCCGATATGGCCGAACTGGCCGAGGCCGGCGTCGTCGCCTTTTCCGATGATGGGGCGTTCGTCAGCGATGCCCGCTTGATGCAGCACGCCCTCCTCTACAGCACCCTGGTGGACCTGCCGGTCCTCTCCCACGCTGAGGATACCGTCCTGGCGGAAGAGACCGACATGAACGAGGGGGCGATCTGCACCCTCCTGGGGCTGCGGGGCAACCCCGCTGCCGCCGAGGTGGCCGCCGTCGCCCGCGAGATTGCCTTGGCCGAACTGACCGGCGCGCACGTGCACATCTGCCACGTCAGCACCGCCAGGGCCGTCGAACTGATTCGCCAGGCCAAAGAGCGGGGCGTCCGCGTCACCGCCGAGGTCACCCCGCACCACCTCACCCTGACCGATGCATGGGTGGCCGGCCACCTGGCCAGGCAGGTTTCCCTGGATGGCCACGAGCCGCTCGTTCCGGTTCCGGCCGGCTTTTCCCCCTACCATCCCCATACCCGGGTCAACCCGCCCCTGCGCACCCGCGCCGACCTGGAGGCCCTCTGGCAGGGATTGCGCGACGGCACGATTGACGTGGTTGCCACCGACCATGCCCCCCACACCTGGGTGGATAAGGAGTGCGAGTACTCCCTGGCCGCGCCCGGCATCTCCGGCCTGGAGACGGCGTTGCCGCTCCTTCTGACCCTCTCCCACCACAACATCGTGGACCTCTCGACCCTGGTGGGGGCGCTTTCCTGCAATCCGGCGCGTCTCCTGGGACTGCCCTACGGCACGCTCCAGGTGGGCCGGCCGGCCGACCTGGTCATCTTTGACCCGGAGAAGGAACTGCGGGTTGATCCAGAGACCTTTGCCTCCAAAGGCCGCAACTCCCCCCTGGCCGGGGTAACCCTGCGGGGAGAGGTGCGCTGGACGCTGGTCGGTGGCCGGGTCGTCCACGGCGAGCCACCAATCTCCGGCGAAGTCTACCGGCCCCGCCAGCAGGCCACCCAGTTGAAGGGCTGGCTGTTGGGCACCTCGGACCTGGGTTGAGATGTCCCCCGGCACGACCGGATGGGCCCGCCTGTCGGCCACGGATGAGTTTGCCCTGAAACTGCTCCTCCTGATCGGAGGGGGACTGCTCCTGCTGCTCCTGCTCTTCCTGGTGGCGCGGTGGTGGGAGCGCATCTATCGTGAGGGGAGCGGACGGGCGGCCACGGTCCGCCGTGTCCTCAAGAACAGCCTCACCCCGACGGTGGCCAACCTGGTCAACAAAGGGGTGGACATGGCCTTTGCCATCGTCGTCCTGCACTACCTGGGGCCGCTGCAGAACGGTTATTACGCCGTCGCCGCGCTGCTGGTCTCGCGCTACCTGATGACCGTCACCGACTTTGGCCTGGGCACGCTGACCACGCGGGAGGTAGCCCGGGATCGCTCTCTGGCCAACCGCTACCTGATCAACACGACGGGGCTTCGCTGGGCCTTGAGTGTGCTTTCCCTGCCGGCCGTGGCCCTGATTATCCGCCTCTACGACCTGACGCGCCACCCGTTGCAATCGCCGGCGCAGGCGGCGCTGTGGATTCTGACGCTGACCCTTTTCCCGGCCGGCCTGGCCGCGGCGAGCAGTTCGCTCTTTTTCGCCGGGGAAAAGATGGAGGTGCCGGCCTTTGCCAGCCTGCTGACCAATGTGCTCAAGGTGCTGGCCGGTGTCGGGGTGCTCCTGGCCGGCTGGGGGGTGGTCGGGCTGGCCTCCTCGGCCCTGCTGGTCACCACGGTCAACGCCCTCATTTTCCTCTACCTACAACATCGCTTTCTCTTTGCCCCCCGTTGGGAACTTGACCTCCGCATGTGGCCGGGGCTCTTGCGGGAGGCCTTTCCGCTCCTTTTGAACAATCTCCTCCTGGTGGTCTTTTTTCGTTTTGACCTCTTTATCCTGCAGGCCTATCGGGGGGAGTACACCGTCGGCATCTACGAGGCGGCCTACAAACTGCCCAGTGCCACCTCCGATGTGCCCTACTATGTCATCATGGCCTTTTTCCCGCTCCTCTCGCGCTATGCCCGGCGGGACCGGGAGCGGTTGACCCAGACCTACCGGATGGCGATGAAGCTACTCCTGCTGCTGGCCCTGCCTCTGGCCACCGCTGCGAGCATCCTTTCCCCGGAGATTATGCTGATTCTGGGGGGCAGGGAGTACCTGCCCGATTCGGCCATCGCCTTGTCCATCCTGATCGCCTACCTGCCGCTGAGTTACCTGAGCGGGGTGCTCCAGTACGTCCTGATTGCGGCGGACCGGCAGTGGGCGATCACGGTGGCCTTTACGCTTGCGGCCCTCTTTAATATCGGGATGAACCTGACCTGGATTCCCCGCTACGGCTATCGGGCGGCGGCTGTGCTGACGGTGCTGACCGAGGTGGCCCTGTTCCTGCCGTTGTGGCTGCTTTTCCGGCGGGTGGTCGGCCGGCCGCGCATCTGGTCGCTGGCCTGGCGGCCGCTTGTGGCGGCGTTGGGGATGGGCGGGGCGATGCTGTCCCTTCGTTCCCATGTGCATTGGGTGGTGGCCCTTCTGGCCGGCCCGCTTCTCTACGGGGGCTTGCTCCTCCTGCTGCGCACCTTCACCGATGAAGAACGGGCCTTGCTGCGCCACCTCTGGCCGGGGCGGGGCAGGACGCAGTGAGGCAGCAAAGCTTCACCCCTTTGTCCGCTTTGGCAAAAGGCCGGGAATGGGCACAAAAACCGCCTGCCACTGCACCGTCTGAACGATCTGCCCTCGGAAAGGACCGTTCGGCCTGCTTTTTTGCCGGGATTTGAAAAATTCCGCCCCGAAGCTCTTGACAAATCCCCTTTTTTCATGTATAATATAGGCACTCCCTTCCCCTAGTGCCCCTGATGGGTGGACCAGCCTTGGCAGGGGAGGCCCCACCCGTCAGGGGGAGTTTTTTGCTCGAAAAAGGTGGGGGGCGGTGCGCACACCGCCCCCCACCTCAGACTCGGCCGGCTCTGGCCGAATCGGACTACCGCTCCATCAGCGGCAAAAAGATGGCAAAGGGCGCCCGCGCTTCGACCGGCCCATGCCGCGTCCGCCGGCCGCCGGCGTCTACATCCTCCAGGGTGTAGACGTAGAGCACGCCCGCCTGGGCCGTGTCATCATGCCAGGCATAAACCGCCCCCTGTCCCTCACCCGGAGCCCGCGAGGGAATCAGCACTGCGTTCAGCCGTTCCGGCTGCCCCGCGCGGCCAACCTGGCGGTACAGGTGAAAGCCCAGGTTGTCCCACTCGCTGATCGTGGCCCACTCCACAACCACGCCGGCCCCCTGCGAGGACGCCTCCAGGTAGGCCAGTTCGACCGCCGTCGGACGGGGATTGCCGTACCAGTAGCCCTGGCCGACCTGGTAGGAGGCCCCGGTGGAGAGGTCAATCGTCGAGGGCTGGCCGAAGGAGTAGTTGATCCGGTAGGCCGCCCCGGTGGAGAGGGCCCCGCCGCCGCTGAGGACATTCCAGCGCAGGTCGTAGGTGGCCCCGCTCTGGGCCAGGACGACCGAACCGGTCAGCATCAGGGTCAGGAGGGCCAGCGCCAGGCCCCGGGGGAGGGGCCGGCCGGCTGGCGGAGAAACCCCCGCGAAAAATCGCCTCAATGCGCTCATCTCGCTCCTCCTACCTGGGCTTGATCCCTTCGGCGGGTACCTGGACCTGCTGGGACTGTGCCTCCACCCGGTGGATGGTAATCTGTTTGACCTGGGTGCTCAGCCGGTTCATCCGCATGCCTTCATACCCCTGCCGCTTGGCCACGATGCGATAGTCGAACGAGATGCTGGAGGTCCCCCCGTTCAGTTCGCGTACCTCGAAGGAGGTCGGGGTCATCCGGGAAACGTACAGGCCGTTGCAATCGCCCAACGGGGTGAGAAAGACGTGATACTCCTCGGCCAGGTTGACCGTCTGGGCAAAGAGCGGTTCGATCTCCATGACCGCCTTGCCTTCCACCAGCGTTCCCCGACCCAAGTCCTCGACCCAGTTCTCCGGGCTGCCGACCAGGGCCAGGGCCGGCGTTCCCTCGCCGGCCCCGCTTCCCAGCCAGTAGTTGGTGGCATAGATATCGCCGTTGAAGTAACCGGCCCAGCCCAGGACGCTATCGGTGGTCGAGGCATAGACACCATAGTAGCCCCGGGCGACCACACCGACGCTGCCGCTCAGCGGGGTCTCGACGGAGGTCGAGTTGGCGATGCCGACGACGCCGTAGCCGTTTCCGGCATAAGAGTTGTCCCCGAATACGCCATAGTCCGAGGAAGTACCGACACTGCCGACGACCCCCGCGCTGCTGCCGACCGGCGGCAGGGAAAAGGAGGTGCCGGCGGCCACCCCGATAATGCCGTAGGTGTCCCCGGTCGTGCTCGAGTTGATGCCAAAGATGCCGTAATCCCCGGCCGTGGCCACGCTGCCGACGACGCCCGCGCTGACCCCCGTAGGCGGACGGTAGTAACTGGAGGTGGCGGCTACGCCGGTCACCGCATCCACATCGGTCGTGGTCGAGGGGGAGTAGCCCATGACGCCTCTGGCGCTACTGCTGTAGCCATAGACACCGGTGTTGCTGGAACTGGTCCCGTACACACCGATGCTGCTCGTGCTGGAGCCGCGTACGCCCAGACTGCTGCTGCTACTGCCGTACACGCCGTAACTGTCGGGGCTATAGCCATAGACCCCCCAGACGTTGGAGGTACCGGTTCCGTACACGCCATAGCCCCCGCTGCCGCTATAGCCGTACAGTCCGTACCAGCCGTTGCCACGGACGCCAGTTCCACTGTTGCTGACCCCATAGAGGCCGCCTCCGCTGCCGCTGTTGGTGATCGTCAGGATGTAGCCGGTCGAGGAGGCGGTGCTGGTGTCCACCACATTCTTGCGGATGTTGCCGATGGCGATGGCCACGCTGGTCATCGGCTGGTACGGGGTCATGTCGTCCCAGCCGGAGGAACAGGGGCTCTGGTTGGCCGTGTTGCAGACGCGGATGCGCAGCCAGCGGTCGGCGGTAAAGTGACTGGCGTTGAGGCCGCTCAGAAGGACGTTAAAGAGGCCCTCGGCGTCCACCGCGGCGGTGAACTCGTTGGGTCCCCAGACGACCGTGCCGCAGCCCGAGTCGGCGCAGATGCTGAACTGCATGTTATAGTTCCCGGGTGCGACCGGGAGGCCGGTGCTGTCGTAGAGGCGCCCCTGAAAGTTGACCGTGTCATCCGAGGCGCTAATCTCCCCTTCGACCGAGGGGGGCGCCGGGGCCGGCCCCTGGGCCTGCACACCCAGTACGGCCACCAGGAGCAGCAGCACCCCCACGAATAGGACGGTGAACCATGTCTTGCTCATCGTTTCCTCCTTTTTCCACTCCTGCGGGCGGGACCGGCCCGCTTTTCCCAAAAGAACGAACCGACCGTTGCATCCGAATCGCACCGGTCGGTTACGCCACTCGCTCTGCTCGGCCCAAGGCGTCCATCCACATCGGGCAATGGCCCAATGCGCTCACAGGCCGGGCTTCATCGCGTCCGCTGCGATACAGCACAAACCACCCACCGGGCTGCGCCGGTGAGAGGGTTGCCAAGCGAGTTGTCCAGATCAATCAAAAAATGATAAAAGCAATGGAATTTAATCTACTATCTATTATAGAACGGCCAGGTCGCTTTTGTCAATAGTACTTTGGTACTGCTTCTTCTAGTACCCCCTCGGAGATTGCCCTTCTGGGACCCGGTTGACAAAACGGTCCTGTCGTGGCATCATATCTATCGCAATGGTGGGCCGGTCTCGGATGATGCACCCGAGTATGGATCTCTGGCCAATTTCGCCCGGTGGGGAAAAAGGTCTTTGGCGACCTGTCCTAGGGCCGCCGAGTGGAAAACGGTGGCTCGGTGCACCACGAATGCCTTCCAGATGCAACATCAGGTGAATCTGTCTGTGTCCAATATGGAGGTATCGTGCCGTGTGGTCCTTTCTGGCTTTCTGGTGGTGGGTCTACTTTGGGTTGCTCTTTCGCTCCCTGGGGAACTATTTTTCCTGGCCAGGGGGGTATCGGCGGGCAGTGGTGTACTTTTCGCGGGCGTTGCGCCGTTCGCCGGGGGAGGCCCGCCTCTACTTTTGGCGAGGGACCCTCTACTGGCGCGAACTGGGCGACCATACGCGGGCCGAGGCCGATCTGAGTCGGTCCATCGAACTGGACCCGCGCCGGCCCCGCACTTTTCTCAACCGGGCTTTTGTCCGCTGGTACGACACGCCGCCCCGCTACGACCTGGCGGCGGAGGACCTGCGCACCTACCTTTCCTTGAGCCAAGACCCCTACTGGTGTGCCGTGGCCCGGGAGCACCTGGAGCGGCTAGAACGGGAACCGGTTGCGGAGGGGCCGCAAGATTCCAGGTGATCCCTCTGCTTGGTGCACAGTTTCGCGGGTTCGTACCGCGCGTCCTGGACGAGTCGGCCAACGTTCGAACGGGGAATGCTCTCACGGATAACGGTGCTCAGGACTGCCGGCCGGGGCGGCGGCGGGGCCGTCGTCGGCGTTTCTGCTCCCCGGTGGCCGGCTTTTCCTGGGAACGCTTCTCTTTGGCCGCTGCAGGAGCGGGCGGCCCCCCTTTTTTCCGCCCCTGGCGACGTTTCTTTGACGCCTCGGGTGGGGCAGGAGCCGGTTGCCCCGGCTTTTTGGGGACGGCGGCCTTTTTCCGCCTGCGCCGGCGCTTTTTGCCCTTTTCTGCCGGGGCGGGCTCTGGAATAGCCGATAGGGGCAGGGTCTCGACGTAGGAGGAGGGCTGGGGCTGCAACCGCCCTTCCGCTTCCATCTGGGCGGCCTGGGCCAGTTCTTCGGTGGTGGCCTCTACCGTCAGCCCTGGCCGCACCTCGACAAGGGCGACCTCTTTGGGAATCTGCAGACCGACAACCCTGCCTCGGCCCTGCATGGTCACGACCTCCTCCCCGACCCTGGGCAGTTGGGCCTTGATCTCCTGATATTGCTCGTGCTCATAGCCCAGGCAACAGAGCAGGCGGCCACAGACCCCCGAGATCTTCATCGGGTTCAGGGGCAGACCCTGGGCCTTGGCCATGCGCACCGAGATGCGTTGAAAATCGCAGAGAAAGGTCTCGCAGCAGAGGGTGCGCCCGCAGGGGCCGATGCCTCCGATCAGCCGGGCCTCGTCCCGTGCCCCCACCTGCCGCAGTTCAATGCGGGCCCGCAGCGACCGGGCCAGCGTGCGCACCAGTTGGCGAAAGTCCACCCGCTTTTCGGCGGTGAAATAGATCGTCAGGGAGCGGCGATTGTAGGTGTACTCGGCACGGACCAGGCGCATGGACAGGCCCAACTCGTCCACCTTTTCCTGGGCCCGTTGCAGGGCCTCGGCTTCTTTCTGGTGGGCCTTGCGCATCCGCTGGAGGTCGGAGCCACTGGCCCGCCGCAGGACCGGCTTTAGTTCGGCCGCGACCTCTTCCGGGGCAAGCGGTCGCGGTGGGAGCACGACCCGGCCAAGATCCTGTCCCCGGGCCGTCTCCACAACGACCCACTCGCCGGGGGCCAACTCCAGGTCCCCAGCATCGAAATCATACAGGCTGCATCGTCGTCGCAGCCGTACCCGAACGACTCGAAGCACTTTTCTGTCCTCCCAAGTCCGTAGACCCGAATGGTTGCCGGCCCGGCTCAGTTCACCCGACCAGGCAGAAGGACCACCGGCAGGTGCAGGAACAAGCTTTCAAAGACCAGCCGGGGGTTGACCTGTTCCCGAAGTTGCTCCTGGGCCGCCCGCAGGGCCTGGAGCAGATGGCGCGTTCTCTCCAGAGAGACCTGTCGAGCAGCGGCGGCTAGGGCTTTCTTCTGGTCCACGTTGGAGATCAGGTCCGGGCATCCCTCCTGCACCATCAGCAGGTCCCGCCACCAACCCTGCCAGTGTTCCAAAAGCCCCAACACCCCGGCATAGGCCCGATCTTTCCACCGTTTTTCCTGCTTTGCGGCAAAGGCAAACCGTTCCAGCAGCCCCGATTCGAGCATCTGGCAGAGGGCCTCCAGGTCTGCCTCGCGTTGCTGGAGCAGGTCATCCTCCCGCAGGGCGCGGATGGCCCATCCCGGCCGGCCCAGGCTCAGCGCGGCCAGCAGCCGGGCCCGTTCCTCCTCCACGGCATAGCGCTCCCGAAGGGCCCGGCTCACCTCCTCCCGGCCGAGCGGGCGCAGCGGCAGCACCTGACAGCGCGAGACGATCGTCGGCAGGAGCAGGTGATCCGACAGGGCTACCAGGAGGAGCACGACGAAGGAGGGTGGTTCCTCCAACGTCTTGAGCAGGGCGTTGGCCGCCTCGGGGGTCATGGCTTCGGCATCCTCGATCAGGTAGACCTTGCGCCGACCCAGGAAGGGCCGTTCGGCCATCGCCGAGCGTAGTTCCCGCACCGCCTCGATGCCCAACCGGCGTTGGCCCTGCTGCTGCTCCAGGTTCAGCAGGCGCAGGTCCGGGTGGACCCCGCCGGCCACCTTGCGGCAGGAAGGGCAGTGGCTACAGGGCAGGTCCCCTTTCTCCTGCTCACAAAGGAGGGCCTGGGCGAACCAGCGGGCCAGCGTGCCCTTGCCCACATAGGGCGGCCCGGTAAAGAGGTAGGCGTGGCCCACCCGGTGCTGCTGCAACTGGCGGTTGAGCAGGTCGGTCGCCCAGCGGTGCCCGATGACCGAAATCGTCTGCCCGCTCGGGGCCCGGTCAGGAGAGAACGCTTCGCTCATTCCATCCCCTCCAGCAGGTAGGCCCCCAATACCAGGCAGGCGTTCTGCCCCCCAAAGCCGAACGAGTTGGAGAGGGCAACGCGCACCTCGGCCCGGCGGGCGACGTTGGGGACGTAATCCAGGTCGCACTCCGGGTCGGGGACGTGGTAGTTGATCGTGGGGTGGATGATACCGCTCTGAATCGTCTTGACGCAGGCGATCGCCTCGACCGCGCCGGCCGCGCCAAAGAGGTGGCCGATCATGGATTTGGTCGAACTGATCGGGACGCGGTAGGCGTGCTCCCCCAGGGCCAGTTTGATCGCCCGTGTTTCCGAGAGGTCGTTCAGTGGGGTGGCCGTGCCGTGGGCGTTGATATAGTCCACGGCGGTGGGAGGCAGGCCGGCGTCCCTCAGGGCCAGCCGAATCGCCTGGGCGGCTCCCCGGCCGCTGGGGTCGGGCATGGTCACGTGGTAGGCATCGCAGGTGCCGCCGTAGCCCAGCACCTCGGCGTGGATGCGGGCCCCGCGTTTCCGGGCGTGCTCCAGCGACTCGAGCACCAGGACGCCGGCCCCCTCGGCGGGGACAAAGCCATCCCGGGTGGCGTCAAAGGGACGGCTGGCCTCGGTGGGGTCGCCCTGGTAGCGGCTGAAGGCCTGCATCACGCTAAAGGCGGCCAGGCCCAGTTCGCAGATGGGGGCCTCGGCCCCGCCGGCGAGCATCACATCGGCCGCGCCCCGGCGGATGACCTCGGCGGCCTCGCCGATCGCCTGGGTGCCGGCGGCGCAGGCCGTGCTGACGGTCGAGTTGTAGCCCCGTGCGCTCAGGTGGATGGCCACCTGGCAGGTCGGCATGTTGGGCAGGGCCATCGGGATGAAAAAGGGGTTGATGCGTCGCCAGTTGCGCAAGAGCAGCCGCCGGCAGGCCACGTCGAGGTCGGGGAAACTGGTGGTGCCTACCCCCAGGAGGACCCCCACACGAAAAGTGTTCTCCTCGTTGATCTCCAGGTCGGCGTCCCGGAGGGCCATCCGGGCGGCGGCGACGGCGTACTGGGTGGTCAGCGAGGAGCGACGAGCCTGGCGATGCTCCATAAAGTTCAGCGGGTCAAACCCGGGCACCTGGCCGCAGATCTCGGAGGGGTAGCCGCTGGGGTCAAAGCGGTCGGTGCGCACAATCCCGGAGCGGCCGGCCACCAGCCCCTCCCAGTAGGCCTCTACCGAGGTGCCCAGGGGGGTAACGACCCCCATGCCGGTGATGACAACCCGGGTGCGTTCTCTTTTCCCAACGTCTGGGGGCAATGCCGCCCCCTGGCGTGCTTGAGACAAACGGTATCCTTCCGGGCAACCGCCCCGCCGGAAGATGGGGGGACGGTGCCTCTATTTCCAGGAAATTCACCTGCGGCGATTTCCAAAACGGTCCTCCGCCACGGTGTGGCCGCATTATACTACGTCCGCCGGGGAGATGCAACTGTTTTCCGGGCGGGCCCCGGTAAAAGACCGGCACCGGCCCTGTCGGTACGGCGTATGGGGTCAGTATGGCCGAGGGGGGGACTCTTCGCCGGGGAAGGAGGGCAAGTGCCGGGCGTTTACGCCGGCCGTGTGGCGCGGCGCACCTACCGCAGCCCGGGGGGGGCCGGCCGGGTCGGGGGAAACCCCGGCCCCGCCGTCGTCTCCCCGGCGGACACAAGGGCAAGCCCTCGGGCGTACTTGAGGTCCCCGTTGCTCAGGTCGTAGTAACTGATGTGCGGCCGGCCGGCCGCGTCCAGGGCCAGCGAACTGTAGGTCCCCACCCGCGCCTCACCCTCCACCGTCTGAATCTGCCAGGTGTAGCCGTCGAACCAGGCATACTTTAGGTCGCTGCCCCAGCCGTCATAGTAGGTGATGTGGGGGCGATCCTGCGCATCCAACGCCAGCGAGGTGTACAGCCCTACCGGGCCGCCCTCTACCGTCTCGGTGACCCAGGTCGTGCCCGAAAGGTAGGCATACCTCAGCCCCTCCGGGTAGCGGGCGTAGTAACTGATGTGCGGCCGACCTTGCGAGTCCAACGCCAGCGAGGTGTACTGCCCCACCCGGCCGACGCCGTCCACCACCGTCCCCGTAACCCAGGAGGTGCCGTCAAAGTAGGCGTACTTGAGGTCGTCGTTGCGGTTGTGGTAGTAACTGATGTGGGGATGGTCCTGGGAGTCGAGCACCAGTGAGGGGTAGTCTCCTACGCACCAGTCAAACTCCACCGTCTGTGTCTGCCAGGAGGTGCCGTCAAAGTGGGCGTACTTGAGCGCCTCACAATGGTCGAAAGGGCCAAAACGGCAGGAACTGATGTGGGGATAATCCTGGGAGTCGAGGCCCAGCGAGGTATGGCGACCCCACTGAGACCACGGCTCCATCAGCGTCTCGATCTGCCAGGAGGTGCCGTCAAAGTGGGCGTACTTGAGCGCCCCCCGGGGCCAGTCGGGGTAACGCCAGTCGAAGTAACTAATGTGGGGGCGGTCCAGGGAATCGAGGGCCAGCGAGGCATACTGTCCCACATCCCCCTCCGCATCCACCGTCTCACTCACCCAGACCGTCCCCGAAAGGTGGGCGTAGCGCAGGTCGCCCCGGATCGCGTCATAGTAGGCAATGT
>FWPU01004321.1_pt1 | contig 24511 bp, 29 predicted proteins | sample 2228361 | NCBI WGS metagenome assembly FWPU01 (sample SAMEA103939777, study PRJEB20133) | metagenome | reverse complement strand
AATAATTTAAAAAAAAATAACCGCATCTATTTTATCTTTTTTTGAAATTAGATAATTTTTTAAAAATTCTGCTTGAGAAATATTCCTTGGGAACCCGTCAAGAATAAAACCATTTCTACAGTCTTCTTTTTCTACTCTCTGCTGAATAATTTCTGATACTATATTGTCAGGAACAAGTAGTCCAGTATTTACAAAATTTTTTATTTTTTTTGATAGTTGGCTTTCGGTTTTCAATATATCCCTGAAAATATCTCCTGTTGAGATATGAGGTATAATAAAATGTTTTGATAACATTTTTGCCTGTGTCCCTTTACCTGAACCTGGTAATCCTAAGAGTATTATATTCATCCGTAATAATGAGATTGCTACAGGATTTCGCCCTTACAATACCTAACAACAGATAAATCATTTAATATTGAACCATCTACCTTTTATTCTTCCGTGCTTCATAAAACCTTCATAATGTCGCATAATCATTTGCGACTCAATCTGTCCTATTGTATCAAGTGCAACTCCAACAACAATCAAAAGTGCGGTACCACCAAAGAAAAATGGCGCATTAAATAAATCTCTTAAAAAATCAGGCAGAATAGCAATTAAAACAACAAAAATTGCACCACCAAGTGTGGTTCTTTCTATTACTTTTTGTATATAATTTGCAGTTGGTTCGCCTGGTCTTATACCTGGTATAAATCCTCCCCATTTCTTCATATTCTCAGCAAGTTCCTGAGGATTAATGATTATAGAATTGTAAAAATAACAGAAAAAAACTATAAGGCCTGCGTATATTATTTCATATAACCATGAACCACGAGCCCAGAAACCACTTATTTTTTCTGGTATAGGATTATTTGGAAAAAATTGTAAAACTGTTAAAGGGGCTGTAAGAACAGAAATAGCAAAAATTACCGCTATAACTCCTGCCTGGTCAACTTTCAGCGGAAGAAATGTACTTGCTCCACCATACATTTTTCTACCTATAATTCTTTTTGCATACTGGACTGGAATTTTTCTCTGTGCTGTCTCAACCCAAACTACAGAAGTAACAACCACTAAAACTATTGCCACTAGAAACAAACTAGACAAAAGAGAGATTTCTTCAAGTCTTAACAATCTAAAGAAATCTTTAACTGAACCAGGGAAGCGGTCAACTATACCTGAAAAGATTATTAAAGAAATACCATTGCCTATACCAAATTCAGTAATTTGTTCTCCAAGCCACATAACAAAAACTGTCCCTGTAACTAATGTAATAATAGTCAGTAAAGTAAAACCTAATGTTGGGCTTTCAACTACAGGAACTCCACCCGGGGTTGGCATTCTAGTGATCATCATTGTAAGACCAAATGACTGAATAGCGCCAAGTAAAACAGTAACATAACGAGTTAATTGGGTTATTTTTCTTCTACCATGTTCACCTTCCTTAGCTAGATGGTCAAGATAAGGAATAATATGTGCGCCCTGTAAGAGTGACATAATAATTGAAGCGTTTATATAAGGTATCACTCCAAGAGAAAAAATAGATAATCTGCTCAATGCTCCTCCAGAGAACATATCAAGGAAACCAAGTAATGAATTTCTATGTGCTTCGAATAATGACCTCAGTGCATCAGGATTAACACCAGGTATTGGAACCGCAGCACCTATTCTACAAACTGCAACAAGACCCAAAGTGATCAAAACTTTCTTTTTTAATTCTGGTATCTTAAATATATCTAAAAATGATTTCAACATAATAACACCTTCCTATTTTTCTAATTTTTCTGTTTGTATTTTTTCAATTTTACCGCCAACTTGTTGAATTTTTTCAATTGCTTTTTTTGAGAAGCTATGGGCAGCTATATCTAATGGTTTGGTCAATTCTCCGCCTCCAAGAACTTTTACTGGCATATTTTTTTTCTTTATTATTCTCTTTTCAAAAAGTATCTCAGGAGTAACTAAATCACCTGATAAAAATTTTTTATCAAGTGTTTCTAAGTTTACATAACTGTAGTTTATCTTAAAAAGTTTATTTGTAAAACCTCTTTTAGGTATTCTTCTTAAAAGTGGCATCTGACCACCTTCAAACCATGGTGACTTAGGGTCTCCGGAGCGTGAGCGCTGACCTTTCATACCTCTTGTAGAAGAACCACCATGGCCAGAACCATATCCGTGGCCAAGAATTTTTTTTCTATGTTTTGCTCCTTTTGCAGGTTTTAACATGCTTAGATTTATGATTCCCATAATTTTTTATATTTTACCTCGCAGTTCAATAACTTTTTCTTTTGTTTTCAGTCTACTTAATCCATCAATAGTTGCATAAGCAACATTTATAGGGTTAGTTGAACCTAAACATTTAGTAAGTATATCTTTTATTCCTGCTGCCTCAAGAATAGCTCTTACAGAACCACCTGCAATCACTCCTGTGCCAGGGCTAGCTGGTTTCAAGAGAATTTTTGATGCTCCACATTTTCCAATTATCTCATGAGGAATTGTAGTATCCACTATAGGAACTTTTATCATTGATTTTTTTGCTCTATATATTGCTTTTTGTATTGCTTGCTGAACTTCTCTTGCTTTACCTATTGCAACTCCAACACTACCATTTACATCTCCAACAGCAACAACAGCATTAAAAGAAAGTCTTTTCCCACCTTTTACCACTTTTGAAATACGGTTCACTGCAATAACTGTTTCCTTAGATGTAATTTGTTCTTCTTTTTGTCCATCTATATTTTCATTAATGACCTCAAGCATAATTTTTCCCTCTTTAGAATTTTAATCCATTTTCTCTTGCAGCTTCAGCAAGTGCTTTAATTCTTCCGTGATAACGTCTTCCACCTCTGTCAAAAACTACTTCTTTAATGCTTTTGGCAATTGCTTTTTGTGCAAGAAGTTTACCAACAAGTCTTGCAGATTCTGTTTTTTTAAGACCTTTTAACTCTTTTTTAATTTCTGGAGAAAGAGAAGATGCACTTACTAAAGTCTTACCTTCAGTATCATCTATAATTTGTGCATATATGTGTTGTAGACTTCTATAGACGCTTAAGCGTGGCCTTGAAGTAGTACCAAAAAGTTTTTTTCTAATTCTTATCTTCCTAAATAATAATTTTTCTTGTTTTGTTCTACTCATACTTATTTCTTAGCTCCTGCTCCAACACTAATCGCTGCTTTTCCTGCTTTCTTAATCACTTTTTCGCCTAAATACCTAATACCAAAACCTTTATAATGGTCTGGAGGCTTTATTCTTCTAATCTGTGCTGCAACTTCACCTACTAAATATTTATTAATTCCTTGAACAGTTACTAGTGTCCCTTTTGGATCAACAGTGATTTTTATATCCTTAGGTATCTTGAATTTAACAGGATGACTAAAACCCAATCTTAAAACAAGTTCTTCTGCTAAGACCTGTGCCTGAAAACCAACGCCTCTAATTTCTAATTCCTTTTTGAATCCTTGATGAACACCAACTATTGCATTTCTAATAAGTGACCAAATAAGCCCTTGTGTCATTTTATCCTGGCGTCCATTAGTTTCTTTATTCACATATATTTTGTTGTCTTCTATCTTTATTTGTACCCCTGGTTTAATATTTTCTACTATTTTACCAAGAGGGCCAGATATTTCAATCTGATTATCTTCTATTTTAACAGAAACTTTTTCCGGAATGATAATTGGTTTTTTTGCTAAGTGACTCACTTTTGTGGCACCCCTTGCTTCACTCGGGGCAAATTCGTGTCATGGATGCTCATTGCGTGTTGCGTCTGCTGCAGAAACAGTCGCACTTATCCGTGCGACCAGCGCCCCTCATAAAGATTATTTTTTTACACTTCTTGTATTAACTAACAATACAGAGAACTTCTCCACCTAAATGTCTTCTACGAGCTTCTTTATCAGTTAGAATACCCTTTGGAGTCGAAATTATTGCTATATCAAAACCTCTATTAACCCTCGGTAGTTTATTATATTTGCGATAAATTCTTAAACCTGGTCTAGAAATTCTTTTTATTCTTGTGAAAACCTTCTCTTTGTTAGGTCCATATTTCAAATATATTCTCAATATACCCTGTTTATAGTCTTCAATTTTTTTATATGACAAAATATATCCTTCTTCTTTAAGGACTCTGGTTATTTCTTCTTTTATTTTAGATGCAGGAACATCTATCTTTTCATGATATTTTTCATTTGCATTATTCAACATTGAAATCATGTCAGCAATTGGGTCAGTTGACATTAAAACCCTCCTTAAACTACCAGCTTGATTTTATAATTCCTGGTATTTCTCCTTTGTGTGCAAGTTTACGAAAACAGATTCTACAAAGTCCAAAATCTCTTATAAATCCTCTTGGACGCCCACAGAGTCTACAGATATTTCTATATCTTGTAGAATACTTTTGTGGTTTTTTCATTTTTGCTATTGATGAAATTGTTGCCATATTTTATCCTCTATTTTATCTTAAAAGGCATTCCCATTAAGGCTAATAATTCCATAGCTTTTTGGTCATCACCAGCATCTGTAACAAAAGTTATATTCATGCCTCTTGCTTTATCTGATTTATCAATTTCTACTTCAGGAAATATATATTGTTCAGTAAGTCCAAGATTATAATTGCCTTTCTTATCAAAACTTTTTGGATTCAATCCCTGGAAATCTCTTATTTTTGGTATCGCAATTGATATTAATCTATCCATGAATTCATACATTCTATTGCCTCTTAATGTAACTTTTAACCCAATTGGCATACCTTTTCTTAACTTGAAATTAGAAATTGCTTTTTTTGCTCTACGAATTTGAGGTTTCTGGCCTGTAATTGCTGCAATTTCATTTGTTGCGATATCAACTACTTTAATATTTTCTTTTGCTTCAGAGAGACCTACATTTATCACTATTTTAACAAGTTTAGGGACCTGAAAAGGATTTTTCAGATTAAACTTTTTCATCATCTCAGGAATAACTTTTTTTACATAATGTTCTTTTAATCTAGGAATATATCTCATAGTACCATCTCTCCGCATTTTCTACATATACGAACTTTTTTACCATCTGAAAGAAAATCAAACTTAGGTCTTGTTGGCTGATCACATTTTGGACAAACCAACATTACATTTGAAATATGGATAGGTGTTTCTATTTCTCTTATCCCACCAGGGTCTGTCTGTGTGGGTCTGAAATGTTTTTTAACTATACTAACTTTTGAAACTACAACTAAATTTTTATCAGGTAATACCTTTAAGACTTCTCCTCTTTTACCTTTATCTTTACCTGTAAGAACCACTACTTTATCTTTTTTCTTTATATTTAGCATTTTATAAAACTCTTTCTAAACTACCTCTGGAGCGAGTGAAATTATTTTTAAAAAATTTTTTTCTCGTAATTCTCTACCTATAGGGCCAAAAATTCTTGTACCTTTTGGGTCACCATACTGGTCAATTATAACACAGGCATTGTCATCAAATTTTATATAAGAGCCATCTTTTCTTCTATGTTCTTTTACTGTTCTTACTACAACTGCTTTTACAACATCTCCTTTTTTAACAGTAGCAGTTGGTAGCGCATCTTTAATTGTTCCAACTATAACATCGCCCAAAAAAGCATATCTTCTATTTGTTCCACCCAAAACTCTAATACACATTAGTTTACGAGCACCAGTATTATCAATTATATTTAACATTGTGCGCTCTTGAATCACTTTATATTACCCTCAATTCTTACAATCTTTCTAATCTTTAAAACATGCTCAACAAATTGAGCAACTACAATCTTCCAAAATAATTTTTCACTTACCCGCTTAACCGCTACCTGCTTATCCGCTAATTATTGCCAAGCAAGCTTGGCAACTACAAATCTTTCTTAATTATCTTTACAATACGCCATCTTTTGAGTTTAGACAACGGCCTTGTTTCAATAATCTCTACCTTATCACCTATATGTGATTCATTTTTTTCATCGTGTACATAATATTTTTTATTTTTCCTAATGGTTTTTTCATAAAGTGGATGACGAACTGTTTTTGTAACAAGAACCGTCCTTGTTTTATCCATTTTATCTGAAATAACAACGCCTGAAAAAATTTTCTTTCTTGTTTTTTTCATTTATTAATACCCTTTTCCTTCAATAATGTTTTTAACCTTGCAATATTTCTTCTAAGTTCTCTTATTTCAAGTGGATTTTTCAAAGGTGCAAATTTATGTTGTATTTTCAATTTTAATAATTTTTCTTGAAAATCTTCGAGTTTCAATAATAATTCTTGAGTTGTCATATTCTTTAGTTCTAGCCACTGATTTTTCTTCAATTATCTGGTAACCTCCTCATATTTCACTTCTTGTTATAATCTTTGTCTTAATAGGAAATTTATGAGAAGCTAGACGCAATGCTTCATGTGCATCTTCTGGGTTTATTCCTTCTAATTCAAGAAGAACTCTGCCAGGTCTTACTACACTAACCCAGTGGTCTGGGTCTCCCTTACCTTTCCCCATCCTTGTTTCTGCAGGCTTTTTTGTAATTGGTTTATCTGGAAAAATTCTAATCCAGATCTTACCACCATGTTTGAGGAATCTTGTAAGCGCAAGCCGTGCTGCTTCTATTTGTCTTGCGGTAATCCAAGCTGGTTCAAGTGCTTTCAGCCCATATTCACCAAAAGAGAGGACAGACCCTTTAGTAGAAATACCTCTAATTACTCCTCTTTGCATTTTTCTATATTTTACTCTTTTTGGCATTAACATTATTACGAACTCCTTTTATTTTTCAATATCATCAACTGATTCCAGTGGTTCTGATGCTGAATCAATAGAAAAGATATCTTTAGTTTTTTGTTCTATTTCTGAAAGTTCCTCTATTTTTTCTTTTTCTACAAGTTGTGCTTCTTTTTCTTTAAGCATATCTTTATCAGTTTTTCTGAATAATTCCTTTTTGAATATCCAGACTTTTACACCAATTTTTCCTTTTTTTATTATTGCTTCAGCAAAACCATAATCAATATCGGCTCTATATGTATGAAGAGGAATTCTTCCTTCTTTAAGCCATTCTGTTCTTGCGATTTCTGCTCCTGCAAGACGACCACCTACCATAACTTTAATTCCAAGAGCACCACTAGCCATAGTTCTTTCCATCATCCTTTTCATTGCTCTTCTATAATTTACATTCTTTTCAAGTTGTAGTGCAATTGCTTCTGCAACAAGTTGAGCATCAAGTGCTGGTTCTTTGATTTCCATTACAACTAAATTTGTTTTTTTATCTGTCATTAATTCTATTTCTTGTCTTATATTCTCTATTTCCTGACCTCTTCTTCCTATGACTATACCTGGACGAGCAGTATAAATAATTACTCTTAAATATTTGCCTGCTCTTTCAATAATAATTTTTGACACAGCAGCATTTTTTAATCTTTGTTTTAAAAATTGCCTTATTTTGAAGTCCTCTTCAATAAGGTCAGGCATTTCCTTTAAACTAAACCATCTGGAATGCCAGTCTTCTATATACCCTAATCTATTTGCTTTTGGTGGAACTTTCTGTCCCACAATAAAACACCTCTCTTACCGAGAAATTTTGTTATTTCCTTTTCTGTCAACTGGATTGTTTCGCCACTGGCTTTGCTATGTGCTCAAAATAACATTTCTCTGTATCCATATGTTTATTTTTCATCTGAAACAACTATAGTCAAGTGACAGGTTCTGTGTTTATACATTACCGCCCTGCCAAAAGCTCTTGCTCGCCATCTTTTCAGTGCAGGGCCTTGATTTACAAAACATTCTTTTACTATAAGATTACTATAATCTTTAAGTCTTCTTGCATTAGCAACTGCACTTTTTAATGTTTTTTCTACAAGGACTTTTGGCGATTTTGGTATAAATCTTAAAATATCAAAAGCCTTAGCAACAGGTTTGCTCCTTATAAGATCTAAAACCTGCCCAACTTTTCTTGGTGAATATCTTTGAAATCTTGCTATTGCTTTTGCTTCCATAAGATTTTTAATTGTCTTTAATTATGTCAATTCAGTTGCTTCCTTTGTATGTGCTTCTCCATGACCTTTAAAGAACCTAGTAGGAGCAAATTCTCCTAATCTATGTCCAACCATCTGTTCAGTTATATATACAGGTATAAATTTTTTGCCATTGTGAACACCTATTGTATGACCAACAAACTCAGGTATTATTACACATGCTCTTGCCCATGTACGAATTAATCTCTTCTGGCCTGTTTGGTTTAATAACTGAATCTTTTTATATAATTTTGGGTCAACAAATGGACCTTTTTTTAGTGATCTTCCCATATTTATCCAGTAACCTCTACAACTTTACTTCTTGGTTTTACTATCATCCAATCTGTAGTTTTTTTTCTTCTAGTTTTATAACCTTTACATGGAACATTACTGTATGATCTTGGTTGATTATTTCCTTTTGATTTTCCACGACCACCACCATGGGGATGGTCAACAGCATTCATTTTTGTACCTCTTACAACAGGTCTAAAACCTAAATATCTTGTTCTTCCTGCTTTACCCAGAGATACATTTTCATGGTCAATATTCCCAACCTGACCAATTGTGGCAAGACATTTTATAGGAATAAGACGAATTTCACCTGACGGCATTCTGACATGTGCAAAATCGCCTTCTTTTGCCATAAGTTGTGCCCAGGAACCTGCTGAACGAACCAATTTGGCACCTTTACCAGGGATAAGTTCAATATTGTGGATAATAGTACCAACAGGGATATTTTCTAATGGCAATGCATTACCTACTTTTATTTCTGCATCAGGGCCAGACATAATTTCATCTCCAACTTTCAAACCAAAAGGTTGTATTATATATCTTTTTTCTTTGTCTTCATACTCAATAAGTGCAATTCTTGCTGACCTGTTTGGGTCATATTCAATAGCAATAACTTTTCCTTTGATACCAAATTTATCTCTTTTGAAATCTATTATTCTATAAACTCGTTTATGACCACCACCTCTATGAGGAACCATTATCTGGCCAGTGTTGTTTCTTCCAGATTTCTTTTTCAAAGCAACAGTCAATGATTTTTCTGGTTCTTTTTTGGTTATATCAGAAAAATCTTCAGTAGACATAAATCTTCTAACTGGTGTATATGGTTTATATGTTTTTAATGGCATATTTTTTCTCCATTACTTAGATTCTTCAACAATTTTTATTTCCTGGCCTGGTTTTAACTTAACTATTGCTTTTTTCCAGTCAGGTCTATATCCTTGATATCTAGATAATCTGCGAAGTTTACCTTTAACAACAAATGTATTGACTTTTATTACATCTACATCAAATAACTTCTCTACTGCTTCTTTAATTTGAAATTTGTTTGCATTTTTTGCAACCATAAAGACATATTTATTCTCTTTTTCTTTAAGTTGAGTTGAGCGTTCTGTTATTAAAGGTAATTTAATTATTTGATTTATTTCCATAGTGCTTTATTAAAACATTCCTCAGTTATAAAAACTTTATTTGCTCTTAAAATCTCATAAGTATTTATAGAACTAATTGGCAATATTTTTAAATTCTCAATGTTTCTTGCTGCGAGTTTAAGATTTTCGTCAATGTTTTCCGTAATTATCAGGACTTTTTCTTTGTTTATCTTGAAATTATCTAAGATTTTTTTTACCTCTTTTGTTTTCTTTGAAGATATCTTAAGTTCTTGTAAAACTAACAGTTCATTTGAATCTATCTTAGATTTAATAGCCATCTTTAATGCTTTCTTAATTTTTTTATTAGGAAGTTTTATCCTCCATGATTTACTTTTAGGGCCAAAAACAACTCCACCTTTTCTCCAGAGAGGAGACCTTATAGACCCATGTCTTGCTCTACCTGTATGTTTCTGTCTCCATGGTTTTCTTCCACCACCTGAAACTTCGCCACGAGTTTTTGTTGAAGCAGTTCCTGCTCTTTGATTTGATAAATAAGTGGATACTACTTCACTAAGCAAAGGTATAGATATGCTCAAATTTTTAACTGTTTCAGGAACAGTAAGTTCTTTAATTTTATTACCATTAATTCCAAAAACATCTATTTTATCTTCACTCATAACTCATTACTCTTCGCTCATTACTTACTTTTTTTTCTTTTCAACTTCTTTAGGTGCTTTTCCTTTACCTTTTGGTTGATGTTTTTCTGCTGTGACCACTAATTTTGGTTTTGTTTTCTTTGTAGTTTTCTTTATAATGACAAAATCTTTTACATTGCCTGGGATAGAACCCTTTACTACAATTATATTTTTCTCAGGCACAACCTGTTTGACTTCAAGATGTTGAACTGTTTTCCATTCATGTCCTATGTGGCCTGCCATTTTTGTTCCCTTTTTGACTCTTTGAGGTCTTTGAGAACCAATAGCCCCAGGTGCTCTAAGTCTATCAGATTGCCCATGAGTTCTTGGACCACCACCAAAGTTATGTCTCTTAACGGTCCCCTGAAATCCTTTACCTTTAGTAAAACCTGACACATCTACATATTCACCCACATTAAAAATATCTACTTTAATTTCTTGCCCAACTTGAAGGTTTTCTTCTTGATCAGTTTTAAATTCAAATAATCTTCTGTAAGGTCCTAAATTTGCTTTCTTAAAATGACCCAGCAGAGGTTTAGGAATATTTTTTTCTTTACATTCACCATAAGCAAGTTGGACAGCGTTATATCCATCTTTTTCTTTTGTTTTTATTTGAACAATTGGGCATGGCCCTACCTTTATTAAAGTGACAGGAATAACTTCTCCTTTTTCATCAAAAATTCTTGACATACCAAGTTTTATTCCAATAAGCCCGCTAATCATCTTTTCACCCTTAACCTTCTCAATCTTCCAATCTATAATTTTATCTCCACATCTACTCCTGCTGGAAGTTCAAGTTTCATCAACTCTTCTACTGTTTTTGGTGTTGGGTCTATTATTTCTATTAACCTTTTATGAATTCTCATTTCAAACTGTTCTCTTGATTTCTTATCAACATGAGGAGACCTCAGCACAGTATATCTTTTTATTTTAGTAGGAAGTAAAATAGGTCCAGAGATAGTAGAACCTGTGCGTTTTGCTGTTTCTATTATCCTGGCGACAGAATCATCTAGCATTTTATATTCATACGCTCTTAACTTTATCTTTATTTTTTGAACATTTGGTGATATTGTGACCACTTTCTGCTCCTTTATTATATTAGTCAAGAAGCTTAGCAACTATTTCTTCTTTCATTTATCCGCTTAACCGCTGTCTGTTTATCCGCTAACTGGATAGCCGAGCAAGCTCGGCAACTACAACCTACAACCATAATCTCCATTTTCCTAATCTCTCAAATATAAATTCTGCCTGACTTCCGTCAGGACTCCAACTAATTATTCCAATATCTCAGTTACAACACCGGCACCTACTGTGTGCCCACCTTCTCTTATGGCAAATCTCAACTGCTTCTCCATCGCTATTGGCGTTATTAGCTCAACTTCCATGTCTATGTTGTCACCAGGCATTACCATCTCTATTGACTGCGGTAATTTTATCGTGCCTGTAACATCGCATGTCCTAAAATAAAATTGTGGCCTATACCCATTGAAAAATGGTGTATGCCTTCCTCCTTCTTCTTTCTTTAATACATATACTTGTGCCTTGAATCTCTTGTGCGGTGTTATACTCCCAGGAACTGCTATCACCTGCCCCCTCTCTATATCATCTTTCTCTATCCCTCTTAATAGCAAACCTACATTGTCTCCTGCTTGTGCTTCATCTAATATCTTCCTGAACATCTCTATTGATGTTACTACTGTCTTTTTTGTCTCCTGGATTCCAACTATCTCAACTGCATCACCTGTCTTTATCTTGCCCCTCTCTACCCTGCCTGTCGCTACTGTGCCCCTCCCTGTGATACTAAATACATCTTCTACGCTCATCAAAAATGGCTTGTCTATGTCCCTCTTGGGCTGTGGAATATATTCATCTACCGCTTTCATCAATTGCCATATCGAACTACACCATTGACATCCTTCTTTACCACAACCACATTCTAATGCCTTTAGCGCTGAACCCTTTATTACTGGAACTTTATCACCAGGAAATTCATACTTCTTTAATAAATCCCTAACTTCCATCTCTACTAAATCTAACAACTCTTTGTCTTCTACCATGTCTATCTTGTTCATGTATACTACTATATACGGAACATTTACCTGCCTGGCAAGTAGTATGTGCTCCCTAGTCTGGGGCATCGGTCCATCAGGCGCACTTACTACTAAAATTGCACCATCCATCTGGGCTGTCCCGGTTATCATGTTCTTTATGTAGTCAGCATGCCCAGGACAATCTATGTGCGCATAGTGCCTTATGTCTGTCTCATATTCAACATGGGCTATGTTTATTGTTACACCCCGCTCTTTCTCCTCAGGCGCATTGTCTATGTCCCAAACACCTTTAGCCTGTGATAAGCCCTTCTTCGATAATATAGTGGTTATTGCCGCTGTAAGTGTTGTCTTACCATGGTCTACATGCCCTATCGTACCTATGTTTACATGGGGCTTCTTCCTCTCAAATTTCTGTTTGCTCATATCTACCTCCTGTTTATTATTATTGCACGATTAAAAATCGTGCCTCCATATACTTTTAATTGTTATTAAAAATTTCACACAACTATTGGAGAAATCAACCTTTCAACAATTACCTTAGGAACTTCCTCATAGTGTGCTGGTTCCATATTATAAATTGCCCTACCTTGACTCAATGACCTTAAAACTGTTGCATATCCAAAAAGTTCACTCAATGGTACAAAACTATATATAAAATACAATCTGTTTTTTGTTTCCATCTCTTTAATTTTACCACGGCGAGCATTCAAATCAGATATAATATCACCAATAAACTCTTCTGGTGTAACAACTTCAAGTTTCATAATTGGCTCAAGAATAACAGGCCCTGCTTTTTTAGTCCCTTCATGAATAGCATTTCTTGCAGCAATCTTAAACGCTAAATCAGAAGAATCAACTTCATGATATGAACCATCAACTAAAGTAACTTTAACATTTATCAAAGGATAACCTGCAAGTGGACCTGATTCTAACCCTTCTTTTACTCCCTGTTCTATAGCAGGTATAAAATCTATTGGTATAGCCCCTCCTTTTATTTTATTCACAAATACAAATCCATTATTATTTGGCTCTAATTCCAAACATACATGTCCATATTGTCCTTTACCACCAGATTGTTTTATATATTTTGATTCTTCCAGGATTTTTCTGGTTATTGTCTCACGGTAAGCAACTTCGGGTTTCCCAACTCTTGAATTCACTTTAAATTCTCTTTTAATTCTATCTATTATTATATCAAGATGAAGCTCACCCATCCCTGCAATTATTGTTTGGCCAGTTTCAGAATCAACTCTGAGTTTAAATGTAGGGTCCTCTTCTGCTATCTTTGACAAAGCATAGGAAAGTTTATCTTGCTCTGCCTTTGTTTTTGGTTCAACTGCTACCCAAATAACTGGTTCCGGAAAATTTATCTGTTCAAAAGAAATTGGATGTTTTCTATCACACAAAGTTTCACCTGTAAATGTATTTTTTAATCCTGCAACAGCAACTATATCTCCTGCTTCCATTATTTTTATTTCTTCTTTAAGATTTGCATGCATTCTAAGAATTTTTGAAATTCTTTCATTTTTGTTTTTTCTTGAATTATATACAGCACTACCACTTAAAAGTTTTCCAGAATATACTCTTAAAAATACTAACCTTCCAATGTAAGGGTCAATTTGAACCTTAAACACCAAAGCAGAAAATGGTTCATCAATTGATGGTTTTCTGATTTCCTCTTTTCCTGTCCATGGATTAATACCTTTCACTGACGGAATATCTTGAGGCGATGGTAAGTATTCAACAATAGCATCTAAAAGTGGTTGAATACCCTTATTCTTTAATGAAGAACCACATAGGACAGGAAAATATCTACATTTAATAGTTGCTTTTCTTAAAGCAGAATATATATCTTTGTCTTCAATTTGTTTATTGTGAATAAACTTATCCATAAGAACTTCATCTATTTCAGAAAGTTGCTCTATAAGTTTTTCTCTGCTAATTCTTACAATATTCTTATATTCTTCAGGAATTTCTCTGATTTCTATCTCTACACCTAAATCATCAGTCCATATATTAAGTTTTTCTTTAATCAAATCAATAACTCCTGTAAAATTTGATTCTCTTCCAAAAGGAATTTGAATAGCAATAGGTTTTACATTTAGCCGTTTCTTAATATGCTCAACTACATAATCAAAATCAGCACCTGTTCTATCAAGTTTATTGACAAAGATTATTCTTGGAACATTATATTTATCTGCTTGATGCCATACAGTCTCTGACTGTGGTTCAACACCATTAACACCATCAAAAATTATAACACAACCATCAAGAACTCGTAAACTTCTTTCAACTTCAGCAGTGAAATCAACATGTCCTGGTGTATCAATAATGTTTATTTCGCAATCTTTCCATCTACAATATGTGGCAGCAGAAGTTATTGTTATACCTCTTTCCTTTTCTTGTTCCATCCAGTCCATAGTAGCGGTCCCTTCGTCAACCTCGCCAATACGACGAATTCTACCAGTATAGTATAATATTCTCTCAGTAGTAGTTGTTTTACCAGCATCTATATGTGCAACAATACCTATGTTTCTAATTTTTCCTATATTGTATTCTTTCATTTTTATTTTAATCTCCTGCTTAACCATCTATCCACTAATTTAATCACAGGCTCAATAAATTGAGCAACTACAATTAGCAAAGACAATCTTTGATACTAAATATTAATTTAGCATTTAGCATTAAAAAAAGCCCCTTGTAAAGTCGGGTAGAATTTTTTTACAAAGTTATCACCATCTATAGTGTGCAAAAGCCCTATTTGCCTCTGCCATTTTATGTGTATCTTCGCGTTTTTTTATAGCAGGACCTTCTTTATTATATGCAGAAATAATTTCGTCAGCAAGTTTCTGGTACATTGGCGCACCTCTCTTTTCTCTAGCAAATTGTAATAACCATCTAATAGCAAGTGTCTGGCTGCGTGTCTGTGGTACTTCAACAGGTACTTGATAAGTAGCACCTCCTACACGACGAGGTCTGACTTCTAATAACGGACGAACATTTTCAATTGCTTTAACAAATATTTCAAGCGGATCTTTTTTCGTTTTTTCTTTTATAAGGTCAAATGCCTTGTAAACTATTTTTTCAGCAACTGTTTTTTTACCACGAAAATTAATTTTATTTATAAATCTTGATACAAGAATACTGTTATATCTTATGTCTGGATATATATATCTTTTTTTTTGTCTTGGCTTAAGTTTTTTCCTTGGCATATTTTATTCACCAACCTTCATTTTTTAATTATGTTGTCTTTGGCATTTTTGCTCCATATTTTGAGCGGCCTTGCTTTCTACCTTCAACACCACTTGCATCAAGTACTCCTCTGATGATATGATATCTTACTCCCGGTAAATCTTTAACCCTTCCGCCGCGCACAAGAACTATTGAATGTTCTTGTAAATTATGTCCTATTCCAGGAATATACGCAGTAACTTCAATACCACTTGTAAGTTTTACACGAGCTACTTTTCTCAAAGCAGAATTCGGTTTTTTTGGTGTAGTGGTATACACCCTTGTACAAACACCTCTCCTTTGAGGACAACCAACAAGTGCAGGAGATTTTGTCTTTTTATACAGTTTTTTTCTACCTAATCTTACAAGTTGAATTGCTGTTGGCATATTATTTAGTGATTAAGTGGCTATGTGGTTAAGTAAAAAAATATTTTACTAATCACTTAACAACTTAACAACTCCTTCTTTTCTATTTATGCCTGTCCCTGCTGGTATTAAATGACCAATAACAACATTCTCTTTTAATCCCGTTAAATAATCAATTTGGCCAAGAGTTGCTGCGTCTGTCAGGACACGAGTTGTTTCCTGAAAACTCGCAGCAGATATAAATGACTCACTTGAAAGTGATGCTTTTGTTATACCCAGCAGAACAGGTTGCATTTCAGGTAATTTAATTTTATTTGCCGCTTCTTTACCCTTTTCTCTAGAAATTTTCTTTTTTAATAACTCAATTCTTTTTCTTTCTTCTTCATATTTTCTTCTTGGAACAATTTCTCCATATAAAAATGTACTTGAACCAGGGTCAATTATTCTAACATTAGAAAGCATCTGGCGGACTATAATCTCAATATGTTTATCATTTATATTTACACCTTGTAGACGATAAACCTGCTGAATTTCATTAACAAGAAATTCTTGAACTTCTTTGGCACCTTTCACTTTTAGTATATCATGTGGATCAATAGAACCATCAGTTAAGGGTTCACCGGCCCCAACTTTGTCTGCTTCATATACAACCAGGTGTCTTCCTGTTGGAATAACATATTCTCTGGTCATTCCTGTCTGTTCATTTACTACTGTTACAACAGGTGTACCCTTAGGAGTTAAACCTAACTTTACAACACCGTCTATCTCTGATATAACTGCTGCATTTTTTGGATGTCTTGCCTCAAAAAGTTCTGATATTCTTGGTAAACCACCGGTTATATCCTTTGTCTTTATAACTTCAAGAGGTATTTTCGCCAATATATCGCCAACTTGAACTTCATCTTCATTATTAACAACAAGTATAGTATCTGCAGGTAAAGGATAAGTCGCTAATCTTTTACCTGCACTTGTAATAACTATCTGTGGATGTAATTTTTCGCCTCTTGATTCAATTATTATTTTTTCAACAAGCCCTGTTATTTTACTTTTTTCTTGACGGAAAGTTTTACCTTCAACTATATCTTCAAATCTGACTTTACCTTTATGTTCAGTTATAATTGGCATAGAATATGGGTCCCAATCAGCAATTAATTCTCCTTTTTCTACTTCTTGATTATCTTTAACTTTTAATCTTGCGCTAAAAGGTAGTTTATATGCATCTCTTCTTTTTGTACCTATTTCTGACAAAACCACTTCACTGTTTCTTGTTAGCACAACTAAGTTATTATCTTTATCTTTTACTGCTTTAAGATTATGAAATTTAACTATAGATGGTCTTTCTGCAATAATCTGCGATTTTCTAACAACTCTACTTGCTGTTCCTCCTATATGAAATGTTCTAAGTGTAAGTTGCGTCCCAGGTTCACCTATTGACTGTGCAGCAATTATTCCAACCGCTTCACCTACTTCAACTAGTTTTCCTCTTGCAAGATCAAGACCATAACACATAGCACATACTCCGTATTTTGCTTCACATGTGAGAACAGACCTGATTCTTATTTGTTCAATACCTGCTTGAACAATTTTTTTTGCCTGTTCAGGAGTAATTATTTCACCTTCTTTAACTATTACTTCTTCCTTTGGTTCCCCTGTATTTGGGTCTGTTACAATCCATACCACATTGTCAAGTACAACCCTCCCAATTATTCTTTCTTCAAATGGTTCAATCAATTCTTCTCCACTTTGAAGAGCACCTATTCTGACACCATTTATTGTCCCGCAGTCATGTTCAGTTACAACAACATTGTGAGAAACATCAATAAGTCTTCTTGTAAGATATCCTGCATCCGCTGTTTTTAAAGCAGTGTCTGCAAGTCCTTTTCTACCACCATGAGTGGAAATAAAATATTCAAGCACGGATAGCCCTTCACGGAAATTAGATATAACAGGTGACTCTATAATTTCGCCTACCTGACCTGTGATTTTTTTCTGTGGCCTGGCCATTAAACCTCTCATACCTGCAAGTTGACGAACCTGTTGTGGATTACCTCTTGCACCTGAATGGGCCATCATATAAACAGAATTATATCTTGAAACTCCTTTTTTATAAGGTTTTTCATTTTCTTTTTTCATTTCTTCAAACATCATATCAGCAATTTTATCTGTTACATGCGTCCAGATATCAATTATTTTGTTATATCTCTCTGTTTCTGTAATAAGTCCTTTCTCTGCTTGTTTTTCAATTTCTTTTACCTCATGTTGTGCCTTTTTGACTAACTCTTTCTTTGCTGATGGTACTATCATTTCTGTAATTGAAATAGAAAGTCCTGAAATAGTTGCATATCTGTAACCAAGTTTTTTTAACTCATCCAGTAAAATAACTGTTTTATAGTGACCAAGTTGAGTATAACACCTTTCTATTAATTGATTTAAATCCTTTTTTGTTACTGTTTTATTTATAAATCGCAATTCTTCTGGCAACGACATGTTAAAAATTACTCTGCCACAAGTAGTGTAATCTTTCCATTTATAAGGGTCAAGATATTCTTCTTTGGATAAATGTTCTTCTTTAATTTTGTTTATAGGATATACCTTAATTCTTGCATGAAGATTAACCAATCCTCTTTGATGTGCAGAAATAACTTCTTCACAAGAACCAAAAATCATACCTTCACCTTTTTCATTTGTTTTTTCACTTGTTAAGTAGGCAATTCCAAGAACCATATCCTGGCTTGCGGTTGCAATAGATTTACCATTTGCTGGAGATAAAATATTGTTTGGAGCCATCATAAGAACTCTTGTCTCTAATTGGGCTTCTGGAGAAAGAGGAACATGAACAGCCATCTGGTCACCATCAAAATCAGCATTAAATGCAGCACATGTTAAAGGATGTAGCTTAATCGCTTTACCTTCAACAAGAACAGGTTCAAATGCCTGAATACTTATTCTATGCAGTGTTGGTGCTCTGTTTAACAAAACAGGATGTTTCTTTATAATCTTCTCAAGTATATTCCAGATTTCTGGACGCTGTTTTTCAATCATTCTCTTGGCAGCCTTAAGAGTCATATTTTCTTGTTTTATAAGTTCATGAATAAGAAATGGTTTAAACAACTCAACTGCCATTTCTTTTGGTAGTCCACATTGATGAAGTTTTAACTCTGGACCAACTACTATTACACTTCTTCCTGAATAATCAACTCTTTTACCAAGCAAATTTTGTCTGAATCTACCTTGTTTACCTTTCAATATATCAGAAAAAGATTTTAGAGGCCTGTTACCTGCACCTACAACAGGATTAGCTCTTGCACCATTCTCTATTAAAGCATCAACTGCTTCTTGAAGTAATCTTTTTTCATTGTTTATCATAATTTCTGGTGCTTTAAGAGATTGTATATGCTTTAGACGATTGTTCCTATTAATTATTCTACGATAAAGGTCATTCAAATCACTTGTTGCAAATCTGCCTCCTTCAAGAGGAACGAGTGGTCTTAAGTCAGGAGGTATAACAGGAAGAACAGTTAATATCATCCATTCAGGTTTCATTTTTGAATTATAAAATCCCTCAAAGAGTCGCAACCGACGAATTAATCGCCCCCTCTCAGCATCTGACTGAGTTTTTTCTATTTCCTGTTTCATAATATCAATTTCTTTTTCAAGATCAATTTTTTCAAGAAGTTTTCTTATAGCAGCTGCTCCTGTTTCTGCCTTTAGTTTATCTCTATATTCTGATTTGTATTTATTATATTCCTCACTAGATAAAAGTTGTTTTGCATTTAATATTATTTTTCCTCTGGTATCTTTAAGGTCCTCAAGAACTATGTATTTCAGATAATAAACTACTCTTTCAATGTCTAAAACAGACATTTCAAGAAAAAGTCCTATTCTTGAAGGAGGTTTTCTTAAAAACCATACATGTGCAACAGGAACTGCAAGTTCAATATGCCCCATTTTTTCTCTTCTAACTTTTGATTCAGTAACTTCAACTCCGCATCTATCACAGATTACTCCTTTATGTTTTATAAACTTATACTTTCCACAATTACATTCCCAGTCACGGACAGGACCAAAAATTCTTTCACAGAACAAACCATCTCTTTCCGGTTTGAAAGTCCTATAATTGATTGTTTCCGGTTTTTTAACTTCTCCGTTTGACCATAACCGAATTTGCTCTGGAGAAGCAATAGTAATTTTAATACTGTCAAAATCCATAAAATTTAACTGAGGAATATTTTTTCTTTTGGAACTTATTTGAATCATTATGCAGTCACCTTCTCTTCTTTTGGTTTTTGAGGAGTCATTTTTTCTTTACCATGCTCCCCTTTTGAAGATAACAATTCTATATTTAAACCTATCCCCTGGAGTTCTCTGACAAGAACTTTAAATGACTCAGGTACTCCTGGTTCTGAAAGAGATTCTCCTTTTATTATTGATTCATAAACTTTTGTTCTTCCCACAACATCGTCACTTTTAACTGTAAGAAATTCTTGTAATGTATATGCAGCACCATAGCCTTCTATTGCCCATACTTCCATTTCGCCAAATCTTTGACCACCAAATTGTGCTTTTCCTCCTAATGGCTGACGAGTTATAAGAGAATAAGGGCCTGTAGAACGAGCATGAATTTTATCTTCAACAAGATGAATTAATTTCATAAGATACATATTCCCAATTGTCACTTTCTCCATAAATGGTTCACCTGTTCTTCCATCATATAAGGTTATTCTACAGTCATCATCTGGCAAATATTTTTCAGGAACACCTTTTGACTTCAGATATTCTTTTGCTTCTCTGACCATTTTTATAACTTCTTCTTCTTTTGCACCGTTAAAAACAGGACAGACCATTTGACAATTCAGTACAGAACCAGCCCATCCAAGCATCGCTTCTAAAAGTTGTCCAACATTCATTCTTGAAGGAATTGATAATGGAGAAAGAACAATATCAATAGGTGTACCATCTGGTAAATATGGCATATCTTCAATAGGTAAAATTTTTGCAATCACACCTTTATTTCCATGTCTGCCAGCAAGTTTATCACCACACTGGATTCTTCTTTTTGTAGCAATATAAACTTTTACTACTTTATTTACAGTAATAGGAAGTTCGTTGCCATATCTAAGTTGTTCTCTTTCTTTTGCTTTTTGGTCTTCTAATTCTAGTTGTTTCTTTTTATAGTAGGCTATGATTTTTTCTCTTTCTTGTTTTGATTCAACTGTTTTTAGAACTTCATCTCTTTCAGAATTGAGTTTTTTAATTTTTTCTTTATACTTTTCATTTAATTCTTCCAATTTCTTTTTTTCTACCTTTTTAGATACCTTTTCCCAGCGAATTAAAACCTGAACATTTATTACTTTTCCTCTAACTCCAGGTGGAACCCTTAAAGAAGTATCAATAACATCTTCTGCTTTTTTACCAAATATTGCTTTAAGTAAACGCTCCTCCATTGTCACTTGTTGTTCACCTTTTGGAGATGTTTTTCCAACAAGTATGTCACCAGGAGAAACCTCGGCACCTATTCTTATAATTCCGTTCTCATCTAAATTAAGTAAATCCTCTGCACTAACATTTGGGATATCTCTTGTTATTTCTTCAGGGCCAATCTTAGTATCTCTTGCTTCAGTTTGAAATTCCTGGATGTGTATAGAAGTAAAAATATCTTCACGAACTAATCTTTCACTTATAAGAATTGCATCTTCAAAATTATAACCTTCCCAGGACATAAATGCTACCAAAAGATTTCTACCAAGAGATAATTGACCACCTGAGGTTGCTGGTCCATCAGCTATAATTTCGTTTTTCTTTACTTTATCTCCTTTTTTAACTATAGGAAAAAAATTTATACATGTATCCTGGTTGGATCTATTATATTTTCTCAGATGATATATGTCTATCTCACCTTCTTCATTATATATAGCAATTTCTTTTGAGTCAACATAGATCACTTCCCCATGTTTTTTGGCAGTAACAACTGCAAATGAATCAACTGCTACTTTTTCTTCAATACCAGTGGCAACATAGGGTAGTTCTGTAATCATTAGTGGTACTGCTTGTCTTTGCATATTTGAGCCCATAAGAGCACGGTTTGCATCATCGTGTTCCAAAAATGGTATTAATGCACTAGATATAGATATAATCTGCATGGGAGATACATCTATATAGTCAACATCCTTTGGTTCTACTAATTTAACATCGCCTTTAACTCTTGCTGGGACAAGTTCTGATATAATCTTTTTATTTTTATCAACTTCTACATTTGCCTGAGCAATTACAAATTCATCTTCTTTATCTGCTGTGAGATACTCAATTTTATCAGTAACCTTTCCATTTTCAACTTTATAGTAAGGAGTTTCAATTAGTCCATATTCATTTATTCTAGCGTAACTTGCTATAGAAGTAATTAATCCAATATTTGGGCCTTCGGGTGTCTCTATCGGGCATATTCTTCCATAATGGGTATGATGAACATCTCTAACTTCAAATCCTGCCCTCTTTCTATGAAGACCACCCGGACCTAAAGCAGATAGTCTTCTTTTATGAGTAAGTTCTGCAAGAGGATTTGTTTTATCCATAAATTGAGAAAGTTGAAATGTGCCAAAAAATCTTCTTATAGCTAAAACAAGGGGAGCAACATTTATTATACTTCTTGGTGTAAGAGAAGAGTTTTTATCTGAGGTATTCATTTTCTCGCGAATAAATTTAACCATACTTAAAAGTCCAATTCTTATCTGATTTTCCAATAGCTCACCTACTGCTCTAATTCTTCTGTTGCCCAGATGGTCAATATCATCAATTTCAAAACCAGCTAAACCATTGTTTAATCCAAGGAGATATTTTATTGTAGCAATAATGTCTTCTCTTGTTAAAACTCTTTTCCTTTCTGAAGGAAAACTAAAATTAAAATGACTATACTTATGATTTTTCTCAAGGTCAACTAAGATTTTCTCTAATTTTTTGTTTATTCTAAATCTACCAACTTTCGTAAGGTCATATCTTCTGGTTTTGAAAAACAAACTATCTAAATATCCTTCAGCAATCTCTGATGTAATAAATTCTGGTGTTCTTAATATTTTATAAATTAAATCAGTTGCTTCTTTTTTAGTTTTTGTAGGGTCAACTTTCAGTGTTAATAAAATAGCAATATCATTTAACTGCTGGTCTATTTTAATAACTTTTATTTTATCAACTTTTTCTTCAAGAATTCTTATATACTCTTTTCTAATTTCCTGCCCAGTTTCTCTTATAACTTCTCCTGTTTTTCTGTCAACAGCATCCTCAGCTAAAATTTTTCCTGCGCATTCTGAAAATTTCTCTTTTGGAACTGTTTCTACATCATAAAAAAGTCTTAAAATTTCTTCATTTGATTCAAAGCCAATAGCACGAAGTAGAACAGTAACAGGGATTTTTCTCTTCTTATCAATACGCACAAACAAAACATTGGTTGTATCAAATTCAAAATCTAACCAGGAACCACGATATGGAACTATACTTGATTTATATAATCGTTTTCCAAGCTGAGAGATAATCTTTTCTTCATCTTCTTCAAAAACAACTCCTGGGGAACGATGAATTTGTGTAACAACAACTCTTTCTGCTCCATTTATAATAAATGAGCCAGACTCTGTCATAAGAGGTATGTCACAAAGATAAACTTCTTGTTCTGATAACTCTTTTATTTTGCCTGATTCAAGTTTTTGCAGAAGTCTAAACCAAACTCTAAGAGGTGCGTCATAAGTTAAATCTTTTGCTTTTGCTTCTTCTGGAATAATTTTTGGTCTGTCAATAGTATAATAGAGGTATTGTAACTTTAAACTTCCATCTGAGTTTTCTATACCTTCGTCCAGTTTAGCATCACCAAAAATATCTAAAAAAGCATGATGTAATCCCTGGTTTTTCCTTTTTTCTGGTTCTACATCTAGCTGAAGAAATTCCTTGTAAGAAGTTTTTTGTAATTCTAAAAGGTCAGGCAATTCTACTTTTGTCTCAAGTTTTGCAAAACTTATTTTTTTCATTCTTCCCCCGCTCTATTTAAAACAAAATTGCCAGTACCGAAGGAACTACGAAACAATCCCCTTTCTGATGGTCATTGTCTTAGCCTTGGATATTCTCTCTGGCAATGGGATTGTCATGCCCTGACTTTCGTTCGGGCTTGCAATGGCGCTTTTTATCATTTGAGTTCAACTGTTGCGCCAAGTTCAGAAAGTTTCTTTTTAATTTCTTCTGCTTGTTCCTTAGGCACATTTTCTTTCAATGTTTTTGGGGCGCCATCAACAAGGTCTTTTGCTTCTTTTAAGCCAAGACCTGTAATTTCACGAACCAACTTTATAACAGGAATTTTATTTTGACCAGCGTTTGTTAGAACAACTGTAAATTCCGTTTTTTCTTCAGAAGTAGCTGAGGCAGTAGCTTGAGTTTGTGCTACGCCTGCTGCTACACCAACAGGCATAACAGGCATTTGCGCTTTAACTCCGAATTTTTCTTCAAGTGACTTTATAAGTTCTGCCAGTTCAAGAACAGTCATGTTACTTATTGCCTCTATTATTGCGTCCTTACCATCTAATTTTTCAGGCATTTCTGTTTCACCCCCCTATCTTATGATTTTTGTGTAATTTTACTACTGAATACACTGAAAATTTTTCTACTTGGCTTTACTGGAAAGGTTAATAAAAATGCAAAATTAAAAATTCTTTAACCACAGAAAGCACAGAGATTTTTTGCCACTAAAACCGCTGAATTCAATTTTCTAATATTTCAATCTTTTAATCTTCTTAATCAGTTTCTTTTATCTTCTCTGTGTCCTCTCTGGTTTTTGTTCTCTGTGTCCTCTGTGGTTT
>FWPU01004727.1_pt1 | contig 24513 bp, 18 predicted proteins | sample 2228361 | NCBI WGS metagenome assembly FWPU01 (sample SAMEA103939777, study PRJEB20133) | metagenome | reverse complement strand
ATCCTTGGAAACTACCTCAAAAGGCCCGTGCTGACGCATCCTGACGCACCGGCGAGCGGCATAGGGATGCCGCTTTGAGACAATTTCTTAGTGTCCTTTGTGTCCTTCGTGGTTTTTGGTTCCGGCTTGTCCGGGTTAGGAATTATCAATGTCCCGAAACTCTCACCGGAAAGGGGAACTATGGTCACGGACAACACACCTGTGAACATCTTGATCGGCCTGATCGTCGGCTTCATTGCGCAGATCATTGACGGCGCTCTGGGGATGGCATACGGGGTAAGTTCGAACACGTTCCTGCTGAGCGTGGGTATCCCTCCGAGCGTGGCAAGCGCCAGCGTCCACGTGTCGGAAATGTTCACCACCGCTGTCTCCGGCCTCTCACATCTGCGGGTGGGCAACGTGGACAAGGAATTGGTCAAGAAACTGCTGATCCCCGGTGTGATCGGCGGCATTGTGGGGGCGTACATCCTGACCGCCGTGCCGGGAGACGTGATCAAGCCCTTCGTTTCGGCCTACCTGCTGGTGATGGGCGTGGTGATTCTGATCAAGGCCTGGAGGCAGGGCGACGGCACAGAATCCAGAACCCCGCTGATACCGCTGGGATTGGCGGGGGGGTTTTTCGACGCCATCGGCGGCGGCGGATGGGGGCCGATCGTCACGACCACACTGGTCGCGCGGGGCAAACATCCCCGCTTTGCCATCGGGTCGGTGAACACGGCCGAGTTCTTTGTGACGGTCTCGGAGTCCGTGACGTTCATTGTTACCATTGGGATGAGCCTGGTACAGAATTGGCCGGTCATTGTCGGCTTATTGGTCGGAGGCATGATCGCAGCGCCCCTGGCTGCCTATGTCTGCAAGCGGTTGCCGGTGCGCGTGTTGATGGCGCTGGTGGGAGCGCTCATCATCGCGTTGAGCATCAGGACGATCTACCTGGCGCTCTTTTAAAGCGTTCTTGTCAACCCGGCTCGACATGGTATAATGCGCACCGTAATAAGCCTGGAGAGGTAGCGTAGTCCGGCCTAACGCGCGCGCCTGGAGAGCGCGTGTGCCGAAAGGCACCGCGGGTTCAAATCCCGCCCTCTCCGCCACCGGGCGGCCCCTGTGAGTGCCGCTTCGCCTTCATGGGCTTTCGAGCCTGTCAGCAGCCTGGAAAGGCTGCCCCAGAATCCCCAGGAGGCCACCGATGCCACTCACGATTCGTCGCGCCACGCCCGCCGACGCCGAGGCCATCTCCGCCGTGTGGGAGGCCATCTGCGCCGAGCGGGTGTATACCGCCGTGAACCGCCCCTTCACGCCGCAGCAGGAGCGCGAGTACATCGCCTCGCTCTCGGAGCGCGAGAGTATCTTTCTGGCGGAGGTGGACGGCCGCGTCGTCGGCTTTCAATCGCTCGACCAGTGGATCAAGTTCACCGACTCGTTCGACCACGTCTGCTCGGTGGGCACGTTCGTCCTGCCAGAATGGCGGCGCCGGGGGATCGCCCGCCGCCTGGCCGAGCACACGCTTGCCTTCGCGCGCGCCCATGGCTACGAAAAGATCGTCATCTACGTGCGGGGGAGCAACAGCGGGGCACAGGCGTTCTATCGCAGCCTGGGCTTCACGCCCAAGGGGGTGCTGGCGCGGCAGGTCAAGATTGACGGGCAATACGATGACGAAGTGTTCATGGAATTGTTCCTGTAAGCACAGCGCATTCCAAGAGCGCCCCCGAATTCGCTCACCCCACTTCGGAGATCGCAGCAACCGGCGCACCTGTCCGTACCCGTGCAAGGCTGGCGGTCGAAAGCAGGAAGAGCGCTCCGTACGCGGCAAAGATGACCAGGTAGCCCAGCCCGGGACGCAGCGCGTTGAAGAAATCCGCCATTGGCCCGCCGATGCCCGCGCCGACGATGCCGGCGCCAGCCCCCGCCAGGTTGGAGATGCCCAGGTAGCGGCCCGCTTCCTGCGCCGGTGCGAGGTCGGTGCCCAGCGCCCAATTCGTGGCCATGAACAGGCCCGCGCCGGCGCCGATGATGCAGCCGCTCACGATCACCATCGGCATATTGAGGGAGAAGATCAACAGCAGCGTACCAGCAGCAGCGATGAGGCCCGCAAGCCCCACCAGTCGCTTACGCCCCAAGAGGTCGGCCAGGTAGCCACCGACCAATGCTGAGGGGATCAGGAACAGAGCCACCGCCGCCATCAGGAACGTCGTCATCGTCGCGGGGTTCGGGATGTGCAGCACGTCGGCCAGGAAGTACTGGGCAAAGCCCTGGATCGAGCCAACGGCGGCCAGGAACAGCAGCCGATTGATCACCCACCAGATGAACGAGGTCTGTCGGCGCGCCTCGCGGCCGATCCCCACCCACGCCCCCAGGTAGACGCCCAGAAAGATCGCACCGGCCATGCCGACCAGCCCTGCCAGACCGACGAGCGCGACCTGCACGCCCAGCGCCACCCCCTGCCGGGTCAGCCACACGCCGCTCGTGCGCACCAGCCACAGCGCACCCTGCATCACGGCGACAAAGATCACGGTGAGCGCGACCAGTCGCACAAGTGGCTCACCGACGCTTCCGGTCGGCTTCTCCTTCAGCGGCTCTTCATGGACAAAGAGGACGGTGATGAGCATGGTGATGAGGAAGGCAGCCATCAGGATGCCGACCGTCAGCCAGATCTTGCCCGCATCCACCAGCGGCCCAATAAAGATGACCAGGAAGATGGGCAACAGTTCCATCACCGCCTTGACCCCCGAAGCGCGTCCGCGCTGGTTTTCGGGCACGAGATCGGGGATCAGCCCCTGCAGCGCGCCGTGAGCGACGTTGGACGAGACCTGCATCAGCACAGTGCCGGCGAGTAGCACGACGTAAGCGGTGATGACGCCGAAGGCGGGCACGAAGAGGCCGTCCAACCGCGGGCCGATGAACGCGGGGGACGCGCCGATGATGAACAGGAAGAGCACGTTGAACACCGCGCCGGTGAAGATGTAGGGCCGTCGGCGTCCCCAGCGCGAGGTGCTGCGGTCACTCAACATCCCCGCCATCGGCTGGATCATCATCGCCACCGCCAGGCCGATCACGCGCACTGTCGCCAGGTAGGTGTTCTTCTGCTCGGCGGGCACGAATAGCAGCACCAGGTACGGCAGCAGCACCGGCGTGAGCGTGCTCGTGGCGACGTTCAGGCCCAGCCAGTAGATGTTGATCGAGATGTGGTCGTACCAGCGAAAGTCGCGCTTCATGTTGTCGTCTCCTCTCTGTTGATTGGCCACCGGAATGCAGTATAGCCCCATCCCGCGCCAAAGTCAAAAAGGATCGAGAGGCTATCCGGCGTGTCCGCGAGCCTGTGGGCAGGATCGGCAGGGCAGATGTACGATGTGCGAGATACGACTGGCGCAAATCGCAGTTTTGTGGCACAATAGGCAATGTGGAGCCGGACGGCTCCCGATTTCACGTTTGGCAAAGGAGCAACGCTATGGAAGGAGTGATCGAAATCCGCTGGCACGGTCGCGGAGGGCAGGGCGTGGTCACGGCAGGCAAATTGCTGGCCGAGACCGCGATGGGCGCAGGCCAGTACTTCCAGGCCTTCCCCGACTTTGGTCCAGAGCGGATGGGCGCGCCGATCCGCGCGTTCACCCGCCTCAGTTCCAAACCCATCACCATTCATTCGCAGATCGAAAACCCCGATGTCGTGTTGGTGCTCGACCCCACACTACTGGGAACGGTTCCGGTGGCAGATGGGCTTAAGGAGGACGGCACGCTGTTGGTGAACACCTCGCAAAGCCCGGCCGAAGTGCGCCGGGTCACCGGCTTCACCACCGGCAAGGTGTTTACCGTTGATGCCAGCCACATCGCCATCGAAGAGATGGGCCGCGATATCACCAACACCCCCATGCTCGGGGCGTTTGCCCGCGCCACAGGCATCTTTGAGATTGAGGACCTGACCGAGCGACTGCGCGCCTGGTTCGGCAAAAAGATCTCCCCGGAAATGGTGGAAGCCAACGTGCGGGCACTGCGCCGTGCGGCTCAGGAAATCCAGCAAGGTTAGGAGACACGCCATGGCACTCAAAGGATGGAAAGAGATCCCCATCGGTGGGATGATTTGGGAGGCAGGTAATGCCGTGCAGTACCGCACGGGCGGCTGGCGCGCGTTCCGCCCGGTACGCGGCCAAGCCGAGTGCATCCACTGCTTCCAATGCTGGCTGTTCTGTCCCGATTCCAGTATCCTGGTGGATGCCGAAAACGAAAAAATGGCCGGCTTCGACCTGGAGCACTGCAAGGGCTGCGGCCTCTGCGCCTCCGTTTGCCCCGTCAATAACAAGGTCATGAAAGACGCGGGAGAAAAGTTGGCGCGTGACGATGCCCGATTGTGCATCCGCATGCTCGAAGAAGGCAAGATAGAGGAGTAGACAATGAGCACATTCGAAGCATTGACCGGAGATAATGCCGTCGCGATGGCGATGCGCCAGATCAACCCCGACGTCGTCGCCGCCTACCCGATCACCCCGCAGACGGAGACGGTCGAATTCTTCGCCGAGTACGTCGCTGATGGGCTGGTGGACACCGAGTACGTTGCCGTGGAGAGCGAGCACAGTGCGATGAGCGCCTGCATCGGCGCATCGGCGGCGGGCGCGCGGGTAATGACGGCGACCTCGGCCAACGGGCTGGCGCTGATGTGGGAGATGCTCTACATTGCCGCCGGCAACCGCTGCCCCATCGTCATGGCCCTGGTCAACCGCGCCCTCTCGGCGCCGATCAACATCCACTGCGACCACTCCGACGTGATGGGCATGCGCGACACCGGCTGGATTGTCCTCTTCTCCGAGGATTGCCAGGAGGCTTACGACAACACGATCCAGGCCGTGCGCATCGCCGAGCACCCCGACGTACTGCTACCCGTGGTCGTCTGCCAGGACGGCTTTATCACCAGCCACAGCATGGAGCGGGTGGAAGTGTATGACGACGCCGAGGTGAAGGCATTCGTGGGCCAATACAAGCCGCAGTGGCCGCTGCTGGACGTCAAGCACCCCAGGACCTACGGCCCACTCGACTTTTACGATTACTACTACGAACACAAGCGGCAGCAGATCGAGGCGATGGAGAAAGCCCAGCCGGTGATCCTCGACGTGGCTGCCGAGTTCAACAAAAAGTTCAAGCGCAATTACGGCCTGTTCGAAGCCTACCGCCTGGACGATGCGGAGGTGGCCGTGGTGGTCACCAACTCGACTGCCGGGACGACTAAGGTGGTGGTGGATAGACTGCGCGATCAAGGGCTGAAAGTGGGCCTCCTCAAACCGCGCGTCTTCCGCCCCTTCCCGGCGCAAGAGATCGTGGATGCCCTGCGCCATCTCAAAGCCATAGCGGTCATGGATCGCTCGGTCTCTTTCGGCGCGATGGGCAACGCCGGCCCTCTGTTCTTGGAGATCGTCGCGGCGCTGGCCGTGCACGGCGTCCAGAAACCGATCGCCGATTACGTTTTCGGCCTGGGCGGGCGCGACATCACCCCCGGCGAGATCGAACGGGTCTATCGGGACGCGCTCCAGTTTGCCAAGACCGGGAAGGTGGAGCGGACAGTCACCTACTTGAGCGTGAGGGAGTAGCAATATGCCAACCAAACTAACCCCCAAGGAACTTGCCAAGCGCACAGACCGGCTAAGCCCGGGGCACCGGTTGTGTGCCGGCTGCGGTGCTCCGATCGTAGTGCGGCAAATACTCGCTGCAATTGACGAGCCGGTGGTCGTCGCCAACGCCACCGGTTGTCTGGAGGTCGCCACGACGATCTACCCCTATACCGCCTGGCGTGTGCCGTGGATGCACAGCGCCTTCGAGAACGCGGCATCCACCATCGCTGGCATCGAATCGGCCTATCGCAGCCTGGTACGCCAGGGCAAGATACCGGAACAGGACGTCAAGTTCATCGCCTTCGGCGGCGACGGCGGTACCTACGACATCGGCTTTCAGGCGCTCTCCGGCGCAGCCGAGCGTGGACATCAGTTCCTCTACGTCTGCTATAACAACGAAGCCTACATGAACACCGGCATCCAGCGCTCCAGCGCTACCCCGTTGGGGGCGCACACCACCACTTCGCCGGCGGGCAAGGTCATCCCCGGCAAGCAGCAGCCACGCAAGGACTTGACCGCGATCATGGCTGCCCACAACATCCCCTATGTGGCGCAGGCGGCCCCCAGCCAGTGGCGCGACCTGATGCAAAAGACGCGTAAGGCAGTAGCCTGTGGTGGCGCGGCATTTATGAACGTGCTGGCCTCCTGCAATCGCGGCTGGCGGCATGCCACCGACGAAACGATCGAACTGACCCAACTGGCTGTGGACACCTGCTACTGGCCGCTGTACGAGGTAGAGAACGGCACCTGGCGGTTGACCTATAAGCCCAAGGAGAAAAAGCCGGTGGAGGAGTGGCTTAAGCGACAAGGCCGCTTCCGCCACCTGTTCCGGCCGGAGAACCGCCACCTGATTGACGCACTGCAGGCGGAAGTGGACCAACGCTGGGAACGCCTGCTCAAACTCTGCGGCGAGAGTTAGTCGCAGAGCCTCAAGAGGAAAAAGATGGCGGGAAGGAAGTTGTATCGCTCGCGGACGAACCGCCACATCGCCGGCGTCTGCGGCGGGCTGGCGGAGTATTTCAACCTGGATCCACTCCTGGTACGTGTGCTGATGGTCGTTTTCGCCCTGGCGAACGGCACAGGGCTCCTATTCTACATTCTGGCCTGGCTTTTCGTCCCCGAGGCGCCTCTCCGGGACGGCTCAGAAACCGCATAATTGGCTCTCACCAAGAGGAGAAGCATCACTGGCCCCGCAGCCCTGATGGCTCGCGGGGCGGTGCTTTACATGGGGCATGAGGACAGCGGCGGTGCACAATCTAACGTAACACTGACGCTCTTCTTATCCATTTCTTATATAAGTGCAGTATAGTGTAAGTCACACAAGATGTAAAACGAGGAGGTAACAGATGAGCAAGATCGTCGGGATTGACTTGGGTACGACGAACTCGGTGGTCGCCGTGATGGAGGGCGGCGAGCCGGTGGTGATTCCTACCGCCGAAGGCGGTCGCCTGTGTCCTTCCGTCGTCGCGTTCACGAAAAGCGGCGAGCAACCGGTGGGACAGACCGCGCGACGGCAGGCGGTCGTCAACCCGGATAACACCATCTTCTCGATCAAGCGGCTGATGGGCCGGAGGTACGATGACCCGGAGGTCGAAAAAGCGCGCAAAGTACTGCCGTACAAGATCGTGCGCGGCCCGGCAGGTGACGCACGGGTATATATCCCGCAGACCAATCGCGAGTACACCCCGCAAGAGATTTCGGCCATGATCCTGCGCAAACTCAAGCAGGACGCCGAGGCCTACCTGGGTGAGCCGGTCACCAAGGCCGTCATCACCGTCCCGGCCTACTTTAACGACAGCCAGCGCCAGGCGACCAAAGATGCCGGGCAGATCGCCGGCCTGGAGGTATTGCGCATCATCAACGAGCCGACCGCTTCTAGCCTGGCCTATGGCCTCGACAAGAAGAAGGACGAAACCATCCTGGTCTTTGACCTGGGCGGCGGCACGTTCGATGTCTCCATTCTGGACGTGGGCGATGGTGTGGTCGAGGTGCGCGCAACCAGCGGCGACACCTTCCTCGGCGGCGACGACTGGGACCAGCGCATCGTGGACTACGTCGCCGACGAGTTCAAGAAGGATCAGGGCATTGACCTGCGCCAGGACCGCCAGGCACTACAGCGGCTCAAGGAGGCGGCGGAAAAGGCCAAGATCGAACTCTCTACTGTGATGGAGACGGAAATCAACCTGCCCTTCATCACCGCCGACGCTTCCGGCCCCAAGCACTTGCAGATGAAACTGACGCGGGCCAAGTTGGAGCAATTGACCGAAGACCTGGTGCAGCGCTGCCGCGAGCCGTTCGAACAGGCGCTGCGCGACGCCAAACTCACGGCCAAGGACCTGGACGAAGTGGTGCTAGTAGGTGGCGCGACACGCATGCCGATGATCCAGAACCTGGTGCGCGAACTGACCGGCGGCAAGGAGCCGCACAAAGGCGTCAACCCCGATGAGGTGGTCGCCGTCGGCGCGGCGATCCAGGCCGGGGTGCTTGCCGGCGAGGTGAAGGACGTGCTCTTGCTGGACGTGACGCCGCTGACGCTGGGCATCGAGACGCTGGGTGGTGTGATGACACCGCTCATCGAGCGCAACACGACCATTCCCGTGCGCAAGAGCCAGATCTTTTCTACCGCCGAGGATGGCCAGACCGCGGTGACGGTGCACGTGCTGCAAGGGGAGCGCCCGATGGCCGCCGACAACAACAGTCTGGGCATGTTCAACCTGGAGGGCATCCCGCCCGCGCCGCGCGGCATCCCGCAGATCGAGGTGACGTTCGACATCGACGCCAACGGCATCCTCAACGTCTCGGCGAAGGACAAGGCTACCGGCAAGGAGCAAACGATCACCATCACCGCTACCACGAACCTCTCGAAGGAGGAGGTGGAGCGGCTGGTGCAAGAGGCCAAGCGCCACGAGGCCGAGGACCGCAAGCGCAAGGAACTGGTCGAGGCACGCAATACCGCCGACCAGTTGATCTACCAGATGGAGAAGACGCTGCGCGACCTGGGCGACAAGGTCTCCGCCTCCGACCGCGGGCGCATTGACGGCATCATCGAAGACCTCAAGCGCGCGAAGGAAGGCGACGACACGGCACGCATCCGGCAACTGATCGAGCAATTGCAGCAGGCCAGTTATGCCATCGGCCAGCAGATGTATGCCCAGGCCGGCGGGCCGCAGCAGGCCGGGTATGGCCCGGGCTTTGGGCCACAGCCCGGCTATGCCGGCCCCGGCGCTCAGCCTGGAGGCAATAGAGACGAGGAAGTCATCGAGGGTGAATTCCAGGAAGTGTAGTTTGGACAGGGTGACTTGCTTTAGCGAGCCCCTATGAGAGCCGACCCTCCCACAGGAGGCAATCTTGTGGGAGGGTCAAGTCGTTCAGGAGAAACAAAATGAAGACGAAGCGGATCTCTGTGCTGTTGATCGCGATCTTGTTGGTAGGCGCGATGCTGGGGTGTACGCTCTCCGACGTTGCGACGCCTGCTGTGCAATCACCGACCATGTTGCCGGTGCCCACCGTTGCACCGCCGCAGGTCACGACGGTGCCCGCGGCCCCGGCTAACGAACTGGAGGCGCAAGTAGAGGCCGTGTACAACCTGGCCGGCCCGGCGGTGGTCAACATCACCAGCCGCGCGATCGCCTACGACTTCTTCATGAACCCCATCCCCCAGGAAGGCAGTGGCTCCGGCTTCATCTACGACGCCGAGGGCCACATCGTCACCAACTATCATGTCGTGGAGAATGCACAAGAACTGTCGGTGAAACTGGCCGACGGCAGGACCTTCCCGGCTGCTATCGTCGGCACGGATCCCTCGAACGACCTGGCAGTGATTCACATCGAGGCCGAAGATCTGCCGGCGCCGCTTGCACTGGGGGATTCGACCGCACTGCGCGTGGGGCAGTTCGTCGTCGCCATCGGCAACCCGTTTGGGCAAGAAGGCACCCTGACGGTGGGGGTGATCAGTGCGCTGGGGCGGGTCATCCAAAGCCCCGATGGTCGTTTCATCGGCGAGGCGATCCAGACCGACGCGGCCATCAATCCGGGCAATTCCGGCGGGCCGCTCCTCGACCTGCAGGGCCGGGTGATCGGCGTCAACTCGCAGATCATCAGTCCGGCCGGCGCCAACGTGGGGATCGGCTTCGCGGTGCCGGTGAACACGGTACGGCGCGTGGTGCCCCAGTTGATCGCCCACGGTCGCTACGCGCACCCCTGGCTCGGCGTGCGCGTGCTCGACCTGACACCTGAATGGGCGCAGGCATTGGGTAAGGCGGGCATACGCGTGCCCGAGCGCGGCTTGCTGGTCATCGAGGCAGTAGCAGATGCGCCCGCTGCACGGGCCGGCATTCGCGGCGGGAACCAGATCCTGATAGTGGGCAACAGGCGTGTCCCGGTGGGTGGCGATGTCATCGTCGCGCTCAACGGCCAGGCCGTGAGCAGTTTGCGGGAACTCACCGTCTACCTGGAGACGCAGACCCAAGTCGGTGATACGATCACGGTGACGATTGTCCGCGACGGTGTACAGCAGGACGTTCAAGCGACGCTAGCCGAACGGCCCGCACAATAGACGCAACTCTCGCGCAAGGGCACACGAGAGGCATCGTCTGCCGGCCTACTCCTCCCCTCTGATCGCGAACAGCCTCCCATCCCCGCGCCCGAATACCTCCGGGAAGTAGAATTCGTTGGCGGTGGTGGGAATGACGCGATACTCGCCCGGCAGCGTGGCGCGGAAGGTGTAGGTGTACTCGTAGGTGCCCGCCGGGAGATAGTCGGCGAAGAGCACGACCTTGTCGTCGCGCATCTCGCTGCGGCTGTACCAGCGCCACCACCACCAGAAGGGGCGTTCAATTGAAGGCCCGTACAGTCCCGGCGTCTGCGCGACCATGCTGGTCGTCGCCAGGCTCGGGTCAATCGGCTCGGCCCCGGCGGGGATGGGGTCCTCGACCACGACGTAGTACAGGTCGTGCGGGGCGATGATGGTGAGCCGCACCTGTACCACGTCGCCCACCTGCGCCGACTCGACCTCCGGGCAGCGCAGCCCTTCGGTACAGGCGGGATCGGTGTAACGGCGCGAGACGATGATGCCCCGATTGAGCGGCTCGATCTCCTCCACCGGCAGGTAGACCTTGAGGTGGGCGGTGTAGTAGAGCCGGCCCTCGCCCGGCCCGCGCCCGATGGTCAGCCGGTTGCCCATATCGGCGAGCAGATCGGCCACGGCTACCTGCAGGCGCACCGGCTCGTCCACCGTATCCGGCGTCACGCGGCCCTGCGCCAGGCTCTGGTCGTTGAGCCAGACGCCATAGTCGTACTGGCCGCGCAGTTCGCCGGTGACGGCCATCCAGTCGGTAAGCGCGATCAATGCCCAGGCCGTCTCCTGTGTCGTCTCCCAGATACCGTCCCGGCGCGCGACCATCAGCCAGCGCACGACGTTGGGGATGAGCGCGTTTTCGGGATCGAGCCGCACCAGCGCGTCGAGGATGACGGCCGTGGAGCGGGTGTCGGTGTTCATGGCCCAGCGGTCATAGTCGGCTTCCTCCCAGTGCATGCCGGTGGCGCTGGGGATGGCGGCGTTCTGGATGTCGGCGAGGAGGGTCTGGATGCGGCGGTCGTTCTCGTCAATCAGCCCCAACGTCAGCGCCAGGAAGGCCCGCCCGTAGTGGCTGAGCCGCTCGCGGCGGTCGTAGAGATCGTCCGTATACTCGCTCGCCGCGCCCGTCTCGCCGGCTTCGGCCAAGACGTAGAGTATCCACGCCTGCCGGTTGGCCTCGCGGTATGAGCCGAGATCGCGGGCCGTGACGAGCGCACCCTTGAGGAACCTCACGCCGCGCTCGAGCACGTCCGAGCGCACGGCGAAATCGGCCTCGCGCGCCTTGACCAGCGCAAAGACGACGTAGGCAGTAAGGTAGGGATTGCTCTCGCTATCCCACCACCAGCCCCAGCCGCCGTCCTCGTGCTGCTGGCCGTAGAGTTTATCCAGCCCTTCCTGCACCAGCCCCGGCAGCCTAGCCTCCAACTCGGTATCTCTAACCTCCAATCTCTTGAGCGCCAGGTACGTCAGCACGTTCGGCAAGAATCTCGATACGGTCTGCTCGGTGCACTCGTAGGGGAAATGCTCCAGATAGTCCAGCCCATCCACCATCCCGGCGGCAAGCGACGGATCCAGCCGGATGGCGAGTTCGCCCTGGCGGTCGTCGTACCTGGGTGGCAGGGCCACCACCTCGGTGCGCGCATCCTCGCCCACCAGTTGCCCGCCGGTGCCGACGATCTCGGGCGCGGTGTAGCGGCGCACCAACAGCGTCCCCTCCGGGCCGGTGGTCAGGCGCGGACGGGCAGCGTCGGCGTATGCGCCGGAGACGGCGCTCATGCTCACGTCTACCGCCGTCACATCCTCTGCCACCGTCACCCACCACGTCACCTTCTCCTCGCTGTGCGCCGCGACGTTGATTTGCTGATTCGCCGATTCGCTGATTTGTAGCCCCTCCGCGTGCAGCGTCACATTCACGTTCAGGCGCTCGTCCGTGTTGTTGCTCACCAGCGCGGCCAGTTGGGCGCGGTCGCCGACGACGAAAAGGCGCGGCGTGACCGGGCGCACGATGAGCGGCTTGGTCACCAACAGGTCCACCGTCCGCTCGCCGACCTTGGTATCGGCGGTGACGCCGACGCTGCGGAACACCCAGGTGGTGAGGTTATCCGGCAGCGTGACCGCGACCGAGGCGCGGCCACTGCGGTCGGTGACGATCGTGGCATCCCAATAGGCGGTATCGGCGAACTCTTCGCGCAACTCGATGCCAGGGGGGAGCATCGCCTTGTCCGCTGTGGCATACCCCTCGACGGCGGATTCTGCCACGACTGTGGCAACCGGCATGGCGGCGGGCATCTCACCCTCGCCGCCGCCCATCCCCAGCGCCCGCTGTTCGAGATCAAGCGCCTCCATCTGCTCCAACAGCAGCCGGTTGACCGAGACGACCAGCCCGCTGGCGGTCGAGACGCCCAGGCCGCGCCGCCCGTAGAAGGCGTTGCGGATCGCGTCCGCCTCGCGCGGCATCAGGCTCAGCACCGCCTTATCCACCAGGTCGAGCGAAAAGGCTGCCTGCACGGGGGTGCCGGTGGCGTCGCGGGCCTCTACCGCGAACGAAACGGTATCGCCCGGCTGTGCCTGTTCGACGCTGGGGGTCAAGGTGATACTCAGCTCTTGTAGCACCGGCTCTACCGTCAGCGCGACATAGCCCACTTTCTGCGCAGCCACGCGCTCGGTTGCGTCCGGCGCTTTGACGATGACGACGGAGAAGAAGATGTTGGGCGCATGCTCCGCGGTGATCGGCAGCCGGTAGACGGTCGAGTTCGACTCCAGCCGCACGACCTCCTGGTGCAGGATGCCGCCGCGCTCGACCGTGATCCAGGCCCACTGCTCGCCGGCGAAGGGGCTGGGGATGAGGATCTCGGCGGTCTCGCCAGGGCGGTAGGTGCTCTTGTCGCTGATGAGCGTGATGCGGTCGTTGTTCTCGCGCCGCCAGGAGATGTACTCCTCGCCCGCGATCCACACCCAGGTGGAAGAACGTATGGCGTACTGTGTGTTGCGTGCGCTGACGACGACGCGGTACGAGCCGCCCTGCGGCGGTGTGAAGGTCACCACGCCCTCGGCGTTCCTGTCGGTAGTCAGCGTGCCGGTATAGACCAGCGTATCCTGTGTCGTCCACTCCCACGTCCCGCCTCCGAACTCGTCTTCCACGAAGGTGTTGATCCATTCGCGGCGATAGACCTCGACGGCAAGCGATCGGTTGGGCGAGCGCTCGCCGGCCCAATCTACGGTGACGACATCCACCGGCATCTCGTCTCCGGCGCGGCCCACGTATTGCTGCGGCGCCAGCCCCACGTAAAAGTCGCCCTTGTGTACCACGATGTCGCTGCGGCCGGAGATGGCCTGCCCGTCGCGCCCGTAGACGGTCGCCTCCACGGTCAACCGTTGTCCACCGGTCATCACGCCCGTTGGCAGGGCGATGGTGAGGCGGCCCTGGCCGTCGGTGGTGCCTGTGCCGCTGAGGACGACATCCGGCGCGGGCGGCTCCCACCACCACCAGCACCAGCGGCAGATCCACGGGTCGTCCTCATCGCCGAAATCGTAACGGCCGAACTGCGCGGGCGCGAAGGTGTAGGGCGCGGCGAGGACGTGCCACTGCACGTTCACATCGGCGACCGGGCTGCCGAAGAAGTAACGGACCTGCACCTCGGCTTGCGTCGCCTGTCCGGCAACCACCTCAGCCTGCGCAGGCGTCACGATGACTTCGAACTCGGGTGGACGATAGGCGGCGACCTGGAAGGCGGCAGAGAACGTCTCATCGCCGATTGTGGCGTTGATGATGTACTGGCCCAGAGCGGCCGCGCCGGAGAGCGTCAGGTCGTCGTGGAAGGCGCCGTATGCGTCGAGCGTCACCCCGGCGCGGTAGACCTCGCTGCCGGCGGCGTCGTAGACGGCGACGTCTACTGTGCTCAGGTCGGGCAGGCTGTAGCGTGCGTCGTCCTCGGCGCGGACGATGCCGCGGAAGTAGACGGTCTGGCCCGGGCGATAGATCGGCCGGTCGGTATAGATGTACACGCGGTGTGCGCCTCGCCAATAGGTGGCTTCCAGCCCAAAGTCCCAGGGGCTGATGCCTGCGCTCCAGTCCCAACCGGAGCCGCCGAGCACGAACGGCTCCTGTCCCACGACGTAGAGCGTGTCATAGTACGCGCCGTCCGCCGCGAAACGCGCCAGGCCGCTAGCATCGGTGGCCTGTGCGCCGAAGGAGACTGTGCCGTCATAGTTGGATGCCATCAGCGCCAGGCCGCTCATAGGCCGCCCGGTCGCCAAGTCGGTAGCCCAAACCCACAGTTCATCCTGGCTCCTTTTAAGCGTCAGGTTGTAATTAGAGACGGCCAGGAGTCTGCGATGGCTCCAGTTGTCGTACTGCACCCCAGGTGCGCGCAGTTCCAGCAGGTAGAGGCCCGGCTCCAGCGCACCGCCATCGGCGGCCAGGTCGAGCAAGACATACTTGGTCTCGTTGAGCGCCGTTTCGACCGGCACGTGCCACTCGCGGATGGGCCGGACGGTAGGATTGTATTGCCACCAATCCCGTTGGGCGCGGAAGAATTCATCCAGGTCGAGCCGGTACAGGCTCAGGTCGAGCCGCGATGTATTGAGAACAGCGGCGATCACGCGCGCCGGCCGGTGCGCGTCGAGCGTGCCCAATTGGCCGGGCACGCGCAGGTCTGCCCACGGGTCGAGCGGCGCAGTGCGGAAACGCACGGTGATTTCCTGCCCGGTCGTGTTGCCGTAGGGGTCGGCGATGCCGGGGCCGATGCGCACCTCGTAATCGGTCGAGGGCTGCGCGCCAAAGTCGAGCACGAACGAGTTTTCCCAGGCGTTGTAATACGTGTAGACCCGGGTGGGAGAAAGCGGTGGGGTCATCTCCAAATTGGGCATCACCGTGTCGGGGTTGATCGGCGCATTAAAGTAGATGACGAACGCGGTATGGGGCGGGGCATCCTGCTGGCCGTTGTACGGGGCGGTGCTGAGGATACGCGGCAGTGGGACGGTGGTGAATTCCCACTCGTACCGCTCGCGCATCCCCTCGCCGCCGGCGATACCCTTGACACCTGCATCCACATATACCCCATAGGTCGTATCGAATGCCAATCGCTCGGTCGGTGTGAAGGTCAGCGTAGCCCCGTCTACCATCATTGTGCCCGGGACATCGCGCCATCCGGCCTGCAGGTGAAAGGCGGACTCGGCAGAAGCGGCATCCACCGGCATGTTGAACGTGACCTGTATGGCGGTCTCGACTCCTACCAGACTGGCATCCTCGGCGGGCGAAACCCACACCACTTCCGGCGGTTGGGTGGCGAACGACCAGACATAGTCTTCGGCCAGGACGCCGCCGGTGGTGTCGCTGAGCCCCGCGGCGATGCGCGCGGTGTAGCGCGTGCCACCGGGCAACGCCTGAGCGGGAGTGAAGACATAGATCGAGGTATTGAGCCATTCGCCCGTCCCTTCAATCGGCGGATCGAAGGTCACCGGCTGTGGTAGGGACGAGGCGACCCCGCCCCTACGTATCGCGGTCAGTGGGACGACCGGGCGGTTGAAGATGACGGTGACGGTGGTGGTGGCCTCCACGTCTTCGGAATCCGGCGCGGGGATGACCTGGGCGACCTCCAGGTAGCCGACGGTGCGGAAGCGGAAGCGGTACGCGCCGTCGAGCACATTGCCATCGGCGGCCTTGGCCGTGGCGCCCACGGTGACCAGGTACTCGGTGTTGCGCTCCAGATGGCGGGCCGGCTTGAAGCGCACGGTGCGCGCATCGGCCCACTCGATGTTTCCTTCTACCTGCGGGCTGACCTGGAATGCGGCCTCGACCGAACCCTTGTCCATCGCCCGGTCGAAGACGATCTCGATCGCGCCGTCGGGCGGCAACTCTTCGCCGCGCTCAGGCGTGCGCTGGATGACGATCGGCGCGACGTTGCCGGGCGGGGGCGGAGTGTAGGGTGGCGCAGTAGGAATCGGGGTCGAGGGCGCCGTAAGCCGACAACCCAGAAGCAGGACGAGCACGGTCATGAGTGCGATGACTTTGTCAAGGCTCCGGTGTTTCATAGGGCCTCCTCCTTGCGTGATGCGTGAAAGGAAACGGGGCGTGCATTGCTCCTCACCTAAGTATAGCATAGTTTCCGGTACAAAACACGGCGGACGCCCCGATTTATCGGGGGCTTCCCGGCTAAAGCCGGGCCTCCAGGCCGGTTTTGTACCGAGAACTAGCATAGGACTCGCGTTCGGGGTACGGGAACATGCTCAGGTAAGAGACGTCAGGGACAGTGAAAAGGTTCCGGGGCCTCCTAACGCATCTCCACGCTCTGCAGCCAGACCAGGCCATCCCGCGCATAGGGGCGGTCGCCGGCGACAGGCAGACGCACGAGGTCAGGATAGGTGTACATCCCCGCCAGTAACGCGTACGTCCCCGGCTGCGCGTCTGTCGGAACGGACAGGCTGACCTGTTGGATGAACACGTCGCCGGCGATCCAGCGGGAGGTGGGATAGAGACCGCCGAGGGGCGGCGCGTCGTGTTGGGCCAGCAACTCGCCCTCGGGCCCCAAGAGGTGCACAAAAATGGTATAGTCCTCCACCGGCGCCCGTAACGCCTGCCAGTACAGGGTGAGCGAAAGGTCTGCGCCGGGCGCCGACGTCCCCGCGAGATCGTAGCCCAGCAGGCGCACTTGCCCGCCCAGGTCGGCGTCCACAGGATGGCCGGCAGGGGCGGCTTCGGTCGTGGTGAAGCGCACGTCCTGGAACAACACGCTCAGGCAACGCTCGGCGGTGATGTAAGGAGCACACCCCGCCCGATCCCCTGCGGCGGCTAGCGTCACCCCGGCGCAACGCGGATCGCCCACGAGGCGGCTGCACCCATCCAACGCGCGTAGCGTGATCTGGTTGAGCCCCGGCCGCAAGGTGAACCCCGGCGTGGTGTAGGTGATCCATTCGCCGATAATGAGCGGCGCAAGTGGCTCGCGGTTGATCTCGATCTGCAGCCGCTGCGGGGCCGCCAGCGGCAGGGCGGTGAATTGTAACGCGCCTCTCTGTTGGCGCGGCGAGTAGATGTGCAGGTCTGCCTGTGCGGCCATCCAACGCGCTGGCCGGCCGTTCCATTCCTCCGCGTCGTGCCAGCCCTGCTCCGGCGAGCGCCGGTCGTTGTTCGGCAGCGCGTACACCAGGCCATCCGGCGTTCCCTGCCCCGGCGCAACCTCGTAGATGACAACCCCCGCTTCGGTCGCGCGCGGCGGACCGAACTCGGCTTCCAGCAGACGCATCCGCGCTGCCGCGTCGTCCACATAGAGCGCGTGCAGGAAGACGTAGCCGGCCCCTGCGGCGCGGGCGACGGCGGCGCGTTCGCCTGTCCGCGGGGATGGGACGATGTCCCGCTCGGCCGAGGGCATCAGCAGCCCATCGAGAAACCCGGCCACGTCGGGAAAGACCGGCAGCGCGCGCTGGAACCAACTATCGAACACAGGCCGCTCGTGGACGGTCTGGTAAAAGATCGCTGCCTGTTTCACGTGTCCCGCGCCGACGGGCAGGTTCAGTACGGCGCCACGGTTCGCGCTGCGGGCCATCTGCGCCATATAGTCCGGGGCCTCCGCCGGCAGCGTGGGCAGCGGCCAGACGACCAGGAACTCGGCCAGGGTCGCCAGGCACAGCGCCCCGGCGATGGCAACCTTCCAGCCACGGCGGAGACGCGCCAGCAGCCAGGCCAGCCCGTGGGCGGCGAGCACCGCCAGCGCCAGCATCAATGTGGTGTTGATGCGCGCCGGAGCGCGGTTGAGCGCGAGCAACGGCACTTTCAAGAGCAGGGCATAGGGCAGCGCCACGCCGCTCTGGACGCCGTCGGCGGTGACCGTGACCACCTGCCCGTTCGCCTTGAGCAACGGGCCGAGCGAGAGGACCGCCGCCAGGAGCGCAACCAGCAGCCAGCCGCCCATCCTGCGGCCCAGGCACACGACGGCGAGCAGCGACAATGCCAGCGGTACGGTGCCGGCGTAGGTCAGCAACTCGGCGATGCGCCAGTCGGGTGGAGCGACGCGCGCGGCGTAGGCCGGCACGAGGCCGAGCGCGCGCAGCACGGGGTTCACCGGCGATGGGGCCACGACGCCCAGCAGGTCGGCGGAGAAGCGCACGGCGCCGATGTCCTCCAGGTACGCGCCCTGTCCCGCTGCCTGCTCGCGCAGCACCGGCCAGTAGAACGGCGCTGCGAGCGCTGCAGCCAGTCCGAGTGCGCCCGCTAGCATCCACCACGCGCGGCGCTCGAAACGCTCGCGCAGGACAAGGCGCTCGTAGAGCAGCCAGGCCGCCGTGAACGGGACGAGCAGATAGGGGACGAAGAGCGGCTGCACCAGGCATGACGCCGCCAGCGTCAACCCACACAGGATAGCCGTAGCCGGCCTGGGCCGCCGCCCAGTCTTGATAAGCAGCAGGAGGTACAACGGGAACAGGTAGGTCGAGATGAGTTCCAGGTGTCCCGCGAACGCGTGCGCCACGCGGTTGGGGAAGAAGGCGTAGACGATCCCGCCCAATAGCCCGGCCCAGCGGTTGCGGGTCAGATGGGCGCATAGCGCATAGGCGGTCAGGCCGCTGAGGAAAAAGGTCAGCAGCGACACGACGTTGTACGTAGCGACGGGGGAAAGGAAGAACAGGAACGGGATGCCGACCGCGTAGGTCGTGAAATACGTGAGCAGGAGCGGGTAGCGCCCGCCGGTGGGAAAGTAAATCCAGCGCAGGGTCCCCGGGCTGGTGTGGAGGTCCACCAGCGCCTTTTTGAACCACCACATCTCGTAGGCCTGCTGGTAGGCGTCGCGGCTCCAGTGGAGGTTCTGCGCCAGGTGGGAATCGAGTTGAGTGACCGCCGGCCACGTGATCAAGACGGTGAGGGCGGCGAAGGTCACTGCGACGGCTATAGCAGGGGCGGCCCGCCGCACGCGCTCTCTACCAAACTGCAACCACGCGCGAGCCGTGCTCATCGGAAGCACATCGGGTCCTTGCCCAAGATCCCCCGCCCGGCAGCGTAGGCCCGCGACCGGCAGCCGAAGCATTGATCGGACATCTTGCAGCGTTGGCAGTCTTTGGGCAGGTTCTGCCGCTCTCTGAAGGGCGCGATGGTGAGATGGTCACGGACTCGTGTGGCAACGTCGAACAGTGTACCGTCGGTGTGGATGTTGGGCGCGTCTTTTTCGCGGATCGTCGCGCAGGGGGTGACGCTGCCGTCGCACAGGACGGCGAGGGTGGTGGAACAGTATTGCTTGTTGACACAGTTCATCGGCAGACGCTCGGCGCCCCACTGCCTGACATAGCGGGCGTATACTTTGCGGACGGCCTCGAGGGTAGGGATGAACCGCGCCAATTCCCCGATGGGCGTGCCCGGCCGCAGGTACGTGTGATAGACGTTGAGCGAGGTCTTGATTCCGAACTCGTACTCGAAATAGTCAATCGTCCGGATCATATCCTCGGCGCTCTGGAGGCCGGTGAACGTGACCGAGTTGAGCATCTGGGAAGCGGGGTAGCCGAGCGCCAATGTCGCCCGCACCCCGTCGAGGATGGCCGCCAGATCGCTGGCCGGGCGCGTGGGGTGAAGCACCCGGTACACATCGGGGTCTACCGTCGAGACGTGAACGGAGATGAGGCCATTTCTCGCGTGGGCGACGGTCTTTTCCCGCACCGTGCCGTCGGCGAGAGGGAGTCCACCGGTCCAGACGTTGTTGCGCAGCCCCACATCGGCGGCGAGCGCCATATGCTCGAACAGCGACTCGCGCAACAACGGCTCGCCGCCGAGCCACTCGATGGCTGTGATGCCCAGGGCTTGCGCATCGCGGAGAATGGCGGCGATCTGTTCATCGGACAGCGTATTCCGGCCGTCCGCCACCGCGTTCATGTAACAGTAGACGCATCCCTGCTGGCAGGTATCTCCGACCTCGAGTTGCAGCGCGTAAAAGCCCTGGCGCTCGTATGCGGCCTGCAAGCGATCCGTGTCAATCATCGCCACTGTGTTCCATACTGCCAGATGACAGTCCGCGTCTTGACCGCCGGATTGTCATCCGGCGAGAGCAATGGTGATCTACCGAGTATAGATTACCACAATTGGCGATTTACGCCAAGCCCTTGGATCCGGCAGGCCATCGAGGCTAATACGCATACAACTGCCCATACGGGCGCGAGGAGAGCGGGGCGAGTTTGGTGAAGGGCTGACTGAGGATGGCCTCTGCGTTGCAGACAAAGGGGATTACTGCTCTGAGGATGGGCTCCTTGGAGGGCTTTCGCCCGCCACTTCCAGAGCAGATTGGTAAAGCCGTTCGCTCAGGTAGAAACCGGCGCTCTGGCGCAACGCATCAAGATAAGGGCACACCTGGGCTATAAGGCCCTTCGCTTTGGCCTCCAAAAGGATCCCGACTACCCCGACCACCCGTAGTCCCAACCGTTGCGCCGCGTGCCGTCCTTCTTTCTCGTCCAGCAGAACCAAGTCTGCACCCAATTCCAGAGCCAGGGCAACGCTCTCTGCCTCTCCCCGATCGAGATCGCGCCTCAACGCGGTTACCAGGGCTTGATTCTGTACGGTGTGCTGCTGAATCCAGTTCGCGGTGGCGACCTCATCACGGCCCGGCCAGTGCTTGTCACCAGCATTCAGTTCATCCCAAACCCCAACGGCAATGTGCACCTGCCCATACAGACACCGCAAAAGGTCGAATTGCCCAATGGCGGCCAGATTTGTCAACGGTGAAGTGTTGCTGACGACAATCATAACCGCCCCAACTCGCGCAGCGTGGCGATATCCTCTTCCAGGTCACCCTCGTCGTAGTGAGGGGCAATGTGGCGGGCGGCGAGCAGTTGGCGGAACTCCCACAACGAAAGGTCGGCCAGTTCGCGCGCCTTGCCGATGGACAAGCGCCCCTGAGCGTACAGGTGAACGGCTATCTCCGCCTTCAAGTCGGACACGGTGAAGCGGGCCGAGTCCAGAATATCCTGGGGAATCTCAATGACACGGACAGCACTCATCGGTGACTTTCCTTTCACCTTGTGTATTGCGACCCTATTGTAGCACGTTTGGGTTGTGGGGCAACTTACTAATACGCATACAACTGCCCATACGGGCGCGAGGAGAGCGGGGCGAGTTTGGTGAACGGCGCATCCAGGATGGCATCGGGATCGCGGTCAAAGTGGGCGGCGTATTCCTCTACCAACTGCCGTAGCCGCGTCCAATCGGCCTCCTCCAACGGCAAACGCGCGACCTCGCGTCCCAGTTGGTAATCGGCCACCTCGCCGCGCAGGTACATCACGCCGCCGTGCATGCCGGTGCCGATATAAGTGGCGATGTGGCGCTCCCCTGGCGCGAGTGTCAGCCCCAGCACCACCAGCACGCCCCCGGCCATGTACTCGCCCAAAAAATGCTGCGCTGTCCCGCCGATGACGATGACCGGACGCTGTTCCCGGTACTCTTTGATGTGGATGCCCACGCGATAGCCGACGTCGTCGCGCACGAATATCTTGCCGCCGCGCATGGCGTAGCCGGTGACGTCGCCGGCGCGCCCGTGGACGATGACCTCGCCGCCGTTCATCGTGTTGCCGCAGGCATCTTGCGCGTTGCCGTGCACCACGATGCGCGGCCCGTCCATGAACGCCGCCAGGTCGTTGCCCGGTGTGCCGTAGATGTGCATCTCGACCGGGCGGTGCAGGCCGGCGCCGAGGTAGCGCTGGCCGCACACGTGGCGCAGTTCGATGCGCTCTGCGCCCTTCTCTACGGCCTCGCGCAAGCGCGCGTTCAGATCGCGGTAATGCATTCCTGCGGCATCAATCTCCAATCTCACATCTCCTACTGCCATCTTTCCTTCTACACAGCATACGCGTACTTTGGCGTCTCGACCCACAACAGCGCCTCCTCGTGCAACGGCTCACCCAGCCGCCCCACGATCGGCGCCCCGCCCACCGGCGTCCATACCCGCTCCGGCTGCGGGCAGACGAGGCGGATCGGCGCCTCTTCCGACGCGAGATACAGCCGGTCGCCGTGGACGGCTGCCGTCAGCGGGCGCAGGCGGATGCGGTCGGTGAGGCCGATCATTTCCCCCTGGCGGGCGATGATGACGGTAAAGGGGCCGTTGATCAGGAGCGGCCCGTACACCTGGCGCAGCGTGCGCGCGAGCGCCTGTTCCTCTGCCGGCATGCGCGCGATCTCGGCCCACAGCGGCGCGGCCAGCACCTGGGCCGCGATCTCGATCGGAAGCGCATGGCGGCGCATCAAGAGGTCGGCAGCGTAGGCTATCACCTCGGTGTCGGTCTGCATGGTGCAATGGTAGCCCATCATCTCCAGATAGCGACGGTTCGCGCCGTAGGACGAGATCTCGCCATTGTGCACCACCGTCCAATCGAGCAGGCCGAAGGGGTGCGCGCCGCCCCACCATCCGGGGGTGTTGGTGGGAAAGCGCGTGTGCGCGCTCCACAGGTAACCGCTGTATTCCTCCACGCCAAAGTACGCGGCGATCTGCCCCGGATGGCCGACGCCCTTGAACACGCCCACGTCCTTGCCGCTGGCATAGATGTAGGCGCCCAGCCCGGCGGTGTTGACCTGCATGACCTTGTCCACGACGTATTCGGCTTCGCCGTAGGACGGGTTGTCAACCCATCCTACAGCCGGTGACTGCAAAAAGTAGCGCCAGATGAGCGGCGGGTTGGGCAGATCGGCCGCGGGGCCGTGGGGCACCTCCTCGTCATGCACCAGGGTAAAGTGCTCGCGCAGGAACGCTTCCACCTGCGGGCGGCTGTCGGGATTCGTGTACATCACGTGAAAGGCGTAACAGTCGGCGTACTGCGGATAACAGCCGTAGACGGCGAACCCCGCGCCCAGCCCGTTGCCGCGCTCCTCCATGTTCGTGATGCCGGTCACGATGTCGCGCCCGGAAAAGCGCGCGCCGCTCGTGTCCATGATGCCAAAGAGTCCGCACATGTCTACACCTCGATTCCCTCCCCCACCACCAGATGCTTGCGATACTCACGCGGGAGCGAGATCAGGCCAAAGTTGCCGGCGAGAAGGTGGTCCTTGAACGGGGCGACGTTGGCGCGGTCGCGGATCAGCCCGGTGTAGATGCCGGCCCGGTCCACGTGGCCGATGCAGATCGCGCCCACCAGCCGATCGTCGCGCAGCACCAGCCGCTTGTAGGCCGGTGCCTCGCGGTCGTAGCGCTCCAGGACCTCGTAGCCGTCGTCTTCCGGCGGGTCGGTGAGGCCGACGGAGATGGTGGGCACACCGCATATCTCGACCGAGTTCATCGGAAAACCGCCCTCGTATTCGCGCTCGACGCCGGCCATGTTGCACCCGGCTATGGCCCCTTGCCGGTAGGCGTTCGGCCAGATGGCGATGGGGCGGTTGGCGCCCAGGAGCAGGTCATACCCCTCGGCGCAGTCGCCGGCGGCGTAGACGTGGGGGACGCTCGTCTGCATGTGCCGGTCCACCAGGATGCCGCGGTTGACCCCGATGCCGGCCTCCGGCGGGATCAGCCCCACGTTGGGCCGCACGCCGATGGCAAAGACCACCAGGTCGCAGGCGATCCGCTCGCCGTCTTGCAGGACGGCGTGATCCACGCGCCCGTCCTTCTCGGCGATCTCGGCCACCGTCTGGCCGACGCGAACCTCGGCGCCGGCGCGGCGCAGGAGCGACTCGGCCAACTTGGACGCCGTGCGGTCGAAGGTCATGCTCAGGATGCGGTCGGCCAGTTCGACGATGGCGACGTGGAGCGCGCGCGCCATGAGCGCCTCCGCCGTCTTGAGGCCGATCAAGCCGCCGCCCACCACCAGCGCGGAGCGCGCACCGTGTTTCTCGATATAGCGGGCAATGCGCTGCGCGTCGTCCCAGCGGGTGAAGGTGAACACGCCCTCCAGGGCCGCGCCGGGGACGGGTGGGACGAACGGCCGCCCGCCCGTGGCGATGAGCAGCCGGTCATAGGCGAGCGTCCCGCCGCCGGCCAGCGTGAGGCTCTGCTCCGCCGGGGTCACCTGCGTCACCTCGACCCCCAGCATCGTCTCCACCCGATGGCGCGCGTAGAAATCGCGCGGGCGATAGTCCAAGTGCGCCTCGTCGGTCATCCCGCCGAGCCAATACGAGATGAGCGGGCGCGAGTAGACGTGCTGCGGTTCGTCCGCGACGACGGTGATGGGGTTCTCGGCGTCGTGTTGGCGGATGGCCTCGATGGCGCCGACGGCGGCGGCTGAGTTGCCGATGATCACATATCTCATCGCGATCTCCTCAGTGATGCGTGAATCCTGATCGCGCGTCACGCATCACGTCTTCATACACCAACGGTAACTGCTCACCTGTCCTCGCCAAACGTCATTCTGAGGCGCGAAGCGCCGAGGCTTGCCCTGAGCAAAGTCGAAGGGAATCTCGTT
>FWPU01006158.1_pt1 | contig 24514 bp, 22 predicted proteins | sample 2228361 | NCBI WGS metagenome assembly FWPU01 (sample SAMEA103939777, study PRJEB20133) | metagenome | reverse complement strand
AAACCAGAGGCATCTCTTGGATCAAATTGGTTCGAGATTACAGCAAGCTGTTCCTCCCCATGGCCCAGCTTGCTTACACCTGATCATACAACGCGAATTTGACCTTTCCTCGATTGGCGGTGTGCTCTTCTACGCCTTTTTCGCGGCTTCTGCTTAAAATCCGATCTTTTTTGGTTCTGGAGACCCCTTCTCGGTTTTGAGGGCTAGCCTGTTTTATCCTCCTGCTTCTGGATCTGGTACTTGTAGCCGCTCCCCTCCACTTCAAGGTGTCAGGCATTTCGGTTGGTAGTGAAGGCTTCAGCCCTTTCCGATGCGCTGAAGCGCACACTACCAACCAATTTTAGGATAGACTTTAAGGAGGCGACAGGATGCTGAGCCAAGAGTTTATCGCTAATTTGGTGGGATTGGAAGAATTTGATGTTCTGGATGCCGAGCTGGAAGAGGAGGACGGAGCGGTGATCTTCCATGTGGAGCCGGCATGGGAAGCAGCACTTTGTCCGGATTGCGGGCGAGCAAGCGGCTCGGTGCTGGAATATGTGCCGCGTTTGACCAGGGGTTTGAGTGTTTGCGGTCGTTTTTCCTATTTGAGCTTTGAGCAGAGAAGGTTTCGCTTGTGCAGCGAGCTTTATGGAGCGACTGTCTGGGATTTCTGCCCCAGGGGCAGATTACACTGTGCGCTACGAACAATACGTGGTCGAGCAAGTGAGACAAAGCGGCATCAGGGCGGTGGCCGAAAAAGAATGCCCGAGTTGGGATGCAGTGCAAGGGGTCCTGAGAGGAACAGGAGCAGGAACAAGCCCGCCGTAAGTTGCAGGCATGGATACGGCTGGCGGCAAGTCTCGGCTCGACTGAACAATTTCCTGGGCACACTTGAGCGGTGGCAGGGGTGTATCCTCAATTGCTTCGCTGAGCGTGCCTCCAACGGCTTTGCCCAGGGACTGAACAATGCCCTGAAGTTGCTCAAACGTCAAGCTTATGGCTTTCGTAATTTCGCTCATTTTCGCTTGCGTGTCTTTTTATTGCACGCGTTTCCGTGATGAGCCAATTTTTATCGCTGAGATGGCCGGGCGCGCAGCGATAACGCATCTGCTCGCCCGGCGGGGTCTGCGGCAGATTTAAGTCGTGTAAGCGCTATTGATGGTGACATACTCGTGCGAGAGGTCGCAGGTCCAGACGCGGGCCGCATACCCGCCGCGCTTCAGGTCCAGGCTGATGGCGAGTTCGCGCGAGGCGAACGCCTTTTTCAATTTGGCTGGGTTGAAACGACAGCCGGCCCCGCGGCTGTAGAGAAGCTCCCCGGCCACCCTTAATTCGACGCGCCAGGGGTCGAACGGGACGCCGGCGTTGCCGGCAGCGGAGATGATTCTACCCCAGTTGGGGTCGCCGCCGTAAATCGCGGTCTTGACCAGAAGCGAGCCGGCGATGGCCCTGGCCATGAGGCGCGCTTCCAGCTCGCTGCGCGCTCCGACCACCTCGATCTCGATCAGCTTGGTCGCACCTTCGCCGTCGCGCACGATCGCCCGGGCTAAATCCAAACATACCCGGGTTAAAGCTTCAGCGAAAACTCGATAGCTCTGACCGCCGCTGATCACGCGGCTGCCGGAAGCGCCGTTGGCTAAAACGAAGACCGTGTCGTTGGTTGAAGTATCGCCATCGACGGTAATGGCGTTGAAGCTCGCGTCGCAGGCCTCGACCAGGGCACGGCGCAGCAGGTCGGACGGGATGGCCGCATCCGTGACGATAAAGGCAAGCATGGTCGCCAATTGCGGGTTGATCATCCCGGCCCCCTTGGCCATGCCGAACAGGCGCACAGCGCGGCCGTGGACCTCTATCTCGGCAGTGCTGGTCTTCGGCTGCCTGTCGGTAGTGGTAATCGCCTCGGCGGCGCGGCCGAAGCCTTCTGGTGCAAGCGAGGCGACAAGAGAGGGAAGAGCGCGCGCGATGAGCGCGCTATCCAAGGGGGCGCCAATTACTCCGGTCGATGCCAGCAGGACTTCATGCGGCTTGATACGAAGCAGCTTCGAGAGGGCACGGGCGCTCTGGCGCGCGGCTTCGAGCCCGGTGCGGCCGGTACAGGCGTTGGCGCAGCCGGAATTGGCCAGGATGGCGCGGGCGCGGTTGCCGGCAAGCGAGAGATGGCGCGCTGAGAGGAGCACGGGAGCTGCTTTTACTATATTTGTAGTAAAAAGGGCCGCTGCAGAGGCCGGCTGCTCGGAGTAGATCAACGCCAGGTCGAGGCCGCGGCGCTTGATGCCGGCCGCCACTCCTGCGGTGCTGAAGCCGAGCGGGAGCTTTCCTCTAATCATGGTCCAGATCGAGTAGCATCGCTATCTCGTTGCAGTTGTGCCGCTTGGGACAGACCAGGCACTCGATAAACACCTTCTCCGGCAGCTCGGTGTGCGGCACAACCACAAAACCTAATTTGCTGAAAAATTCCGGCGAGAGGGTGAAGGCAAAGACCCGCTTTATCCCGTAGTCGCGCGCCTCTTCGATTAGAGCTTCGACGATACGACGCCCGAACCCGCCCCCCTGCGCTGCTTCGGCTACGGCCAGAGACCTGATCTCGGCTATCTCCGGCCCGTAAAAGTGAAGCGCGCCGCAGCCAACAAGCTTGTCGGCGCCGTTGACCGCGACGGTAAAGGCGCGCAACGCCTCGTAAAGCTGCAATTTGGTTCGAGGGAGCATCAAATTACGACTTGCGTAGTAATTTATCAGCTCGTGCATCTCCTCGACGTCGCTGAGTCGCGCCTTTCTAATCGTTGCCTCGGACACTGCTTTCCCAATCACCGCTTATCTGCGGCTTAAAAGCCTGCTTCTTCCAGCTCGCGCCGCGCCCGAGCTAGGGCTTCAGCTACTCGTTCGGGAGCGGTCCCGCCCGGCTCACAACGCCGCATAAGCGCCAGTTCGATATCGAGCCAGCCGCGCACATCCTCTTCGAAGAGCGGCGAGACACTTTTCATCTCCTCCAGGCTCAGCTCCTCCAGCTGCGCCCCCTTTTCCTCAGCATAGAGCACTAATCTTCCCACCGCCTCGTGCGCCTTTCTGAACTCCAGCCCCTTGGCCACCAGGTAATCGGCCAGCTCGGTGGCCAACAGATAACCCTCCGCGAGGGCGCGCGCCATCCTCTCCCCTCTCGGCTCTGTACTTTTCAGCACTAGAGCGATCACCTCGAGCGACTCCTTCAGAGTATCGACGGCATCGAACAGCGGCTCCTTGTCCTCCTGGAGGTCTTTGTTATAGGAGAGCGGCAGCCCTTTGAGCAGCGCGAGCGTTGCGTTAAGGTCGCCGATAACTCTTGCCGCCTTCCCTCTGATCAGTTCCAGGGCGTCGGGGTTTTTCTTCTGCGGCATCAGGCTGCTGCCGGTGGTTACCGCATCGCCCAATTCTATGAATCCGAACTCTTCGCTGGCGAAAACAATGAAGTCCTCGGCCAGGCGGCTCAGGTGGACCATAGCGAGCGCCGCGCAAAATATAAATTCAGCGATGAAGTCCCGGTCCGAGACCGCATCGACGCTGTTGGCCGAGGCGCGGGCGAAGCCGAGCGCGCGCGCCAGCCGCTCGCGGTCTATTCGATACGCAGTGCCGGCAATGGCTCCCGAGCCGAGGGGGGACTCATCGAGGCGCCGGCGGCAGTCCTCGAGGCGATCAAGGTCGCGGCGCAGCATTTCATAATAGGCCAGGAGATAGTGGGCGAAGAGCAGCGGCTGGGCCCGCTGTAAGTGCGTGTACCCGGGCATAACCAGCCCGCTGCCCCGCTCGGCCAGGGCAACCAGCTCCTGCAACGCGACGTAGATCCTTTTTTTAACCTCTTCGATCTCGCGTTTGAGATAGAGCCTGAGGTCGACCGCCACCTGCTCGTTGCGGCTCCGGCCGGTATGGAGCTTCAGCGCCAGGTCGCCGACCAGTTCGCGCAGCCGCGTCTCGACGAAGCCATGTACATCTTCCGCCTCTACCTTGAGATAATCCGGCTCCGCCGCCCGCCTTCCGATCTCATCGAGCGCAGCCGCGATCTGCGCCCCCTCTTCCGTCGATAAAAGGCCGGCGCGGACCAGAGCGTCGGCGTAGGCGCGGCTCGCCTCCAGCTCAGCGCCGAGCAGCCGCACATCGAAGCGAAACGAGCTGTTGAAGCGGGCGAAGAGGTCGTCGGGCCGCTCTCTAAATCTTCCGCCCCACATTTTCTTCTCGCTCTCCTAACGCCTCGAGGCTCATGGCCTGCGCTTCGCTCGAAGCGAAGATGAGCGGCAGGCCGAAGATATTGATGAAGCCCGCGGCATCTTTCTGATCGTATCCTTCGCCTATATGGAAGCTGGCCAATTCCTGGCGGTACATGGAGAAGGGGGAGCGGCGCGAGGCGACGGTGATGTTACCTTTATAGAGCTTAAGGCCGATTGTGCCGGTAACCAGACGCTGCGTGGCATCGATGAAGGAATCGAGGGCGCGGCGCAGCGGCGTAAACCACTGCCCGTAATAGACCAGCTCGGCATACCTCAGGGCCACCAACTGCTTGTAGTGCAAGGTATCGCGATCGAGGATCAGCGATTCGAGTTCCCGATGCGCTGCGAGCAGGATGCTTCCGCCCGGCGTTTCGTACACGCCGCGCGATTTCATCCCGACCAGGCGATTCTCGACCAGATCGACCCGCCCCACGCCGTTCTCACCGCCCAGCCGGTTTAGCTGCTCCATGAGTTCGACCGGGCCCAAGCGCGCGCCGTCGAGCGAGACCGGCACGCCCTGCTCGAAACCGATCTCGAGATAGGTCGGTTTGTCCGGCGCCGCCTCGGGGGAGACGGTGAGCTGAAAGAGGCTTTCGTCCGGCTCCCAGGCCGGGTCCTCCAGCTCCCCCCCTTCGTGGCTCAGGTGCCAGAGGTTATGGTCGCGGCTGTAGATCTTCTCGCTGGTCACCGGCACCGGGATATTCCGCTGCCGCGCATATTCGATCGCCTCTTCGCGCGAGCGTATCTCCCACTCCCGCCAGGGTGCGATTACCTTCAGGTGTGGGGCCAGCGCCTTATAGGCCAGCTCGAAGCGCACCTGGTCGTTCCCCTTTCCCGTGCAGCCGTGCGCCAGCGCATCGGCCCCTTCGCTCAGCGCGATCTCGACCTGGCGCCTGGCAAGTAACGGGCGGGCAAAGGAGGTGCCGAGCAGGTACTTGTGCTCGTAGACCGCGCCGGCGCGCAGCACGCGAAAGGCATATTCTCTGAGGAACTCTTCGCGCAGGTCTTCCAGGTAGACCTTGCTCGCTCCGGTCTTGAGGGCCTTCTCTTCGAGCCCCTCAAGCTCTTCCCCTTGGCCGATGTCGCCGCAAAAGGCTATGATCTCGCAGCCGTAGTTCTCTTTAAGCCAGGCCATGATGACGGAGGTGTCGAGCCCTCCCGAATAGGCCAATACGATCTTTCTTATCTTCTCTTTTTTCATTTCAGCACCTTTTTAAAAGCGTCCAAAAAGGCATCGATCTGCCGGCGCTCGATGACATAGGGCGGAAGGAGCCTGATCGTGGTCTCATGCACGCAATTGGTGATGAAGCCGGCCTCGAGCAGCGCGGCCACGATCGGCTTCCCCTCACACTCCAGCTCCACGCCGATGATCAGCCCTTCGCCGCGGATCTCTTTGATCAGCTTCGAGCCTTGTGCCAGCTCTCGAAGGCCGGAGAGGAGGTAGTTTCCCTTTTCCGCCACCTTTTCCAGCATATTCTCTTCTTCGAGCACCGAAAGGAACTCGAGCGCCACGCGGCAGGCCAGGGGGCCGCCGCCGAAGGTTGTGCCGTGCAGGCCGGGGGAAAAAGCCGCAGCTACTTTCTCGGCGCCGATAAGAGCCGACAGCGGCAGCCCTCCGGCCAGCGGCTTGGCGATGGTCACCAGGTCAGGCAGCAGGTGGTATTTTTGAAAGCTGAAGTAGCGCCCGGTGCGCCCGAGCCCGCACTGTATCTCATCGAAGATGAGCAGGGCATTGTAGCGATCGCAGAGCCGGCGCGCCGCGCCCAGGAACTCTCCGCTCATCGGGCGCACTCCGCTCTCGCCCTGTATCGGCTCGATAATTACGGCGCAGGTCTCCTCGTTCACCTTCTCCTCGAGGTCTCGGATGTCATTCGCTCGGGCGAAGCTGAAGCCTTCGAGCAACGGGGCAAACGGGCGGCGGTACTTTTCCGTGGAGGTAGCCGAGAGGGCGCCGTAGGTGCGGCCGTGAAACGACCCCTCGATAGCCACCACTCTGCTTTTTCGTACAACCCGGTCTTCAGGCAGGTTAAGCTTAGCCCAGGCGCGCGCTAATTTAAGCGCCGCTTCGACCGCCTCGGCGCCGCTGTTGGCGAAAAAGACGCGGGAGAGCCCGGACAGCTCGGCCAGCCGGCGCGCCAGCAGCCCCTGCCAGGGGTGATAGAAGAGGTTCGAGACATGTATGCACTGTCCGGCCTGCTCGCGCAAAACGCGGACTATGCGCGGGTGATTATAGCCGAGGGCGTTTACCGCGATGCCGGCGAGCATGTCGATGTAGCTCTTGCCGTTGATATCGTAGACAACCGCTCCCGAGCCGTTCGCTATGTAAAGCGGCGTTCGGCTATAGGTCTTAAAGAGATAGCGCTCTTCGAGCGCGGCTATTTCCTGGACAGACAACTGCTGATTGATCTCAGGCATAAACTGAAGTTCCTCCGCAATCTTCTCCTCGAGCTATTCGATATAGGCTGGCGCCGGCTATTCCAGTTATCAATACGCGCGCCACGTTTTGTTCCAGGGCTTTACGGCACGATTCCAGCTTCGGGAGCATTCCTCCCGAGATTGCGCCGGCCCGGGCGAGCGCTGCTATTTCGGCAACAGAGAGGCGAGGCAAAATTTTCCCCTGGCCGTTGAAGACTCCGGGCACATCGGTCAGATATAACAGGCAATTGGCGTTCAGGGCCACGGCCAGCGCAGCAGCCATCTGATCAGCGTTGACGTTGAGCAGGCCCGCATCAAAACCGGCGGCAATGCTGGCGACAACCGGCAAATAGCGCCGCTCGAGCAGCAGCTCGAAAAGCTCGATACTGGTCGATGCCGGCCGGCCGACATGGCCCAGCTCTCCGCCGAGCGTTTCGGCTAAGACCGAGCAGCCGTCGGCGCCCGAGAGCCCCACGGCGCGACCGCCCCGCCCGTTGATTTCGGCAACGATGCGTTTATTTACCAGCCCGGCCAGGACCATGAGCGCCACCTCCAGCGTCGCCCGGTCGGTTACCCGCAGCCCTTCGATAAATCGAGAGCGCAGGCCCAGCTGTTCGAGATAGCTGCCGAGCAGCTTGCCGCCGCCGTGGACCAGAACCAGGCCGTGCCCGGCCGAAACAAGATCGACCGCCTCGGAGAGCAGCCCGCCGCATGCGATCTCCTCGCCGATCAGGCTGCCGCCGAGCTTGACCACCAGCCTCACCGCGTCCTCCCGCGCGCTGCAGCCGCCCGTGTGCTCGACGGGCGGGCGGGCGAAAGCCCGAGCGTCTCCTCGAGCCCGAACATCAGGTTCATGTTCTGTATCGCCTGCCCGGCCGCTCCTTTGACTAGGTTATCGAGGGCCGAGATAACCACAAGGCTTCGGCCATCTCCCGACAGCGCCCAACCTATATCGCAGAAATTGGTGCGCGCCACATGTTTGATCTCCGGAAAGCGGCGCGGGCCGAGCAGGCGCACGAACGGCTCGCCGGCATAGCTTTCTTGATAGATGAGCCCTATCTGCTCATCGGACGATTTCGCCGAGAGCCTGAGGTAAATGGTGCTCAGGATGCCGCGGTTGATCGGCAGCAGATGGGGAACGAAGATCAGCTCCTCGTTTTTCAAGCCGGCCTGCTCGGCGATTTCCGGGGCATGCCGGTGCGAGAAGACGCCGTAAGCTTTAAAGTTCTCGTTGACCTCTGCAAACATGAGGTCGGACCTTGGACTGCGGCCGGCTCCGGTCACTCCCGATTTAGCGTCGCAAATTACGGGCGAGGAGAGGTCGACCAGGTCCGCTTCGAGCAGCGGGAGGAGCGGCAGGAGGATCGAGGTCGGGTAGCAGCCCGGGTTGGCGACGAGCTGCGCGCCGGCGATCATCTTGCGGTTCGTTTCGCTCAGCCCGTAGACGGCGCGCGCGAGCAGGTCTGGCGCCGGGTGCTCGAATCCGTACCAGCGCGGGTAAGCGGCCGTGGATTTCAGGCGAAAAGCTCCGCTCAGGTCGATGGTTCTGATGCCGGCGCCGAGGAGCGTGGGGATGATTTCGGCCGAGGCCTCGTTGGGCGTGGCGGCGAAGGCGACATCCGCGCCGGTCCTCTGGATAAGGTCGCGGCTGTAGCGGTAGCAGAAGAGAGCGCAGCGCCCGCGCAGTTCGGGATGAAGCTCCTCGAGCGGCCTGTCGGACGAATCGAAGGAGGCGGCCAGGGCCAGCTCGGCCTCGGGATGTTCCAGCAGGAGCCGGACGAGTTCCAGGCCCGCGTAGCCCGATGCTCCGATTACGGCAACTTTTATTTTCATGAAAGCATAGCGCGCAGCCTGCCGACCACGCGACCGGCCAGAGCTGTATTTTTGAGCACAGCGAAGATGGTATCGTCGCCGGCCACGGTTCCGAGGATCTCGTGCCAGCCGGCGCGGTCGAGCGCCAGGGCGAGCGACTGCGCGTTGCCGGGGCCGGTTTTCAGGACCAGGATATTGCCCGAAGCCTCCACGGAAGAGAGGAGCTCGCGCGCCAGGCGGCGCAGGTGGAGTTCGGCCTCGTTCGGCTCGTTGTTTCGCTCTATGATCTCGTAACCGGAGCGGGTCTTGACCGCGCCCAGCTCTTGAAGGTCGCGCGAGAGCGTGGGCTGGGCGACGGAGATGCCGCGCCGGCGCAGCTGCGCCGCCAGCTCGCGCTGGCTCAATACGGGCGAGCGTTTGATTATCTCGACGATCGCTGCTTGTCTGCTCCGCTTGGTCATACGAATACCTATTCGTATAAGTGAATCATTATACAGCCGAAAACTTAGAAGTCAAGAGGAAAAGAGGAAAATTATCCAGCGGTGCGCCAACCAGGACTTGCTAGAAACAAAGTAGCGGCGAGCTTCAGCTCGCCAGGGTGGGACTAATAGCGTCGTACACCTGGCGGCCTAAAGGCCGCCGCTACATTGCCGGATCCTAATGACATCAGAGATCGGATTTGCAAAGCGAGGCACGCGGGATTTACCGGCCAGGGCAGGGGTTGTGGCGAAATCCGGAACGGGGAACTGGAAAGCTTACTATTCCAGCTCGACGTTCCAATAGAGGTAATCGCGCCAGCTCTCGGGGGCGTTTCTGAAGCCTATAGTGAACTTGATTGCCGGCAGCCAGTCGGGGGCCCGCGGCGTTCGAACCAGCCTCATGCCGGCCTCCTCGGGCGTACGTCCCCCCTTGCGGTGGTTGCAATCTATACAGCAGGTAACGATATTCTCCCAGCGCTTGTCGCCGCCGCGAGCCACCGGCACGACATGGTCGAAGGTCAGCTCCTCGGTCGGCATCTTCTGGCCGCAGTACTGGCAGGTGAAATCGTCGCGCCGGTAGATGTTCATGCGCGTGAACTTAACCCGCGCGAAATTGTTCTTCATCTTGACGTACCTGAGCAGGCGTAGAATGGAGGGGAGCTTTATCGAGAAAGAGACGCTGCGTATCTCCCTATCATACTCGGCGATCACCTCCACCTTCCCCTGGAAGAGCAGGGTAATCGCCTTCTTCCAGGGGATGATGTTAATCGGCTCATAGCTAGCGTTCAGTACCAGCGTCCTTTCCATGGCTCAGCTCCAATGGCCTGCCGGCCAGCTAAGTACTATTAAAACATAGCGTTGCGTCGAAAGCAATAGCAGCAGATAGGGGCCGGCTTTAGCGTGCGCTAAGCAGGCCCCGTTTATAGGCAGGCTGGTTGAGAATCAGTCGGTCTTGGGCAGATTGCTTGCCTTGCAGTTTTCTTGGGAAGTTTTACTTGTTTGAGAGGAGCCCTCTGGTTTTTCCGCGCCGTCGCCGCCGTTGCCGCGGCGGGCGTAATCGGTTACATACCAGCCGGTACCCTTAAACTGGATGGCCGGAGTTGATATCAGCTTCTCGAGCCGCCCACCGCATCGCGGGCAAATGGAAAGGGGCGCGTCCGAGAATTTTTGTATTATCTCGAAGCGGTTCGCGCAGCCGGAGCACTGATACTCATACAACGGCACCGCTTACCTCCTGCTCGGAAGAACTCAAAATTTAAAATAATGGTTCCCAGGTTCCACTTAGCTAGACGTTGCTTCTATCTCTCGCCTATCGTGCAACTCTTCCTACGCCGGTGTAAATATTAAATGCCGAACGGCTTTTTGTCAAGTAAGGTTCGTCCCGAAAGCGTGAGGGGGTGATTTGGTGCCGGGGGACGGAGTTAAACCGCCGACACAAGGGTTTCAGTGCCGCCCCGAAGGTTCCGGTAATAGGCAGCAATTTCCTTTTCGTTTCCAGTCCCTTGCGATATCTACTACATCTGTCGTTGTGGCGGGCTACCCGCGCCTGGTGCGACCACCGGGACAGCCAATTCGCATTAATTGCACAGCTTATCGTTTCCAGTCAATTTAGCCAACAGCTTGCAGGCATCGACGCACCCTGCGCCGAAGTAATCATCTCTGCCCTGAGTACCCAGGTCCCTCGCTGTCGCCTCGAGCAGAGATTTAAAGTCTCGCGGCGAGATATCAGCTTTTTTCTGCAAAATCAGCGCCGCGACTCCGGCTAGATGGGGCGCTGCCATAGAGGTGCCGGTCGAGACGTTGAATCTGCCCCCCGGCATAGTGCTCAGTATATCAACGCCCGGAGCTACAAAATCAATGTAATCTCCTCTGTTTGCCGACCCATACAGCTCGTCCTTTACGTCTATGGCTGAGACCGCAATTACCTTGTCCAGCGCCGCGGGATATCTGGGCCGGCCGTTCGGGCCATCGTTGCCCGCGGCTGCTATCAGTATAATTCCCTCGGCGAAAGCCCTATCGACGAGCTTCGATATCAACGGCTCTTTTGGCCCGCCCAGGCTCAAATTGATTACCTTCGCTCCCTTTAATATGGCGAAGTCGAGCCCTTGGGCCAGCGTATGGGAGCTGCCGCTGGCCTCGACGGCCCCTCTCGACCTGGGTTTGCACACTTTGATCGCCAGGATTTTAGCATCCGGCGCGATTCCGTAAATCCCGACCCGGTTGTTGGGCCTTGCGGCAATCACGCCCGCTACCAGGGTGCCGTGAAGGTCCTGTGCGAACTCTTTATCGCCGTCGACGAAGTTCGCCTTTTCGACTATCCTCCCCCGCAGGTCCACGTGATCGAAATCTATGCCCGTATCCACGATTGCGATTTTTACATTTTTGCCGGTCGAATATTTGTGAGCCAAATCCGCTTTGATCTTCCGTGGGCCGTATTGTAAGTCCGCATGCGCGTCGTTATACATGGAGTCTAGAGTCGTGTAGATGTAATTAGGCTGGGCAAACAGAACTCTCGGATCCGCCTGGACGACATTGATGGCAAGCGCCACGGATAATTGCGGATCGAGTATAGCGAAGAGCACCGCCACGCTGGGAATCGAGCGCAGCTCGAAGATCTTGACTCGCCTCAGCGGGAACCTGGCCTCCAAATCCTGGACTATCCGGTCGATCGAATCCGAGGGCTGCAAATCCAGCATCACCAGGATCTGCTGTACAACGAACTCTCCTTCCCTGAGCCTCTCCAGCTCTTCGGGAGACCATATTACTTTCAGCCGGACAGAAAAGATATCTCTGTCCTGACTGCAGCCCGGCTCCTTAGCACAATCGGTGCATTTGACCAGCACTTCTCCGCGATATATGCCCGGCTCCAGGGCTCGCGTATCGATTTGCGCCTCGATGGCTCTGTTTTCACCGCGCGACACCCTCAGCTTCGGTTCCCCGATAAAATTGAACCAGGCCATCTCAGGGCCCTTGCTGAGTTCAAAGCTATGTGAAGCAAAACAGCGATTGGCCACGCTCACCGTTGTTTTCGCCTGCCTGTCTTTAGCAAGCTCCATGTCCCAGGGAATCGTGGCCTGGCAGGGCGCGGGCTCCGGCAGGAGCATGCCAAGCAGGACCAAAACTAAAACCAGCAGGATATTCGAGCGCATGGCAAAAGGTCAGTCAAGGCAGGCCCTCGGCGAACCTGACAACCTCAGGCCTGCCGCGCAGCCGCCTCAACGCGTCATCGAGGGTCGTCTGCGGTTCGACGCCGCTTGCGATGGGGACGGCAATTGTATAAAAGCCGAGGGGCGAAGGGCCGCTCACTATGGTTGCCTTAATGCTGACCATCAGGTCCCTTATTTCCTTCTCCGAGGCCGTCTCCAGAAAAGCCACATTTATCCTCACCGCTTCGCCCTCGATGCCTTGCGGACCTGCCATAGTCCCGTAGCGATCAGGCCTCTGCACGGAGGTCGCAAGCAGGCCCGCTAAAATCGTTATCGCCGCCAGCTGTGCGACAAGCGCGGCCCTCGCATATGTTGGCAGGGGAGACCAGAGGGCGGCAATCGCTGCGAGCCAATTCTTAAGCCTTGTCCCCACCCCAACCGCCTGCGCCCGCTCCAATTCATAAGATCGAATGCAGCCCATGAGCTTCTCGAAGAGATCAGGGGAACTCGCCTCGAGCTGCTGGCTGGAGCTCATCACCGCCGATCTGACCGCCTCCAGCTCGCCCAGTTCTCTCTGGCAAGCGGAGCAGGCCGCCAGGTGCGCCTCCACCCGCTTGAGTTCAGGTTCCAGCAGAGTCCTGTTCAGATACCAGGGCAACAATTCGATGATCTCACGATGGTTCCCAGCATCGCTCGGTCCACCCATCGGCTAATACCCTCCAATCCCCATTCCGGTTAAAATCTCTCTCAGCTGCTGCTTGGCATAAAACATCCTGGTCTTGACCGTGTTCACCGGACATCTCATTATCTCTGCGATCTCCCGATAAGAGAAATTATGATAAAAGGTCAGCTCCACCACTTCCCGCTGCTCCGGGGAGAGACAGCCCAGGGCCAATCTGATATTTTCCTGCACATCTTTGCTTTCGGCCAGTTCGTGGGGACCGGCCTTCGAATCAGCCAGCATCTCGATAGCTTCCAGTCCGACGTTCTTGCGGCTCCTCGTGCGAAGGGCATTCAGCGCCTTGTTGCGAGCTATACCGAAGACCCAGGTCGATGGCCTCGATTTCCCCTTGAAGCTGCCGGCTTGTCTCCAGACTTCAAACATAACGTCGTTGAGGATTTCCTCTGCCGTTTGCTTTTCGCTGAGCATCCTGATCAGGTAAGCGAACAACCGCCTCTGATAGATGGTGTAAAGCTTCTTGAACGATTCTTTATCTCCCCGGGCTATCTCTCTGATCAGCGAATGCTCCAGGGATTCGCCTCCGGGTTCCGAATGGTCAGTCTGTGCCAACATGCTCAAGCAACGCCCGATCAGGTCAGGACGACTTATATTATAAGCGATATTCACGATTTATCTCCGATGAACGGGCAATGGGCAGTTTAGCGTCATGCCCAGGACGGTTTAGATATTACTTTTTCCTTACGGCAGGTCGAATTGTTCCTTTTTTGGTTGGCCTTTCGTATTGCCGTTCTCATCCAACTGCGTTGTTGTTCTTTGGCCCTTGCCGTTTTGATAATCGAACTCCACTGTTTCTTTCGTTCCCGAGCCGTCGCTATTCCACTTATAGGTACGGCGTCTGGTCACTCTTCCTTGTTCATCGTAATCCCATGTGCTGTCTTCCATCGAACCATCCGGGTTGTATTTTGTCTCCCTTCTCGTGCGTCCCTTCTCGTCTTTCACCCGCCTTACTTTTTTATCTCCGTATTTTTTCCACTCTTCTGTCCATCCCTTCGGCAACTCATCTTGCGAGGCAAGCGGCAAGATATCGGCTGCGATTTGGAATATCCCCGGATCGATCCCGGTGACCTTTAGAGAGGAAGAATTGTATCTGCCGCCGCTCGTGCGAACGATTGCCACGCTGCCTTTTTCGAGTCTGATATTCTGCGGGGTGAGATTGGCGACCTTGAGATCGACTGGCTTCTCGGTGCCCTTTACGATCAGGCGCAGCGTGGCGCTCTGTCCGCGCCGCAGGGTGGTCTTGTTGGCCTCCAGCCGCAGCTGAACCGCTTCAGTATACGCAGGCTCGCTCGTACCGGCGGCGGTTGTTACGGTGAGAGGTTGACGGCCTAGCGGCAAATCGCTTGGCAGAGCCGCCACCAGCTCGACCGGCGACGATGCGAGGACAGGGACCGTCCTGTCGCCGAGGTTGACGACGTTGCCGGCAGCATCGCCGCTGAAGTGTTCGCCGCCGATAGTCACCTGCCCGGGCTGAACGAAATGGGGCAGAGATTTAATCTGCGGGGGCGCTTTGACGGCCCCATTGCCATCTCTTGTTAGAACAACAGCAGAAGCGGCTCCGGACAGGCCGGCTATGGCGGCAATCAGCTTCTTTTTGCTGCCTTTTTCCTCCGCGATCACCGCGCCGCTTAAACTGGCCCCTTGAGGTACGGTGAATATAGCTCTGCCACTCTCATCTGTTTTGATGCGCTGATTAGCTACTTCTACCACCACACCGCTCAGGGTCTGACCCTGGGGGTTGATAACGGAGACCGTTGCAGGCTCTCCCGCTACGACTGCTCCCGTCATCACAACGCGGGCCCCTTCCGGGGGAATTACTCCCTGCTCCCTCTCGGCAGGGCCTTGCTTCGAACTCCAGCATTTATAAGCGCAATAAGGTCTGGGAGTCCCGCCGCACCCGCAGTAGCAGGGTTTCCCTTCGGCACATGGGCTCTGCGCTAACAGCGCGTTGTTGGCGAGGATAGCCACAGCGACCAAAAGCAAGGGGAGAGAAATTATGTATCGAATTGCTTTGTTTCTCATTTTTCTGATCCTCCTGTTTAAAGCTCTTGTTTCGTAGGGTCTCATTTTTGCCTCTTCGTCTTTCGTCCGGTAAGTAACAGGAGTTTTGGAAAAGGTTCGAAGGCCAAATAAAATTCGGAGTCCGGCAGGAAAATAGCTGAAAAAGCTGCGCTTATAGCGGTTTTAGAGCGCGACGGGCGGGTCTGGCGCGAGTCGAGCTACTCGGAGCGCGAGGCCGATGCAAAACGGCTGCTCCAGCAGCGACTCGGGGAGGTCGCAGCGGGGTGCTTTATCGGCCCACAGGCCGAATGGGTACTGCTGCACAAACCCTGCACGGACTTCCCGAAGGACTATCAGGTCAGATGTGGGGCGAATTGCTGATTATACTGGGGCGATTTGGTGCCGGGGGACGGAGTTGAACCGCCGACACAAGGATTTTCAGTCCTCTGCTCTACCGCCTGAGCTACCCCGGCCCCTCTTTCCGGCAATTGGTCTGCCTCTTGGCCGTAGCTCGAGACACTATCTAAATCTAACAAAACAGCAATTTTTCTGCAAGCGAAACGTGCTTTTTGTTGACACCTTACTTTTTTTAGCGTATCATATGCTAAAAATTTGGTCCCCGTAGACGGCCCTTTCTGTGGAGGGGGAGGGATTCCGATGGCGGATGATGAACTGAAGATCCTGCTAAAGAAACTAAACCAGGCTGTTAACGAGACCATTAGCGAATCGACTAAGGTCAATGTCGCGCTGCAGAATTTACGCGACGCCGGCTACGAGGTCTTTCTGATCATGGAGGTAGCCATACGCTCGAGCAAGCGTCAGGCGGAGGCGGCCGAGGCCGGCACAGCCGCAGACAGGAAGTTCAAGCTCCGGCTCACCTCCGAGGATGCTAAGTTTTTAAAGTCGCTTAAGATCAGCGTCGACGATCACATGCTCGAGTGAGGCTACAGCCTCATCGGCATGACCACGTACTGGTAGTTATACTCCTCTCCCTGGCTTTCCGACTGCTCCCCTGAAGAAACCGGTTTGAATAGAGCCTGGGTCTCTTCGTCCTTGAAGAGAAAAGAGACTCTTTCAGCCGAGGCTGCGCCGAGGAAGTCCAGCAGGTACTGGGCATTGAATATGATCTCCAGCCGCCCCCCTCCAGCTTTGACGCTGACCGGCATGAGGCTCTCGTGTGCCTCGCCCAGGTCCGAGCGCGAGGCGGCCACTTCCAGGCTTCCCTTGTCGATAACGAGCTTAACCGCGTGCGAACGCTCATCGGCCATCACCTCGGCCCGCCTGATGGCAGAGGCCGCCGCTTGGGTCTCGACCACCACCTCTTTGTCGCTCTCGCGCGGAATCACCGCCTCGTAGTTGGGGAACTGCCCGGCCAGAATGCGCGAGACAAGCGTGCGGCGGCCAACCTCAAAAAAGAGATGGTTGACATCCTGCCCGAATTCCACCTCCTCCCCTTCGGAGCAGAGCTTTTCCAGCTCGACCAGGGCCTTCTTCGGAATAAGGCAGCTCGTCGCCTCGTCTAGCTCCGACAGATTGCCGCGCTTTTCCACCAGCGCCAGCCGGTGCCCATCGGTAGCTACCATTTGGAGATGGTCTGGACTCAACCGAAGCAGTGCCCCTCCCAGGGCATACCTTGACTCCTCCTGGGTAATGGCGAAGATCGTCCTGCGGATCATCTCGCTCAAGGTCGAGGCCTTGAGCCTGACCTTTTTTCCGGTGAAGGCTGGAATGGTCGGAAAGTTGTCTTGAGGCAAACCTACGATCTTAAAGACCGCCTTCTCGCAAGTTAAGGTCAGCCGCTCTCCTCCTCCGAGCTTGAAATTAATATCGGCTTCGGGCAGCAGCCTGACGATATCGTGCAGCTTCTTGGCCAAGACGGTCAGCGCTCCCCCCTGCCTGACCTCGGCATTGCAAACCACCCTGATCGAGAGGTCCAGGTCGGTTGCCGTGATCACCAGACCTTGAGGCGTCGCTTCAAGAAGCAAGTTTGAAAGTATCGGTATGGTGTTCCTTTTTTCTACAACTCCCTGGGTCAGGTTCAGTTCCTTCAGGATATCGGCTTTCTTTACCGTGAACTCCATCTCTCCTACTCCTATTGCTAAGATAAACTATTTATAACTATAAATACTAGTAGTAATAGTAGTACGCGAGAAAAACTGGAGCGTTTACGAGATAAATACAGCAGGCGCAAGCGATTAGCCTGTGGAAAATTCTGTGGATTTCTTGTGGAAATCCTGTGGAAATCCTGTGGGAGGCTGTGGAAAACTCAGGCTTTCGGGACGGCGCTGGAAGTTTTCCACAAGTTTTCCACAGGATTTCCACAGGATTTCCACAGCTTTTTTCAAGCTCGTGACGAGAGAATCGCTCTAAATTCATTCTAATGAACTAATTATCTTGTGGATAATGTTGTGGAAATCTCGGTTCTCCCGCATCAGTTGCTCAACTTTTCTGATCGCGTGGAGAACCGTAGTATGGTGCTTGTTGCCGAACTCCTTGCCGATCTGCGGCAGCGAGTAACCGGTCAGCTCCTTGCAGATGTACATGGCGATCTGCCGCGGCTCGGCTATGTACTTGGAGTTACTTTTTGCCTTTAGCTGAGAGGGCTTGAGGTTAAAGTAGTCAGCCACGGCCTTAAGCACCATATCCGGAGTAACCGCCTGCCTGCCGTTGGTCACTATGTTTTTAAGGACGATCTTAGCGTAGGGGAGGTCGATATCTATCCCCTCCAGCGAGGCGTAGGCGATAAGCCGGATCAGGGCTGCCTCCAGCTCGCGGATATTAGACTTGATATTGCGTGCTATGAAGTCGATGACCTCATCCGGAATTTCTGCCCTCTCTATTTCCGCCTTCTTCTTGAGGATGGCGATTTTGGTCTCGTAGTCCGGTGCCTTCAAGTCGGCGATCAGCCCCCACTCGAAGCGCGAGCGCAGCCGCTCCTCGAGCCCGGCTATCTCGCGGGGCGCGCAGTCGCTCGTGATCATTATCTGCCTTTCGGCGTTGTAGAGGGCATTGAAGGTATGGAAGAACTCCTCCTGCGTGCGCTCCTTGCCAGTCATGAACTGGATGTCATCCATGAGCAGGACATCTATGCTCCGATACCGGTCACGGAACTCTTCGGTCTTACTGTAGCGAATCGCGGCGACAAGCTCGTTCATGAAGCGCTCGGCTGAGATGTAGGCGACGCGGAGTCTCTTGTGCTTGACCCTGATCAGATGGCCGACGGCCTGAATCAGATGGGTCTTGCCCAGCCCCACCCCACCGTAGATGAAAAGCGGGTTGTAGGCTCTGGACGGCCGGTCGGCCACGGCGAGCGAGGCGGCGTGGGCCAGCTGATTGCAGGAACCGATGACGAAGGACTCAAAAGTATACTTCGGGTTGAGGGCCGACTTGTCGGGCAGGTCGCCGAGCAGCGGCTCGCGGCCCTGAGCATCTGTTGCCTGCGGCTGCACATCGCCCTCATGGAAGAAGGTAACGCGCCGGTCTTCGAGCTTAAGCTCTGCCAGGGCAGCGTCTATCAGAGGCTGATAGTGCTCCAACAGCCAGCTCTTGAAGTACTCGTTTGGAACTTTCAGTCGGATCTCCTGATCGCCTATCGACTCGACCTGAATCGGTTTAAACCAGGTGTCGAAAGTTTGTGCGTCTATCTTCTCCCTGATGCAAGAGAGAATACCCTTCCAGGCGTCCATACAACCTTGAGAGCTGGCAACCGACAAGCTGCTAGGATGGCGAATCACTTCCTCGAAGCAACCGGCTTCCTCTCAAAGCTATCGCATGCCGGGTCGGCGCCGCGTTACCGCACCCGGCGGCTGGAACCGATTAGGCGAAAAGCATGCCTCGCTCCAATTCTAATTCGGAGATTGAGCAGCGTCACAGCTCTGGTACTTCTTCCCGCTCTGAGAGGCTCAGGGAATTTACCATACGAGCGATCGATTTTCAAGAAAAAATTTTCGAGCGGAAAAAAATTTCTACTGGCATCAAATGGCCCAAGATTTTGAGCGTGGCTTTCAGGGAGCGCCAAACATATTGTGATGATATATTTGTAAAAAAGGACAGGTGATGAAATTTTTCGACCTACCCGGCCGCCCCCTGCGCTCCGGCTATCGCGCCGGAGATGCAAGCTAAAACGTCTCCGGCCACAACTGCTTCTTCCCCTTTGCTTTTTGCCGCTAGGTCGCCCGCCAGGCCGTGAAGGTAGACCGCCGTTGCGATGGCGCGAGCGTAATTTTTTCTCTCGCGGCCTCGGCTTCTATCCACGATCATCGCGGCGATCATCCCGGTCAACACATCTCCCGTGCCTCCGGTAGCGAGCGCGGGCCCGCCGGTAGGAACGACATAGACGTTTCCCGCCGGGTCGCCGACGAGAGTGCGGAAACCTTTGAGCACGACGTAGAGGCCGCGCTCGCTGGCCAGCTTTCTGACCAGCGCGATGCGATTCGAGATAACCTCTCCGGTCGAGAGCCCGACCAGGCGCGCCATCTCGCCAGGATGCGGCGTGATGACGAGCGGCACGCCATGGCGATTGGCGAGCAGCTCCAGCGAGCCGACGAAGGCATTTATCGCGTCGGCGTCGATGACCACCGGCACCGGGCTCTGGCTGATCAGCCGGCGCACAAAGTTAACTGTCGACTGGCGAGTCCCCAGGCCCGGACCTACGGCAAGCACATCGCGCGAGGTGGCGAGCGCCAGCGCTTTCTCTAAAGCTTTCTCCGAAATCGCTCCCTCGGCGGTCTCATCGAGCGGCTCGGTCATCAGCTCATAGAAGTATCCCGCTACCGTGGCGAGGGCTGAACGCGCTGTAGCGACCGTCACCAGACCGGCCCCCTGCCGCAGAGCGCCCATTCCGGTCATGGCCGCAGCTCCAGTCTTGCCGACCGAGCCGGATACCACCAGGATATGACCGTAATCCCCTTTGTGTGAAAGCCTCGATCTCGGCCGCAGCTCCTGCTGCACATCCTTTGCCGTAACCAGGTTGAGGTAAAGTTCCTCCGACTCGAGCAGCTCGGGCGGCGTGCCTATCGGCGCTATCATCAATCGACCAACCCGCTCGCAGGCCGGCGCGAAGACGTGCGCCAGCTTAGGGGCGGTAAGAGCTACGGTCAAATCAGCCGAGACAGCCTCGCCGATAAGTTCGCCGCTGTCGGAGGAGAGCCCGGACGGCAGATCAACTGCCACCACCTCGAGCCGAGGTTCGGCGTTAATGCTCTTGATTGCCTCTTCGTAGAGACCTGAGACCGGCTTGTTGAGCCCGGTGCCAAGCAGGCCATCGACCAAAATATCATATCTCCCGAGCCGCGCTGCCACCTGCTGCCACTCCTCCAGAGTTGTCACCTCGCGCACCGGGCAACGCATCGCCTCAAGGATCTCCAGGTTTGTCCGCGCCTCTCCCTTTACCTCCTCTTTCCTTGCCAGCAGATAGATATCCGGCTGGATGCCGCGCAGGATGAGCTGCCGTGCAGCCACCATTGCATCGCCTCCGTTGTTTCCCTTCCCGCACACGATGGCTATCCGCCTCGACCTCAGATCGGCATACTCCTTCTCGAGGGCGGCGTAGACCTCGCGCCCGGCATTCTCCATCATGATAAGCAACGAAACGCCGTACCGCTCGACGGTCAGACGATCGACCTCACGCATCTGGGCAGCAGTCAGGATCTTTATCATGTTGCGATTATACCAGGAGCCAGGAGCAAGAGGGAGAGCGAGAGCAAGGGAGACCCTCTCGCTCTTGCTCATTGCTCTTGCTCAATATCCTGGCTCCTGACTCCTGGCCCCTATTTTATGCTAAATTATCAGGGACATGAGGAAGGTATCGGCTACCCTGATCGTGCTCAACGAGGCGGACCGGGTCGGCGCGGCTCTGGAGAGCCTCCGCTGGGCCGATGAGATCGTGGTCGTCGATGCCGGCAGCGCGGATAATACCATCGAAATCTGCCGCCGCTATACCGATAAGATATTTGTGAGAGAGTGGACGGACTATGTGGAGCAGAAGAACTTTGCGGCGGAAAAGACAAGCTACGATTGGATCTTCAGCCTCGATGCCGACGAAAGGGTGAGCGCGGCGCTGCGCGAGGAGATCGAGCACTGGCGCTGGAGCGAAGCCGACTGCGACGGCTATATCATGCCGCGCAAAACCTTCCTCTTCGGCCGCTGGATCAAACATACCTCCTGGTATCCCGATTATCAGCTCCGGCTTTACAACCGAAAGAAGGGGAGGTGGCAGGGAGGGAGGGTCCATGAATCCGTAGCGGTTTCGGGAAGGGTCGGCCGGTTTAGCGGCGAGATCCTTCACTATACATATCGTAATTTTTCAGATTACCTGCGCCGCCTCGATAGGTATTCGCAACTTGCGGCAGAGGACTACTACGAAAGGGGCAGGCGCCCCAGCCTGGCGGCAACTTTCTTCGCTCCGCCGCTGGCCTTTCTCAAGAACTATCTTCTCAAGCGCGGCTTCCTGGACGGCTATCAAGGATTCATCGTCTCAGCCTTTGCTGCTACTTCCGTGCTCTTCAAGCAGTTCAAGCTATGGGAGCTTTATCGGTCGAGGTTGGCCGAGCGCGGCAGCTCTTTGTCATCGGTATTGTTCATCGATACCGAAAGGGTCTGGCGCGGCGGCCAGGACCAGCTCTTATCTTTGATGCGCGGGCTCAAAGCGCGCGGCTGGAGGGTCGCGCTCATCGCCGACCCGCGCGGCTCGCTTTTGCGCCGCGCCGCCGAGTGTGGAATTGCGGCAACTCCTCTTCCGATTAGAGGGGAACTCGACCCTCTGGCATTTTTTCGACTCTACAGGATTTTGAAGAAGGCCAGGCCGGCTGTCTTGCATTACAACACGCCACGACCTCTGCTTGTCGGCTGGCTGGCGGCGCGGCTGGCCGGCGTGCCGGCATCGCTCGCCGCGCGCCGTGTCGATTTCCCGCTGCGCAACAACCCCTTCAGCCGATTCAAATACAATCGCGGCGTCGATAAGATTATTGCCGTTTCGCATGCCGCCGCCCGCACCCTTGCCGCCTCGGGCGTGGCGCGCGAGAAGATCGAAATAATTTATGAGGGGATCGATTTGTCTGAGTTCGACAGCCTGCCCGGGCCTGCTTTGCGCGAAAATCGAACAAGCCTTGACATCGGCACGGTCGGTCACCTGAGCAGGGAGAAGGGGCACAGAGACCTGCTGCTTGCGGCGGCGATTACAGCCAACCGCGCGGAAGGGGTCCGGTTCTGGATTGTCGGCGACGGGGAGCTGAGAGGCGAGCTTGAGGCTGAAGCGGCGCGGCTCGGGTTGGGCGAAAAGGTTTTTTTTACAAGCTTCAGGCACGATGCGCCTGCTCTGCTGAAATCATTCGATATGTTCGTCCTCCCCTCGCTCTCGGAAGGATTTCCAATGGTTCTGCTTTATGCCATGGCCGCTGCGCTCCCGATAGTTGCCACCCGCGTCGGCGGCGTCGTGGAGATCATAGAGCATGGTGTGACCGGGCTTCTGGTCCCGCCCGCTCGTCCCGAAGCCCTGGCCGAGGCGATGCTCCAACTGATCGAATACAAAGACGAGGCGCAGCGAATGGGTCGCGCGGCGCGGCGTCGGGTTGAGGAGTTTTTTACTGTTGAGGCCAAAGTGCGGCAAACGGAAGAGGTTTATCGCAGGCTGACGAACGGAGTCCTTTCAGACTGAGGAGGCGAAAATTGAAAGGCGTGATACTGGCAGGAGGCCTCGGCACCCGGCTCAGGCCCTTGACGAAAGTTACAAATAAGCACCTGCTGCCGGTCTTCAACAAGCCGATGATCTACTATCCGATCGAAACGCTGGTCCAGGCCGGGATAACCGATATCCTGATCGTAACCGGCGGCAACAACGCCGGCGAGTTCCTGCGCCTGCTCGGCAACGGGCGCGATTTCGGATTGCGCCATTTGAACTACACCTATCAGGAGGGCGAGGGGGGAATAGCCCATGCCCTGAGCCTGGCCGAGTTCTTCGTAGACGGCGACCTGGTCTGCGTTATCCTGGGAGACAATATAATCGAAGGCTCGATCGAAAAATACGTCCAGAAGTTCCAGCGTCAGGGGCGGGGCGCCAGGATCCTGTTGAAGGAGGTTCCCGACCCGCAGCGCTTCGGAGTCGCAATTATCGAAAAAGGCAAGGTGGTGCGGGTAATCGAGAAGCCGCGGCAGCCGCCTTCGCCCTATGCCGTGACCGGTATTTATATGTATGATCCGGCAGTGTTTGATATAATCAGGACGCTCAGGCCATCCGAGCGCGGCGAGCTTGAGATAACCGACGTCAACAACGCGTATATAGAAAGAGGAGAGATGAGCTACGACGTTCTCGAAGGGTGGTGGACGGACGCCGGCACCTTCGAGTCTCTGCTGCGCGCCACGCTGCTCGTCGCTGAAAAGCAGGGCTTTGGGGTTAAAGCCAGGGCGGCATCTTAGATGGTAAGATGGAGGTTTTGCTGAAATATATATGTGAGGCCTGCGGCCGCGAATTCCGCGTTCGCTCTTCGACCAGAAGGCCGCTCCGGTTGCGCCGTCGCTTTTGCAGCCCGCGCTGCAAGCAGCAGTTCCTGGAGGGGCGCATCGAGCGGGCCTGTCCGGTCTGCGGCCGGAAGTTCGAGATAAAGATTGGGGCCAACGGCCAAAGGTTCACCTGTTCCGACGATTGTCGTAAAGCCTGGCTTGCGGCCCCGCCGGGCTCCTTCGCTCCGCTTGCCGAGATGCGGCGCCGCGCTCTGGAACAACACTTGCGCCTGCGGCCCGCCGAATGCGAAATCTGCGGCAATTCGAGCGCAGTGGTCCTGGTCGAGCTTGGGCCTCGAGATGAACAGGCAGTCCTGCTCTGCCCAAGCTGCCGCACGCAATTCGAGCAGGGGGAACTAAGCGGCGAGGAAATCGCAAAGCGCCGGAGCAAGACGATAAATGGGATTCGCCTCAGGCGGATTGAATACCATTCCGACCAGCGCGGCCGTTTGGGCGAACTTTTCACCCAGCGCAGCCTGGCCTGGCGCGCGCCGGCGCATATCTATTTAACAACCGTCGATTACGGAGTTACCAAGGCCTGGCACCTGCACCTGGCCCAGACCGATAACTTCTTTTGCGTCTGGGGCCGCATTCAGTTAGCGCTCTGCGATACCCGCATCGAATCGCCCACCTTCGGCTCAGTCAATCAATTCATTCTCGGAGAGGGGAGCCCGCTGCTCGTGCAGATTCCGCCTGGAGTTTTGCACGGCTTCAAGGGCCTCTGGATGCCGCACTCGCTGGTGCTCAACATGGCCGACCGGGTCTACCGTCTGGAAGACCCGGATGAAATAAGGGTTGCCCCCCATCCCGGCCCCGAACAACGCGAGGACCTGCAGAGGCTCGAGATACCGCTGGAGCAGGTCCCCTTCAGCTGGGCGCAGATGGACGGATAAGATGTCAACGGCCCGCCCACACCCCGTATAACTTGACCAGGCACAACTGAGCTTGCCGGGAGCAAGGCAAGCTGAGCAAAATATCACATAGAGCTACATCTAAACTGAAGCCGAAAGTCTAGCCCGAACAATAAGTTACAGGAATCACTCCCGTCTTTACGGTATCAGGGCCGCAGGCTACGTTTGACCTCCTCCTCTTTGGCCAGGGGAGGAGCCGCCTGCAGCGGATAATCAAGCAGCCGACGGAAGTCCGCCAGGGGACCGATGGGACAAGGAGCTGGGACTCGCTTGGCGGGCGCTTTGCCCCATTTGCTCAAGG
>FWPU01005195.1_pt1 | contig 24514 bp, 19 predicted proteins | sample 2228361 | NCBI WGS metagenome assembly FWPU01 (sample SAMEA103939777, study PRJEB20133) | metagenome | reverse complement strand
ACGCGGAGAAAAGTGCGATGGCTCAGCCGTCCTTGCCGAACCTGGATAGGCCGGAGACCTATACAGAATACGATCCCTCGAACGCCTCCGCTCGCCTCTTCGACCTGGCCGGCCAGTGCCGCAAGGCCTGGCGCATCGTCGAGAAATGGGAGCCGCCGATCCTTTCCCCTCCGCCCCGGGCCGTGATCGTGGCCGGCATGGGGGGCTCGGCCATCGGCGGTGACCTCCTGGCTGCCCTGGCCCGGGACCTGGCAACCGTCCCCATCTTTGTTCACCGCAACTACGGTCTGCCGACCTGGGCCGGCCCCCCAACGCTCGTCCTGGCCTCCAGTTACTCCGGCAACACCGAAGAAACCCTTTCCTCCGCCGCCGAGGCCTTCCGACGGGGCGCACCGTTGGTGGCCGTGACCACAGGGGGAGAACTGGCCCGCCACGCCTCCGAATGGGGCGCTTCCCTCCTTTCCTTCGACTACCCGGCCCAGCCCCGCGAAGCCCTGGGCTATAGTTTCCTCCTTCTGCTGGGCATTCTGGTCCGCCTAGACCTCCTGCCGGACCTGAGTCCCGAAGTGGAAGAAAGCATCTCGGTCCTGGAGGCGCTGCGGGCCGAGGTCGAGCCGGCCGTCCCCTTGGAAAGAAATCCGGCCAAGGCATTGGCCTTCTGGCTCTATGGCTCCCTGCCCACGATCTACGGGAGCGACCTCCTTTCCCCCGTGGCCCGTCGCTGGAAGGGCCAGTTCAATGAAAACAGCAAATCTTGGGCCTTCTTCGAGGAGTTGCCGGAGATGGACCACAACGCCATCACCGGGACCGCCAACCCGCCGTCCTTTTCCGGCCGGGTTCGGGCCCTCTTCCTGACCTCGGAGCAGGATCACCCGCGCAACCGCCTGCGGCAGGAGGTTACCCGGCGTCTGTTCGAGGAGGCCGGGGTTCCCTGCTGCACCGTCGCCGGCCGGGGAAAAAGCCCGCTGGCCCAGATGCTCTCCACCATACTCCTGGGAGACGCCATAAGTTACTACCTGGCCATGCTCTACCGGGCCGATCCCACCGCCATCCCGGCCATCCACGCTCTCAAGCGGGCGCTGGCCCAGAGGTAAAAAGAAACCGGCCTTTTCCTTCGCCCGTATACGTAAAAATATCTCAGGAAGCCTCGCCTATGGAAGAACAACTGGCCGCCATCCAGTACCTTTCTCAGGAGATCGGCCCGCGTCCGCCTACTTCGGCTGCCGAGGCTCGGGCAGCGGCCTATGTCAACGCCCGGATGCGTCAGGCCGGCCTGGAAGTAGAGGTACAGGCTTTCCGTGCCCCCCCTCCCCCGGCCCTGCCGCTGGCTCTCCTCTACTTGGCCGCCGCCCTCACCCCGTTCCTCTACCTTTACAGCCGCCCGGCGGCGACGGTCCTTTCCTTGCTGACCTTCCTTGTCTTTGCCGCCGAAGCCCCTTCCTTCCCAACCCTTTCTTCCCTGTTCCCCATCGGCAAAAGCCAGAACGTTATCGGCACACGGCCGGCCGCGCAGGAAGCCCGCCAGCACCTCATCTTCCTGGCCCACCTGGATACCGGCCGGGCCGGCTTCCTGTACCATCCTCGTCTGGTGGCCAGCCGCCGCCGCCTCTTCTTCCTGAGCCTCCTGCTCTTTTTCTCCCTTCCCGTCTTGGCCGGATTGGGCTGGTGGTTCGGCTCGGCCGAGTTCTGGTATGCCCAGTGGCTTCCGGCCGGCATCCTGGCCCTGACCCTCTTCCTCCTCCTGGTGCAGGAGATTTTCCGGCCCCATGTGGCCGGGGCCAACGACAACGCTTCCGGCCTCTCCGTCCTCCTACGGCTGGCCGACGAACTCAAGGGGCTACAATACACCGACCTCTGGCTGGTGGCCACCGGTTGCCAGGAGGCCGGACAGATCGGGGCGCGCCGATTGCTCGGCCGCTACCCCTTCCCTCGGGAAAACACCTACGTGGTCAATCTGGACAGCGTCGGGGGCGGAAACCTCCACCTGATCGTCGAGGCCGGCCTGTTTCGCCCCCGACGATGCCCTCCCCGTTTCGAGGAATTGGCCGGGGAAGCCGAATCCGCCGAGATCACCGCCGATGCCGACCCCTGGGCCTTTACCCTGGCCGAGAACGATGCCATGGTGGCCCTCCGGCGCGGCTTCCCGGCCCTGAGCATTACTGCCATGAAGAACGGCCGGCCGGTCCACTGGCATCGCCCGGAGGATACTTTCCCTTACATCCGGCCCGAATTGCTGGAACGCGCCTCTCGTCTGGCCATCCAGATCGCTCGGCGGCTTGACCGCCTCGCTACAGAAAAAAGGTAAGGAGGGGAAAAATGGCGCCTCGAAAACGTCGCCGTCTGATCTCTTTTCTGATCGGTGCAGAACTTTTCATCGTCTTTACCCTGATCCTTGCCGAGCAATGGGGAATCCTTATCACCTTCCTGGTTCTGGAGGGCCTGATCGTACTGGGCTTTTTCCTCCACCGCCGGGGGCTCTGGCCCCGTTGGAGCCGTAAGATTCGCCCCGGCGGCTGGATCGTGCTCGGCGTCGTCGTGCTCCTCCTGGTCCTTCTTCTTACGGTCGGCGTCCACTGGTATACCGAGTACCTCTGGTTCGAATCGGTGGGCTACCTCCCCATCTTTACCACCCAACTCTTCAGTCGGATTCTCCTCTTTCTGGGAACCGGGCTCCTTGCCACCCTTTTCTTCGGGGGAAATTTCCTTCTGGCCTGGCGCTGGCTGCGGCGGCGGGCATCGGGAGAGGCCGGATCCCCAGCCGGCCACTGGCTGGGACTGCTTCTCCTCTGGTTGGTGGCAGCCGGCCTCGGCCTGGCGGTAGGCCTTTCGGCCCAGGGGCGGTGGATGGATGTCCTGCGCTTTTTCCATGCCACGCCGGTCGGTCGGACGGACCCCCTCTTCGGCCGAGATGTGGGCTACTACCTCTTCCGGCTTTCACTGCTCCTGGATGTGAAAAACGCCCTCTTCTGGATGGTGATCCCGGCAGGCATTCTGACCGCCCCGGTCTATGCCTTGGGCTTGCATCGAAGACGAGCGGTCTCGACCGGGACGGGTTTCCAGAGCCTCCATCCGCGCTCCCCCCTCTCCCTCCCGCTGGCGCACCTTTCGGCCCTGGGCGCGCTCTTCCTTCTCATCAAGGCCTGGGATTACCAACTGCAGCGCCAGATGCTCCTCTACTCCCAGACCCGGGCGGCCTATGGGGCCGGCTACACCGATGTTCACGCCCGCTGGCCGGCCTATAACATCCTGACCGGCATCGTGGTGGCCTGTGCTGTCCTCCTCCTTTTAAACCTATGGAGACGTACTTGGAAACTTCTGGCCACCGCCCTGGGCCTCTGGCTGGTCTTTCTCTTCCTCCTGGGAACGCTTTACCCCTTCTTCATCCAGTCGTTCGTCGTGAACCCGAGCGAACTGGATATGGAGCGCCCCTACATCGAATATAACATCCGTTTCACCCGGGAAGCCTACGACCTGAAGGACGTGGACGAGGAGATTTTCCCTCTCACCGGGACGTTGACCCTGTCCAGCGTGCTGGAGAATACCGGTACGATCCAGAACATTCGACTATGGGATCATCGCCCGCTGTACCAGACCTACAGTCAACTCCAGGAAATCCGCCTCTACTACAACTTCTACGACATTGACGTGGAGCGCTACTGGCTGAACGGCCGCTACCGCGAAGTGGAACTTTCGGTCCGCGAACTCTCGGTGGACCAGTTGCCGGAAACGGCCCAGACCTGGGTTAACCGTCACCTGGTCTATACCCACGGCTATGGTGTGGTCCTCAGCCCGGTGAACGAATTCACCGTCGAAGGCCAGCCGCGCCTCCTGATCCGGAACATCCCGCCCGAGACCGATTATCCGGAACTGGAACTCAGCCGGCCGGAGATCTACTTCGGCGAGCAGACCGATAACTACATTATCATCAAAACGACGATCCAGGAGTTCGACTACCCCGCGGGCGACCAGAACGTCTTCACGACCTACGCAGGGCGGGATGGCGTGCCTGTGGGCTCCTTCATCCGCCGGTTGGCCTTTGCCCTGCGCTTGGGCGATCTACCTATCCTCGTGAGTGAGTACATCACTCCCGAAAGCCGCCTCCTCTTCCGCCGCACCGTCCAGGAGCGCGTCCGGGCCATCGCCCCTTTTCTGGAGTACGATGATGACCCCTATCCGGTCATTCTGGACGGCAAAATCTACTGGCTTCAGGATGCCTACACCACAAGCGATCGGTATCCTTACTCCCGACCGGCGGACGGCCTCAACTACATCCGTAACTCGGTTAAGGTAGTTGTGGACGCCTACGAGGGCACGACGACCTTTTACCTCGTTGACCCTGAAGATCCGCTGGCCCAGACCTATGCCCGCATCTTCCCCGATCTCTTCCGGCCGGCCGCGGAGATGCCGGCGGGATTGCGCGCCCACTGGCGTTACCCGGAGGAACTCTTCCGAATCCAGAGCGCCATCTACGCCACTTACCATATGCATGATCCCCAGGTCTTTTACAACAAAGAGGATGCCTGGCATTTCGCCCGGGAGACCTATGGGGGCGAGATTCGGGGAATGGATGCCTACTATGTCATCATGCGCCTGCCGGGATGGGAGAAGGAAAAATTCCTGCTGATGATCCCCTTTACGCCGGTCGGCCGGGATAACATGATCGCCTGGATGCATGTGCAATGCGATGGGGAGGACTACGGCCGGCTGGGCGTCTATAAATTCCCCAAGCAGATCCTGGTCTACGGCCCCCTGCAGATCGAGGCTCGGATGAACCAGGACCCTTGGATCTCCCAGCAGTTCACCCTGTGGGATCAGCGTGGCTCCAACGTCATCCGGGGAAACCTCCTGGTCATCCCGGTGGATCAGAACCTGCTCTATGTGGCCCCGATCTACCTCCAGGCCGAGACCGGCCAGATTCCCGAACTGAAACGGGTGGTGATAGCCTACGGCGAACGGGTGGCGATGGCCGAGACACTGGAGCAAGCGCTGCGGGCCGTTTTGGTAGAGGCCGGCCCGGTAGAAGCGCGGGGTTGGGAGGAAATCGCCCGTTCGGCCCAGGAGCACTACCGGCGGGCCCAAGAGTGCCTCCGCAGCGGCGATTGGGCCTGCTACGGGGAGGAGATGAAGGCGCTGGAAAGCGATCTAGAGGAGTTGGTGCAGTTGGGCGAGAAATAATATGGGATAAGCGATCTTACGTGAGACGTTCGCGGGCGCGGGCGCTCATATAGTCCATTCCCCAGACCATGGCCACGATGGCCCAGATGGCGGTTCCGGCCTTGGCGTACTCATCCAGGTCCACCCACAGCCGCAACTGGTGGCCGATGCCGCCGGCCCCGACAAAGCCGATGACAGTGGACATGCGGATGTTGATGTCCCACTGGTAGAGGATATAGGCCAGGAAGCGGGGCACCAGTTGTGGCACGACGGCGTAGACGAGCGTTTGGAGGCGGCCGGCTCCCGTGGCGACGACGGCTTCGACCGGTCCGGGGTCGATCTCCTCGATCGTCTCGGAAAAGAGTTTGGCGAGGTTCGGGATGCTCCAGGCGGCCAGCGAAATCATCCCGGCAAAGGGGCCGAAGCCGGTCCAGACGGCGAAGATAACGGCCAGGATGAGCGGTTCGACCGAGCGCCACAGGTTGAAGAGGGTACGGGAAAAGGTGTAGACGGCCCGGCCGACCGGGCTGCGTCCCATGATGTTGCGGGCCCCCAGGAAGCCCAGGGGGATGGCGAGAAGGGAACCCAGGGTGGTGGCCAGGAGGGCCATCAGGAGGGTGATGAGGGAGATGTGGAGCACCCGCAGGAGGGCCTCGCTGGGCTGTGGTCCGCCGATAACGCGTTCCCAGGCAGCGGCAAGGCGGGCCGGCTGAAGGTGACCTTCTTCGGGATGGAACTCGGCGATAGACCGGATGCGGGTGGTCACGGCGATGCGGCCCTCGGCATCGGTCTCGCAGCACCCCCGTTCGACGGTGAGCGAACCTCCGCCGGGAGGAAGCCAGAGGAGGGAGACATGGCTTTTCGGGGGTAGTGCATAACCGCGAATCTCCAGCGTGTCCCCGGGAGCGCCACAGGGCGGGGAAACTTCCAGCCGGGGGCCACCGGCCGGCGGGGAGGAGGGCTCGGCCGAGCCGCAGGGAACGGGGAGGACTGCCGTCACCGTGATGCTTTCGGTGGGGCGAGAGACGACCTCGGGGACGACGAAATCGCGGAGCATCCGCAGGCCGCCCGGGGCATCGGCGAAGAACTTGGGCAGGTTCACCTGGGCCACGTTCCAAGACCAGACCAGGAGAAGGAGCAAGCCGGTAGCGGTAAGGACCGACAGACCATAGCGGCCCAGGCGGACAAAGGCCGGCCGGAAGATTTTCCCCAGGAGGCCTTCGGCCCGAGGTCCGGGAAACGGTCGAAAGCGGCCGGCCGGAAGGCCCACGACGATACGCTGGCGCAGGGCCGCACTCACATAATCCAGGACTGCTACCACGAGCACGATGGCCAGGATCGTCGTGGCCATCGCCTCGAACGCCCCTAGGCGGATCCACTGCACGATCAGGAAGCCTAACCCGGCATCGCTCACCAGCCCGATCACCGTGGACATGCGCACGTTGATGTCCCAGCGATAGAGGGTGAAAGAGAGGAAAGAGGGCATGAACTGCGGAAGAACGGCGTACACGACCACTTGCAACCAGCCGGCCCCGGTAGCCCGCACAGCCTCGATCGGCCCCGGTTCGATGCCCTCGACGGCTTCCGAATACAGTTTCCCAAGCGCAGCGACCGAGTGGACGAAGAGGGCCAGCATGCCGGCAAAAGGCGTTGGGCCGACCCAGACGGCAAAGACGATGGCCCAGATGAGCGTCTCGATGGAACGGAAGATATTGAGAAGGGTGCGCACCAGATAGTACACGGTCCGCGTAAACAGATTCGCCCCCATCAGGTTGCGCGAGGCCAGGAGGCTCACCGGCAGGGCAAAGAGCACGGCCAGCACGGTGGCAATAAAGGCTAGGGCGATCGTTTCCCCGATCTTCTGGACCACCAGCCGGGCGTTTTGGGTCAATTGATAGCTCCCGTAAGGCCGATGCTGACGCACCTCGATGCGGTGGGTTTGGGTCTCCCCCGGCTTGGGCAGGCGGTCCATAGGCACGGCCGTGGTCGGGACCCGCAGGGTAAGCCGGAAACGACCTTCGTCGGTGCGCACCACCAGAGGCTGTCCTTCCCGGATCACCCGCTGGTAATCGCCGATGGGGTTCTGCCACCAGACGTCGGCCTCGAGGTCGGGGAAAAAGCCCTCCCCCTCCAGGACGATTTCCTCGCCCATGGCTGCGCAGGGCACGTTGGTACGGAGGCGAGGGGTCTCGGTGGCCTTGCCGTGTGGAGGAGGCAGCGGCTCGATGCAGGGCACCTGGAAGGGCAGAGTGCCGATGCGGTCTTCGGTGGGCCTGGTCAGGAATTCCGGGTGGAGGAGGGCGGAGAAGATAGGACGGGCGGATGGCCAGCCGCTCGCCAGCCGGCCGAAGTTGACCTCGGTGGCTACAACCCCCACGCCGTAGACGACGAGCATGACCAGGAGGATGGGCCAGAAGAGGCGGGGTGGGCCCCCGTAGCGGAGAGCATCCCAGAGGGTCCAGAGCCAGAACAGGGCCAGAGGGATAAGAAGGAGGGGAAAGTCAGCGGCCATCTCCCCGCACAGCCCGGAAAGAAAGGTTTTCCGGCAGAGCAAGGCAGCAAAGTTTTCTCGCTCCCAAACGATGAGCCCGGCCAGGACGGCCATCGTAAAGCCGAGGGCCAGGCCGCGGGCGCGCCGGCCCTGCACAAAGTGGCCCAGGCCAGGAAGGAGAAGGGAAAGGAGGCCGTCCCAGCGAAGTCGCCCCCTGCGTTCCATAGCCCTGTTCCCCTCAGGCGGCCAGTTCTCCGCCGACGGTAACCGTCTCGGCCTCCTCGCCATAGACCTCCCTGAAGCGCTGGCGGGTCAGTTCCCGAGGGAGCCCCTCGAAGACCAGCCTTCCATCCTTCAGTCCGATGACCCTGTCGGCGTAGCGGTGCACCAAGTCCAGGAAGTGGAGGCTGCAGAGGATGGTAATGCCGTCCTCCTTGTTCAGGCGCTCCAGGTATTGCAGGATCGAATGGGCCAGGACCGGATCCAGGCTGGCCACCGGTTCATCGGCCAGGATAAGGCGCGGCTCTTGCATGAGGGCCCGGGCGATGCCGACGCGCTGCTGTTGTCCGCCGGAGAGTTGGTCGGCCCGGCTGTGGATTTTATCGGCGATGCCGACACGCTCCAGAGCGGCAACGGCCCGGCAATGGTCTTCGGGGGGAAAGTAATGGACAAGCGTCAGCCAGGGGTTGGCATAACCCAGCCGGCCGGAGAGGACGTTGGTCAGGACGGAGGAACGTTTCACCAAATTGAACTGCTGAAAGATCATGCCGATCTGCCGGCGGATGCGGCGCAGTTCCTCGCCCCGGGCGGCGGTGATGTCGATCCCGTCCCAGATGATGCGCCCTTCGGTCGGTTCGATCAGCCGGTTGATGCAGCGCAACAGGGTGGATTTCCCCGAGCCGGAAAGCCCGATCACCGCCTTAAATTCGCCGTCGGCCACAGTGAAGGAGACGTCGCGCAGGGCCACCGTGCCATCGGGGTAGATTTTGGTCAGATGTTCGACCTGGAGCATCTCTTTTCCCCCGGTCGGAAAAGGGTGGGTCTGGCGGACGCCACCGGCCCGCCAGACCCGCGCTCCACCTATTTTGCCAGTTCCTCGATCCGGATCCCGGCCTTGGACAGATCGGCGCGGAAGGCATCGTAGAAGGAGTCGTCCACTTTCTCCAGGCCGGCAATGGAGTAGACCGTCTGCAGGGCGGCCTTGCCTTCCTCGGTCTGGGCAATCTCCAGGAGGGCGTTGACGACCTTTTCCCGCAGGTCGGCCGGGAAGTCTTTGATGAAGGAAACGGTGTCGTTGGGGATTTTGGTTGTGGTGGCCAGGACGACCACCTTGGTCTTGACATCGGGGTAGTCTTTTTCCACCGAACTGCGGGCGTCGGAGTAGGTGGCTCCGGCGTCGCACTGTCCGTTGTAGACGGCGACGACGACGTTGTTATGGGAGCCGGCCTCGACCGTCCTGGCAAAGTCCCTATCCGGGTCGATCCCGTTGGCCTTGAGCATGATGCGCGGGATAATGTAGCCGGAGGTCGAGTTAGGGTCCACCCAGCACATGACCTTGCCCTTGAGGTCTTGCAGGCCGGTGATGCCGCCATCGGCCCGGACAATGATCTGGCCAGCGTAGGTGGTCGAGCCGAAGCGCACCGTGACCAGAGCGACGTCCACGCCGTACTTCTCGTGGGCCAGGACGTAGTTGAAGGTGTTGAGCCAGCCGATATGGGCCTGGCCGGCACCCATCGCCTCGCGCACGGCGGCGAAGTTGGTCCCGACGTTGGCCTTGATCGCCAGACCGGTCTTCTCGGAGAGCATCTTGGCGATCTGCTCGCCGCCGGCGATGATCTCCTGGGTATCGCCGGAGGGGACGAAGGACATGATGATGGGGTTCTCCTGGCTTCCCAAGGCCGGCTTTCCGCAGGCGGTCAGGAGCGACAACGCAGTGACCAGAAGCAGCACGATAACAAATATCTTGCGGTTCATCGGTTGTTCCTCCTTTTGTCCTCTTCCATCCTGACAAGAGCCACGGCCAATTTCCCTGCCATCACCTCCTTTCAGGGGTGCATCCCGGCCAGCACTTTACTGGCGGCGCTATAGGGGTCCAGTTCGCGCTGGCAGATGCGCTCGACCAGTTCGGCGTGGCGGTCGGGGTCGAGGATGCGTTCGCGGAGGAGGCACATGGCCTCGTAGCGCAGTGCTTCCTCGAACTCCTGTTCGGCCTGGCGTCGGCGAAATTCGGCCAGCCGGCCTTCGGCCTGGAGAAAGGCCCAGTGTCGTTCGACGGCGTCGGCCAGTTCCTCCACGCCCTCCCCTCGGGTGGCGACGGTGCGCAAGACCGGTGGGCACCAGTCGGCCTGGGCGCAGCCCATATCCAGCATGGCCTCCAGTTGGGCCACCCGTCGGTCGGCGCCGGGGAAATCGGCCTTGTTCACCACCAGGATGTCGGCGATCTCCAGGATGCCGGCTTTGATGGCCTGGATGTCATCGCCCAGACCGGGGACATCCACGACGATGGTCGTATGGGCGGCGCCGGCCACCTCTACCTCCGACTGGCCGGCCCCCACCGTCTCCACCATGATGAGGGAAAAGCCGGCCGCGTCCAGAAGTTTCACGACCTCGCCCGTGGCCCGGGCCAGACCGCCCAAATGGCCCCGCGAGGCCATGCTGCGGATAAAGATGCCGGAATCTCCGGCCAGCTCCTGCATTCGGATGCGGTCTCCCAGGAGGGCACCTCCGGTGAACGGGGAAGAAGGGTCCACGGCGATGATGCCCACCGTGCGCCCCCGGCGGCGGAATTCGCGGGCCAGGACGGAGACGAGGGTGCTCTTGCCCGAGCCCGGGGCTCCGGTGATACCGAGAACCTGGGCCCGGCCGGTGTGGGGGTAAACCTGACGCAAGATGAGCCGGCTGCCCGGATCGCCCGTTTCCACCAGGGAAACGGCCCGGGCCAGGGCCCTCCGGTCTCCTTCGAGCAGACGTTGGACCAGTTCCATCGGTTCAGGCCTCCCGGAGGCCGGCAGAGGAAGGGTATCCTCATCAGGCCGGCGGAGTTTGGAGGGGGAAACCGGGCATCGCCGCATCATCTGGGGCGGACATTCTGGCGGATAAAGTGGATATATTCGCTGCTGGGCGTCCCGGGGCCGTAGATGGCGGCGATTCCGGCCTTTTTCAGCGGCTCGATGTCCTCGGTGGGGATAATGCCGCCGGCGATGACCAGGATATCCCCCCCACCCCGCTCCCGCAGGAGTTGAACAATGCGGGGAAGCAGGGTCATATGGGCACCGGAAAGGATGGACAGCCCGACCACATCCACGTCTTCTTGCAGGGCCGCCTCGACGATCATTTCCGGCGTCTGCTGCAATCCGGTGTAGATGACCTCCATGCCGGCATCGCGCAGCGTCCGGGCGACGACCTTGGCCCCGCGGTCGTGGCCGTCGAGTCCGGGCTTGGCAACGAGCACACGGATTTTGCGCTCCATCGGCCCATCCTCCTTCAGTTTCACCGGATTTGGCCGGCTCTATTATACTCCACCCCCGTTTCCTACGCAAGAAGGAGACGGTTGTTTGGGGCCAAGGCAACCCGATCGGGTGGGCACCCCTACGGGGGATGCGTTGCAGGAAGCGATCCCAGGGGGGGCCCCCCTACGCCGGATACGGTCGCGGGTGGGGGCAACCCTTTTGCGCCGCCCCGCAGATGGCGCTTCGATTTCGCCCTCCCTACGCCGGATGCGGTCGCGGGTGGGGGCAACCGCTTGAGGCGACCATAAGGGCGCCCCTCGTGTCTAAACGTATCCGCTCAGCCCCAGTTCGGCCAGCTTCTGGGCGGTCGGCCGGCCATTTGCATCCCAGCCGCGCTGCGCGTAATACATATCCAGCAGCCGCTGCACCGTCTCGAACGATGTCAATTGCCCCTGGGTCGGTCCGCCTGTGGCCGGATGCTTGTAGAAGCGTGGGGACGGGTAATCCCACGCCCGGCCGAAGCCGGGCACCTCACGAAACCAGTAGAGCCGGGTCAGGTTCCAGATGCGCTCCGAGATCTTCAGGAGGTCCTCCCAGGAGCGTTCGATCCCGGTGATCGCCGCCATCATCGGCGCGTACTGGGTTACGTCAATGCCCAGTTCCACCCACTGCAACCGACAGGCTCCCAGGGCATCGAAGAGCGGGCGGATGTGCTGGAGGAGGATGACACGTGCCACCTTCTCCGGGGTCACCTGGTCGCGGCCTACCTGGAGGTCGTAGGTGATGGCCCAGGCGCGGTTGTGGTGGGCACCCACGTCGGCGGTCATATAGGCAAGGAGCATGGCCGTGGCGTTGTGGGTCTCATAGCCGCTCTGCTCCATGCCCTTGACGTGAACGGCCCACTCGGCGCTGCCCTGGCCCAGATGTTCGGCGGCCACTTTGACTCCCTCGGCCAGAAGATCGCCTAGGCCCTCCCGGCGGGCAATGCGCTCGATGAGGGCAAAGGTGGCCTCGGCGTTGCCGAAGCGCAGGTCCAACCCCTCGGTATCCTTCCGGGTGAGGATGCCCCGTTCGAAGCACTCCATGGCGAAGGCGATGACGTTGCCGGCCGAGATCGAGTCGATTCCCAGTTCGTCACAGAGGTAGTTGGCATAGGCCACATCCTCGATGTCGGTCAGGGCGACGTTAGAGCCCAGGAGGGCAATAGTCTCGTATTCCGGCCCCTCCACGCGGATGCCGTGCTTCCGGGAATAAGAGTACTTTCCGCAGGGCGAGGGGCAGGCGAAGCACCCCTTGTCGGTGATGACGATCCTTTCCCGCATCACCTGGCCGTAGAGGTTGGAGCCGTGCTCAAAAGAGCCCTGCTGGAAGTTGCGGGTGGGCAGGGCACCCACCTCATCGCACCAGGAAGTCACGATGGTCGTGCCGTAGCGCTGCCATGCGGCAAGTCCCTCGGCCTCCTTGCAGGCGCTGTACATCGTGTGGGCCAGGTCCCAGAAGCGGACCGGGTCGGCCACGGGGATTGTCTTGCTGCCGCGTACGGCGATAGCCTTCAGGCGCTTGGAGCCCATCACCGCCCCGACGCCGCCGCGGCCGGCCTGCCGGCCGTAGTCGTGGGTGATGCAGGCATACTTGACCAGGTTCTCTCCACTGGGGCCGATGGTGGCAACCTGGAAATCTTCACCCAGCCGCTTCTTGAGAGTCTCCTCCGTGGTGATCGAACCTCTGCCCCACAGGTCGGAGGCGTCGCGGAGTTCCACCCGGTCGTCGTCAATGTAGAGGTAGACCGGCCGGGGGGAGACACCCTCCAGGATGATCGCATCGTAGCCGGCGTATTTGAGTTCGGCCGTCAGATGGCCGCCGACGCTGGCGCTGGCATAGCCTCCGGTGAGCGGAGCCTTACAGGTCCAGTCCATCTTGCCGGCCCCCGGCACCAGGAGGCCGGAGAGCGGGCCGGTGGAGGCGACGAGTTTGTTCTGGGGGCTCAAGGGGTCGGTGCCGGCCGGGACCTCGTGCCAGAGGGTATAGATGCCCAGGCCGCGTCCTCCCAGAAAATCGCGGGCTACGGCCGGATCATACGGCTCTTTGCGAATCTCGCCCGTGGTCAGGTTTACCCGCAGGATTGTACCGGCATATCCGTTCACGGCCATCCTCCTTCACTCGGCGATCGAGAGCACGTTCATCCCGCAGAAGGTAACACATGCGCCGCACAGGTCGCACTCAAAGGGCTCCTCACGGCCGGGAATCTTGAAGACGACACCCTCCGGGCAGGCCTCGATACAGGCATCGCAGGCAATGCAGAGTTCGGGGTCGATGTAGTAGGCACCCTTGTCGTTCTGCGGGATAGCGTCCACCGGGCAAACCTCGGCGCACTCCCCACACTGGGTACAGACGCGCACCTCATAGTTTCCCGGAACGGGGAAGTGGGGAATGATGGCTAGGGCTGCCTTACGAGGGTTGTTCTCCTGAAAGTGGCTGAAGGCACAGGCCAGGAGGCAAGCCTTGCAGCCGGAGCAGCGGGAACTGTCGGCATAGAGTCGCATGGATCCTCCTTTGGCAAAACTCGTGGGCCGGGCCGGCCTGGAAAGGCCCCAGGAAAGATGTCGGCCGGAAAACCGGAGCGCGCCCCGTTGTCTTGTGACCGTACTTACGGGCGTAAATCTACCACAGGGGCAGGACTCTGTCAAACTACTGGCAACCCCACAGCCGCACCGTCCCATCCCAGGAGCCGACGGCCAGGAGGGTGCCGTCGGGGGAGAAGGCAATCACCGGACGAAAGAGCGCCACCTCCAGCGGAATCCCGTAGGGGAAGCCGACCAGTCCGGCCAATTCCACCCCGGTCCGGGTCTCCCAAAGCACGGTTAAACCATCCTGCCATCCCGAGGCCAGCACCGTCCCATCGGGAGAAAAGGCCAGTTCCAGCACGTTGGCCTGCCGGAGCATCGTCCGGAGGAGACTCCCCGTTGCCACATCCCCTATCTCGATCTGACCGCTGCTGCCATAGGCCAGGAGACTTCCATCGGGCGAAAAGGTGACCGCCTGGGCAACGACGTTCTCCCGCACTGCACGCATCGGCCGGCCGGAAGTCCCTCCCCATAGATGTACCCCGGCTTCCGAGGCCGAGGCCAGGAACGCCCCATCGGGCGAAAAGGCGAGGTCGTGTACCTGGCCCGCGGCATAGATCTTCTGCGCCTCTCGTCCCGTGTCCGTCTCCCAGAGCCGAATGGTGCCGTCTTTGGATCCCGAAGCGATCCACCGGCCATCCGGCGAAACGACCGCACAGGACACCTCCGCCGTATGCCCGCGCAGGACCTTCTGGAGGGCCACGCCGGGCAACTTCCACAGTCGGATGGTCTGATCGTCGCCGGCGGAGACCAGCATCCCACCGGAGACAAAGAGCGCGCGCACCGCCGCCGTGTGTCCGTACAGGACGTTGCGTTCCCGGAGCGCGGGCACGTCGAGCAGACGGACAGTGCCGTCGGCCAGGCCCAGGACCAGAAGGGACGGTTGGGCAAAGGCCAGGCTGGTCACGCTCAGAATGTGCGCGCCGATCCTCCACCTCTCCCGGCCGGAGGCCAGGTCCCAGCCCCGGAGCGTACCGTCCCACGAGGCTGAAGCCAGGATGCGGCCGTCCGAGGAGAAGGCGATGGCGGGTACGGACCAGGTATGGCCCTGCAAAGTACGCCAGGCTTGGCCGCCCGGCACTTCCCAGAGGCGCACCAGACCGTCGTCTCCGGCAGAGGCCAGCAGCCGGCCATCCGGAGAAAAGGCCACCTGGTTGACTTCCAGGCTGTGGGCGGTGATCACCTGAAGCGTTTTCCCCGTATCGGCTTCCCAGAGCCGTACCACGCCGTCGCTTGTCCCGGCCGCCAGGAACGTTCCATCGGGCGAGAAGGCGACGCTCCGTACCTCAGCCCCGGGCATCTCCAGTTTCTGGCGGGCCTCTCCCGTGGCGACATCCCAGAGCCGGACGCTGCCGTCCTGGGAGGCGGTGGCGAGCGTCCGGCCATCGGGGGAAAAGGCCACCCCCACCACCCAGTCGGTATGCCCCTCCAGTCGGCCGATCCCTTTTCCCGTAGCGACATCCCACAAGCCGACTCCTCCGCGGGTACAGCCCCGATCGGTCCTTTGAGCGCAAGAGACCGCGGCCAGATGGGTGCCGTCGAGGGAAAAGGCCAGGCCGAATATCCCACCGGCATATCCCGGAATCCGGCGCTTCTCCCCGGTATTCACGTCCCACAGATGGATCGAACCCTCCCAGTTTCCGGTGGCCAGCGTGCCTCCATCGGGGGAAAAGGCCAGGCTCCACACCGAGGAGCCGGTTGGCAGAAAGCGGATTTCCTCCTGGGTTGCGGCATCATAGAGATACACGCCCAGCATCGTGCCCACGGCCAGCCGGCTACCGTCCGGAGAAAAGGCCAGAGAGGCCATCCAGCCTTTTCCATAGTGCCCGATTTCCTGGAGCGTTCCTGCCGTCGAGGCGGAGATGAGCCCCTCCTCGGCGGCGCGGCGTGCTATGGCCGTAGCCTGGAGCAGGGCGGCCTCGGTGGCTTCGGCGGTAGGGGTAAAAGGTATCTCAGGGCTCACTTCCGGAGAGGCGGTCACCCCGGCCGGAGCAGGCGTTTCGGCCGGAGCGATGCAGCCTGTGAGGAAAAGCAGCAGCCCCAGGAAAGCCATCGCCCGACCCATCGTCTTCAGCCTCCCCCAGGGCGGACCTTCAGCCCGTCCCGGAGGACGGCGGCATAGATCCGCATCCGCTCCCGGCGCATGTCCCGCCGGTGTCCCAGGAGGAACTTGGCCCCTTCCACCAGGAATTTCCAGGCGTGTGTGGCCAGGAGGAAAAGGCGGAGAAGGAAGGCTACGGCCGGCCCGAAGGTCGCCTGGGCGTAGCGCACCTTGCTCCGTTGAAAGTGCAGGTGGCCCTGCAGGGGCACCTGCACTGTGGAACGGCCTCCATAATGGATCACGCAGGCCGAGGGCAGGTAGACCACCCGCCAGCCGGCCCGGCGGATGCGCCGAAGCCACTCCAGTTCCTCGAAGTAGAGAAAGTACCCCTCGTCCAACAGGCCGGCCTGGGCGATGGCCTCGGCCCGCATCAGGAAGCAGGCCCCTACCAGCCAGTCCACCTCCTGCTCCGCGTCATCGGGACGATCCTGCATCCGGTAGCGCCGGGCCCACGGGTTGCCCGGAAACAGTTCCTCCAGAAGCGTGCTTTCCCAGAAGAGGGTGCCTACCGTAGGAAAACGCCGGCAGGAGGATTGCACCGTTCCATCAGGAGAACGGAGTTGCGGCCCCACCACGCCTACATCCGGGTGGGCCTCCAGGTAAGCCCGCAGGCGGGGAATCGTCGCCTCCTCGAGTTCAACATCGGCGTTGAGGAGAAGAAAGGCCCGCCGCTTTTCTCCCTCCCCGGCCTGGTCGAGGGCCAACGCCGCGTTGCAGGCTGCGGCAAAGCCCCGGTTTTCCTCCAGGGCCAGCAGGGTAACCGCCGGGAAGTCGTGGTGCACCATCTCCACACTGCCGTCGGTCGAGGCACTGTCCACCACGATCACCCGGCCGGCCGAGCCACCGGCGGCCAGCGAGTTCTGCACCGAACGAAGACAACGGACCAGGTGCTCCCGCACGTTCCAGGAGACCACAACGACGGTCGGTTCGATGGCCTCGTGCATCATTTCCCGGCTAGGCCGGCGGAGCAGAGGTGGGTTCCGGTTCCTCCGGGATAATGAGGAGCAGGGCCAAATAGACCAGTATCCCGCCGACTCCGCCGGTGAAAAGGGTAACCAGGGCAAAGATCACCCGGATCAGGGTGGGGTCCGTATTCAGGTACTCGGCCAGCCCGCCACAAACCCCGCCGATCATACGCTCTCGGCGCGAGCGGTACAACCGTTTGACTTGCATGGCGACCTCCATTGCTTGCAGAAAGCGGGCCATTCGGGACAGCCCGACCGCCCCGCACCACCATCGTCCGGTAATCTGCTCGACCAGGCAGGCCGGCAGGTCGCAGATAACGTCATCCGGATTGCGCCAGAATCTCACGCGATCTCTGCGTGGGAGTGTCAAGGACGCCAGACATTCCTCAGGTAGTTGGGCAGGTCCACAGCCTCACGCGGCCCCACCAGGATTTCCCAACCCGGCAGTTCGTCCTCCAGTTCGCCCTGGAGGGAAGAGACATAGCCGGGGATAACCAGTTTACGGTGGGCCAGTCTGGAGGCAGCGTCGTATTCCCTGACCGTCTTGGCGATCTTCTCGGCGTCGAACTTGCCAGCTGCCCAGGCGGTGAGCACGCTCATGCCCTCCGAATCGGCGATCAGCAGCCAGGAGGGGACACCACTGCCCTCGACCTCGCCGGCCACGCTGAAGTAGGTAAGGGAGAAGTTGGTCGTGACCAGGAGCGGAGACCTGTCTCCCGGGCTCCCGATCTCATAGAGGCCCGGGATGACCTGGATGGGCTTCTGCGGATCGGTGTAGATGTTTAGGCGCAGCGTCAAAAGCGGGTAGACGAGGGCAGGAGAAAAGTGTTCCAGCACGATCAGGCTGGCGTATTTGGCCACATGCTGGGCGGCGATGACCATTTCGTCCAGCGGGTCCACCCCCCCCTCTCCAGGGAAGGTGATGACGGGGTAGCCCAGCGGGCGAAAGTTTTGCTTCAGGGCCAGGCGGCGCAGGTGCGTGAGGGCATGGAGTGTCTCCAGCAGACCGCGACAACCCACATCCAGCACCAGGTCCTCGACTCCGGCCGCCTTGCTCTTTTCGGTCAACGCGGCCAACCCGTCCAGATCGCCGTCGCGGACGGCCAGGGGCAGGCCGGTCTCTTTCGCCAGGGCGGCCATGGCCTCCCAGTTCTCCGGCGTGGCCGCATAGAGGAGGGGACGCTTCCCCCCCTCCACGGCCAAGGCTGCCCGAAGGGCAGCCACATCAGTGCTCATCAGGATCAGGGGCTTGGGAGAAAAGCTACGCACCTTCTGGACACAGGCGGCAAAGGTCTCGGGCGAGCCGGAGGCATTCTCCACGGCGATTCCGTCCAGGCCCAGCGTCATTCCCACCCGCTCAACGCTGTAAGAAAGGGCCGGCCCGGCCTTTGCAACGACATCGTCGGTATCCCTCAGGCGCAGGAAGATTCCCGGCGGATGGTAAAAGGTCTTCTCATGGCGGAAGAGCACCGTCTCGTTCCCGATTTCCACCTTGTGCTCTCCCTCGCCGATGACGACCAGGCGGATGGGCGGAGCCGCGGCCGCCGCCAGGGCCTCCTTGGCCTGCTCCGAAACGTAGGGGCAGGCGCCCAGTTCCGCCTGCTTCTGGGCCAATTTCATGGCAAAGGCCAGACAGGTGGGGAAACCGCACTCCTTGCAGTTCGTCTTGGGGAGAAGTTTATAAATTTCCAGACCGCTCAGCGCCATGGCTAGGCCTCCTTTTGCCCCATCAACCGATCAATGACGCGGATGACCCGCCGGATCGTCTCCGGATGGCGCAGCACCAGGATATCGGCACCGGCCATCAGGAGGGCGGTGGCGGTAGCGACTTCCCAGGCGATGGCCCGCTCCCGGAAATCGCCCCAGGCTTCGGGAACCCCCTGGCCGACTTTGGATTCCTTCTGCCGCCAGGATTCGTAGCCGGCCGTGCAGATAAAGGGTAACTGGGTCAGCCGGTCGCCGGTGAGGGCGGCGATGCGCAGACGCTCCATTACCGAGTAGGTGTACTCCAGGCCGTAACCCAACGCCCCGGTGGTGGGATCGATCAAGATCCGCTCCAGGGGAAGCCCCATATCGCTGATGAGGATGTTCAGCTGCTTGGCCAGGTTCACATCAATAGGCGAACTGGCGATGACCAGGTGCTTATGGGCCAGTGCCGCGGCCACGATGGTACGATAGTTCTTATCCTCGCACAGTCCCAGCCCCAGCCGCTCGCCGGCCGCTGCCTCGGCCACCGCAACCAGGACCTCGTTATCGGCTTCCGGCTGGCCCGGCCCCAGCACGATAAGCGGCACATCCACCGCCTTCAGGACGGCCTGCACGGTCTGGACCGCTTCCTGCGGCGAACAGCCGCCCTTATCGGGATGACAACCCTCCAGGCGCAGGGCCACCAGGCTGGCTCCCTGGGCTACCCCTCGGGCAGCCCAGGCAACGGGGTCATCCAGGACATCGCCCCAGGCCTCCAGGAGAAGGGGAGACCAGTCATCCGGACGCCTATCCAGCACTTCTACGGCGACGACGGGGCGATGGGGCATCTGCCCCTCATAGTGCAGGAAGGGGAGGGTGCATTCTCCGCCCACGGTGACCATGCGGCCCCGGGTGCCACCCTCCGCGGGAGTGGCCCCCAGGGTGACCTCGAGCACGCGGCCCGTCCACGATTCTTGGGGGATTGCTACCGGCATTGCCCAGCCCTCCTTTGCGCTATCTGGCTATTCCGCGGGTTCCATCGCCGGCCTTTCCCATAGCCACGGCCGGCCCCACATCGCATCGATCACATCGGTAGTCGAGAGCACGCCCAGAGGAAACTTCTCCTCACCTTCCTCACTGCAAACGAGCAGGCGGTGTACCCGGTGCCTCAGCATGATCTCCACCGCCTCGGCCAGGGGGGCCTCCGGCCGAACGCTCAGCACCTCATGGGTCATCACGTCTTCGGCCTTGAGGGCGTAGAGGTCCTGGCCAAAGGCCTTCAGCATATCCATATGGGAGACCACACCCTGGGCAAGGCCGCGTTCATCCACCACGATCAGGGCGTGGACATCGGTGGCGTTCATAATGCGGGCCACTTCCTTAAGGGCGGTATCCGGGCTACAGGTGATGACCCCCCGATGCATCACTTCCCGCACGGTGGTCTTTTGCAGGTAATCCGGCACGGCTTTCCTCCTCTTACCGTCTACACGCTCGCCTGTTTCCACAGCGGCACGTTCGAAAGCCGAACGACCTTGCATCCGAAGACTTCCGCCGGCCGACGAAGGCAGTGCCTTCACTTACCCCCCAATACCTCACCCACGAGTTTTCGGATGCTCATACCCCAACCGGGCTTACTTCTCGTATTGTACTACAACCCCCTGCATCCTGCAAATTTGCGCGTTCGGGCGAGATAGGGTATAATAAGGGCCGGGCGAGCCGGGCAAAGGCCGGCCGGCCCGGATCAGACGGGCATGGGGTATGCCCGTTTCCTCTTCTTGGAAGGTCTGTGGGCCCGTTGGCCAAGTCCTTTGGATGGGCAGGAGACGACGGTGACACCGACACTTTTGACCCGAGAAGGTTTGCGAAAACTCCAGGAAGAACTGGAGCGGTTGCGCACAGAGGGCCGCCGGAAAGCGGCCCAGCGGATCCGGGACGCCAAGTCGCATGGCGATGTCCGCGAAAGCGGCGAATATGAGGATGCCAAAGAGTTCCAGGCCTTTGTCGAAGGACGTATCCGCGAACTGGAACTCCTGCTGGCCGATGTCCAGGTGATCGAAGAGGTGACGGAAACGGAGATGGTGCACCTGGGCTCGCGGGTGCGTACCCGCGATGGTGAGGGCTATGAGGAAGTCTGGACACTGGTGGGTTCGGCCGAGGCCGATCCGCGCAACGGACGTATCTCCAACGAGTCGCCAGTGGGACGCGCACTTCTGGGCCGACGGGTAGGTGAGACGGTGGAGGTGCAGACGCCGGCCGGCATAACCCGCCTCACGATCCTGGAAATCGGCTGAATTCCTGAGGTGTCGGGTGGAACTGAACGAGTACCAGCGACAACGGCTGGAAAAGGCCCTGGGCCTGCGACGACGGGGCATCGAGCCCTATCCGGCGCGGTGCCGGCGCACGCACAGTGTGGCCCAACTCTGGGCCGAACTGACTTTCCCTTCCGAACCGGTGCAGGTCCGCGGTCGGATTCGGCAAGGGGAGGAGTGGAATCTGACGGTCGGAAGTGAGCGCCTGCTCCTGCTTGCCCTGCCGGACGGTTTTGCTCCACCGGCCGGGGAGGTGACCTGCGGGGGAAGGCTGACACTGGCTCCAAGCGGACGCCTGGCACTGGAAGTACAGGCCTTGGGGGAGAGCCTGCCGGACACCTTTCGCCCCCTTACCCCGGCCCAGGCCCGCGAAATGTTCCTGCCCAACCGGGACGAGGTTGTCCTGGCCGGCCGGCTGAGCGGAGGCATCCGCACGATGGGCCGGGTGACCTTTGTGGACCTGGAGGACGGGAGCATCCTGGAACGCGATCACGATTTCCTCTGTCCCCACATCCAGCTCTTCCTCAACCAGGCCGTCCTGGGGGAAGGGGCATATGCCGGTTTTGTCCGCGACTTTGACCCCGGCGACCTTGTGGAAGCGGCCGGCCGGCCTTTCTTCACCCGCCTGGGCCAGTTCAGCCTCCAGGTCTCCTCCATCCGGATGTTGGCCAAGGCCCTCAATCCACCCCCGGAAAAGTACCACGGCCTCACCGACGTGGAAAAGCGCCTGCGGGAACGCTACGCCGACCTGTTGGCCAACGAGGAGGTGCGTCACCGCTTCCGCATCCGCGCCCGCCTCCTCCAGGCCATCCGTCGCTTCCTCGACGAGCGCGGCTTCCTGGAGGTGGAAACGCCCATCCTCCAGCCGATCTATGGCGGTGCCGCCGCCCGACCCTTCATCACCCACCACAACCAGCTGGATCAGGACCTCTACCTGCGCATCTCCTTCGAACTTTACCTGAAACGGCTGCTCGTCGGCATGTACGAACGGGTCTATGAGATCGGACACGACTTTCGCAACGAGGGGGTGGACCGGGTTCACAACCCCGAATTCACCCAGTTGGAACTCTACCAGGCCTATGCCGATTACCGGGATGTCATGCGCCTGATGGAGGAGATGGTGGCCTTTGTGTCCCGGGAACTCACCGGGGACACCCGCATCGTTTACCAGGGGCAGGAAATCGACCTGACCCCGCCCTGGCGGAGGATACCGCTCCTGGAAGCCATCCGCGAGGTCACGGGGATCGACGTGGAGGCTTACCCCGATGCCGAGGGCCTCCGTGCCGCCGCCCGTTCCCTGGGGGCGATGGTGGAGCCGATGGCCACCCGAGGCAAGGTGGTGGAACTGCTCCTTTCCAACTATGTCGAGCCGGCCCTGATCCAGCCTATCTTCCTATACGATTACCCCCTGGAACTCTCCCCTCTGGCCAAGCGCCGGCCTGACCGCCCTGACCTGGTGGAACGCTTCGAGGGCTTTGTCGGGGGGATGGAATTGTGCAACGCCTTCAGCGAACTGAACGACCCCATGGATCAGGAGGAACGCTTCTTGGCCCAGGGGAGAGCCCGCGAGCGCGGTGATGAGGAGGCCCACCCGATGGACCGGGATTACCTGAATGCGCTCATGTACGGCCTTCCTCCCACCGGGGGACTGGGCGTGGGCATAGACCGCCTGGCGATGCTCTTCACCGACCAGACGACGATACGGGAGGTGATCCTCTTCCCTCACTTGCGGACATAATGTTGTCTGTTACGGAGAGGGGATCAGCAACCGGGCGAACGAAGAGCCAAAGGCCAAGCCGCGTTCCAGTTCCTCCTCGGTAGGCGTACCGGCCCATTCCAGGGAGCCGGCGACCTCCCAACCCAGTTCCCTGGCCAGCGCCTCGAATTCCCTTTGTGCCCCGCCGCTCCAGCCGTAACTGCCGAAGCGGGCCACTCGCTTGTTGCGGATCCCCTTACGTCGGGCAATGTCCAGGACGTGAACGAGCGGAGGAAAGAGGCCGGCCTCGTAGGTGGGGGCGCCGATCATCACGCCGCAATAGGTCCAGAGGGCCGGCAGGATATAACTGACGTGGGTGCGGGCAACGTCAAAGACCTCCAGCGGCACCCCCTCCCGGGAAATGCCCTGGGCCACGGCATTCATCATCTTCTCCGTGTGGCCGTACATCGAACCGTAGAGCAGGGCAACGCCGGTTTCCCCTGGACCGGTAGCGTAGCCGGCCCAGCGACGATACAACTCCAGGATACGGCCGTGGTTGCGGCGCCAGATGAGGCCGTGCGAGGGAGCGATCATCGCGATCGGCAGGGCACTCAGCCTTTCGATGGCCCGTAGCACCATACGGCTGAACTTGGCTATGATGTTGGCATAGTAGCGGAGGGCTTCCTGCTCATAAAAAGCCGGATCCGCACATTCGTCATCGAAAATGCCTCCGCGCAGGGCTCCGTACCCACCGAAGCCGTCGCAGGAGAACAGGATGCGGTGGGTGGTCTCGTAGGTCATGATGGTCTCGGGCCAGTGGACGAACGGGGTAGAGAGGAACCGGAGCGTCCGCCGGCCCAGGGACAGGATTTCCCCATCCTGGACCGCCCGGAAGTTTTCCGTAACTCCGTAGAACGCTTTCAGGAGATCCCCCGTCTTTTCGCTGCCCAGGATGGTCGCCTGGGGAGCCAGGCGCAGGAGCATACGCAGGACGCCGGTGTGGTCCGGCTCCATGTGGTTGATGACGATGTAATCGAGCGTTTGGAGGGGGACGATGCTGCTCACCTGGTCGAAGAACTCGTCCGTCTTGAAGGCCCTGGTCAGATCCACGATGGCCCGCTTCTCATCGCGGATCAGGTAGGCGTTATAAGAAACACCCTCCTGGGTAATCGGCCAGAGGCCCTCAAAGAGGTCGGTAGTACGGTCGTTGACGCCGACCCAGAAGATGTCCGGGCAAATTTCGATCGCTGGCATCGTGCTCTCCGAGAACCGTTTCTCCAATCTAACCGGCCAGGCCCGTTCACCACTTTACCGCCGGTTGTCGCCGAAACATTATACCCTTAGGAGAAGGCCGTGGCAAATCGGACACGCTTGCCAGAGCCTTCTTTCTGTGCTATGATTATACTATCCGAGCAGGAGGTCCTATGCATCCATCGGGTGAAGAGGAACTTTCGCATCTGGCCCATGCCTTCGGCTCGCCCCTGACGGCCATCCAGGGGGCGGCACGGATGCTCGCCCTCTTGCGCTCCGGGGCTTCGCCGGACGAGCATCGCCTCCTGGAGATCATCGAACGCAACTGCCAGCGTCTTTCCGCCGAAGTGGAGCGCCTGCTGGCCGCCGCCCGGGTAGAGGGAAATGCTCTGCAAATCTTTTTCCCATTGGGTAAAAGTGCCGGAGAGCCGACAACGGAAAGTCGGCCTGGTCTGGAAAGCGAGGCTTTCCCGAAGAAGCGGCCGGCCGGCCGGCCGCTCATCCTGGTGGTGGACGACGATCCTGCCGTGCGGGAGATGCTTTCCCACACCCTGGAGCAGGCCGGCTACGCCGTCCTGACCGCCTCCGACGGTGTCTCGGCCACAGACCTGGCCCGCCAGCACCTTCCTTCCCTGATTACCCTCGACCTGGCCATGCCCGGCATCAACGGACGCCGCCTCCTCCCGATCTTCAAAGAAGAGCCTGCGATCAAGGAAATCGTCCGTAACTCAGGCAAGCAATTCGATCCCAAGGTGGTGCAGGCATTTCTCTCGGCTCTGGAAAAAAAG
>FWPU01006157.1_pt1 | contig 24518 bp, 18 predicted proteins | sample 2228361 | NCBI WGS metagenome assembly FWPU01 (sample SAMEA103939777, study PRJEB20133) | metagenome | reverse complement strand
GGCTGGTTGGGACGCTACCGACGCTTGAGCAAAGACGATGAAGAACTGCCCGAGACCAGCGAAGCCCTAATCTATGCGGCGATGACCCATCTGATGGTGAGGCGCTTGGGACGTGCGAGCACTACTAGCCCGTGACAGAATTTTTAGACACGCTCTAAATGTTTGAACCTTGAACGTTGTACTTCAAGGTTCAATGATAGCAGACTGATTCAGCCCTGGCAATCTCGTTTAGCAACGAGCCAACAACTCGTCGTACAACTGCGTAACGTCTTCAATGAGGCGCTGCTTGTCGAATCGCTCCCGCACGGAATCACGTCCCGCTGCGCCAAGTTTCTCTCGCTGGGCAGAATTGCTCAGAAGTTCCCGCACTGCCGCCGTCAGCGCGTCGGCGTTGTGAGGTTCGACAACGATGCCCGTTTCTCCATTATACACGATGTCTGGCACACCGCCCACGCGCGTGGCAACGACGGGCGTGCCGCTTGCCATCGCCTCAATCAGCGCGACGGGCGTGCCCTCATTCACCGAAGTCAACGCCACCACGTCGCTATCCGCGTAAATCACCGGCAAATCGCGCCGCCAGCCCAAAAAGTGCGCGCGGTCGCCGAGGCTCGCCGCCTCTTCTTCCAGCGCGGAACGCAGTTCACCATCGCCCACAATGACGAAATATGCGTGCGGCAATTCCGCTGCCACGCGCCGCGCCATCTCAAAAAACAGGCGGTGGTTCTTCACGGGCACGAGCCGCCCAACGATGCTGACGATAAGAGCATCCGACGGCAACCCCAACTCCGCCCGCAGTTTGCCGCGATGTTGTTCCGCCGACAGAAAGCCATCCAAATCGAAGCCCAACGGGATGATACTCAGTTTCTCTCGGGGCGCGACCTGATAAACGTCCGCGATTTCATGCGCCTGCTGTTCGCTCAACACGATGATGCGGTCGGTGCGGCGAGCCAGAAATCTTTCAATCGCCAGAAAAATCCGCGTCTTGCGCGGGCTGAAGTAACTGTGAAAAACGTGACCGTGAAAGGTGTGGACTTTGACGGGCACGCCCGCCGCCATCGCTGCCAGCCGCCCCAGCGTGCCCGCCTTCGCGGTATGCGTGTGAACGATGTCGGGTTTTTCCCGACGCATCAAACGCATCAACTGCTTCAGAGCGCGAACGTCGTTCTTCCATCCAATTTCACGCCCCAACTCTGGAAGGAACACGGGCTGCACACCGTAAGACGCGGCGAGATAACTCATGTCGCCTTCGTGCTCACCAATCGAACCCGCGACGAGCGTGGTGTGATACCGCCCGTGATTCAGCCCCGCCGACAGCAGCGAAACGTGAATGGCAGGACCGCCAACGTTCAGACGGGCGATAATGCGAAGTATTTTGGGCACGTCAGTTCAGTGAACAGTGAACTGTGAGCAGTGACCACATCAGCAGTTGGCTGAGATGGCTCAGGTTTGCTGGGGATTGCTTGTAGCCAACTCAAGCCACCCCAAGTGATTACTCCTCACTGCTCATCGGCTGATACACGCCCGCCATGTCCGTGCCCACCATCCCCGCCTCGTAAGAGCGTTTGTCGAGCGGTGACAACTTCGCAATCATCCGGGGGGTGAGCAGCGATACGTGGTGAATGGTATTGAGCCGGTCCGCGATTTTGTCCAGATGTTCGTCGCTGGTCATCCAGTGAAAACGGTCAAACGCTTTCAGGTTCAACGGCAGCGAATAACGGCGGAGCGACTTCATGCCCTCCACGTTATAATAATCCTCGAAATAGGACATCACCAACTCGCGCAGACTGCGATAAATCGGCTCCCGATAGCGCAAGCCGACGAAGTTCGATTTCGCCAGCGCGCCATAGTGCCCATCGTTTTTGTAGAGGGCGAGAATGTGGTCATCGTCGCGGTCGGCGAACAAGTCCACCAGCACAGGCGGATAGCCGAGGCGCCGCAGCATCGCCGCCGCGAACAGCGCGCCATCGAAACAGTGAGCGCGTTGGTCGCGCACCACGTTGAGCGGACAGCGATAGCAGTCTTCGGTTCTGTAAGGGAGGGCATCGAGGTAAGCCTGAATTTTTGCGGGGCTTGTCAAGCGGGCGATGCTCTTGCGTTCCGCTTTAGTCAGAGAGGCTTCAAACAGAGCGAGGGCGTCAGAGGACATATTTCTCGGTTTTGGGATTTGAGATCAATCAACAAACTCCCGATGCCACAACTCCAGCATCATCAGCGCCCAAAGTTGATAAGTGTAATCTTCGCGGCGTTGAACGTGGTCGTCCACGAGTCGGCGCAGGGCGTCGCCACTAAAATATCCGCGCTGCAAAGCGCGTTGAGACAAAACCGTGTCGTGCAGCAACCCCTTGAGTCCGCCCCGAAACCAGTCGCCGACGGGGACGCCAAAACCTTGCTTGCGGCGATGAAGATTGTCGGCAGGCAGCAGAGGACTCAACGCCTTTTTCAGAAGATACTTCAGCGTCGTGCCGCGCAGTTTATAGTGCGCGGGCAATCGCGCTGCGAACTCCATCACATGATGGTCAAGAAACGGCGACCGCGCCTCCAGCGAGTTCGCCATCGTCGCAATGTCCATCTTCACAAGCAGGTCGTAAGGTAGATAGGAGTTCACGTCCACGAAGAGCGTTTTGTCGAGCGGGCTGAGACCGTTGGTTTGAGCGAAAAGGCTCGTGAGGAAATTGGGATATTGGGAAATTGGGAAATTGCCTTTTCCATTTCCCAATTTCCTAATTTCCCAATTTCCCAATTTCCCCTTGAAGTCCGGCGCATACAAACCCTCTTTTTGCTCCGGCGTGACCGTCGTGACCCAGCGCAGATAACGTTCTTCCATCGGCTGCGAAGCAACCTCAAGAAATCTCCGCGCCTGACGCAAACGGCTGCGGCGGTTGACGGAGTGGGGCAGCCAGCGGCTTAACGGTTCAATCACGCCGCGCCGCAGTCCGACGGGAATCTTGTGATAACGCTCCGCGATTTCGTTGCCCGCGTAGCGTTCGTAACCCGCGAAGCACTCATCGCCGCCGTCGCCGTTGAGAGCCACCGTGACGTGCTGCCGCGTGACCTGCGCGACGTAATACGACGGCACGGCGGACGAGTCGGCGTAAGGCTCGCCGTAGTGCCGCACCAGTTTCGGCACCACTTCCAGCGCGTTCGGGCGCACGATGAACTCATGATGCTCCGTGCCGAACTTCCGCGCAATCGTGCGAGCGTAGTCCAGTTCGTTGAACGCCGACTCTTCAAACCCGATGGAGAACGTCTTGACAGGCTTCTCCGACAACTCGCTCATCAACGCCACCACCGCGCTGGAATCAATCCCACCGCTCAGGAACGCGCCCAGCGGCACGTCGCTGATGAGCCGCAGCCGCACCGCCTCGCGCAGCAACTCAAGCAGGCGCTCGCACGCTTCCTCTTCAGTGAGAGACAGTTTTGGCTCGTATTCCAGTTGCCAATACCGCTCGACCTGAACCCTGAACCCTGAACCCTGAACCCTCACCGTCAGGGTGTGTGCGGGCGGCAGTTTGAACACGCCCTTGAACGCCGTGCGCGGGGCGGGGATGTAGCCATACGTGAGGTACTCGTCAATCGTATCCAACTCAACTTCGCGCCGAATATCGGAGCATTGCAGAAGTCCCTGCAACTCGGAGGCAAACAGAAACTGTCCGCCGACCTCCGCGTAAAACAGCGGCTTTTTCCCCACGCGGTCACGGGCGAGGAACAACTGCCGTCGCCTGGCGTCCCACAGCGCGAACGCAAACATCCCGCGCAGGTGCTTGACGCACTCCACGCCGTATTCCTCGTAAGCGTGAACAATCGCCTCCGTATCGCTGTTTGTGCGAAACTGATGTCCCTTCTTTTCCAACCGTTCGCGCAACTCCTGAAAGTTGTAAATCTCCCCGTTGAACGTAATCCACACGCTGCCGTCCTCGTTGCTCAACGGCTGATGCCCCGTCGTCAAATCAATGATGGACAACCGCCGCTGACCGAGCGCGACGCCGCCTTCGATGTAAATGCCCTCGTCATCCGGTCCGCGATGCCGCAGCGCGTCCAACATGCGCTTCAGTAGGGAACGGACGTCGTGCCGTTCCGTGCGGTTGGCGAAGCCTTGACTATTCAGGATGCCAGCGATGCCGCACATGATTCAGTAGTTCTCCAACTCCTCAAGGAAGACCATCTCGCCTTGAGCCTCACTGAGAAGTTTGAGAGCGCGGTCATAAAGCGGCTCATGTCGCTTCGGGCGGGCAAGACCGGGACGCGCTTGCTGTCCGACTTGCCGGGCGACCTCCGCGAGAGTGATGGCGGCGATGAGGCGATAATGATAGATGAACTTTTGTGCTGGCACGCTCAGATGGACGAACCTGACATCTCTGGCGAAACGATTCCAGTCCTCGCGTTCCAACTCAACAGCAATTTCATCAGGAATGATAATGACCTGCGGCGGTCCTTGAGCGAGGTCGGCTCGGTGAAGTGGTGTGCCGATGTGTTTGAGGGTGATGACGCAGGCTTCGGCAAAAGCATACCGGCGGTCGCGCATCGTCGGAATGACGTGAATCGGATTGCGGGCGCGTCGGGCGGCGGCGCGCCCTTCGGCGATGGTGGCTCGGTCACAGCCGAACCATACGCCTTGACGGTCCTCGACGAACAGCCGCCCCCAGCCAAACGCTCCCGCCGAGCGGATGGAACTTCCCAGTTCGACGTGATGAGCCGCGCCCATCAGCAGAATCTCCGGGCGGCGTTTGTTCGGCTGACTGCGAATCTGGAGTTTGCCACCGCCACCCCGCGACAGGTAGTAAAGCGCCACTACCGAAGCCGCTGCGACGTTCAGGCTGTTGAGCCGACGCGAGAACATCGGAATCTGCACGGCATGATGGGCAATCGGCGGAATGTCTTTGGCAAGCCCTCGTCGCTCATTGCCAACCACCACGGCTGGCTGGGGACCGCGTCCCAGTCGGAAACCGTAAACGCTCCCCGCCCCGTCCAAGTTGTCGAAGGCGACAATCGGCGAATAGTCGCGGGCGAGTTCCTCATGGGAAACCAAGGGGAGAGGTTCATCCGCGCAGACGGTTTCCGTCCAAGCGCGGGTCAACTCGCAGCGGTCTCGAAACAGGCAAGGGCTGTTAAACATCGCCGCTGCGTGAATCATAGTCTGAGCATTCCAAGGGTTCTCGATGCCGTCGCCAACCAACGTGAGGGGGGGTTGAATCATCGTCATTCTGAGCGTAGCGAAGAATCTCGTTCCGTTCCCTGATGACTGCGATAAAGCCGCCGACATCTTCTGGCGAAGCGGTCGGCGAACGCCTCATGGTCGCGGGTTCGGGCAACGCGCGCCCGCCGTTTGCCCTTGTAATGTTGCAGGAGGTAATGACCAATCTCGTGCATGAGCACGTCGAAGAGCATGAAATCGCGGAGCGTATCCCCCTGCCAGGAGACAATCGTTTGATTGGTCTCGTTGACCAACTCCACCATCGCCCCCGCGCGTCGGAGTCGTTCCAGTTCCTTCGCCGAGAGGATGCCCGGCAGCAACCAGGGAGACGGCGGCTGGTCATACAGCACGATGCGACCCGGAACTATTAACGCGCCCAACAGAAGGCTGCCGCCGCGAGACGCTGAACTGCCCTGAACGAGTTCGATGCTCCGCAAGCCGTAGGCACACTCCTCACCAAAGAATCGCAAAAGGTCAAGGATTTCCGTCTTACTTGCCGGATGGAAATACCCGACTCTCGGACGCTTAACAATCACGCGCGGCAGCGGGGCAGGTCCCTGATCCTTGCGGGACGCATCAGCCGATTCCGGCACAATACCCAACACTTTCAGCGCGCGGGCGCGGAGGCGTTGGGAACTTGGGTCTGCGTACCCGCGCGGCTCATAAGGTGCCCACACGCGGCGAACGGCGCGAATGGGGCGGGGGTCGGTGTGCTTCGTTCGGGACATCGGCTGAAAAAAGTCGGGTGAGATGGACGGCATAGGTGTGTGCCGCTTGCTCCGTTTCACCTGAGCCGACTCACCAGCGCATCCGTCTCCATGACGACCTCTTCTCCCGCTTTCAACGCTTCCTTGCGCATGGCTTGAATGGACGCAATGGCGTGGGCGATTCTCTGTTGCTCTTGCTTGGGAGGAATGGGGATGAGGACTGTCGCTAAATCCTCGATGGATACCGCAGGAATGGCGTGACCCGTCATCAGCCTTCGGACTTGCCGCAGGTAATGCTCCGTGCGCATATAGGCGAGCAGGAATAAAGGCTCTACACCGTGAATGTTTCGCAGCACGGCAAAGCCGTTTGAACATATCGCCCCGTCTTCATCTTCCGTGATGAGTGCGGTGGCTTGTCGTGGCGTGCCGGTGCTTGCGCCTGAAACTGCCGTAATAATGTCGCCCTTGCGAACTCGATAAGTCGCTCTGGAAGGCGCTTCATGCGCCTTCATAACTTGCTGCGAAACGACCTGCATGGTGCGGGCGTCAACGTCCGAAATAGCGATGTATCGTATCTCGCTGTCGCTCGCCAATCGGAAGTCATCTGTTTCGGTCAGAATATCGGCTATCCCGCCCAGCGGTTTTGCGCCAATAGATTTGAGATGCTCAATCAGTTTTTGGTCACCGGGTTGATAGTGTTCGGCGTCTAAGCGTGAGTTGAGAAAGTCTGCTGAGACGACGTAGACGTTCTCACGATTGGGGTCCAATACGCCGTCTTTGAACGCATGGAACGCCGTCGCTATTTCTTCTACGTCATCGTCAATGACAGGCAACCCCGACGACGTTCTGAGTAGTTTTCCAGACTCATCACGTTTATAGACTGGCTGACCTTTAACGTCGTAGCCAATCTTTTGCATCCGAGCCATAAAGCAGGCGTTCTCTCCGCTGGCAGGGAATTTTCGCAGGAGCAGAAGTGAGGTCTTAATGCCCGTTCCGTAGGGCACGAAGGCTTCCTGCGGAATAGACACGACGCCTAAAACCTTTGCCTGCGAGCGAATCCAGAACCGTATGTGGTTGTTGGAAACGTTCTGAAGCAATCCATCGGGCAGAACAATCGCCATGCGTCCGCCCGGGCGCAGCAACTTCAAGCATTTTTCGATGAAGAGAATATCGGGCGATTGTCCAGCCAAGAACGTTTTCGTCGGCTCCCAATCGCCGTTGTGCGACTTGTTCCATCGGCGGGCTAAGACGAACGGTTTGAGAATTTTCTGGTCTTCGACTTTGCCTTTACTCCCGAAAGGCGGGTTGGTGAGGACGACGTCAAAAGTGTTGTTCAACCTCTCGTTTTCAATCAGGGCGTTCGCGCAGGAAATCTCCGTTCCCGTTCCACCCTCAAAAGCAAGGCGTACCATTGCCGACATAGCGACGTCGGGATTAAACTCGATGCCAGCAACGTTTCGCTGAACGTAAGTAGGTTTGTCAACATCGGGATGCGTTCGTTGAACGTAGGCAATTGTCTGAATCAGAAACCCCCCGCTGCCGCACGCCGGGTCAATGACCCTTTCGTCGGGTTGAGGGGCTATCATCTCCACAGCAAGCCTCACAATGGGGTGGGGCGTGAAAAACTCACCACGGGCGCCCCTTTGATGGTGATACACGAATGTTTGAAATGCCTCCCCTTTGATGTCGCCGGGAGTTTTGCTCAGGTTGATGTGTTGCATCCGCCCAACAATGTAAGCGAGCGTCAGGGGTCTCAATCTCAGAGTGTCCTCTGTAAAGAGCCTATGATATTTTTTTCTGACCACTTCAAACAACTTGCTAATGCGTTGCTCGAACGCGCTTGGCTGACTGGCAAGGATGCTTCTATATTCGCTTGCCGTCACGCCAAACTGCAAAGCGCCACTCCTTGCGTTCTGTTCGTCGTATAACTTCATGACAAGCAACTTCACCATCTCATGGAAGATTTTATCTTTGAGCAAGCCCTCATTCGCGTAGATGTAGTTGTGGCACTCGTCAAACACCGCAGAGAGATTGTGGGAGGGCTGCAATTCGTGCAGACGCGGCAAATCATCGGGCAGCAGACTGTATTGCGAAAATAGCAACTGCTGTTCTTTGATTTTCTTACTGCGGGCTTTCGTAGTGGCTTCCATCGTCTTTCCCTCTAATCCGTTTCACCTGCCACCATGTAGCGATTGTCAATCTGCATATCTGCTTCGTTGATACTATCTTCTGGATTGAGCGTATCGAAAACGTCCATGAAGTCCTCATACCATTCCTCCGTGATACTCAGGGTCACATTGCCTTGTTCATCAGTAAAAACGAACCCCATGACGTAATTCTGCTGAAGGTGGTTGGGATCATCACCTGACGACTCAAGGTGCTGGGGATTGGCAAAGAGAAACTTGTGTTCAGAATACCTGAGAAAAATATCAATCGAAACCACGTTGAACTCATCTTTTCGCGGCGTCGCCTGCGTCCTTTCGCTTGCCCCTGACGTGCCTGAAACGAAGTGCGTTTCAAGAACCTTGACTCTGGACATGACATACTCCAAACGTTCATCTATCATGTCGCTGATTTGCTCTCGCGTAAAATGCCGTAGAGCGGCTATCGCCTTGGACTTGGCAGTTTCTCGCTTGGGCTGGCTTTTCGAATACCGCTGCACTTCCTCATACTCATAAAGGCTCTGGGCATACTCGTTTTGAAATTTGGGGAGATTGGTATTGAGCCAGTTGACGATCTGCGGCTCGATTTCTTCTTCACGGTTCACCCACGCTATTTTATCTGCATGAGCGATGAGGAACCCCTTCAAGTTGTCGTAGTTGTAAAGCCGATGCCACTTCTCGGAGTTTGACTTCACGCCTTTCGACTCCATGACATACCAGTGAACCGTCGAAGGCTTCCTGATGTAAAAGTCTCCGTGGTGGTGGGAGTGCTTTCTGCCCTCCCACTTCTCCCGAATTCTCTTCACTTCAAATCCATATTCTTCTTCGAGTTTCTTCTTCAACAACAATTCAGTAATCGAACCGCTGACGTATCCCTGAGCATTCGGGCTGAGTTTGAGGGCTTCAAGGAATATCTCCAAGTTGGTTTTGAAGACCCTTTGCACAAAGCGGGTTAGTCTCTCGAAGATGTTCATTTGCTCTGAATGTTGTGAGGCGGTGCTTTTCATCCACCAGAACTAACCGCTCCCACATACGGCTGTATCCTTTCCAATTGCTTTGCCTCCTCCTGCTACGCATGATAGAGGTCCCACCGCAACTGCAAATTCATCCAGAAGTCCGCTGACAGACCAAAGAACTTCGCCAACCGTAGGGCTATGCTCGGTGTGATGCCCCTTTTCTCGTTGACCAACTCGTTAATCCTCGAGTATGGCACGTGAATCGCCTGCGCCAACTGTCGTTGGGTTATCTCCATCGGAATCAGAAACTCTTCGCGCAACATTTCCCCAGGATGCGTCGGCTCTCGATGGGACGGAACTCGTATCATCATTCTTCCCTTCCTTCTACGCCTCCACTGAGTAGGTTCAGTGGTAGTCCACAATTTCGACATCTTCTGGTCCCGTTTCTGTCCAGACGAAGCAGATACGGTATTGGTCATTGATGCGTATGCCGTGCTAATCGGCTCGATCCCCCGTCAGAGATTCCAGACGGTTGCCCGGGGGGATGCGTAACTCGTCTAACGATGTAACAGAATCCAATTGACCGAGTTTGCGAGCAGCGACCTTTCACAAAGACTGAGGACACGTCCGGCGGGGAGCCTTTGTGCTTCGACCGTTAAAGATGTCTTCTGTGCCTCCCCTCTTGAAGGGCTGTATCACAACGGTATGATAGCAAAGAATTCGTGCCCGTGCAAGTTCTCCTCAACAGGGTTCAGAACCGCCCCACCAGATGATTCCCCAATACCAAATAGTCCACCTTCGACCTCAGAAATGTCTTGATGGCGTCGTCGGGCGTGCAGACGATGGGTTCCTGAATGTTGAAGGAGGTGTTGAGCAGCACGGGGACGCCGGTGAGGTTCTCGAACTCTTTGATGAGTTGCCAGTAGCGCGGGTTGGTCTGCTTGCTGACGCACTGGGGGCGGGCGGTGCCGTCCACGTGGACGACGGCGGGGATTTGCGTTTTGCGCTCTTCCAGCACGGGGAAGACGGTAATCATGAACGGGTCGTGATAGGGCTTGCCGAACACCCAAGTGTTTGCTTCTTCTAACATCGAAGGGGCGAGCGGGCGGAACCATTCGCGCATTTTGACCTTTTTGTTCAACGCGTCGCGCACATTCGCGTTGCGCGGGTCGGCGAGGAAACTGCGGCTGCCGAGGGCGCGTGGTCCCCACTCCATCCGCCCTTGAAACCACGCGATGAGTTTGCCTTCGCTCAATAATTTGGCGACGCGCTTGGGGAGTTGCTCGTCGCTCAACTCTTCGACGGCACTCCACTGCGTTCCGTGCCTGACTACAAACTTTTCTAACGCTTGACGACATTCTTCGTTCGAGAACGATGGACCGAAGTAGGCGTGCGTCATCACGTATTGGCGCGGCTGGCGCAGCAGCGTGTGATAGATGTAATACGCCGCGCCGAACGCGCAGCCGGCGTCGCCCGCCGCCGGATGAACGAAGTAGTTCTCAAACGGCGACTCGCGCATGAGGCGCCCGTTCATCACCGAGTTGAACGCGACGCCCCCCGCAAGGCAGAGGTTCTTTTCTTTGGTCAGGTCGTAGAGATGCTCCACAAGTCGCAGCGACACATCTTCCACAACTCGCTGCGCGCTGGCGGCGATGTTCATGTCGCGCTGCGTAATTTCCTCTTCAGGATGGCGCGGCGTGCCGCAGACGCGCGTGAACTCTTCCGGGAAGCGATACTGCTTCGCCAGATGGTGGTCAAGGCAGCGGACGTTGAACCGAAAGTCCGCCTTGCCGTTCATCACAAGAACGTTGCGGCGAAAGAAGTCGTAAAACTCTGGCTCGCCGTAAGCCGCCAGCCCCATGACCTTCCATTCATCGCCCTCAAACATGTCGAAGCCCAGAAAGTTCGTGACCGCCGAGTAAAACTGCCCCAGCGAGTGCGGCAGTTTGATGCGCTTGAGGACTTTGATGTCCAACCCCTGTGCGTGCGCGAGCATGGTGGTCGTGTCCTCGCCCGTGCCGTCCAGTGTGAGAACGGCGGCGCTGTCGAAGGGCGAGACGTGAAAGCAACTGGCGGCGTGACAGAGGTGGTGGTCAATGTAGTGAAACTTGAAATCGCCGTCGCCGAACTGCTCTTTGAGGTAACGCTTCATGCGAAACATGCGCAAGTAGTTTCCGCCCACCTGCTGCACGCCCCGTGCAACGCGCGCCTCGAACATCGCCTTCGACGCGCTCAAACTGCCCAGCGTGATCAGCAGTCGCCGCCGCAGCACCCACGGCTTCCAGTAAAGCCCGACGTGCGCCACGTCTTTCAACGTGATGCCCGCTTCGCGGAAACAGTATTTTACCGCTTCATGCGGGAATCCGATGTGATGCTTGATGCGGGAGAAACGCTCTTCTTCAGCCGCCGCGACGACCTCCCCATCGCGGATGAGGACGGCGGCGGCGTCGCCCATGGTTGTGAGACCGAGAATATACACGAACGTCGTGAAGGGGAAGTAGGCGGAAGTAGGGGGAAGTAAGAGGAACACCTTCGAGCCTCCCCTTGCTTTCCCTTACTTCTCCCTACTTCCCCTCAATACCTCCAGTAGTCTTGGGGCTTGCACTTGCAGTGAATACCGCTCTTCCACCGTCCGCCGCCCCGCCGCGCCCAGACGTTGACGCAGGGCGGCGTCTTCGATGAGGAGAGAAAGTTTCTCTTTCCACTCCTGCGGTGTGGCGGCGAGGAAGCCGTTCACGCCGTCCTGAACGATTTCTTTGTTCACGCCGACAGGCGACGCGACGCATGGCACGCCCGCCGCCATGTATTGAATCGCCTTGAAGCCCGACTTGCCGATAGACCATTCATCTTCGGTGATGGGATAAACGCCGATGTCCAGACTTTGAAAATCCGTGATTTCGTGGTCGAGTTGCCAGCGCTCGTTTTGAATCGGTGTGCCGTTCAACGAGAACGTCTCGCTCGCTCCGACGATTTTGAGTGTGAACGTGTGGCGGTGGCTGAGTTCGTCCAGCACAGGCAGGAGCGGTTTGAGATACTGCGTGGTGGTGGGGCTGCCGATCCAGCCAATGGTCAAGGCGTGTTGCGTGTTGCGTGTTTCGTATTTTGGCGTCCATTGTGAGGTGTCCACGACGGTTGGGATGACGGTCACGTTGGCGTTGAACTTCTTCGCGTAGTCAGCAAGATAGTTGTTGCCCGCGATGACGTGGCGGCTCAGGCGGATGTTTGTGACCGTCTTCTGTGGGAACTTGAGCAGCGTGGCAAACCGTCCGTAAGTCGGGCTGACGTAGGGCACAAAGATAGCGTCGTCGAAGTCGAACACCATCGGTCTTTTCATTACTTTTGTCATGAGCCATTCAACAAAAGGCGGACCGAACAGCGCGGCTTCACGCTGGACGAAGACGACATCGAAGCGACTCGCTGCCGCTATGTCACGCAATCGTCGCAGAGCCGACAGCGAAAGTTGAAGGGCTTTGACGAGGTGATCGCCGCGCTGGTAGAGCGTGTCAAACAGAGCCGGCGAAAGAAACGGGCGCAGGGTGCACTCGACGCCCTGCTGCCGCAGATAGTCAAAATACTGCGTGCAGCGGTAGCGGGTGCAAGCGGCTTGGACGGGGAAGGAGGCAAGGAAGAGAACGCGCATGGAATGACCAATGTCCAATATCCAATTACGAATCAGCCGCAATTTGCCCGCGTCGTTTGAGGACGAGTCCAGCGGCGGCAAAGATGAACCAGAAGGCGAACATCTGGGTGCGCTCGCGGACGGCGGTGCCGATGTTGCCGATGAACAGGGCGTAGAACAGCGTCAGCGAAAACGTGAACGCGAAGATGACGAGGGTTTCACTACGAAGGTGACGCCACGCATAAGCCATGCCGACAAGCGTGAAGGGAATCAGTCCATACCACAGCATCGTTTCGGGAATCGCCATTGCCTGACGCACACTGCCGAACTGCCACGGCGCGGGGGCGAGCAGCAGATACGCCATACCCTTCGGCAGGTAGGACAGCGCGCCTTGCACGGTGGAAGTATCCGCCTCCGCCAGAAAACCGGACGCGCCGCTCATCGCCAGTTCAACGCGAGAGGACATGATGCGCTCCAGCGCGGTCACGTTCAGTTGGCTTTCGAGATGACTTCGCGCCCGCTGCAACCCGCCGAAAGCAGCCGCGAAAACGAGGATGATGCCCAGCATCGCCACGCGCTGAAAGCAAGACAGATTCGTCGCTTGTTTCGGCGCGGCGAGAAACGCCAGCACGATGGACGCACCCATCAGGTAACTCAGATAAGCGCGGAACATCTGAAGCCCTAACAGCGACAGAGCGAGCAGGAGCGCATACGTCACGCTCAGGCGACGCTGCAACTGCAAGGTGGCGTAGATGGACAGCGCAATGAACATCAGCACCATCGCCTCTTTGTAAAGCAGCGCCGACCAGAACGCAAACGCAGGCAGAAAAGCCACGAGCAGGCTGGCGCGTCGCGCAACGTCCGCGTTGAAAAGTTGCTTCGCAATGTGATAGATGAGTAAGGCGTTGACCGCGCCGACCGCCCAGTTGACCGCCAGCGGCACGAGAATCCATCGTCCCCCCAGAAGAAAGTAGATGGCAGCGACCCAGAAAAACATCCCCGTATTGAAGTCGCTCGCTGTGTGCAGCGTCACGGTGTCCCACGTCGCGTTGCCGCTCCAGATTTCCGACAGCCCCCACCCCGTTGCCTCGTAATGCACGTTGTCGCCGTTGAACATCTTCAGGTCGAAGAGCAGGATGAACAACCCGATGAAGGCACGAGCGGCGAACGCGCCCCAGAAAAGGCGATTCAGAAACCGACGCTCCACCCCCTGGAGTGTTGGAGTGTTGGAGTGCTGGAGCGTTGAGGTGAGGTTGTAACACGGAGCCGTTTCCATTACTCCATCACTCCATGACTCCATGAAGATGCAAGCATGTTGTAAACTTCGCGGTAGCGCCTCCCGCCGACGTGCTGAAGGCTGAGGCGTTGCTCCGCGACCACGCGGCAGCGTTGGCGCACAGCGTCGTGGTCGGCGAGAAGGTTTTGCAGTTGCGCGACCGCAGCGCGATAAGACCATTCGTTGAACTCTTCGACCAAAACGCCGACGTTGTTTTCACGCAGCAGTGCGTCGCAGTCGCCGATGCCGGTGTTGCTGATAATCGGCAAACCAGCCGCGAGATACTCGCCGATTTTTGTGGGCGAGGAGGCGAGTTTGGAGAAGCAGGGACGGATGAACGAAATGCCGACATCGGCGGCTGCCAGATACAAGGGCACGTCGTCGGGTGAAACCGTTGTCAGCGTGAACGCCTCTTCGCCGATGCCGCGCCGCATGAACTCCGTTCGCGCCAGCGCGTAGTCGCTTTGGGTGAGGATGAGAAAGTGCAAGTTTGAAATCATTTCACGGGCGACGGCGAAAAAGTCCACCATCTCGGATGCCATATACCAACTGCCCAATTTACCGAGATAGAGCAAAACGGTTTTGTCGCTGAGTCCCAATTGTTCGCGCAACGCCTGCGCCTGTTGCGCGTCCGCGCGGAATTTGTCCACGTCCACGCAGCAGGGAATGACGGTGATGGGCGTGCCGTTGACGCTGCCCTCGTCACACAGAATCGTTTTGATGCGCTCCGTCAAAACCACAATGGCGTCCGCCGCGTCGAAGCATTTTCGCTCCATGCGCTTCGTGAGTTTGAACTTGACGTCGTCCCGCCGCCACACGCCCGCGTCCTCGTATTCTTCGGCGAGCAGACCGCGCACGTCGAACAGCATCTTCACGCCGAACAGTTTCCGCAGAAAAAACGCCATCGCCGCCGGAACGTGCGAACGTGCGTGAACGATGTTGACGCGATGCCGCTGCACAAGCCAAGCGGCATACACCGTGCCCGCGAGAACGTCCCACAGCGTCGCGGGCAGCGACGGGCGTTTGTGGTAACGCAAGCAATACCAAGCGATGCCCTGTCGTTCCAGACGTTCCCGAATCTCCTCCTTCTGCTTGCCGCGTGGCGGGGTTGGCTCAAACGTGAGCAGCACAATCCCGACACCCTCCGCCGCTAATGAGCGCAGATAGGGGATGACCTGCGTTTGCACGAGCGGCTCGGAGACGGGGAAGTAGCAGAGGTAGAGGGAGGTCAACAGCGGTCAATGGGTCAATGGGTCAATGGGTCAATAGGTCAACGACTCAGGACATTGACTTAAAGCACCTAACAAAACCCAGAGTTGAAACTCTGGGCTACTCTTACGAAGTCCCGATGAATCAGGACTGCCGGGGGCGACCGGCTCACCCCTTTTTCAGCCCCGATTCATCGGGGCTTTGTAAAAGTAGCCCACGATTTCAATCGTGGGACAAAAGGGAGCGAAACAGGTTTTGTGAGGCACTCTTATTGACTCATTAGCTCATTGACCCTATTTGCGAATGAGGAAACTTCCCATCGCCAGCGCGTCGAGACCGGAACTGAAGAAGGTGCGCAGGGCGTCGCGGGGGGAGTTGACCATCGGCTCGCCTTTGAGATTGAACGAGGTGTTCATCACAGCCGGCACGCCGGTTTTTTCGCCGAAGCGTTGGATGAGGTCGTAGTAAAGCGGATTGATGCGGCGGCGCACCATCTGCGGGCGGGTGGAGCCGTCCACGTGAACGACGGCAGCGATGTCGTCGCGCTTGTGCGGCTTGACGGGGAACGTCACAATCATAAACGGCGCATAGAACGCGCCCTCCAGATACTCTTCAGCGGCTTCCTCTAACATGCTGGGCGCGAAGGGACGCCACGCATCGCGGTATTTGATGGCAGCGTTGACGCGGTGCAGCATCTCGCGGTCACGGGGGTCGGCAAGAATTGAACGCGCCCCTAATGCGCGCGGTCCCCACTCGGCGCGCCCCTGAAACCAGCCGACGATTTTCTGCTGCGTCAACAGGTCGGAAACGGTTTCAATCAGTTCCTCGCGGGACAGCTGTTCGTAGCGAACTTTCGTAATGTTCAGCGTTTTTTCAATCTCCTCATTGCTGTAACCGATGCCCCAGTAAACGTGCTCCAATTCGCGCGGCTGAAGGTTGCCGCCTAATTTCTTGTAAGCCATGTAAGCCGCGCCCAGCGCGCCGCCGCCGTCGCCGGCTTCAGGTTGAATGAACACGCGGTCCACCAAACCCGACCGCGCAATCTTTCCATTCATCACCGCGTTCAGCGCGACGCCCCCCGCGAAGGCCACGTTGCGGCAATGGGTTTTCGCCAAGGCGCGGCGTAGGATGGCGAAGCCGAAGTCTTCGACGAACTGCTGCAAATCGGCGGCGATGCTTTTGTGCCGCTCGTCCAGCGGCTCGTCCTCCAGACGGGGTGGACCCAAGCGCTGCACCAGTTGCGCGCAGTAGCCCATGTTCGCCTCGCCCACAACGGGACGGCTGATTTGCGTCATGTCCACCCACAAGCGTTCGGGGTCGGCGACGTCGTGGAACACGCCGCGCGGCGTGCCATAGCCCGCCAAACCCATCAATGAACCTTCATCACTCAACTTGAGAAAGCGGTGAACTGCCCAGTAAACTTCGCCGATAGAGAAATCGGAGAACTCTTCGAGAACCGACAACTCCCCGCCCTTGCCGTGATAGATGCCGCCGCTCAGACCATCGCCGCTGCCGTCCCACGTGATGACCGTCGCTTCATCAAACCCGCTGGCGTAGTAAGCCGACGCCGCGTGCGCGAGGTGGTGGTCAACGCAGAAGAACGGAATACGGTCAACGTCCAGACGAAACAGGTCGCGGAATGGAGCCTTTTCGTTTTCCTCCTCCTCCCACGGTTTAAGCATGTTGCTGAACAGGCGCAGCCCTTTTTTGATGCCGTTCTTGGAGGCGTGGAGATGGCTGGTCAGCCCAAACGCTATGCGCTTGATGGTGGTGTTGTTCGCTCGAATCCATCGCTCGGTGGACAGGTAGGGGTCGTTCGACCAGCCAATCGCGCTGAGTTGTTCGGGCGTGATGCCCGCGTGGTCGAGGCAGAACTTGATGGAGTGATATGGAAAATACCCCACCGCATACTTGACGCGCACGAAGCGTTCTTCGCCCGCCATGGCGACGATGTCACCGTCGCGGAGCAGCACGGCGGAGGGATGATGTCCCTCCCCCATCGTCGAGCCTTGATTGTATTTGCCGCTAATGCCCAGAACGTAAACGCTGTGTCCAGAGGCACAGAGGCTTTTTCCTTCGTTGGTTGACTTCATGTGTTACCTCAATGAGTTTGCTTGGGTTTGCTGTCAGCCAACCTGAGCCAAATCAGCCAATTTCAGCCAACAGTAAGCCGTTTGTTGAGACCACGTTCGTAGAATGACTCTAACTGCTTGACTGTTCGACGGAGGTTGAATTTTTCCTCCACAATGGCGCGTCCGCGTTCGCCCATGCGTCGGCTCAGGTCGGGTTGTTCGGTGAGAGCGCAAATTGCTTTCGCGAGTTCTTCGGGGCGACGCGGCTCGACTAAAAATCCTGACGCCCCAGGCTCAATGAGTTCTGGATTCGGCGCGACGCGCCACGCGACGCACGGCAGCCGCATCGCCATTGCCTCCAGCACCGCCACGGGCAAACCTTCCGCGCACAGGCTGGGGAAAACAAAGACGTCACTGAGTTGTAGCAGGTCTTTCACGTCGTTGCGCTGACCCAGAAATTGCACGTGGCTTTCGACGTTCAAACGCGCCGCTAACGCTTTGAGTCGCCTTTCTTCATCCCCGCGTCCAACGAGCAACAGTCGCACCGACGGAAACTTTCGTAGAATCGTAGGCATCGCCTCTATCAGATACGTCTGTCCCTTCTGCGGGACAAGCCGCGCTACGCAAATCAGGATGGGCGAACAATCATGCAAATTCAGCGAACGGCGCAAATCCTCCAGCCGTTGACCGTCCGAAGGCTCGAACGCCTGCGGGTCAACAGCGTTGTAAACCACGTCCACACTCTCTTCGCGCAAGCCGAGATGTTTGACCGTAGATTGCTTGACAAACGCGGACGACGCCACGAATCGCGCACGGCTGAGTTTGCCCGTCCAGGCGTCCAGCGTCCGCACCAACGCAAGTTTGCGGGGATGGATATGACTGCCGTTCATCCCCTGCGGCTCATACCACGAGTTTTGCAGCGAACTGACGACGAGCGGCACGCGCGTCAGCCATCCCGCCAGCCGCCCGAAGATGTCGGCATCGTAAAGCCACGTATGCACAACGGAAAAATCTCCTTCGCGCAGCAGACGGCACAAACGAGCGATGGCTTTCACGCCGTCACGTCGGCTTTTGAGTTGCAGCCCGACGACGTTCACACCCGCTGCCGTCAGTTCCGATTTCAAATCATCGCGTTCGTAGAGATGACAAACAGTGTTCACAAAACGAGTGCGATTCATGCGGCATACCACGTCCACCAACTGCCGTTCCGCTCCCCCGCGCCCCAGCGTTTCAATAACGTGCAGGACGTGAATAGGCTTTTCCATCGAATACCCGAACAATCATGCCAACGCCTCTCCGCAGAAACGAACGGCACAGCAGCGCGATGCCGACGCTGATGACGAGAGCAATTGCCAATGCGCCTAAAACGTCCGCCCGCCACGTTGCGTAGGCGGCGCTGGCGATGACAGGCAAAGTCGTTAGTATCGTCCACGATGGGTGTGAAGACAGCCGCCGACAGGTGAGACATTCTCCGACCAGCGACATTACGCCGTAGGCTGCCACCGTCGCCCACGCGCACCCGACCAGCCCCCAGCGCGGAATCAACAGAAGGTTCAAAGCCACGTTGGTCACTGCCGCTGCCGCACCGATAACGGTGGTGATGTAAGTTGCCGATTGCGCGTTGCTGGCGGGGGCGTAGCCCATCAGCCACGGACCGGCTAAGGCGGAGGCTGCCATCAGCGGAAAGAGCAACCACGTCACTCCGCCGAACGATGCGCCAAAGATGTAAGGCGCAAGAACGCCGCCCACCACTGCGGCAATCATGCAGAGCGTTGACCATACCAGCGTCAGCAGCGGCAGCACTTCGCGCAGATAGCGCACGACGGGATTCTCGCGCCCGTTCACTTGCAGCGTCACGAACAACGGCAGCAGCAGCGACCCCGCCAGCACGGGAAGTTGCATCAAAGTCCCCGTCAGTTGATAGGCGACCGAGTAAACGCCGAGGTGCGCCTTCGACAGAAAGCGCGTGATAAAAAAGGCGTCAAGGTGGTTGGTGAAAAGGTAGCCCACCACCGAATAGGGAATCAGCGGGATGGAGAACTGCAATATCTGTTTCAGCAGCGAAGGGTCAAAAGCAACGCCCCAACGATTGTGGGAAACGGACGCCGTGCTGTTCCACCACACCAGCGCCCGCAAACGCCACAGTCCAACGGCGCATACGCTGAGAGGCGCGAGGATATACGCCCACATCACCGCCAGCAGAGACGCTTTGCCGACAAAGAAAAGCGCCACGAGGATGAGCACAATCTGCGCCCGCTCCACCGCGAGCAGCGTCCCTTGCAGGCGGGGCAACTTGGCGGCTTGAAGCGTTTGCTGAACGTGAACCCAGAGGGCAGTCGCCAAAAAATGAGCCACGATAAGCGCACGGGCTGAAGAGGGAATGTGCAACCAGTTGGCAATCGGCGGCAGCCACCAGGAGGACGTGACGACGACGAGCAGCAGATTGGGGACGAGGATCAACAGCCGCGTCCAGAAGGTGCGCGTCACGCGCCCCGTCTGCACGAACTCCTCACAGCCGTAGCGCGACACCGAAGCCGCCGTCCATTGCAGGGCGAGCTGGTTAATACACTGTGAGGCGGCAATGATGGCGACCACTCCGCCGTAGCCCGCCGAGCCGAGAAGCCGCGTGGCAATCGCTATGGCGGCAAAGGAAAGAACGGAACTGACTGCCTGTGAACCAACTAAGGCGAGGTAGTTTTGTGGTCCGCAACGGACGTCCCATTCGGCGGAACGACGCGGGTTGTCCGCTGCTAATCGCGGCTGGGTTGTCGGCTGTGATTCAATCGTGAGAGCCATCAGAGTCGTTTTGAACTCGACGCACGCGCCATTCCATGAGTTGGTATTGCCGCCCACATTCCGCGCAGGTCGCTTCCCCCTTCACAGGTTTGAGTCGCACGCCGCACTCGCACGCCCAACCGCGCACGCGGGCGGGATTGCCGTAAACGAGTGCGTAGGGCGGCACGTCGCGCGTCACCACGCTGCCCGCGCCGATGAAGGCGTATTCGCCAATCGTCACGCCGCACACCACCGTCGCGTTCGCACCAATCGTCGCCCCGCGCTTCACCAGCGTCGGGCGGTAAAACTCCGGCGCGTTGCGCGAAATCGCCGCGCGCGGCGTCAGCACGTTCGTAAACACGCAGGACGGTCCGCAAAAAACGTCGTCCTCCAGCGTGACGCCCGTGTAGACGGAAACGTTATTCTGAATTTTGACATTGTCGCCGATGGCGACGTCCGAGGCAATGAAGACGTTCTGTCCAATGCGGCAGTTCTTGCCGATTTTGGCGTTTTTCATGACGTGGCAGAAGTGCCAGATCATCGTGCCCTCGCCGATGTCGCAAGGCTCGTCAACGTAGGACGATTCGTGGACGAAGTAAGGACGTTCCTTCATGGTCTGCCGTCCGTGAGCAAAGCAGTAGCCCTCAAGTTACGTGGAAAATTGACCCGCCCTTCCAGTGCGCAACCTGTTCCGACCCAAGACGTTCGTTAAGAGCCTATCCCAAAATTCGTTTGTAGTCAGGCACGGAACGGAGTGGAGTGCCGTCGGGACGCCACTCCGCTGCGCTGTTTGTAGTCAGGCACGGAACGGAGTGGAGTGCCGTTGGGACGCCACTCCGCTGCGCTGCGTGGCTAACTACGAACATTTTTGGAATAGGCTCTAAATCCTTGCACAGACGGGCGGTATTATACCTGAAGCACCCCGCATTGTCAATTCAGCACAACCCGTCGGGGACATTCCATTTGCGTTGGTAGGAGCGCAATGCATTGCGCGTCATATACGGCGATAAATCGCCTCACTACAAGTTTGAAATGCCCCCAACCCGTCAATTGAGGAAGACCGATTGCCCTAAAACGCGCGTTTCCCATATACCCCCATCCTCCTGAGGCATTCGGACCCTCCTTTTCAGGAAACGCTCTATCAGTTCGATGACGTACTCCAGTCGCTCTGCGGTTGAAGTCATCTCCAAGAGCCCCTGTTTCACTGGCGCAGGCGCGATGAGCAGCGACGCTGCCCAGAAGGACAGAGAGACTGGCTCACACACGGGGATGTCGGACACCCCCAAATTCGTTCCCGCAAGGAGAGCGGTCAGATAGGGAACGAGCAATTGCCGCGCGCGGTCGAAGAGTTCGGAAAGTTTCGCCGACTCGGGGATGGCTTCATCCTCAAAGAACGTCACCTCTCCGCGCAAGCAACCGTCCTCTTCCCAGTAGCGTGTGACACGAAAGCGATTCTGTCCCAGCGTGAGGAGGTTCATCCGTCCATCGGGCAGCCGTTCGACGTCAATAATGCGCGCCCGCGTGCCCACCAAAAACGGCGTGGCGGGGGCGTCTACTTCGCTGCCTTCCCGAATCAACACGACGCCAAAAGTGCCATCGCCCTCCAGACAGCGTTGAATCATCCGTTTGTACCGCTCCTCAAAGATGTGCAGCGGCAGCGCCATGCCGGGAAAGAGGACAACTTGCAACGGAAAAAGGGACAGTTCCATTGTCAATTCACGCTCTGCCTTTTATCATTACGAAACGGCGGGGCACCCGCTTGCGGGTCGTCCGTTTCCCTACGACTTCGCCCTCATTATAACATTTTTCCCCCCTTGAAACAAACATTGCGCGAACTTTGAGGGGGCGCTTGCCTTGACAAAGGCAGATTCAGCATTTATAATGCCTACCGATTATGGTTCGACGAATCGCCCGAGAACGAAATAGACCTGATTCGCACTTTCACTCCTAATCGCGCAAGTGGCGTTAGGAGTTTTTTTATGCCTGAAAGGGGGAAAGAGGTTGGAGGGTAAGATTGAACTTCATCTCGGCGATAACGAGTTTCGCCTACTTTACTACGTGTTGGGGGCAGCCATTTTAGGGCTGCTTTATGGAGGTTTCCTGATTGCGAAGGTGCTGAAGGCAGATCGGGGCACGGACGCGATGCAGAAGGTGGCAAGCGCGATTTACAAGGGTGCGATTGCCTACCTGAATCGTCAGCTCATGACGATGCTCACTTTCATCATCCCGCTGGCGATTGGTCTCTACTTCATGTATCGCGGGGCCTACACCGAGCCGGGACAGCAACATATCCCCCCCTGGATTTCCATCGCGTTTCTCATGGGGTGGGCGGCGTCCTACGGCGCGGGGCGCATGGGGATGTGGCTGGCGGTGCGCGGCAACCTGCGGGTGGCGGCGGCGGCGCTGAAAAGTTTCAAGGGCGCGCTGGAAGTCGCGTTCCAGGCGGGAACGGTAGCAGGCATGTTCACCGTCGGGTTCGGTCTGTTGGGCGCGACAATTATTTTCCTCGTTCTGAAAGAGGACGCGATGAAAGTCCTCGTCGGCTTCGGTTTCGGGGGCACGCTGGCGGCGTTGTTCATGCGCGTCGGCGGCGGCATCTTCACGAAAGCGGCGGACGTGGGCGCGGACCTCGTGGGCAAGGTCGAAGCCGGTATTCCCGAAGACGACCCCCGCAACCCCGCCGTCGTCGCGGACAACGTGGGCGACAACGTGGGCGACTGTGCCGGGATGGCGGCGGACGTGTTTGAGTCTTACGAAGTCACGCTGGTCGCTGCCATCATCCTCGCCGCGATGTGCGGTTTGGATAAAACGCTCACCGCGCAATACGGCGCGAACTTCGCCATGTCCCTGGTGATCTTCGCTTTGCTCGCCCGGGGGGTTGGAGTTTTCTCATCCATTCTCGGCACGCTCTCCGTGCGGGGCGGCGAGGAAATCGGCGACCCGATGAAGCCCATCGCGCGCGGTTACATCGTCTCCGCCGTGACCTCCATCGCGGGCATTGCTCTTGTCAACTTTTTCCTGCTCCGCCCGACCGGCACCCCAGACTGGCGTTACACGATTGCCGCTTCCATCGGGATTTTACTGGCGGTGGTGACGATGTGGCTGACCAACTACTTCACGCACCCCGACAAAAAACCCGTCACCGAAACGTCGCTCTCAACCAAAACCGGTCCGGCGACCATGTTGATTCAGGGCATGTCGGAAGGGCTGGAAAGCACGGTCTGGGCCATCGTCACCATCGGCGTGACAATCATCGCTTCAATGGCGATTTTTCCAGAGAGCGCGGCGCTCGCGTCGTTCGGCATTGCGCTGTCGGGATTGGGTCTGCTGACCACGACCGGTTACGTGCTGGCGATGGACACCTTCGGTCCCATCACCGACAACGCCAACGGCATCTTTGAAATGTCCGGCGCGCTGCATCACGCCCGCCCGGAGGCGCATCGCACGGTGACGTGGCTGGACGCCATCGGCAACACGACGAAGGCGCTGACTAAAGGGCTGGCGATCGCCACCGCCGTGCTTGCCGCCATCGCGCTGTTCAGTTCGTTCATCGGCGAGGCGGGGCTGCACGCCACGATTGAGGACGGCGTCTCGGCAGCGGAGTTGAATAATCACGGGATTCAGGTCAACCTGCCGCAGGTGTTCGTCGGCTTCCTCATTGGCGCGGCAGTGCCGTTCCTGTTCTCGGCGTTCGCGCTCAAAGCCGTCGGGCGTTCGGCGTTCTTCGTCGTGCAGGAAGTGCGGCGGCAGTGGCGCGAAATCCCCGGCTTGATGGAGGGCAAAGCCGACCCCGACTACGGTAAGTGCGTGGACATCGTGACCGCCGCCGCGCAAAAGGAGTTGCTCGGACCGGGCATCTTGGCGATTTGCGCGCCCGTGGTCGTCGGCTTCGGCTTGGGGGCGCCCGCCTTGGGCGGGTATTTAGCGGGCGCGATTGCCGCCGGGCAGTTGCTCGCCGTGTTCATGTCCAACACCGGCGCGACGTGGGACAACGCGAAGAAAAAAATTGAGGACGGCTTCCTCGGCGGCAAGGGCAGCGACCAGCACAAAGCCGCCGTCATCGGCGACACTGTCGGCGACCCGTTCAAAGATACCGCCGGTCCCGCCCTCAACCCGCTCATCAAGTCCATGAACCTCGTCGCCATCCTCATCGTCCCGGTGATTCTCAAATTGCAGGGATCAGACCACGTGGTCACGCGCTCCATCATCGTCGTCATCGCCCTCGCCGCATTAGCGGTCGCCGTCGGACTCAGCAAACGCGGCTCGCTGATAGAAGCGGAAGGGAAGTAAAACGTAAAACGTGCAACGTGAACTTGAGACTTTGTCACGAGTTCTCGTTGCACGTTTCAACTTCCCCATGCAGCGTCTCTAAGCCGCTGAGCCGCTCTCGAACAGAAAGGCTGCGAAACTCTTCTACTCGAGTTTAGACAAAATGAGGGCAGTTCTGCCTTGCGCAAAACCGCATTCGACGTGCTGGATGCGCTCCTGTCAGCGGGCAGTCTCTCTTCCTTTGCGAGGCTCAGCCAGAACCATCGCTTTCAGCGTCAGTGG
>FWPU01006156.1_pt1 | contig 24527 bp, 26 predicted proteins | sample 2228361 | NCBI WGS metagenome assembly FWPU01 (sample SAMEA103939777, study PRJEB20133) | metagenome | reverse complement strand
TCTACTTGTAGCTTATTTATTTGTGGATTTTAGCAGTTTAAAAAAAAGCGGATATAACTTATCATATATTGTGGAGCAAAACAAGCAAATAAAACATCAGTTGATGCTATGCTCATGATTGAATAACGGTGCACAGTTATATTGCTTAAACCGCTCGCCTGTGGATAGATCAAATTAAGCATGATATAATCATTCTCCACTAGAATTAAACTGGATTTGTTAGGTATATATATGCTTCTCTAAACATATGCCGACGTAGCTCAGCGGTAGAGCAGCGCACTCGTAATGCGCAGGTCTGGGGTTCAAATCCCCACGTCGGCTCCAATGATCTAAGATAGTTACTACGGTTTTTCATTTTCCAAAATTTTCATTGCTACGGAAATTGCTACGGGCAAAGTATGCTCTCGGCTTGATGGAAGGCACTAGAAATGTCAAAGATCATTATGCACAATCAGCCTCGTCCTTGAGAAATTGTATGTTTTTCTATCGTTAACAATGAGTATCGCTTACGTTGTAGAAAATGGGATAAGTAAGTGAAATTTCTCAAATATAATGTGGCTAAGTGTTTGTTTATATATTTTACTTAGCGTATAATTTTAAATCTTTAGGCACTGACATATATTCAGCTTTTATATAAAGGAAGAAAGAAATGAAATCAGTAGAAATAGAAAAAATTATAAGTAAGTTTGCTAACTTGCCTCCTGAGGCTCAAAAGGAGGTTGCTGATTTTATCAGTCTGTTGTACGAGCTCTATCAGGGCCCTTCTGATTTGCAACCAATTCAAAAGAAAAAGCTTACCCAAGAAGAATTTATAGGTATCTGGAAAGATCGCTCAGATATGGAAGATAGTACCTCATGGGTTAGAGATATACGTAAAAAAGAGTGGTCGCGTTGAAGTGGCTGATATTATTCTTGTTGATACGGACATATTAATTGATGTGGGAAGAAGTATAAAGAAAGCAGTGACTGTCCTGGAAGAAGCAGAAAGCGAAGCTGCTCTTGGAATTAGTACTATAACTCAAATGGAGCTAATTGTCGGGTGTCGCAATAAAACCGAGTTAAGAAAACTTGAAAAGTTTCTACGTCGCTTTAGCATAATTCCCTTGAATGAAGCCATATCAGTGAAGGCAGTAGATTTGCTCACCGGCTATAGGTTAATCCATGGGCTCCTTATAGCCGATGCACTAATTGCAGCGACAGCACTTACAGTTAGAGTTCCTTTTCTTACTAAAAATCAGAAGCACTACCAATTTATAAAAGATCTAAAATTAATAACATATCCTTAACTTTCAGAGGAAAACAATATTCTTCTACCAAGAGGACATATTATTATCAGCTTTAGAGAAAAGCTATAGTCTTTAAAAAATCGGCAAAATTAAACCGTGAAGACACTATGACCATTACAAGCCGAGACAATATCGTACTTACGAGGAGACGTGAAACCTAAGAACACAAACAATAAAAGTGCACCGGTCTCCAAAAAAATTGCTACGGTTTTTGCTACGGTTCTATATACTTTTCATCTAATTAAATCTAAATGTATACATAAGAAATCTTCAAAAAACCCTTTAAATTCATGGGGTTACAAACTGATACAAATGGACACAAAAGCTAAATTTGGCTCTCGTAATGCGCAGGTCTGGGGTTCAAATCCCCACGTCGGCTCCAATCTTATTGTTAATTTTGCATTAGGAAGAAATCAAAGTTAATTCGGGCAAATTGGTTTCTATCAAACAGACAGATTTGTTGCCGGCTTCCACCACCACACTCTTGCCTAGCTGAGTTTTTGGGTAGCATTTGCCATTCGGATTAAGGATAATATTTTTTCACATCGAGAGCTTTGGGAAAAGTTTGAGATCGCTTAATTCTTATATTGCCGAGAGGGTGAGGAAATGAGCAAAAATTCAAAGAGGGCGATATTCTTCGACTTCGGCGATACGCTGGCCTCGACAACGCCGTCCTATTTCGACAGAATCGCCACTGCTCTGAGGTTGGCCGGATACCCTGTTTCAGACAGGGAATTCGAGGTCGCGTACCTGAAAACGGATTACGAGGTTTACAAAAAATACAAAACTCTGGGAAAAGTCACGCCCGGAGAATACGTCGAGTGGTTTTTCCCCATTCTTTGTAGATACCTTTCTCTGGAAGGTGACCCCTATGAAATTCGGACAAAGGTGAGACAACGGCTCAAAGATATAAAATACGGCAGGGTCCTAGCTCCGGGTGCATTAGAACTACTTGATTTTTTGCGAGGGAGGGGATTCATCCTGGCAGTGATATCGAATAACGACGGCAAGACCGAGGAGAAATGCGAGGAGCTGGGGATTAGGGAATATTTTCAATTCATAGCCGATTCCACAAAGTTAGCCATAGCAAAACCGGATGCGCGCATATTTCATTTTGTCCTGGATAAACTGGGTTTATCTCCAAACGAGGTGATACACGTTGGGGACTTGTACGGCCGGGCTTGATGTGATATGGCTTAACAACAGGGAAATCGAGAACCTCGATAAAGCTGAAGTAGCAAGTGTGAGGAATATAGAAGAGATCACCGGTCTACTGGGGTTAGAAAACCAGAAGTAGTTACTAACATCGTGGCCTTGGAGTTAGAAGCGTTTAAATACGGTCTATAAGTGGAAAGAATTGCTCATACTAAGAAGAGTTGTAGCGTCTGGAGGTTAGCTTAATTCAATAAGTGCTTCTGGTCCGCCTATATTTCTAACCCATTCTCTGATTTCATCAAGGCCTTCCTCAAGCCCTTTGGCCGGTTCGTAGCCCAGATCCCTTCTGGCCTTGTCGATTCTGTAGGTCCTGCTTCCGGCAATGGCGGCGACGGCAAACCTGGTCAAGACAGGGGGCTTTTTAGATTTGGTAATACGGGCTGAAAGCTCGAATAACGAGGCCAATCCATAAGCCGGTTTATAAGGAATAGAAATTTTAGGGGACCAATCTATACCGGTGGCTTTTAGTAGTTTTGATAAGAAGTCTAGGTGCTCTATTTTCCTGCCGTCGTTTATAAAATAGATGTTGCCGGGGGCGTTTTTATTTTCACCGGCAAGAATTAGAGCTTCGACTAGGTTTTCCACGTGGCAGGGCGAGACAAAGCCATCACCCTTTCCAATTGGCAGTAAAATCCCCTTTTTGGCTACTTTCACTAATCTTGGCAGTATGACGGTATCTCCGGCCCCCCATACGCCAGAGGGCCTGATGACGACTGTTTCCAGTCCGGTGTCTTGGTAGAATTTGATGACCAGCTTTTCTGCCTCTGCTTTGGATTCGTTGTAGTAGTCGTTGTAGCTGCTGGGATAGGGGTAGCTTTCGTCTATATCTACCAGGTTGTGCACGCTCCAGAAATCGGATTTCCAGAGCACGCTGCAGGTGCTCATATACACAAATCTTTTTATCCCCGCTTTTTTTGAAGCATTCAGGAGGCCTTCGGTCGCCTCTACGTTCAACTTATAAAACTCCTCTTTTTCTCCCCAGTCCGATACCATCGCCGCCAGGTGGTAGACTGTATCCGCACCCTTTGTCAACTCATCGAAGGAGCCCGGGTCGGAGAGGTCGCCGTAGGAGAGTTCGACTCCCAATTTGTTTAGCTTCTCGACATTGCTTGTCTTTCTCACCAGACATCTCACCCGGTATCCTCTTGCCGATAATATTTCTGCAAGCTTTCCACCTATAAAACCGGTTCCTCCGGTTAATGCTATTTTCATTCTTTCCATCTCGCTTCTTCAGTTATAATGTTTATCCAAAAAATTATTATACACATTTCGAGCCGGGTATTCCTGAAGAGATTAAACGATTTTTCAGGAGGGTAGAAAATGATCCCTTACGAAGCATATAAGGTTATACACGTGATTGGAGTTATGCTCTTATTGCTTTCTTTGGGCGGGTATTTGATGTTGTCGGCTAATCAATCTGCCAGGGGCAGGAAACTGGCAGCGATAACCCATGGGATATCCGTTCTCATAATCCTGGTTGCCGGGTTTGGACTACTAGCACGACTGGGCTTTTTTGGCGCAGGAGGTTGGCCTCTTTGGGTGTGGGTTAAGCTATTGATTTGGTTAATATTCGCAATCTTAATCGTCCTCATTAAAAGAATGCCGGGCTTAATGCCGGTATTATGGTTTGTAATACCCGCTTTGGGCGCTATTGCCGCTTATATGGCCGTTTATAAGGTGGATTTCTGAGATTTGATCTCTCTATATAAATGGATATTTGTCTAATAACTAATTTCACGTATTCTCTTGATGCTCATAGTGGGCTTCGGTCAGGTATATAATATGGATACTAATTCTCTGTTTCTTTCCATCAGCTAAAATATTTCTAGACGTCTATATATTTTCTGTGCTGCTTTAGCCGGGAAACCAGTCAAATACATTATAGAACGCCGGAACTCCGAATCAGACTATGTTTTCCCCTTGCTTTAACGGGTAAGATAAAGGCCGATAGAGATTAAAATAATGAGGTGAGCGATGATAATATGGCTGCCAAAAGAGTCGCATAGCCGGTTTATCAAGAAAGTGGAGGACCGGGCTAAAGAGGTTATATGCAGTCTGATGGGTAAATATATAAACTCAAGTCGGGAAGAAAGAGAAAAGATAAAAGGAAAAGAGAAAGCGAAAGAGGTATCCCTACCCGTACAGATAACCCTAGAGGACGATAAGAAGCTACTAGAGAAATTCAAGGAAGAATGTAACAAAGATAAAAAACTACACGAGAACGTTCTCGTTGACTTGATAGAAATGTACAACCTCCAAGATTAGAGTTCATGGGCTAAACGATTGTCCGGTTCCGGCCATCGTGTTTTCCCTGGCTCAGTATGATGAAAAACCGTAATTTAGAGGAAACCTGGGAGTTTCACGAGAGCACCAAGCACCCCGGTATGCCGCCCCATCATTTGGATTGGGCTAATCAACCGATTCCGTTCAAAATCTATACTACCCTCGACCCAATCGAGATTCCTAAGGACCTGTCGTCGATGGGTATCCCTGCGCTCACGGCCATATCTGAATCTATCGCTTATGCGGAAGCTGAGTGTATACCGGACCTAAAAACCCTTGGTCGCCTCCTTTTTTTCTCGGCAGGGATAACAAAGAGGGTGAAATATCCTGGAGGAGAAATAGACTTTCGGGCTGCTGCCTGCACCGGGGCGCTATACCATATTGATTTATACCTGGTGACTGGAGATATAAAAGGTCTTAACGCCGGCATCTATCATTTCGGTCCGCATGATTTCTCCTTGAGAATGCTTCGCCAAGGGGATTTCCGGGGAGTTCTCGTTGATGCAACCGCCGGGGAGACCTCCGTCGCCCGGGCGCCGGTTATTATTATCTCCACGAGCACCTTCTGGAGAAACTCCTGGAAGTATCAATCCCGCGCCTACAGGCATACGTTCTGGGACAACGGTACAATCCTGGCTAACCTTCTGGCCGTGTCTTCGGCACACCGGATTCCGGCAAGGATTGTTCTTGGGTTTAAGGATTCGATCGTAAATCACCTCCTCGGCCTTGACACCAACCGGGAGGCAGCGGTAAGCCTGGTACCGCTCGGACATACGAAAACACCCGTGGAGAGAAGGCGTGAAGAAGTTGAGGAGATCAAATATGAGACGATGCCGCTATCTGGGAAAGAGATTGACTATCCGGCAATCAGGGCAATGCATCTAGCTTCCTCGCTCAAAGATGAAGATGAGGTGAGGGGGTGGAGAGGTGCGGAAATAGAATCCAAAATGCCCGAGCCCCGGGGCAGGCTCTTCAACCTTGAAATCACTGACACCAAAGATATAAATCAAATTTCGGATAGTATCGAGAGCACAATCCTAAGACGGGGCTCCACCCGTCGGTTTGCCCGAGTGCCCATTACATTCCGTGAATTATCAAACGTCTTATACCGTGCCACACGTGGTGTTCAAGCCGATTTTCTATCCCCTTACCGGTCGATGCTTAATGATATTTACCTCATCGTCAACGAGGTCGAGGGAATACCGAAGGGGGCCTACTTTTACCACCGCGATGCCGATGCTATCGAATTATTGAAAGAGGGTGATTTCCGCAAAGAGGCCGGCCATCTCGGTTTGGGACAGCGCATACCGGCCGACGCCAGCGTAGACGTTTTTTTCCTGGCTGATTTAAACAGGGTGTTGGAGAAATTTGGAAACCGCGGATATAGAGCGGTACAGCTTGAGGCTGGAATTATCGGAGGAAAGCTCTACCTGGGCGCTTATGCCCAGGGACTTGGGGCGAGCGGACTCACCTTTTACGATGACGAGGTAACCAGGTTTTTCTCACCTCATGCGGAGGGAAAGAGCTGCATGTTTTTAGTGGCGCTGGGCAAGTCGGTGAAGAAAAAACCAAGATAAGCTGGTCAAGTTTTATGGTATTTCAACTTGAGAATTTTCGGTGACTTGCTACAGATTCATAGCTGTCATTGAGAGGGATATGGTTCCCTAACCGCCCTCCCTCTTGATCCCCGACTGGATCGGGGATACCTCGGATCCCGGCGAAGAATCTAATGGGATTACTTCGTCGTTTCACTCCTCTTAATTGCGAGTAGCCGAAGGGCTCGTGGTTTGACGGCGTTTATTCCTTCCCCGATTAAATCGGGAAAGGACGAACTCCTTGAGTTTTATTTCATACTTCGATTAAACTCAGTATGAGCGGACTTGCATCCGCTGAAAAAAATTACCGAGAAATAAAAAATCCTCTTCGCCCGGTGTGGTGGGCCCTTCGACTTATTCAGGACAGACCTGTCGAAGCCACTTCACCCGGAGCGGAGTAGTCGGAGGGTCGAAGGACGAACACCGCTTGCTTTAAACCACGCTTCGACAAGCTCAGCAAGAGCGGATTTATATCCACTTTAAAGAAAAATGATAACCCCGTTCGTCCTGAGCTAGGTCCCCGGTTTAACCGGGGAAGGACGAACACCGCTAGTTTCAAATTGTTCTTCCATCCTTCGGCTTTATTCAGTGTGAACGAAGGCTAAGGAGCAGCGATGAATTTGATTTGTTGAATAATTCATTTAGAGACGCTTTTCCATGCGTCTCTACGATACCTCGGTCATTCATCCGGAACTTCCTTCCCGAGCACCCCAATAAACGGGAGGTTTCTATACTTTTGTTCATAATCCATACCATACCCGACTACGAACTGGTTAGGGATTTCAAATCCTAAGTAATCGATGGTGACATCCACGACTCGGCACGATCTTTTGTCAAGAAGGGCACATACACGTATATCCGCAGGTTTTCTCTCATTGAAAGTTCTAAGTATATAATCGACTGTTAAACCTGTATCGACGATATCCTCTACCAATAGGACGTGCCTGTCCTCGATGTTCGTGTCCAGGTCCTTCAGGATCTTTACCACTCCGGTTTGGGTTTGTCCCGAGTAGCTGGAGACGGACAGGAAGTCGAGGCTGACCGGTAAGGAAATCTCCCGCATCAAGTCACAGAGAAAAACCACCGCCCCCCGGAGTACGGTAACCAGTACAGGCTCCTTTCCCTGATAATCTCGGGATATTTCTCTTCCTAGTTCATTAACCCGTTTCTTTATTTGTTCTTCGGTGATTAGGGTTTTGGCTATATATTCCTGCACTTTAGCCTGATTCCTCATAACCATATCGGGTTACACCGCTTCGAGCCCCGGGCGATCGCCTTGAGCTTTTTAATTCCTTCAAGGGAGAGGCCGTAGCTTTCTATCTCCTTATCCAGGCTTTCGAGCGTGCCATAACCGCCTAAATAGCCGTTCACGCGGGCGGCGGCGGTTGAAGCGATGATGTCCTTCATATCCGGATAGAATCGCCTGAATTCCTTCATAAGCTCAGGATGGCCTTGGAGATGATACTTCTGATGGTAATCCTCGGCCATGTAGAACTCGGAGAAAGGAATGATCTCGGTGAATAACCGGGTCTTTAATCTTGCTTGAACCATTTCTTTAATTTCCCTGGCCAGCCTTTCCTGTTCCCGGTCATGGAAGAAGACTGCGGACATGTATTGCCTTTTCCATGCTCTATCCTGAGGGGCATGGCCGCCCCAGAAAATCCATAATAATTTCTCGTAGGATATTTGGCCAGGGTCATAATCGACCTGGATGGTCTCGATATGATCCCCCAGATTGTGGTAAGTGGGGTTTTTTAAGGTGCCGCCGGAATATCCGACCCTGGTACGTACCACTCCCTTGGTGCTTCCGAACAAGGCGTCGGGGTCCCAGAAACAACCCATCGCCAACGTGGCCGTCTCGGTCTCAGCGGGTGCGGATGCGTCGATTGGCGGAATCAAGCTTTTGCCGGACTTTATCAATCCCATTATTTTTTTTTACTCCTTGCGAGGAATCATTGTTTTCTCGATAAAGCCGCTATTAGTATAAGAGACTATTACTTCAAACCCAAATACTATATGTTATATTTCAGGACCTTGTCCAGGATGCCTAGGAGGTAATCGAAGATGTTAAGAGACAGGATGATCCAGTTCAGCGATACAAAAGAAAAGGAGTGGGAGGAACTCAAGTCAAAGGTTGGGGACGGAATCGAATTGCCGCTCCCGGATTCCGAGCGCTGGTTTCTGGCAACTTCAGATGGCGAAAACATTATTATTCAGAGTGCGGTAAGAAACGTCAGACCTCTCATGGTTCACGACCCCATAAAAATCACCTTCCCAGACTTCGCCCGTGTGGCCGAGCATTACAACATGCTCTTCGAGCCTGGCGTCAGCGGGCTCGACAAAAAATTAGAGCTTCAGAAAAGTGTGGTCAACTTACGCTATATATTTGTGCTAATTTACAACTTGCTTTGAAAGTCCGGGTCGGGTATGGATGTCTAAACCATATCCGTTCAAATAAGCTATGTAAATCCCGATAAAATTAGTTTTTTAAAAACGGGGTTGCTTCGGTCGTGGAATTTATTCCTTCGGCAAGCTGGATAGGTTTCTAAATAAGTACATTGGCATCCTTCGACGGGGCTCAGGGCCTGTCCTGAGTACAACGAAGGAATGAGCGGATACACGCATCCGCTGTTAATCAGGAATAAAAGACCCGTTCGTCCTGAGCGGAGTCGAAGGGCGAACACCTCAAGAAATTCTATCCTTTCTTTTTGCCGCGAAGCAATCTCCTATTTGGGATAAGTTTGGTATTTCGTAATACTTCCCTCTAAATCTATAATTTGATTTTGCCGCTGATTATGTCTTTGAACATAACCCAATCTCCCATGAAGCTGTAGAGCGGGTAAGTGAATGTTGCCGGGCGGTTCTTTTCCACGAAGTAATGGCCGACCCAGGCAAACCCATAGCCGACGATCGGGAGCAAGATCAGCGCAAGCCAGGTTTTGGTGACGACGGCGTAGAGAAGAATAAGAATAACCAGGACGCAACCGAAGAAATGAAGACGGCGGTTGACCGGATTGCTGTGCTCGGAGAGATAAAAAGGATAAAATTCGGAGAAGCTTTTGAATTCTTTTTTCTCTTCCATTTAGCCACCTCCTCTGCCTGATCAATTTGTAGCAATGTTATCAAGAATTACAAGGCCAGGGCTAAACGGGATTGCCCTTTTACTCCTTACTTACTTTGCTTAGACATTTTTTCACTATTTATTCTAACCGTCAATGGTGGGTATTCAAAATCAGATATGTGGTGTTTGCTTATATAACCTTACTCAAAAAGTTTAATCTGGTTTTTGAAGCCTAGGATCCTTTGCTCAGCCATACGTACATAATTTCGATCAATATCATAACCAACACAATAGCGTTTGCTTTTTATTGCAGATACACAAGTAGTACCACTACCGACAAAAGGATCGAGTACGACGTCATCTTTAAAGGTATACAATTGAATTAATCTATGTGGTAGGTCCTCTGGAAAAGGAGCCGGATGACCAATCTTCTGTGCAGAAACAGCGGGAAATGTCCAGACGCTTTTTGTCCATTCTAAGAATTCTTCTTTTCGTATTGTGCTTTCTTTGCCTTTGCGTAATCTGGTAAAAGAGTCCTTTGAAAAAATCAAGATGTACTCGTGAATATCTCTAAGAACTGGGTTTGCTGCGGATAACCAACTACCCCAAGCAGTAGATGGGCTGGCACTTGATGCTTTGTTCCAAATTATTTCTCCACGCATAAGAAAGCCAATGCTAAGCATATCTTCAATTATATAACTGTGCAGCGGTATATAGGGTTTTCTCCCAAGATTGGCAACATTTATGCAGGCGCGCCCCCCTGGGATTAAAACTCGATAAGTTTCCTTCCAAACATTTTTCAATAACTGCCTATATTCAGTCAAATTCAAATTTTCATCATATTCCTTTGTAACATTGTACGGAGGGGATGTAATCATTAGGTGGATACTACAATCTGGGAGTTCATCCATATTTTCGCTAGATTTACAAAAAATTTGATTTAGAAGCTTCTCGGGAATTTTGTTCTCGATAAATTTTAATTTCTTGCCTTTATCTAGGCCCTCATAAAGTCGACTATTATAGAATTTAGAGGAATCATGGTTGATCCGGCCGGGAGTTCCAAACGAACTGGTTGCTGTTCCTAATCGTTTTTGTTTTCCGTTTGACATTTTAAACCCGAATCAATGATAAGAACTTTTCTGCCTTCTTTTCAAGGTCTGTTTCTTGGTTTGCAATTTCTATTATCCGACCTAGTTCTTTTTTTGCTTTCATACTTGAAAAATATTCCAAAGGTTCACTGATCAATTGTTTTAAGTTAGATTTCAATTCTGTATAAGAATCTATTCGGATAAATCCGTTTGCTGGAGTGGTCTTTATGGTAATAGCTTCGCTGTCTAGCGGTTGAGGATTCAATGACCAAAACCCCTGTATGATGCCCGACTTTTTTAGATGATCCACTTTAGGAATATAATTACTTGTAATTGGTTAAAATTATAATCGGTATTTTGGAAGCTTGGTAGTCGGAAACTCTGATATTTATGCTTTTACCGATAGCTTTTAGCATTGTATCTGACCGAAGGAGACCGGGATTCCCCTTGTGCGTTCTGTAATCACCTAGAGCTATTAATTCATGACTCTCATTAGCTACCTTTAGCTCCCAATTCCAGACAATTGACATTTTTACTTCGAATATTACAAGAATATCATGTGCTTTTTGAAATCTACTTTTTGTTCGGCAGAGAGCCACATCTGCTGTTGATTGGTTGGTTAAGCCGATTTCATCGCACACAACTCCCTGAATTGCAATTAAACCATTCAATTCTGCAAACTCTTGTAGTAATTCTACCGTAAACTTCTCTGTAAAATTTCCGATCAGAGCATTTCTACTTTGTAGAGTCTCTTTTCTTCCCCTGTAGGATTTTGGCCAATAAGCGTAATAGCGACCGTCATCTCCTAGATAGAAAAGCTGTTCAGGGGATGCTAGTTTTAGCGCTTGAGTAAAGAACTCAATTTCCTTATCTTTTGTCCAAAGTGATGGCATGATTATAAAATGCAAATTCTTAATGGAGCATCATACAGTACCATAGTTGTTATCCAAATAACAAATTTAAGAAAAAGCAGATGCTTACTTCAAACAGACCGAATAAATAATAGCGCTTTCTAGAGATTAGGTCTTCAAACTTAATTAATAAGTTATGTTTAGTCTTACGGAAAGATGTATCTGAAGATTTCTGCTTATAATGGTTGTACACTTTCACTGAGTAATTCTACACTCCCTAAATTGCTCATCTGCTTGAGGATCCATCTCTGCCTTTCGTAAACATAGGCGGACGGTCTCGCCGGTGACATCTTTCTTGGATTGGGCAAGACCGCTGCTATCAAAGCCGCTTCGTTCTTGCTAAGGTTCTTGGCCGGTTTTTTGAAATAGGCTTGCGCCGCTCCCTCCGCACCGTATATCCCGTTTCCCATCTCGGCCACGTTTAAATAGACCTCGAGAATCCGCTTCTTATCCCATAATAACTCGACTAAAAATGTGAAATAAGATTCAAGTCCTTTTCTCAACCATGTCCTGGAGGGCCACAAAAATACGTTTTTGGCCACCTGCTGGCTGATGGTGCTCGCCCCTCTTGTTCTTTCGCCTTTTTTCTTTTCTTCGACCGCTTGCATGATGGATTCGATGTCAAAACCGTTATGCTCGAAAAATTTTTGGTCCTCCGCGGCTATTACCGCTAAGGTCAGGTTCTCGGAGATGTCATTATAGTCTTTCCAGGTCTTGTGAATGGACCTGTTCCGGGCTTCACTCTCGAAATAGCGTATCACCATCAGGGGGGTGACCGGCGGGTTGATGAAGCGGTAAACTAGGACCCAGGTTACGGTTATTAGGAGAAGATAGAGTATTAATTTCAGTATGGAGATGAAAACACGATTTAATAATCTTCTCATGAGTTAAAAGGTCCGGTTTCTGCCTGTTTATGCGGCTAGATTCCGGTCCAGCGTCCTCTCTTAGTTTTTTTGCTCAGAGATGATTTGAGCATCGTCCAATAGGACTCCCGGTCTATTGCTTTAGCGCCCAGGCGCTTCATATGCTCGGTCGGAACCTGTGAATCTACGAAATCAAAACCCCAGGACTTCAGTTTCTCCACCAGGAAATAAAGGGCGACCTTGGAGGCGTTACTCATGAGGTAAAACATGGACTCGCCGAAGAAAGCTCCGCCCAGGGAAATACCGTATAGGCCGCCGACCAAGCGCTCCTCGTGATATGTCTCGACGGAGTGTGCGTATCCCTCTTCGTGTAGTCTTATATAGGCTCTTACCATATCGCCGGTGATCCAGGTTCCACGCTGGTCTTTTCGTTTTATTCTTGCGCACTCCTTTATCACCTGGTCGAAGCAAGTGTCAAACCTTACCTGGTAGGTATCTGATTTTATGATTTTCTTCAAACTCCTCGATACCTTGAATTCATCTGGGATCAAGATAAAACGGGGGTTTGGTGAAAACCACAGAATGGGGCTCCCTTCGGAATACCAGGGGAAGATGGCGTTTTCATAGGCCAGGATCAGCCTTTCTGGTCTCAGGTCTCCGCCCACTGCCAGGAGCCCGCTTGGCTCGGCAAACCGGGGATGGGGAAAGGCTAATGAATCATCCAGCAAGAAAACAGGCATGTTTATGGCTATGTTAGGTCATAGCTCCAAGGAGTTTTTTTAATGCACTGCATTCAAAATGACTAGAAAGTAGCGGTTCACATTCGTAAAACAGATCCTTTAGATATATAAAAGCGTCCTTTTAAAATCATGTCTCCTCTTCTACGTTTGTTATGCGAGCGCCGTCCTAAGCCTTTTCGTTCAAATAGTCTTTCTGACCCCCTTAATTAAAGAGTGTTGCTTCTTCTTTGTCCCAGTGCTGGAGTACTTTGATTACCATCGGATCTACTCCGACCATCAATCTCCTATTTTGGACAAGTTTCACTTCGGGCAAATTTCACCGGTCCGTATGGCCAAGTTCTTTATCCGGGGCGACACGGTCTCTGACTAACTGTTTTAGCTCTTTTATATCCGGAAAGCGTCCTCGCTCCTTACGGGACCAGATTGTTTCTTCGTCCACACGAACTTCAAAAATTCCTCCGGTTCCGGGAACTAGGGCAACCTCCCCAAGCTCCGACTCGAAGGTGGTCAAAAGCTCCTGTGCCATCCAGGCGGCGCGCATGAGCCAGCGGCACTGGGTACAGTAGGTTATCTCTACTCTCGGTTTCCTCTTCATTACTTTAAAGACCTAACTAACTCAGAGAATAATTCTATCATACACGGGGGTGATTACCTGGATGGAAGGCTTTCCAGTTTTTTCTTTGTCCCGAAGAGCCTTATGAACTGGCCAAAGGTCCTGTCGCTTAACCGTTTCAGCCGCTCGATATAGAGGCTGGTCTCCCGTCTGATATTCTCAGGGTCAATCCTGCCTCGCGAATCTTCAATCTCCTTCCTGTGTAAAGGCACCTTCAACCAGCGCTCGATGAGCGGCTCCTCTACCTCCAGGTGAAACTGAAAGCCGTATACCTTCTGGCCATAGCGGAAGGCCTGGTTAATACAGGTTTCCGAGGTGGCCAGGCGGACCGCCCCCTCCGGTATATCGAAGGTGTATCCATGCCATTGAAATATTTTCTCCGTGTCTTGAAAGTGTCCCAATAGGGGATCATTCTTGCCCTCGCCGGTTATGCGGACGTCGTACCAGCCGATCTCTTTCTCCGGGTTATTCCTGACGTCTGCACCGAGCGCCTTGGCTACCAACTGGGCCCCCAGGCAAATGCCCAATACCGGCAGGCCCCTCTGGATTGCCTCCTGAATTAGGCCGATCTCAGTCGATAGATGTTTGTACTGGTCTAGCTGGTCGATATTCATGGAGCCGCCCAGAACCACCAGGCCGTGATAGCCGTCTAAGGTGGGGGCTATGTCCGGGTGGCGGCCGAAATTGACGTATCTGATCCTGAAACCGGAGCTTCTGAGAAGCGGGTCAAGCGTACCCAGGATTTCGTAGGCAACGTGCTGAAAGACCAGGATTTTACTCATGTTTACGGGATATGTTTGTAATGAGATTTTTATTGTAGCAAAATATTTCCTTATTGATAATTCCCCTGCTTGCTATAGAGTTCTAACCAAATATAGTCCTTCCCCCCTTAGCGGGGGCGCAGTATTTGATGCGCAGTGTGCATCAAATGGAAATCAAAGGTCAGGATGGGGGGAACAAATGAGAAAATACCCCCACACACTTTAATCCTCCCCCTCAAGGAGGGGAGGAATTTTTTTCAATCAAGTATATTCTGGTCTATAACCTTTTTAACCTCGGAGTAATATGTTTTCCATAACAACATACCGGGGGTTCTGTATTCTTTGAGTGTGGGCACTTCGTAATTCTCCTGCTCCAGCACCATCTTGCCCTTGTCGTTATCGTAGAACAGGACACCGGGCGTTTTGTCCAGGCTGTAAGCTTTATTCATCTCCTTCATGACCGATTGGTCCGGCTTCCCTTTATCCACGACCTTGAAGCTGCAAAAGAGTATTTTATTGCTGTAGTCGGAGGCGATATAACGCACCAGGGTAGCTAGGTTTTGGGAATCCTGGTCTTGATTGGAATAAAACATCACTATCACCGGCTTTGTGCTTTTATGAATAGAACTCCAGTAATTGGACTGGTTAAGCTCGATTACCGGAGTGTTCTTAAGAATCTCGTTAACCGGCAGTTTTGCCAGAGCCCTTATCTCGGACATGTTGACCTCGCCGGCGATAAGCCGGTTGGTAAACGACGCCGTTGAGAGGCAGAAAATAAAGCCCAGGGATAACAGTTGAAGGAATTTGATCTTAATCATCTCTTTCGATTAGCCTTTTATTTTATATCAACATCTATGCTGAAGGAAGGTAGGTCGTCAGCATATTTTTCAACGGCCATATAGCTCGGCAATATTTCCGAAACCTTGCCTTATCTTGTGCCCCTACGAAAGACCCCCAAACTTATACATGTATTAAGGTACATGGTGCTGGCCTTTAAGGGGCCAAGCTCTCTTCGATTTAGGCACCCTGAGGGCTATTGACACGGGGCGTAAAAATTGATAAAAAGGGAATTAAGGGGGGGAAAATTGGTAATGGATTCCAGAAAGAGAGCGGTAGTTATTGGGGATTTCATAGGAGAAGGTTAAATGGATAAGGTTTCTTTTGAATTAGAAGTTATAACTCCGCTTTTTCTAGGGGGTGCTGATGGCAAAACTCCTGAACTCCGCCCGCCTTCTATTCGCGGAGCAATGAGGTTTTGGTTTAGGGCAATGATGGGAGGGCTTATAGGGAATGATTTGGATCAACTTAGTAAGCTAGAAACACTAATATTTGGAGGGACAAAAGGGGAAATTGCACAAGCTTCTTCTGTAATTGTTAAATGCTACTCTTCCAATCTTGAATGCAGTGGTTACAGACCTCTTCCTCATAGCAGCACCAAAAAATTCCCCTTTCAAGGTTTTAATCCCAACCAGCATTTAAATGTTGAGATTTTATTACGAACCTATCCACAAGATAAAAGACCACCCGCTTATATAGATAGACTAACTATTGCAAAAGAGGCTTTTGAACTAAGTTGTATGCTAGGTGGGATTGGTAAGAGGTCAAGAAGAGGTTTTGGTAGTCTCCATCCAAAAGATTTATATCAACAAGATAGTAAGAGCCTCCGAAAATTTATTGAAACTAGACTTAATCAAATTAAAGATAACTTTTCTCAATATGCTAAGAGTCAAAATGTGGCTCTATCAGGGTGGTCAAGTCTTCCAACTTTTCCAGTGATTCATCCAAGCTATACCGAAATCAGCGTTTCCCAGGAAACGTACCAGGACTGGAACGAACTTATTAAATATATAATGCAGGGTATTCATGATTTGCAGAGTGCCAGAACTTTGAATCCAGATGTTTTTGGGACAGCTAAACCTAATCGAAGACAATCTTCTCCCCTGATTATAACGGTGCACAAATTAGCTTCAGGTGAATACGTTTCTGTGCTTACAAGACTAAAATCAAGACTCAAATATAGCGTTGATAATAACGATTGGAATCAACTCGATAAATATGTCAGTGGCTTTAATACTCTGCCCGTAAGAATTTAGAGTGGTAGCTCTATGGATGAAGAATTCTTAAAACGCAAAATCCAAGCCCTTTTACACGACCCGCCTGAGAAGGCGATTATTTTGATGCAGACAGGGGAAAACCATGAGGAACGGGCTAAGGAACTGCTTCGTGAACTTATTCAGGATGATAATATTGAAGAAGTAAAAGATGCAGATAGAAATGCCTCTTCTGCCGATAGAATCAACTTGTCTTATTTTGAACAAAAGTTTCTTGATAATCCTATGGTTAGACATCCTCTTTCAGGCGACCTGATTACACTTGATAAAATCAAGACATTAGATAAAACCAAGGTACAAGAAACCATTCAAAAAGCAAAGTCGGCTGTTAGTAAAGCAATAGAAGAGATTAAAGATGAGTGCAAAGACGATTATCTAGAAATTTATCTCAACGTTTGGCGGAAACTTCTAGATTTAATCAAGAAACACAGCGTTGAAGAACTTAAGCCGCTTTGGAGTGTTCTTCCAGCCGATACACGTATTCCTGACCATTCGATTTGGAATCACCGCAATGCAACGGCGGCATTCGCCGGAGGAATCGAAATTCTTCCTTCTGCTTTGGGTGTAGGTAAAGATATTCTTTATAACCTCTCTTTTTTACTCTTTTCTTTCGGTCCCGTGCAGGAGTTTATTTCCACCGCCCGTAAGACTCAAGACCTTTGGACGGGCAGTTACATACTTTCCTACCTTTCATGGCAGGCTATGAAAGTCGTAGCAGAGTCTTTCGGACCTGATGCTATAGTTTTCCCCGATCTTTATAGACAACCGTTATTTGATAAGTGGCTTATTACAGAAAGAAATTTAAAACTCGAAAAACCGGATATTAATCTGATCTCAACCCCCACGCTTCCCAACAGATTCCTCGCGATTCTTCCTCAGAAGAAAGAGGGTAAATATCAACCATCGGAGCTTGCCCAAAAAGCGAAGGATGTTGTTAATAAAACATGGAAGAAAATCGCCAAGTCAGTTAAAGAAGAGCTAGAGAAAAAACTGAGCCTTAGCCCAAATCCAGTATGGAACCACATTTGGGAAAGACAGATCGAAGACTTTATTGAGTCATACTGGATAGGTTACGACTGGAAAGCGAGTTATAATGACGCGCTAAGCGAATACCAATCTCTTATAGAAACGGATGAAGCTTGGGAGTTTGGAGAGTTAATCGGTTTGTACGAGGATAAAACAAAATCGCAATATCTCCCGAATCTCGGCACAGTGTACCAACTCTTTTATGAATTAACGGAGCGTTCATTAGGCATCAGGAAATCGCTCCGGGATTTTAAACAGTCGGAGGAGCCGAATTACAAATGCACGCTCTGCGGCGTGCGCGATCCTCTACATGATAAGAACGATCCTGGGTATGAGGATTTAAGAAAGTTCTGGACTCAATTTAACGAAAAGAATCTATATGAGATTCGCCCCGGAGGCAGGGAAAGGCTGTGCGCAGTATGCGTGACAAAACGATTCGCCATACGGTTTTACTTTAAGTCTCATGTTTTTGATAATAGAGACCTAGACTTTCCGTCTGTCGGCACGATTGCAACGGCAAACTATCAGAATGCGGTTGTTCAGAATATTGAAAAACTGAGGGATATTGTTCGAGATTTCAATGAAAAAGCAGGCGGCTTCATTAAGAGCATAGGCGCGTATTCTCCAAGCGATACCCTTCCCAAGATAAATGGCTCTATCAATCAAGTGGGCAATAAAGAGCTTCAAAAAATTCTAAAAGATTTCGTAAAGATTGACGGAGAATGGCTTTATGAGGAGTCCATTAACGAAGACAGGCTTGAGAAAGAATACGGCTATAAGAGGAGCGACCCAAATCATAGGGAGAGATTTAAAGAAGCGCAAAAAGCCGTAAGTGACCTTATTAAGAAGACATACGAAATAGCAAAGACAAAACCCTCTAAGTATTACGCCGTTCTCTACATGGATGGCGATAACATGGGCAAATGGCTTAGCGGAGACCTAGCCCCAAAGATTTTTGAAACCGTCCATCCCGGCATCCTGAATGAACTTAAAAAGAAATGGGGCGATTCGGTAGATTACAAACGTCCTCTCTCTCCTGCTCTGCACTCTTCAATTAGCAGTGCTCTAAGAAATTTTTCCCTCATATTGGTACGGCACATAGTTGAGGAAAGATACCTGGGAAAGCTCGTCTATGCGGGCGGCGATGACGTTCTGGCGTTCGTTCCACTGAGCGACCTGTTTAACTTTATGCGCGACCTAAGAGCTTTTTATTCTGGATTTGTTGATGAAAAAAACGGCGCGGATTTTAAAAAAGGAGACGGCTTTATTGATTTTAACGGTGAACTGTTGCTTACGATGGGCAGGAAAGCCACAGCCAGCATGGGCGTAGTAACCGCTCATCACCTTCAGCCGCTTTCTCAGGTGATGAAAAAGGTTAGAGAGATGGAAGAATTTGCAAAGGAGATTGATAAAGAAAAAAACGCTTTTGCAATCTCGGTTTTAAAGCGCTCTGGAGAAAGAGAAGAAGCCAGAGTCCACTGGTTCTATGATGATAGCGGTTTTGACTTGGTGGAATTACTTATTAAGTTGGGAAACGCTTTTGCGGATGAGAACATCCAACCCAAGTTTATATATGATTTAAAACGGGAAATGAAAGGGCTTAGTGGAACATTGCTTCCATTCAGGGCAAGGGAAAAAGAAATCTCAAGGCTGATGAAAAGGCATAAGAGCGACCAATTTGACGACAGCGAATTTAAGAAGATAGAAGAAGGTGTTTTAAATCTTCATACCTATGTCGGTGGCTTTGAAGAATTTCTAAAAATCCTAAGTATCGCTAATTTTGTCGCGCGGGAGAAATAGCATGAGGATTTTTATATCTCCTCTCGATGTTTCTTTATTTCGGGATCCCAAACCGTTTTCGGCTGGAGAAGACGTTATCGCTACAAGTGTATTTCCGCCTTCTCCAAGTACGTTTTACGGAGCTATACGGACTGAAATTCTAAGTCGGCAAAATTTCACGTTTCAAACCAGAGGGCAGATTAAGAACAAGCAAAACCTTATAAATCAGATTGATTCTCTAACTAAAGATTTAAGCATCATCGGACCGTTCATTTCAGATGAATACAATTTTGAATATTTTCCCCTTCCAAAGGATGTAGTAAAAATTAAAGGTGAGGATAGATACGTACAGTTAAAACCCAGCGTTTTAACCCGCTTTAAAAGCGATTTACCGGCCAACCCGCTATGGGTAAGAACAAGATACGACGAATACATTGAGGAAAGAACCGGGCTTATCTCCGATAGTGACCTAAAGGGATACTTGGAGGATAAAGATGCAGGTCATCCTATTGAGTCCGGTATTTTTCAAAAGGAAGAGAGGATCGGGATTAAAAAGTCCAGCTCGACAAAAACCACAGAAGAGGGATTTTTATACATCGTCGAGTACGTAAGGCTAAATAGTCAAAATGGCTATTCCGGATTTACACTGGATATTGAAGGGAGCGTTAATCTCCCTGATGAGGGATTTTTGAGGCTCGGCGGGGAATCAAGAGCCGCCTCCTATAAAAAGATTCCTGATAGAGCTTGGAGCGATGATGGAATTAAAGAGATCGTCACTAAAACCCGATTATTTAAACTCTATTTCTTAACTCCCGCCATTTTTAACGGAGGATGGGTTGCAGAATGGATGTTAAAGGGTGAAAAAGATGGTCTCAGGTTTAAGCTGATTTCAGCTTGTATAGGGAAACCGGCGCACATCGGTGGATTCGATATTGTAATGGATAGACCCAAGCCGATGAAAAAAGCCGTCCCAGCAGGAAGCGTTTACTTTTTTGAACTCACGGGAGGAGAAGTTGATGAACTTTTTAAGGTGTTTCAATTCAAATCAATTTCAGATGAAAAGCAACAGGAAGGATTTGGTATAACTTTAGTTGGAGGTTGGAGCAATGTTTAAAAAAGCTAAGGTTTTATTTCTTTATACGGAAACTCCGCTTCACACAGGAAGCGGCTCGTCTCTTAGCGTTGTGGACTTACCGATTCAGCGTGAGAGACATACAAACTTTCCGATGGTGCAGGCATCGGGTTTGAAAGGAAGCCTAAGGGATTACGCCGAGAATAAAGCCAAAAGCGAAAAAGATGAGGACGCAAGGAATCTTATGAAAAACAAGATCACACTCGTCTTCGGTCCAGAAAAAGAGGGAAGCGAACACGCAGGAGCAATTTCTTTTACAGACGCAAGGCTTCTTTTATTTCCCGTCCGATCACTCAAAGGCATTTTCGCATGGATAACTTGCCCTTCAGTTCTTCAAAGATTTGTTCGAGACCTGACGATTGCAGGATTGAGTCAGACTTTGACAATTCCAAATGTAGGAGAGAATGAGGCCTCAGTAACAAATTCATCTGAAGTTACAGTGGATAACAAAGTCGTTCTTGAGGAGTTTTCCTTTGATGTCAAAGACAACGAGGAGGATAAAAAGAAAGCTACCGAAATTGCAAAGTGGATTTCTGAGAAAGCAATACCTCAAAGCGATGAATACAAACCCTGGAGAGACAAGATAGTTAAAAATCTCGTCATACTGCCTGACAATGCATTTCGTGATTTTACGGAGTTCTCCACTGAGGTAATTGCTCGCATAAAGCTCAATCCAAAGAAAACCACTGGGAAAGACCCAGAAACAGGAGAGAGTGGAAATCTTTTTTATGAAGAACATTTGCCGTGTGATACTCTTTTCTACTCACTGGCTTTAGCTTCTGATCCGCTTGGGACTAAGCTCAACGACTTTCAAAAAGCAGAGCATGTACTCAAATTCATCGCAGATCTTCAAATGGATAGATTTCAACTAGGCGGAGATGAAACGGTAGGTAGAGGGATTGTGAAACTTCAATTTTTGGAGGTTAAGGAAAATGGCACAGGAAAGCCCAATAAGAACTCTTGAGCAAAAGAGGGCGAGCAAGGCTTGGGATTTTGTGAACAATCTTAATAGAGAGATAGAAGAAAAACTTTTGAGTGAAAAAGATAAACAAGACCAAGACAAGAAGAAAAAAAGGATTAAAGAAGCTAGAGAAAAATATAAGTCGTTAGCACTAAAAACTCCCATTCTGATTTTGACGAATGGTTTGGGACAAACTCTAGCATTCTTCAAATCAAAGGGTGGTGAGCATGAGTTACTCTACGGACATTTGAGCAATTGGCTCACTAACGAAAGTAAGATTTACGGACAGGGCGAGTTAATACAAAATATTATTAGCGGAGACAGCGCAAAATACCGCCAAGCCACAACCGAGACTCTGGTATTTCTGAACTGGCTAAAACGATTTGCCGAGGCTGAACTGCCGGAGGATTAGAGGAATGAGTAATCAAAAAAGGGCAAATCTGCCGCTTTCAAATGAGACGCTAAATGCTGTTGAAATTCGGTTTAAATCCTGCCAAAACATTGGTCTTCTGCTTTCCAGGTACATAAAATGGAATGTAAACTGGTTAGCGGCAAATTTAGAAGCCGAGTTTGAAAGATTAGAACGGAACAAGAACCAAGATGATAAACACCCTTTAAATAAAAAGGCGGTTTATAACCCCGCCGTTGATATTGCCAATAATCCAGCTAGTGAAGCCTCATCACATCTTAGGAATTACCTTGACCGGTTCAAATCTACCCTCTCATCGCTGGAAAAAAGCGGATGGAAGGTAGAACGCCTGAGCAATATAAAAACCCAATGGCGGATGATAGTAGGTCTTGGCTCCGGAAGCATTCTTGAAACGAGCATGACGCTTCACAGAATATATGGATTTCCTATAATTCCGGGAAGCGGTTTGAAGGGATTAACAAAGGCTTATGCGAATACAGTGAAAAACATACTCGACTCTGACCCACAAATTACTGAAATCTTCGGCTCCCAGTCCTCTGAAAAACCAAGCCAGGGCAAAGTCATATTTTTTGATGCGATTCCACTCAAATTTCCAAAACTCAAATTGGATATAATGAACCCGCATTATCAGGATTATTACAGTGATCCATTAGGCAAAACACCACCTGCAGATTATTTAAGTCCTAATCCTATTTTCTTTCTCACCGTAGGTGAAGGAGCAGAGTTTTATTTTGCCGTGGCTTCTAGAGAAGAAAATCTTGCCAAGATAGCTAAAGATTGGCTCGAAAATGCACTCAAGGAACTCGGAGTCGGGGCAAAAACAAGTGCAGGATATGGGTATTTTGAGTGAGGACTAAACCGTGAGGAAAATGGTTCTTACAACGGTTGGAACATCACTGCTAAATCATTTGGCAGAGAAGAAGACTAATCTAAAGAACTATATAGAACGAATCGAAGGCAAACCCTCTGCTTCTACAAAAAATTACGATGAAGAATATAAAACCATAAAGAAAGAAAGCCTTAGTTATCTGAAAAATCTAAACCTTGATAAAAGTACTGATTTGGATAAATCATCTGCCGAAATTAAGAGCTTAGTTAAGCTGGGGATTAATCAAGATGATGAAGTTTATCTATTTACGACAGAAACAATAGATGGGAAATTATGTGCTGAAATTCTTAATGAATTCATCAAGGAGAAACTAGGTTGTGAGGTAAAGATTGAGGAAATTAAAGGACTTCAAGTTGGAGATTTTGAAATATTTAAGAAAGAAGGAATAAAAAACTTTATTGATAGGCTTACAAGTATTATTGATAATCCCAATTATCGCTATGGGTCCGAAATGATTTTGAATATCACGGGCGGTTTTAAGGCAGTTATTCCATATACAACCATACTTGGAATGATGAAGTTTATTAAAGTTGTTTATATTTTTGAAGACACACAAGGATTGCTAGAACTTCCTCCCCTGCCCATCACTTACAATAAAGATTTTCTGCAACAGCACAAGTCAATATTTGACCGACTAGCTGAAAGAACAATCGTTCCCATAAGTGAGTTCAAAAGTTGGCTGAAATATGATGACGAAGAGTTTAATAAATGCTCTGCGATGATTGAAGAAGACGGCAGGGATGTAATGTTTTCCACTCTGGGAGAATACCTCTACAAACAATTTCTGGAAGATACCAGCACAAAAATATACTTGTCGAAAAAGGCTAAAAACGTTTTTGATAGTTTGACCGGGGAGTATCTTAGCAGAATCGAGGGGCTTTTTGAAGATTTGAGAAATTCTCAGCGTAGACAGCAACTGATTCATAAGAAATTTGAGAGTTTTGAGACCGATTGTCTGTGCTTGAAGAAACCTCATACCGCTGAGCGCATATTCTTCTTTGAAGATGACAAACACATAAAGATTGTTGAAATATTCCTAGACCATAATGAATATGAAACTTATATAAAGAACAACTCAATACTTAAGCAGGCTTATAAGGACTTTGTTTTATTAGAATAGAGAAATACCAGGTGAATATTAAATAAAAGTAATCTTAGAAAACATGATCACCAAACTATCCTTAGAACTCGCTCCCAATGAAGAAATACAGCTTCCGGGTCTAGGTGGTGAGGCTCTCTATGGACTTATCCTTAATTTACTAAATTCTGAAGACAGCGAAATCGCATCGTCCTTACATAATACCAAGGAGATAAAGGCCGTAACTGTTTCCCCTTTTGTCTCCGGTGCCGAGCTTAGGGATGGAAAGGTTGTTTTAGAACCCTATTCAAAGGCTTCTTTTCAAATAAGCTTTTTTACCGACCCGCTGACCGAGGCTTTTATGCTTGCTCTCAACAAAGCTTTAGGCAATAGAAAACCTCCTAATCTAGGCGGAAAAGAAATAAAACTTTCTAATATGAAAATGATTAAGGTCACGAATTTTAAAGAGCTTGAAAATCAAGCAGAACCACAGAGCCAAATCTCCCTCCGATTCCTCTCACCTACCTCCTTTAGAAGCCGCGGGGAGCAGAAGGTGTTTCCCGAGCCAACCTTAGTTTTTTCATCCCTACTCAAAAAATGGAACGCTTTTTCGAATGTAAAGTTTCCAAAAGAGTTGGAAGAGGAGTTCTCCAAGATCCGGGTCACAAGATACAGCACTAGAACAGAGCTTGTAGAGTTCTCCAA
>FWPU01006155.1_pt1 | contig 24532 bp, 23 predicted proteins | sample 2228361 | NCBI WGS metagenome assembly FWPU01 (sample SAMEA103939777, study PRJEB20133) | metagenome | reverse complement strand
TTTCCCAAACCCTCTCCAGAAGCCAACTCAATTCTGGCATGGTTTATGAACAAAGAATAGTGATGCCTCTCAGAGGCAGAACTTAAGGAAAGGAGGTGCTAAGTGAAAAGAGTATTTTATTTAATTCTATTGGTAATTTTTACGTTTTGGCTTGGGATAGGAATTACTGTTTTACTTTCTACTTCCGCATCTTCTAAGCCATGCCTACAAAAGTGTCATCTTGTCTGGGATCCAGTGGACAAAATTTGGTGGTGTATAGGCTCTGAATTAGATTGTTGTTGTAGTCAATTGGAGCAATCGTAACAAATAATGAACCAGAGGGAAATGAGGTTGTGGAGGGGTGTCTATTTCGATATTTAGTGTTAAAATTATAAATAATGGAAAGCATCAATATTAAAAGGTTCTTTCTCCTTGTTCTTCTTAATTTTTTTGTCTATTTTTTATATGCATATAACAGAACCCACAAGATTGATAAGAGTTTTCCATCATTTGAAAATGTGTTTAAGCAAAAAGGAATCATAACTCTTTCTCAAAAAAAGAGCATTATCGGGAATATACGTAGTCTTCAAATTGATGAGCAAGGATACCTTTGGCTTTTGGATTCTAAGGTTGGCAATGTTAAAAAATACGACCAAAGAGGCAATTTAATTTTCTCTTTGGGTAGGAAAGGTGAAGGACCGGGGGAATTTGAACTTCCCTTGGATTTCTTTTTGAGCAAGTATAAAATTTACATAATAGATCCCATGAGGAGACTCCTTAGTATTTTCAACAAAAATGGTAATTTTGAAGATTCTTTTAAGATCAAAGACGGAAGACAGGTCAAGTTAGATAAGGAGGGCGAAAAAATTATTATATCAGCTCCATGGGTAAAAAGTGAGAAAGAGGGATATTGTATTCACATTTATAATAAAGAGGGAAAGTTAGTAAAATCTTTTTTCCCAATAGCTAATATAGTTCTGAAAAATAATATGAAATGTGATTGGACTTACTTTGATCTTGATAGAGAAAATTATATTTACGCAGTTCAAGAGATGGAATACAAAATATTTAAATACAGTGTGAATGGAGATCTTTCAAAAACATTTTCAAAAATTAATAGTTATTACAGCCCTCCACCATCAGAGCTTTTTAAAGAATTTTACTTACGAGAAGCATTGGAAAAATGGATAAAAAGCTGGACTCATGTGGCAGGTATATATGTTTCAAATAACCTATTGATTGTAAATCTCAGAAACTTCGAACCTGAAGAATACATAATAGATATTTATGACTTAAATGGGAATTTTATTTTAGGAGGTTTAAAAACTTCCTATCGAATGTTGTGCAGTGACCAAAGGGGTAATATTTATTTTTTAAGTGAAACAGAAAAAGGCTTCAAGATAATTTTTAATATCTTGAAAACTTCTATCTACATTCCGAATTAGGCAATGGAAATATCAAAAATAGTTAACAGCTTCATAAACAAGAAGCTTTTAGGTTTATTGTTTGCTATATTTGCTGCAAACCTTATTGTTTGGGGACTTTTAATATTCAGAATTTCATCTTTTAAAAAACAGCCAATTTTTGAAAGAGTTGAGTTGCCGACTTTCTCTTTAAAGGACCTCGAGGGGAACAAAATAAATTCTAAAAATTTGAATGCTAGACTAAATGTGCTGATATTTTTTTCTTTTGAAGACTGCCCTTTATGTCTTTTTGAAGCAGAATTCTGGGGGAAAGCTGCTCAAGTATTTCCGAAAAGGGGAATTAAGTTTATAGGCATAACCTGGGAAAGAGAAAAGGGAAAATTATCAAGATTTTGTCAACAGTATAATCTTAGATTTCCAATTTTATATGACGAAAATGGTAGACTTAAAAACAGGATTTCATCCATTCTATATTCATCAAAAAATAAATCTATAACCCCCTTCAAAATATTTGTAAGCAGGCATAAAATTATAGGCTATGAGGGTCCAACAAAAAATTATGATGAACAAAAAAATTTTCCTCTAAGAATTTTATCTCTATTAAATAAAATACAATAGCAAACATTCGGAAATATCCATAAAGAGCAGAGTCTAAGATGGTGAGAAATTTAAGAATGCACAAAGAGAAAAATTATTTGCTAAGGATTTCAGAGGGAAAGATTATCGATAAAATGCTAAAAGAAGTGGGGAAATAATACTTAATCACTTAAATATAATAAATGGAATATAGCAAAGACAGCGGAGAGATTGGGTCGAAATAAAAATTTACCTTAGAAAATAACAATTTTTTGACAAAAAACCAAAAGCAACTTCTTCCATTTCCTCAGTGGAATTTTCAAATTTCATAGATGATTTCATACCAATGTTTGCCTTCAGCTGAAAATTCAGGCAAGTCGAGAGCTAATTTTACTTGAACTAAAACGAACTATATACATTTTCAATGGGATGTGATAAAATAAAATTCTGGAGGTTTGAAAATGCCTTTATTTGAATATAGATGTAAAAAATGTGGGGAAAAATTTGAAAAACTTGTGATGAATAAATCTGAAAAAATAGTTTGCGGAAAATGCGGCTCAGGAGATCTGGATAAGCTCTTCTCCACATTCGGTTTTTCCTCAGGAGGAAAATTCAAGAGCTCTAATACCTCGGGTAATTCATGCTCTTCATGTTCCATTTCCAATTGCGATAGCTGTTCCTGATTCAATATCCAAGCTTTCTTAACATATCTTCGTCAAATCCAAAATGATGTGCAATTTCATGCATAACTGTCTTGGCAATTTCATTTTTTATTTCTTCAATATATTTAAATGCTTGCTCGAGAGGCTTTTGAAAAATAATTATGCAATCCGGGGGAAAATTACCGTAATGTGCACCTCTTTTTGTCAGGGGTATTCCTCTATAAAGTCCGAAAAGAGAATGTTTGGATTTTAACCCAAAGTTTTTCAGATCTTCGTGGGTAGGCCAATCTTCCACCATCACAATAACATTTTCCAGTTTTGACCTGAAAATTTCGGGAAGAGAGTCTATTACTTCTTCCACAACCTTCTCAAATTCCTCTCTTTTCAATTTAACCCTTCAAAAAATTACTAATGTTAAGCAATTTCTTAAAGCTTTGCTTCTTCATCATCTTTTTTATTTCCAGAAATTGACGAAGGAGCTGATTCACTTCCTGAACAGGTCTTCCAGAACCTTTTGCAATTCTCAACCTTCTCTTACCATCGATTTTTTCAGGATAAAATCTCTCCTTTTGGGTCATGGAATCGATAATTGCTATCATATGAATTATTCTTTTCTCTTCTATCTGGATGCCTGCCAAGTTTTTAAAGAGTCCTATGGATGGAAGATGTTCTAAGATTTCTCTGAAAGAACCCATTTTTTTAATAATTTTCAATTGCTCTCTTAGATCCTCCAGTGTAAACTCCTCTTTTCTTAACTTCTTTTCAAGCTCTTCAGCTTTTTTTCTATCAATAGCCTGCTCTGCCTTTTCTACAAGGGTCAATATATCTCCCATTCCAAGAATTCTCGAGACAAGGCGCTCCGGGTAGAAGGGTTGGAGATCTTTGTATTTTTCTCCAATTCCTATGAACTTAATTGGCTTTCCAGCTACAGAAACAATGGAAAGCCCTGCGCCTCCTCTTTGGTCGCCATCAAGTTTTGTAAGGATTATAGAAGTTATTCCTATTTTCTCATCAAAAATCTTTGCTGATTTAACCGCATCTTGTCCAGTCATAGAATCCGCAATATAAATGGTCTCAGATGGCTGAAGTAAATCCTTAACCTCTCTCAGCTCTTCCATCAAATCTTCATCAATATGAAGTCTTCCAGCAGTATCCACAATCAAGGGGTTGAACCCTCTATCCTTAACATACAAGATAATACCGTTTATTATATTTCTTAAATTCTCTCCTCTAGCCTCATAAAAAGGAATATCTAATGATTGGGCAATCGTTTTAAGTTGACTCTGGGCTGCTGGTCGCTTCATGTCAATTGATGCAAGAATAGGAGAGTAACCAGATTCTTTAAGATACAGAGCCAATTTACCTGCGGTGGTTGTCTTCCCTGTCCCCTGAAGACCTGTTAGCATAAAAATTGTTGGTATTTTATTTGAAAAGTTAAGGGGTCTGTGCTCCCCTCCAAAAAGTTCCATCAATTCATCTCTCACTATCTTCACAAAAAGGGTATAAGGCGTAAAACTCTCAAGCACTTCTTTCCCCAGAGATTTTTCCTTTACCCTCTCAATAAACTCTTTCACCACATTCAAGTTTACATCAGCCTGAAGAAGCGAAAGTCTTACATCCCTGAGAGCTTGATTTAGATTCGATTCCGTAAGTTTTCCTTCTCCTTTTATAAACTTTAAAGCCTTTTCTATTCCTGAAGAAACAATATCGAACATATATTTATAATGAAATAAAGGGAGAAAAGAGTCAAATCAAATTTTTCAGGAACTGAGAGAAACGGAATCTAACATTCTCAATAATATCAGTTCCTTCCTAGGAACTCTATCCTTTTTTTCTCTCACATTATCTTGCTCAGAGACGTTAAATCTTCCCACATAAAAGGTTTTTTCCTTAAAGGGATCTAATTTTATTTCTATAATTTCTTTTCCTTCCAGCTCCTTATGACCCTTCCATTTATCAGGGACTTTAAATAGAAGTTTCATCTTTCGGGTGCTGAAATACCTGGAAGAGGGTAGGTTTTTTGGACCGCCTGTATTGGAAATATCAATAGTGAATGTCATGCCGTAAATCTCAGGTCTAACAACTGCTTCTACTTCTGAAAGGAGATATCCAAGTAATTCCCCAAATGTCATGAAATTTTTCACACCCATTTTTTTGAATTGTTCCAGCCACCAGTCGAGCCAATCTATTCCAAAATATAGCAGTTCGTAATCATGTGTATAAACAATAAAAGGGAAAGCTCTTGGAATCCATATATTTACCAAATAAGGATTCCACTGTAGAAGCTTTGCAGATGTGGTCTCGATGAAAAATGGAGAGATGAACTTATTATTTTTTAAAATGAATAAATCTTTTTCAATTCCATTAGCCATTCTATATCCAAAATCTTTAAGAACCTCAAGAGTATTTTTCGAGTAGGCATTAGCTGGAAACGCAAAAAAAGCTGGTTCCATACCAAACCAGGTTCTTATATTATTGTATCCTTTCTCTATTGCATTCCACTGCTCGGAATAAGAAGCGTCGGTTCCGTTGTAAAAATGATAAAATTCCCTGACCCAGAAGGCCGCATTATATTTTGTAGGCGATGAGCACCATGCCCATCTGTGCAAATCGTAGTGAGTCCAGCCATGCTGATGAAGATCCAGCTTTTCATATTCCATAGCTTCTTTAAGAGCTAAATACTCCTCCTCGAAATCCATTATTTTCCCAGCCCTTGTCCCAGATACAAACTGATATTTTAAATCTTTAGTATCATAAACAGTCCCGCATGTTCTGCCTTTAATTTCTACACCATTTTTGAAAAGTTTAGCCCGTGAAGGATCAGCATCGTCAGGAAACCCGGTTGTAAGAAGCAAGCTCATTCCAGCATTATGTTTTTTCAATACCTCCAAAGTCTGTTTCCAGTCATTTCTGTCCATTTTTTTACTGGAAGGAAAGTATGGTAGGCCTGCTGGATCAGAAAGGGCAACTACAGGAGCCAATGGGTCATCGAATCTCATTAGAAGAGTTCCTTCAAGATCGAAGTAAAGAAAGCCAAAACCACTGTTCTGAAGGATGGCTCTTCTCAGTAGAAGATGTCTTCCATCATAAATATCCCAATCAGAGATATTAAAAGCAAAATAATAATTTACTCCTTTGTTATACTTGTAAGAGAAAAAAACAGGATCAGCTCCTGCATAAACATACCTTTCAATGGATTGAAGAGGGCTAACCCCCATATAGAGTCCTCCATAAAGACGACTCCCTTGAAATCCTTCTGTAATGAAAGAGTTGAAATCAGCAAAGTCAAATCTGTTCTCAGTCCTTAGACCCGAAAAATTCTGAATACCCAAAATAGGTGCGAGTCTTTGGTCAGGCAAATTAAAAAAGGAAATCACGCTACCGCCGAAATCTCCCGAAAAACTTTTCAAAATAGTGATCTCATCGAAATTTAAATTTAGTGATGCTCTTGAGAGAATTACTGTGGAGTAAAGTAAATTTATCCCCTTTTTAAGAGTATCATTAGTAATCCTTTGATTTACTTTTAATTTATCAAAGGGAATATTCCAGCTTATAAGCATCTTTTCGATAAAAAAGGAATTCTGATACTCCTCGTAAGTATTTGTGCCCTCCACAAGCAGAACTCTATAGCGAACAGGATCTGAAAATCCTATAGAAAATAAAAGGAAAATTAATGATACTATAATTAAAGACTTTTTCATCTTCTTTTCTCCTTGCAAACTTTAAGAAAATAACTTGTAAATAAAAATTTTAAATGGAATGTTATCTTGATGTCAAATTAATATTTCTTTTCTGTTTATTCCCTTAGTTTTCACTACTTTTAAGCGAGAGAAATTCGACAGAGACCAGAGAGAAGAGTATAATTTATAAATGAGAAAACCAAAAATGCCGATAATTTGCATAATTGGAAGTTCTGATTCAGGCAAAACCACCATAATTGAAAAATTAATTCCCGAATTTAAAAAAAGAGGATATAATATTGGAACCATCAAACATTGTCCTCGCGGGTTTGAGATCGATATAGAAGGCAAGGACAGCTGGAGACACAGAAAAGCAGGCGCATCTTTTGTGTGTCTCTCTTCTCCCGAAAAGATTGCCTTTGTAAAGAATTTAAAAAGAGATTTGTCCTTAGAAGATATTGTGAAGAAATTTGCTGAAGATGTAGACCTCATTATTGCCGAAGGTTTCAAAGAAAGTTCTTATCCTAAAATTGGGGTTTACAGTGAAATTAAAAGAACAGATGTTTTAAAGAGTAAAAAGGGGAAGTTTTTCGCTCTTATATCTGATGAAAAACTCAATTTAGAAGTCCCTACCTTCGGTTTTGACCATTTATCTTCCCTCGTGGATCTTATTATTAAAAAATTTTTATAAAAAATTCTTAACTAAAATCCTCAGGTTGAACTACTACAATTTTCTTTGGCGAAACAATAAATCTTTTTAAATCTTCTTCATGGTTATAGCCAATTGTGGTGTTAGGAGGAATTTTAGTTCCCGCCATTATAATTGCCCTTTTCACTTTTGAATGTCTGCCTATTTCTACATCATGATGAACCACAGAGTCCTCCACAATGGAGAAGCTGTGAACCCTTACATTAGGGGAAAGAATTGAATTTATAACAAATCCTCCTGAAATTATACAGCCATGAGATACAAGAGAATTCACCGAGCGTCCCACTCTTCCTTCCTCGGCATGAACAAATTTCGCAGGAGGAAGCACAGGTATAAATGTCCTTATAGGCCAATTATAATCATACAGATTAAACTTGGGACTTATGGAAACAAGATCCATGTTGCTTTCGTAGTAAGAGTCAATGGTTCCTATGTCTTTCCAGTAACAAGGCTCGCCTCTCTGGTAATCATAGAAATTAAAACTATAAACCTTGTATCTTCCAATCATATTTGGGATGATATCCTTTCCAAAATCGTGAGAGGAGTTCTTATTCTGACTGTCAACTTCAAGTTCTTTAAAAAGAACAGGAGTATTAAAGATATATATTCCCATAGAAACAAAAGCTTTTGAAGGATTTTCAGGAATGTGCTTTGGAATAGCTGGTTTTTCCTGAAATCCAACAACTCTGCTTTCTTCGTCAATCTCCATTACTCCAAATCTGGTAGCTTCTGAAATTTCCATTTCCACAACACCGATTGTGAGGTCAGCCTTCTTCTCTATATGAAAATTAAGCATGTCTCGATAATCTATTTTATAGATATGGTCTCCTGCGAGGACAAATATGAAATCAGGCTTCTCCTCTTTTATCAAATATGCATTTTGATAGACAGAATCTGCTGTCCCTAAATACCAGTGATCTGAGATTCTTTTTTGAGGATGCAGAATCTCTATGAATTCACTCAAAAAGGGGCTAAGTATACTCCATCCATCCCTTAAGTGCCTTATAAGAGATTGAGATTTATATTGGGTGAGAACAAAAATTTTCCTTATTTCAGAATTTATGCAATTGCTAAGAGTAAAATCTATTATTCTGTAGATGCCACCAAAAGGGACAGCGGGCTTTGCCTCATGCTTTGTAAGAGGATATAAACGCTCTCCTCCCCCTCCAGCCATAAGGACAACCACCACATTTTTCATTATTCATAATTCATAAATTTTTTAAATTAAATTTTATAATCCTTTTGGTTCCTTTACAGTCAGTTCATCGTAAGTCTCTTTGACTTTCTGGGAGGCTTTTTGGGCAAGTTCCTGGAGTTTCTTTCTTGTCTCCACACCAGAAGCAGGAGCAAAAAGAAGACCGAGAGCTGTTCCCACAAGAGTTCCAAAAAGAAAGGCTATGGTTATTTCCAGTAATCCTGTTCCTTTCTCTTCAGCCATTTTTTCCTCCTTTTTTTAAGGTCTGAAAAATATGTAAAAGAGTGAGGGCAATCCCTGCTATAGGAGCGAATCTGGAAAGCCCTGTCTGCAATGAAAAGGACAATGCCCTTATAAGCTCCTCCCATCCTCTTCTAGCTGTAGTTAAAGTAGCACCCAGATCATCGGTTCTGTCCATAAGCTTCTGGGCTAACCTGTTCAAATTCTGGCTGAATGCTTTTAATTCCACAAGAGCTTCGTTGGCTTCCTTTGCATTTCTCTTTATCTGGGGGAATAGCGAGATAAAGAGAATCATCGCAACAATAAAAATTCCAAGTGCCAAAATACCGAGGACTATTAATATGTTTGTCATCCCTCACTCCCAACGCAAAATTTGGAGGCGGCGACCGGATTCGAACCGATGTATAGAGGTTTTGCAGACCTCCGCCTTACCGCTTGGCCACGCCGCCATAAACATTGGAGCGGGAAACGGGACTTGAACCCGCGACCCCAACCTTGGCAAGGTTGTGCTCTACCACTGAGCTATTCCCGCATCCAATATTAAATTTTACATATTCCTTTATCCATGTCAATAACCATAAAGAGCATCTCTTAATTTTTACTCAAAACAATCTTTTACAATTTTTTTTTACTTCATGAAACACATCACAATATTTATAAGCTCTCATCATAATGAGTTAAAAGCAAAATTTTTTAAACCATCTTTTAATATTATTCAATAAAATAGAGGGTCTTCAAGCAATATCATGCGCTTTCTATTCTACGTTTTAAAAACAACGAAACTCTTCATTGTCCAATTAATTTTTTAATCATAAAAGCCCTCAATCCTCTTTTTTAGCCGATTTGATTAAATCTCTCATTTCTCTAGCGGTTTTCTCTGGGTCTTCTGAGCAAACAATAGCAGAAACAACTGCTACACCGTCCGCACCGCTTTTTATTACCTCAACTACATTGTTCTTGTTAATTCCTCCTATCGCAATTACAGGAATTTTAACAGCCTCTTTAATTTTTCTTATTCCCTCACGTCCAAGAGGTGTGCCAGCGTCAGGCTTTGTAGGCGTGAAGAAAACAGGACTAACCGCAATGTAGTTAGCGCCTTTCCTTTCCTTATCCATGGCTTCTTCTACAGAATGGGCAGATGCACCAATAATTTTCTTCCCCATGATTTTCCTTGCCATCTCTATAGGCATATCTTCATTTCCAAGATGAATCCCATCCGCATCCACAGCAAGGGCAATGTCAACTCTATCGTTTATTATAGTGGGAACACCCTTCCTTTTTGCAATTTCTTTTATTTTGAGAGCCTCCTCAATAAATTCTTTCGTTGAAAGCTTCTTCTCTCTTATCTGGATTACTGTTACCCCTCCTTCCAATGCCTTTTCTATCATATCAAAAAAAGGAAGTCTCGAAAGCTCCCTATCAGTTACAAGATAGAGATCCCAATCCATAATTCCCCTCTATCTCTAAATTTCAACTTCTTCAAGCCTCATCATCTCTTCAAAATCTTCCTCTTTTATTTCATAAAGGGCGTCTAAAAGTGCTATTCCATAGGAACCTGAGGATGTGGTTCTCCTGCCTGCTATTTCTCCTGCTATACCAAAGTAAGAGAGACCGAAGGAAGTGGCAAAAAGAGGATCTTCCTCTACAGCAAGAAAAGCCCCTATTATTACTGTAGCAGTGCAACCAGTGCCAGTTACCCATCTTAGAAGAGGATGCCCATTGAAACATCTTAAAGCTCTGCGTCCATCTGTTATGAAATCCACTTTTCCTGTAATAGCTATAACAGTTTTCAACTTCTTTGAAAGCTCCAGACCTTCCTTCCAGACCTCTTCCACTTCGTGAAGAGAATCCACTCCTTTTGTTTTTCCCTTCTCATGGGAGAGAGACAAAATTTCAGAGGCATTTCCTCTTATGGAAGATAAATTGACCTCCTTTATTATCCTTTTGGCAGACTCTGTTCTGAGGAGAGTGGCACCTGCTCCAACTGGGTCAAGTATTACTGGAATCCCTATTTGATTTGCCTTTTTTCCAGCCTTAATCATGGACTCGATCCATTCCCTGTCCAGAGTTCCTATATTGAGGACCACTGAGCGCGCAAGAGAAACCATATCCTCAACTTCATCCATAGAATGAGCCATTACAGGAGATGCTCCTATGGCAAGAAGAGCATTGGCTGTGTAATTCATAACCACAAAATTAGTAATGTTATGGACAAGGGGCTTTTCATGACGTATTTTCCTCAAAGCCTCGGCCCCTCTCTTTTTAAGATCTTCCATTGCATACCTCCTACGAAAAATTTATGTTATCTATAGATTTATATACTTGATATGATAGAAGGGATAAGGCAGGAGAATTCCATTCTTCCAGGGTCTTTGAACCCTCGTCACTATGGAGGATGGATATCGAGGCACTTGCCTCATAAATCAAATACACAGAGTTGTATATATGTTTCGTTTCTCCTGTGGTAACGATTCTTCCAAAAATTTCTTCCCTTCTACCTTGATCCATGAGGAAGGAGATATTCTCTTTTCCTCCTTCCTCCCTATGTCCTCTTATGGCTTCACAACACTCCTTAAAGTGCTCCCCTCTAAATGCCCCAACCTCCCTGAGCTTATAATCGGGATGGAGTTCTCCAGTTCCTACTATACAACCCCCCTCTCCTTCATCATATCCAATCATCTCAACTCTGTTGTCCTCAGTCCCATCCTCATACACAAATTCTCCCAACTCCCTTCCACAAAAACAAAAACAAACAAAAAGGATTCCTCTACCATCGCAAATTTCCTCGGGCTCAACAGAAGTTCCATTCCCATGAATGGAGAATCTAAAGGAAAGATCCAGATCCTGGCAAGGGAAAGAGAGAGAGTCCCCCAGGAAATTGCAAGGGTTAAGATGGAGATTAAAAGGCTCATACATATAACCCTCCCTGAGTTCCTCTCTTTTCCCTCTGCTAACAAGTTCTCTAACACAGAGCCAGGGAGAATTTCTCAGCTCATCCCTAAAGATAGAGGAAGAAAGGCATTCCTTTCTATCCATGAGATTATAGGTGTCTCTAAAAACTCCATCGGTATAGATGACCCAGCCTACAACGAGATACCTCAGAGTAAAATTCGAAGCCTCGTCTGCTTGAACAGAGAGCTTAACAGAATAGAGGGACTCCTTATCAGAAAATGCAAGGAGAAAGTCCCTTCCCCCTTCCAAATCCTCATGTCCATAAAAGGAAGCAAGGGGAAAACTATTGCGCATCTTATCGCAGAGATAGGGGAGATAAAGAGATTTAGCTCTTACAAGAAACTTATTGCCTATGCTGGGGTTGACCCATCCATTCATGAGTCTGGAAAATTTAAAGGAAAGGGAAAGATCTCGAAAAGAGGGAATAGTAACTTGAGAAGAGCTCTTTTTCTTTCTGTCACTTCTCTGGTGAGGAATAATGAGCTCTTCAGGAGCTACTTTGAAAAGAAAATTCTGGCTGGAAAGGCATAAAAATCCGCTTTGATAGCAGGGATTCATAAGCTTATCAGAGTTATCCATGCCATTTTGAGCTGTCAAATTCATTTCCGGCCTTTCTCTAATTCTTTATAGTTAACTCCATTTGAAAACTATTCCGCATCCTCAATTTGAAGAGGAGAGTAAACTATTATCTCTGGATATTCTTTATATTTTTTAATGAATCCTCTAACAATTATCTCTTTATTTTCGTATAGGGTGATTTCTTTTTTGAACCTCCATAAATCCCTAACAAATATAACTGCATTGAAGGTTTTCCTCCAGTCATTAGAAGAGCAGAGGTGGACAGTGGATTTTCCAAAAAGAACTTTAAACACTTTGTATTTAATGGCAGAGAGCCTTCCAGTAAAATAGTTCGCCTCCTGTGTCGGAAGGGGGATTTCTTTACCAAAACCCCAAAGCCCCATTTTCCTTTCCCTCGCAGTTCTTTCAGCCTCTATAAATCTCTTCTGATAGGGGTGATAAAACCTTGTATAAACATTTGCAAAACCTTCTTCAAGAATAAGTTCATTAAAAAAGGTCATATTGGGAAGCCAAAGATAAACAAGCAATCTTCCATATTTATCTCTTCCCTGTTTGTCAATTAGAATGTAAACCTCCTTGTTTGAAAGGTGATAGAGGACAAATTCTCTCGAAAGCATTCCCAGTAATCTCACTTCTTCCCTTTGCTCTTCAATTTCTGGTGCATCCACTCCCATAAGTCTAACCTTCTCCTCCAGGCCATTTATGTTAAGTAGAAAAGTATCTCCATCGAAAACCTTGACCACTTTTGCTGGGATCCTTTCCTTTTTCTCCCTTATTTTCTGTTCAAGTTGTTCTATCTGTTCTGCGAAATCCTCTTTCAATCTTTTATCTTCTGTGGTCTCATAGAAATTTTTTAAAACTTTTATAGCTTCTTCAAATCTTCCAATTTCACTGTAAAATTTACCAGCAAGAGAAGGGACATAGGGAGGATGTCCCGGCAGACGGGATGCAATCTCATAATATTTAGCTGCTTTTTCAGAATCTTTAAGGTGATAGAAATAGTTAAAGCCTATGAGCTCAGGGATTTTCCAGTAATCAGGATGATTGCTCATCCCTTTCTCAAGAAGTTTGTTAGAGAGATTAACATCTACTGATGTTAGAAGCCTTGCTCCCATCAAATAACTTTCTTTGTTATGGGGGTCGATATCGGTCAGCACATCGAACAAATGGTAAAGCCATTCATACTTGTATCCTCTCTGGTAATAATGTTTGCCAAAGTATGTGAGAGCTCTTGCCATGAGAAGATCTCCCATAAAAGAAGGGTTTCCCATGGAAAGGGTCCTCAAATAGTTACCGCTGGGAAGATATAAATATGCATCTGGATTGACTTTTTTAAAATTTTGCGAATTAATGTTAAAAAATAAAATTGCTGGAATAATGATAACTAAAATTATAAAAGAAAAATTAACTCTCACAATTCTCTCCTTGAGAAGACAATAATGGAGAAAGAAATGAAAAATATGGAATAAACTATGGAATATAAAGGAGAGAAAACAAGAACAGATTTATCAAATGGAAGGTTGTAAACGAGATAAGTTTTAAAGTTGAAGAGTTCGAGGTTGGGAAAAATGTAGGACATAACTTTCAGAAAAATCTGGAGGACTTGATTTCTTGCAAAGCTGGATAATTCAAGAGCATTGGGAAGGGAATGCCCTGAGATATAAATAATGAAAAGGGTTATCATGGAAAGATAGGGACTTAAGAAGGAGGATAAGAAAATGGAAATGGAGGAGAGAAGAAGAAGTTCAAAGAAAAGAAAATAAGCACCCAAAAGAAACCCCGAAGCCCAATTCACTCCATTTATAAATAGGAAAAGCCAGCCAACAAAAGAGATGGTAATAATAATTAAAGCTGAAAGAAGGAGAAGAGCAAAATAATTTGAAAGAATATACTCCCCCTTTGAAATAGGTTTGGAAAGAACAACATATAAAGTCTTAGCTGAGATCTCCTTTGCAATTATATTGGCTCCTACAACTGTTATGAAAAGAACCCCTGTAATTGAAGGGGAGAGAAGGCCGATATCTTTGAAAACTTTGAATCTTTCTCCCACAACCATTTCCTTCAAAATAACTGAACTCAGAAGAAAAAAAGAGCCTATAAAAAGAAGACCCCAGAAAATCCTTTCTCTTGAAAGTTCTTTAAATAAAACTATGGAAAGCTTTAAAATCTTTTTCATAAAAGCAAATCTGTATCCTTTACGTGATCCATATAAAAATTTTCGAGAGCACCCTTACCGAGTTCCATTATTGTTTTTATCCTTCCATTATTCTGTTTTATTTTTTCGAGCGAATCCCAGAGCTCCTCTCTTTTCACATTTATTCTGGTTTCCTCTTCCTTCTCCCCTTCACAATAAATTATTTCGTAGGCGTCAGGAACAAGGGATTTTACTTCCACAGTGTTCACGAGCTCTCCTTTGTTTATCAGAGCCACTCTATCAGCGAGAATCTCTGCATCTTCGAGGTCGTGGGTGCTTATAATAATTGTTTTTCCTTTTTCTCTTAGACTCAAAATAAGCTCCCTCAGCATTTTCCTTCCGAGAGGGTCAAGACCTGTCATTGGTTCATCAAGAATAAGAATTTCAGGATCATGAAATATTGCTTGGGCAATTCCTATCCTTTGAATCATACCTCTTGAAAAGGTGGAAATTTTCTCCTCGCTGAATTTTTCAAGATTAACAAGATGGAGTAGTTCGTCGATTTTTCTTTTCTTTTTCTCCGCAGGGTAATCGAAAAGATCTCCCACGAGACTCAAAAGCTCCCTTGCCTTTAGATTCTTAAAGAAAGAAGGGTTTTCAGGAAGAAAGCCTGTAATCCATTTTGAACTTTCCCCTACTGGCTCGCCCTTTATGAAAACTTTTCCAGACGATGGCCTTATAATTCCAGCGATTATCTTCAGAGTTGTGGTTTTCCCAGCTCCATTTGGTCCGAGCATTCCAAATATCTCGCCCTCTTTTATCTTGAGAGAGAGATTTCTCAAAGCGTAAAATTTCTTTATATTTCTTTTATAAATTTTTGAAACATTAAAAATTTCAATAATCATATTAAATTATTATAAAATTAAATATGGAAAAATAACAAATATTTTGGACTGGAGAGGAAGAATGGAAAAAATTGACAGAGCCATCTTAAATTCCTTAAGAGTAAATATGGGATATAAAAAGGGCGAGAGTGTAGCAATTATTATGCAGGAATGGAATTCTGAGTTTGGAGAAAGTTTCATAGAAAAATTTGAAAAAGAAAGGGAACTCTGCCACAAAATGTTCGAGGTTTTCAAATCCGAAAGAGTAGATGTAGAGTTGCTCAGCTATACCCCATCCGAGGCAAGGAGTGGGGTAGATGCTCCTACTGAAATGTATGAAAAAATAGGGTATAAGGATATCATTTTTATGCCCACAGTCTTTTCTTTAACTCACACGGGTTTCAGAAGAGCCCAAACAGAGAAAGGCTCCAGGATTGCAAGCATGCCTGGTTTTACTCTGGAAATGTTTGAGGAAGGAGGACCCATGGATGTTGACTACCAGGAGCTCCATGAAAAAACGGAAAAAGTTGCCGAGTTTCTGAGGGGAGCAAAATTTATAAAGATTGTGGCTTATGAGACAGATATAACAGTAGAAATTGATCAAAATCTTGTTCATGTTTCCAGTGGATTACTCAATAAACCCAAAAGTTATGGAAATCTTCCAGGCGCAGAGGCTTATGTAGTCCCTGTTCATGAAGGAAATTCAAATGGATATTTTACGGTTTTTGAAGGCTGGGGAGGTTCTAATCCCTTGAAATACAAAGCAAAATTCTTTGTGGAAAAAGGAAGAATTGTGGATGTAAGGGGAGAATCGGATAAATCTCAGGGATACATAGATCAAGCGATTAAACCTCTTATTTTTGGAGGAAGAGATTTCAACATCCTCGCTGAACTTGGTTTAGGAACAAATCCCAACATTACAAAGGAATATATAAAAATAAAGGGATGGAATACTCTTGTGGCTGAAAAAATACACGGCTCCGCCCATTTCGCCAACGGAAACAGTAAAGGGATGGGCGGGGAAAACGATGTTCCTGTCCACATCGATTGGGTTGTCCCTGATGTGAAGATTTTTCAAGTTTAATTCTTTTGAATTTTTTGAATTTTATTATTATAATCAATAAAGAGAGGCTGTGCGAAAAGGGGTTTTAATGGTAGTTTTAGTGAGGCGAAACGTAAAAAAACAGGGAATATCAATGAAAGGCTCTTATAACAGGGTTGAGGTAAAGAAAATTTAGCGATGCCTCGAAAATAACGAATTAACAATGGTTTGCAAGTTATTGAACAGCCTCAAAGAAAAAGGAGGTAGGGATGAAAAGAAATCTTATAATTTTAGGAACTTTAATTATACTTCTATCTTGTGGTAGAGTGAAGGTTTCAAAAGAGGAAATAGTAAGGAACTTTGACGCTTTTATGTCTAAAGGAATCCAGAGTCTTAGCAAAAAAGATTATGACGAAGCTATAAAGTATTTTCAGAAGGCTGTTTCATTAAAACCTGAATCTGAGAGAGCTCATAACTTCCTCGGACTGGTACATTTTATGAAAAAGAACTACAAAATAGCTGAGGCTGAATTTTCAAAATCTATCTTCCTCAATAGCAAATATTCACCAGCATATTCTAATCTTGGAAATGTCTATCTCAAATTTAACAATTTGTCAAAAGCTGAAGAGTATTACAAAAAAGCGATAGAACTTGAGCCGGAGCGCCCCTCTCCTTATTACAGTCTAGGGAATCTTCTTCTTTCTCTTGGAAGAATGGATGAAGGGATGACATACCTTTTAAGGGGATTTCAAATCGATCCTGAGTTCATGGAAAGGGAAACCACTCTGAAAACTGAATTAACAGAACTCTCTCCAAAGAGGGGAGAGATTTATTTCTCCTACGCTAAGTTGTTTGCATCAGCAGGGGATATAGAGAAAACTGTGGAATATCTTGAGCGAGCAAAAAGGGCTGGCTTTAATGACTGGAGCAGAATCCTTAAGGAAAAAGAATTTGAAAAGGTTAGAGATAACCAGGAGATCAAAAAGTTTCTCAAATAAGTTTTCAATCTAACCTTCACTAAATAAAAGAATTATAATATTAAATTTTCAAAATTTTGAACTACCAAATTTCTCTTTTTAATATTGCCCAAAAAGGATAAAACTGATACCATAAAAAGAAGGAATGAAAGAAAAAGCAGAAAGGATCATGAACACAATAAAAATTCCTTTTTGCACCTAAAATAAAACATGAAACTTTTTAATAAAATTAGCGTTTTAATATATAGAGACACTAACAACCCCCTTTGATATAGATCGGGCTGTCCCTGACAGCCCAATTTTTTTAACAAAATTCTCCTTATTTCGTAAAAATTGATGGAGGAAGATATGAAAAGAAGATTTCTCTTTTTCTTAGCTTGTTTTCTTGTTTTTTTCCTAACTATGGATGGCTTTGCCAATTCTAAAAAGCCATATAAGATTCTTGAAACAGATACCTTCTTTGAGATGGAATCTGTGAGAAATCCTTCTATCTCTCCTGATGGAAAACAGATAATCTTTACAAGAACATGGGTAGATAAAATGAACGACCGATTCAGGAGTAACCTTTGGATTGTTGATTTCGAGGGTAAAAGAGCAAGAGAGTTAACCCATGGAAACTGGAGGGACCATTCCCCGGTTTGGTCTCCTGATGGAAAAAAGATAGCTTTTCTTTCAGAAAGAGATGGTTCTACACAAATTCATGTAATGTGGGTGGACACAAAAGAAGTTGCCCAACTCACCCATCTTGAGAGAGAACCCTCGAATATTTCCTGGTCTCCTGACGGAAATAAGATTGTATTTACATATTTTATTCCTGATGAAAAACAGATTCTACCTGTTAAGTTGCCTAAAAAACCTGCAAAGGCAAAATGGGGTGCACCAGCTGTCATAATAGATAGACTATCCTGGAGGGCCGATGGTAGAGGGCCTCTTCCTAAGGGTTATCAGCATATTTTCATTATTGATGCAGAATTGGGAGGGACTCCTTTCCAGATAACATCAGGAGATTACCCTCACTCAGAACCCGCCTGGGCACCGGATGGAAAAACGGTTTACTTCAGTGGTATAAGGAAACCCGATGTAGAATATCAGTTTGGAGACACTGAAATTTACAGCGTGAATCTTGAAACCCTTGAGATAAAAGCCCTTACTGATAGAAAGGGTCCTGATAGGAACCCAACGGTTTCACCTGATGGAAAGTGGATCGCTTACACGGGGTATGATGAGAAAAACTACACTTTTCATCTCTCCAACCTTTATTTAATGGATAAAAATGGAGGTAACAAAAGAGTTCTTGCACAAAATCTGCATAGTTCTCCCTCTTCCTTAACCTGGGCTCCGGATGGTTCAGGAGTATATTTCCTTCTCTCAGAAAAGGGGACATCCAACCTTTACTTTGTTTCTATTGATGGTAAACTCAGAAAAGTAACAGAGGGAGTCCATTTTATCTCCTCCTATTCTCTTTCAAAGACTGGTCATGTAGCCCTAGTAATATCTGATTTTTATAGACCTGGTTATTTGGCAACTGCAAAAATATTGAAACCTGAGAATTTAAAGAAGCTTCTGGATATAAATGAGGATGTGCTCAAAGGTGTTAAACTCGGGAAAGTAGAGGAGCTCTGGTATAAATCCTCAGATGGACTTGATATACAGGGATGGCTAATCAAACCAGCTGAGTTTGAGGAAGGTAAGAAATACCCTATGGTTCTCTGGATTCATGGAGGACCATGGGCAATGTATTCTGTCTCTTTTAATTGGGAGTGGCAGAATTTCGCAGCAAAGGGATACGCTGTTCTCTACACCAATCCAAGAGGTAGCACTGGATATGGACAGGAATTTGTAAATGGAATTCAGTATGCTTACCCGGGAAAAGATTTCGATGATTTAATGGCGGGTGTGGATAAAGCGATCTCCACAGGATTTATTGATGAGGAGAATCTTTTTGTTTGTGGAGGAAGCGGGGGTGGTGTTCTAACTGCATGGATTGTTGGCCATACAGACAGGTTCAGAGCCGCGGTTTCCATGAGACCTGTAATAAATTGGCTCTCCTTTGTAGGAACAACAGATGGAGCAATGTGGTATCGTCAGTTTAAAAAATACCCCTGGGAAGATCCCATGGAGTATATTATGCGTTCGCCTCTTTACTATGTGGCAAATGTAAAAACCCCTGTAATGATTATGACTGGAGAGGCGGATCTGAGAACACCTATCGGACAGAGCGAAGAATATTACAGAGCCCTTAAAATGCTAAAAAAAGAGACTCTTCTTGTCAGAATGCCAGATGAGTACCATAGTTGGAGAACTCCTTCCCACAGACTCCTTCAGCAACTCTATCTAATGGCTTGGTTTGAAAAATATATGGTAAAAAAAGAAGGAAAAAACTGAGGAGAACGGTTTCTCGAATTTTTCAATAAATATTTTAAAAAATCTTTGACTTGAAGAGGAGAAAAATGGGATGTAACTATTTAATTCTTTCAATAACTCTACCGTAAAAATTCGACGCTTCGATCTTAGAGAAAATCACAAACATTGTTCTTGAAATTTCTGAGATAAAAATTTCGCCATCCTCGTCATTCTTTAAAAAGGTGGTCATAACACATAAAATGAAAGGTCTTCCTTCAAGAAGAAAGATCCCGGATTCGCATCTTACCCCTGGTAAGGCGCCGGGTTTCGAGGCAATAGGTGTCTTATCAGAGATCCCCCTTTTTAGATAAGAGTCCTTCGGGATGGAAAGAATTTTAAGAAATTCGCCTCTGTAAGGTTCTTTTAAAATCTCAGCTTTCCAGATTTTCTCCAGAAGCATCATCATCTCAAGAGGGGTTGAAATATTCTCCTTACCCTGTTTGGAAGCATTTATATCCATCATTTTCCTGTTTAAACGAGTGTTTCTCAAACCAATGCTCTCCATTCTTTTATTTACCGAGTCCATTCCTACCTTTTCTATAAGAATGTTCGTGGCAGTATTATCGGAAAGGACTATCATAAGTGTGCAAAGATCTTTTATGGATATGGAAAGGCTTGGTTCTCCAAGATTTTGGAGAATACCACTCCCTCCCACTTTTATCTCTTTTTTGAGAACAATAAATTCCTCGAACCTTAAATTCCCTTCTTCCACCTGCTTGAATACCTCGAGAAGAATTGGTATTTTTATTGAGCTTGCCTGAGGAAATATCTCAGTTTCGTTGTAAAAATAAGTAAACCCATCCTTCAAATCTTTTACTGCTATTCCCACAAAACCATCCAATTTTTCTGCTATTTCCGTGATTCGCTTAGTTGCTTTATTCCTTAAAATCTCGACTTTTTCAGAATAAGCAAAATTATTAACAACAATAAGAAGAAACACTATAAAAGCAACACTCCTCATCTTTTGAGATCAAATTCGTGGTTTTGATAGTTTCTAACAAGAAACTTTTTTCCTATTCCAATTATTTTATGCCCTTCAGCCTCGAGAAGCTCTTTCTGTTTGGCAATACCGCCCAGGAATTTCTCGTTGAGTCTGCCCTTTCCTTTCAGAGTCCTCCACCAGGAAGTAATATCTTTTCTCGCACTAGCTCTGGATTCTTCTTCAGCTTGAGCTGAGATCCATGCAAAAATTCGTATTGTTATAGGACATGCCATTTTAGCCATGCCTTTTTGCGAGTATCTCACGAATTTTATTTATTGTTATAATTTTACCTTCTGGAACCATCCTCATAATCTCATTCACATCCTTCGGTGCATGAATAACAACTGTGCATTCTCCCCATCTTTTTTGAAAGTTTTCCCTTTATCTCTACTACCCTGGGTAGTCCTTTGCTGTCCTCAAGTTTTTTCTTCCGTGTTTTTCTTTTTTTCACTTATGGCCTTCTTACTTCAAATATTTCTCAAGCCAGCCAAGCACCTCTCTCCACCATATCTCAGCATTTTTAGGTTTTGAAATAAAATGATCCTCATCAGGGAAATATAAAAATTTAGATGGAACCCCCTTTCTCTGAAGAGTGGTGAAAAATTGAATTCCCTCTGTGACAGGAACTCTATAATCAAGTTCTCCATGGGAAACCAGGGTGGGAGTCTTAAAATTGTGTGCATATCTATGAGGAGAGAACTTCTCATACATTTTTCTGTTTGTCCATGGTGTTCCTTTAAGATCCCATTCAGGAAACCATAGCTCTTCAGTAGCACCATACATACTTTCAAGGTTGTAAACACCCGCATGGGATATCAAGCATTTAAATATGTCTGTATGGCCTGCTATCCAGTTAATCATATATCCTCCATAGGAAGCTCCTGCAGCAGCTAATCTATTTTTGTCAATGAAAGGAATCTTCATAGCAAACTCTACTCCCCTCATTATGTCTTCAAAAGGAGCCCCACCCCAATCTCCTGAAATATCATCTGTGAATTTCTGTCCGTAGCCTGTGCTTCCTGTAAAATTTATCATAATTACCACATATCCTGGAGATGCAAACATCTGAGCATTCCATCTAAAATGAAAAGAGTCTGTCCAGGCATTTTGTGGTCCTCCGTGAATAAGAAACACAGCAGGATACCTCTTGTTGGGATCAAATTTTGGAGGTTTCACCATCAGAGAATGAACCATACGCTCCTTTGAACCTTTAAACCAGAACTCCTCCACAGGGTTCATCTCGATTTCCTTCAGCAAATGCTCGTTGAAATTGGTGATCTGAGTGAGAGTGCCTCCCATCTCCCATTTAAAGATTTCAGGTGGTCTATTAATGCTTTGCTTAACAAAGTAAAACTTTCTATCAGATGATAAGCGAATTTGGGATACAAAGATTTTTTCTAATAGCTTTTCGGCTTCCCCATCAAGGCCAACCTTGAACAATGGCTTAAAGCCCTTCTCTTCAGCAGTGAAATAAATGCTCTTTGAATCCAAATCCCATGAAACCTCATCAACAGAAAGGTCTAAATTTTCTGTAAGTGTAATATATTTATTAGTTTCTCTCTCATAAAGAACCAATCTTTCTCTATCAGCTTCGAACCCGGCTCTTTCCATGGAACGAAAAGCAATATATTTTCCATCTGGAGAATAAAGTGGCAGGTTGTCATTTCCTTTCCCCTTACTTATTCTTTTTGGCTCTCCACCATCAATAGAAACAATAAAAATATCATTGTTTGTGGAAATAGCAACAACTGGATCTGTATTCATAGTGAAAGCGAGTTCCTTTCCATCAGGGGAAAAGGAATAATCAGGATTTCCTCCGAGGGCAATAGGGGGAGCGTCATAATCTCCTTTTATTAAATCTTTTGCATCTCCTCCATCTATGGGGATTAAAAAAATATGTTTTCTCTTTTCATCTCTCCATTCATTCCAGTGCCTGAATAACAGATCCTCATAAATTCTCACCCTTGTCTTTAACTTTTGTTTCTCTTCCTCTTTTTCCTTGTTACACTTGTCGTTTTTGCATTCGGGATAAGTTTTTGAGACATAGGCTATATTTTTTCCATCTGGTGAGATCGCAAAGGAGGAGACACCAAAATAAGCATTTGATACTTTTACAGGTTCGCCACCACTTAGCCTGATCCTATATATCTGAGGGGAAGATTCCCTTGCGGAAATGAAGAACAGTTCTTTTCCATCAGAACTCCAACGGGGATGGAAATCCGCTCTCGAACTTCTCGTTATCTGGATAATCTCCCCATCCTCTTTAACAACCCAGATATCCGAGTTTGAACTATTCTCTTCCTTGGAGAGATATGATACCACAAAAGCGAGTAATTTTCCGTCAGGAGAGATTTGGGGATCGGAGACCCGCGCTATTTTAATAAAATCATCAAAAGTGAGGTTTCGTTTTTCAGCAATGGAAAAATTGAAAAAGAGAACAAAAGTAAAATAAAAAATAATAGCTCTTTTCATACAATCCTCCTCTTTTCCTTTTATTTTATAAAAAGATAAGCCTTGCTGAAATTCTGGCATACAAGTTTTTCACCCACTTTGAGTATCCATTTTCTTGACCCTTTGAAAATATAGATTTTTATATTGAAAGCCTCTTCTTTATTAGGAGGTAGATAAAGAGCAGGTGAATGACAGTCAAGATCTCCAAAAGCCAAGGGCGGTCTTTCCAGATGACTGTATATCTGAATTGCGTCTCCATTGGTCTCCTGCTCATTCTTTGGTCTATCCGCATACTTTCCCTCTTTATCCACTGGAAACCTCATCATAACCATATAGTATTCATTTTTAGAATCCCTGGATATATACGCTATAACTCCCTTTGCACATTTAGGATTTATTCCAATTTTATAGCGTTTGCTTCCGTGAACAAAGAAAGAGATGGAATCTGAGTTTATGTGGACATATTCAGGTGGAAGAGGTTCAAAATAATTGCCTCTGTAACACTTGTCCGAGGGCTCATCCACAGGAACAATCACTGTTCCCACTGGATTAATCTTAACAAGAGACCACAGAGCTATTATTCTATCTATGAGTTTGCCTCCGTTATTTTTCAATTTGTGAGTGAAATCTATACCAAGGAATCTCAGATCAGAATCTTTTATATCAGTTCCATCCATAGGATTTTCAGCAAAACTCATTTCTCTTGTCACAGTTAGAAAGTATTGCTCCTTTCCATCATTAGAAGTTGCCCTGAATCTATTTACAAGTCTTATAAATTTATTTTCTCTAAATGAGGAAACTATGTATTTGCCAGGATCGAGCATGGAAATGTCTCTGTTTCCACTCCAGTCAGGTTTGAGTATAAAGCCTTTATCTCCGCCCTCTGGTGAAATCCACGTGCACTGTCCTCCCACGCCCTTTTTTATATCAGGATGAACCCAGAAAAGATTCTCTCCCTCGATGAAAGCTCCTATAATCCTTGCTCCAAAAGAAGGAACAACTATAAATCCCGTCCCCTTGTCCTTTTCAAAAAAATAATGGTTAATATTCTCTTTCTTCAAAGCCTCCCTCATCTTCTCCATATCCCCCCATCCTTCGCCTGAATCATAGGGAGAACAGAAAAAAACAAAAAAAGAAAACTCAAATAATATAACCATTAATTTCTTCATCTCACATAACCTCACTTAGATTTCAAAAATCCTTTTTTCTCAAAATAAATATATTTCTTCTCTTTCCATATGTCAATAAAATTAATTTCTGGAGTTTTTATAAAAAGTCAATCATTAAGTAAAAATACCCTATGGAATCGGAAAATTCCACTTAGGAACTGGGATGATATTTTGAGTTTTTGAAAATTTTGAAAACTTTCACTCAAGATTGCCCACTCCCTCTGATTCTTTAACCCAAGGCAGAAAAACCTTCTTGCTTCCTGAGGATTAAGGAATAGAAACTGAGGGGGATTCTACGGTAAAACTCTTTTTGCGAAATATCAGAAAGATATTAGATACTTGGAAAAAGGGATTTGATATTATAGTAGATTTTATATTTATTGAAGAGAAGAACTTTAAAAGGAAGTGCAAAGATGAAACAGATTTATATTGAAAGCTATTTTTAAGGGTCTGAGACGGATTTTAGATTATTCTCTTATCGTTGAGCATCCTAA
>FWPU01006152.1_pt1 | contig 24539 bp, 13 predicted proteins | sample 2228361 | NCBI WGS metagenome assembly FWPU01 (sample SAMEA103939777, study PRJEB20133) | metagenome | reverse complement strand
AGTCTGTTGCGAACCCTGAATTGTCTGCCACAAAACATTTTCATTTCGGGTTCAAATGAAAGCCCTTTATTTTTACCACGAACATCTTACTTCTACCAGCTCTCCGGGTCTAAGATTAAGAACTTCCTGCGGTGTTTTGGTAAGTGTGCCTTTAGGATGCTGATCTTTAATTTTTTTAACAAATTTTCTAGTTAAAGGTAATATTAAGAGTTTAAATGCTTCAAAAAAATTATATGTACCGATTTTCACATCTTTGAACAGTTTAAAGATTTTTTCTTTGGTTGAAAGTGGAATTGTTGCATTGTGTAATTCCGTTGACTGGCAGAAATATACTTCATCTGATTTTTTAACTTTTAGTTTGTCGAAGTAAGAGTCATAAATCGGATGATCTTCAGAAATTTCTTCGTCAACTTTTTCCAGCCAGCTTTCTTTCCAGAAAATTCTGCAACCACGCTGACATCCATCGTGAAATTCACCTGAACATCTTAAATCATCAAGAAAGTAAACATCGTTATTCCGTAATTCAGCCATATACATTGTAGGAGTATCAACACAGGTTTTTTCAACTTTGAGTGAAATCCTGAAAGTCTTTCCGCAATGCTGAAGCATTTCAGGCATAAAAGGAAGTCCGTCCAGACATCCATTCTGATCAAGCGTCTCTTCGATAGTGTCAAACGACATTACTTTTACAAGCTGATTTATTTTATACATTTTTTAATTCAATATTTATGTTGCTGACAGTTCGCTTTCAATATGCTTTGCTGTATCTCTTACAAAAGGTTCTGTCAGCATTCCTCTCGGAGCTACATCAAGGTTATAGATTTTCAGCTCTCCATAAACAAAATCGCCCCAACCAAACTGAGGATCGGGCTCTGTTGAGAAACTAACTTTGGGTCTGAGCAAAACTACCTTGCCTTTATATACCTCAGGACTAAACTCAATCTGTGCCCGATCATTAAATTCCCGCAGAGTGAATATAATGTGTTCCGTGATATTATCATCAGAATTTCCGAGAATAGTATTTTTAAGTTTGCTTATTCTTGCTGATGTTCTTCTGATAGCAGTTCTGGCTTTGCTCTGGATAAAGTTAATTTTTTCCTTGCCCTTAATATTCCTGATGTTATCGAAATGAAATTTTACATTCTGAATTTTCTCTTTGATTCTGTTATTTTCAATTGATGCCGGATCACGTAAGCATGTATTATAAGTTTCAAGCAGAAAAATATTTTCAACCCTCTCATCCGATTTAAAAAGTTGATGTCCAATCTCAAAAGCGACAGTGCCGCCCATACAATAACCACCAATGTTGTAAGGACCAACTGGTTGTACTGATTTAATAATCTTAACATAATCTTCCGCCATTTCACGGATTGATTTATGAATATATTCTTCTCCGCTCAATCCTCTTGCCTGAATACCATAAACTGTTCTTTCAGAGTTAAGTCTGTTTGCCAGATCTCTATACAACAGAACATTTCCTTCCGCACCATGGATCAGGAATAGTGGGGACAACTGATCATTGCCTTTCTTAATCTCAACCAGAGGTTCCCATTTTAGTTTTACATTTTCGTTTTCAATAGTTTCCGAAAGTTGTCTGATGGTTTGAGCTGTAAACATTGCAGCAAGCGGAATCTTTTTTCCTGTGGCTTTTTCAAACTCTGCCAGCATTTGTGCAGCAAGAATCGAATGCCCACCTATCTCAAAGAAATTATCATCAATGCCAATACCGGAAAATCCCAGTAACTCTTCCCAGATTTTTACAAATGTCTGTTGAATTTCCGTTTCAGGTTTTGATAAATTTTTGACCATCGGTATTTCATCTATAGCCAATTCCGTAAGAGCTTTTTTATCTGTTTTATTATTTGGTGTAAGCGGAAACTTATCAATCGGTATAATAAAAGATGGAATCATATAATCAGGGAGTTGTTCAATGAGTGAAATCTTTAATTCACTGGTAATCTTTTCTTTAATAAACTTCGATTTTGGATCATTAAAAGAATGTTCTTTTTTTTCATACTTTTTCAAATCATAAAAGTATAAATGGTTTGTTTCAATATTGTTTCTGTATATTACTAAGTCAAAGAATGTTAAATCTGAATCAGGAGGAATCAGTATCTCTGCTCTCAAACTCTTCGATTCAAAAGCTTCCAATAGTTCATAAGGTTCCTCCCCATAAGAATCTGTTTTAATTCTATCAATGAGATCTTTGACTTTAATTTCTGAACCGGCACTTTCAATATTTTTTTCAACTGTTAAATTTTCATTTAATCTTTTGTTGAATATGTTTTTTATTCTGATGAGATTAAATTCATCATTGTTTAACGATTTAACTAACTTTTCAGGATTGATTGAATCAGGATTCCATTCAATTTCATAAACACTTTTATTGACAGAATTTTCTGATTTAAAGATGAAAACATCATAGTGATAAAGGGTTGTTTCGTTATTTATCTTTCCTCTTCTCGGTTTTGCCTTAATGAGTCCAATTTCTTTAATCTTTTCAATTAACGAATAAAAGAAATATGGATCGACCACCAGTTCCTGCTCATTATCAACTCTGTTTTTAACAATTGCTTTGAGATTACCAACAGTGGTATTATCATTTATATGTTTTATCTGATCATTTATATGAAAGTTCTTTAGTAATGAAAAACCCTGAACATCTCCAATATATATGCAACCATTTTCACTAAGATATTTAATCGAGTTTTTTATTACGCGAAGCAGATAATCAACATCCGGAAAATACTGAATAACTGAATTGATGATTATTGTATCAAATTTTTCACCGTCAATCGGTAACTCTGATTCTGCTGGCAGAACGAATAGTTTATGAGGAGGATATTTATCTGAGTTCTTATCAATATAGTCTTTAAATGCTTTTATTGATGTTTCAGAAAAATCCGTTGCTACAAAGTATTCGCATCCTTTGGCTATTTCTTTAAGTATCTGTCCCCCGCCAGTACCAATCTCCAGTATTTTTTTAGGCTTTAATAATTTAATTGTTTCTAATGTGTGAGATAACCATTCATCATAAGCGTCTTGTAACAATTTTTTATCATTAGTTAGTGCTGCTGTAACATTTCTGTCAATATCATTATCACCGGAAACTACAGTGTTTTTTTGTGCTTCTTTATAAAGAAACTCCCATTCCTGTTGCCATCTCTGCATAACATCTTTACTGAAATCAGGATATGAATTAAAATTTGTATCAGGAATTACATAAGCTATTATTTTCTTGTCACTGTTAATATCTTTAACTACGACTGCACAGTCTTTAACAAATTCATTCTGCTTTATTACAGATTCAATTTCTTCAAGCTCTATTCTGTACCCCCTGATTTTAACCTGACTATCAATTCTGCCTAAAAACTCAATCTGCAGTTTTGAATTGAGTTTAACCAGATCACCGGTTCTGTAAACTTTAGACTTCTTTTCCTTATCAAACGGATTTGGAATAAATTTTTCCGAATTAAGTTCATCACGGTTAAGATATCCTGTTGATAATCCGGCACCTCCGATTAGCAGTTCTCCCGCAACTCCGGGAGGACAGAATTTCATATCTTTATCAACAATATAAAATTGTGTGTTGGCTATTGGTTTACCAATATGAATAACATCTTCCTTTGTTAGCTTTGCACAGGATGACCAGATTGTCGTTTCAGTAGGACCATACATATTCCATAATTCGCTTACTCTGTCGAGCAGTTTATCAGCAAGATCTTTTGATAATGCTTCTCCTCCACAGAGTGCTTTAATATTCAGTTTTTCATTCCAACCTGAATCAACGAGCATTTTCCAGGTAGAAGGAGTTGCCTGAACTACTGTTACTTTTTCTTTTCTGATCTTCTTTAAGAGTTCATTACCATCTCTGGCATCTTCTCTTGAAGCAATTGTAATTTTTGCACCACAAATAAGAGGAAGAAAAATTTCAAGTCCGGAAATATCAAAAGACAGAGTTGTAAGAGCCAGCAGATTATCATTTGCATTAAGTCCGGGAGTTTTCTGCATTGATAAAAGAAAATTTGTAAGGGAGGAATGTAAAATCTGCACACCTTTGGGATTACCCGTGGAACCTGATGTATAAATTACATACGCTAATGAATTTTCATCAGAGTTATCCTGAAAATCCGTTTCTTGTCTGATATTTTTTATTTCGCTTATATCAATAAATTTTTCTCTGTAATAACTGAATCTCGGGAACAGAAGTGATTCTGTAATTAAATACTTCGCTCCTGAATCTCCGAGCATAAACTCTAATCTTTTCTCAGGGAAAAATGGATCGAGAGGCAGATAAACAGCACCACATTTTATAATACCAAGCAGAGCTGAAACCATTTCTGCAGAACGATTTAAGCAGATACCAACAATGTCACCTTTTTTAACTCCACTTAACTTCAAAAGAGTTGCAACTTTATCTGATTCCTCAACCAACGCAGAATATGTCAGAACTTTATTATTGAAGCTGACAGCAATTGATTTTGGATTTTTATCTGCCTGTTCTTTAAATAATGAATATACTGTCATTTATCTACTCAGTTATTTCCATTTAATAGCCTGATTAAATTTTCCACCTCATCGCTGCTCAATGCTGAAATATCTTTAAGGTGTAAATCACTATTCTCAGTAACTTGTGAAATTATATTGTTATAATAATTTATAAAAGAATTTATTCTCTCCTCAGTGAAAAGGTCAGTATTATAATCACATTCAACATCGCAGTGATTTTCATAAATTACAAGATTAAAACCTAATTCAAACTGAAAACCAACTCTCGGATTAACATTCATTTTACAATCAAGACCTGAAAATTTTAATCCCATTATTGCTGGATCTATATTAAACATTGTGGAAAGTAACGGAGAACGATTCGAGCTTCTTTTGATTTTAAGTTTTGAAATTATATCAACATAAGTTATCTGCTGATTTTCATAAGCATCAAGTACTAAAGATTTAACCTCTTTGATGAAATCTGAAACTTTTTTCTCAGGGTCTAAATTAAATCTTATGGGAAGCAGATTAGTACAGTGCCCTACAAGATCGTCTGCACCAACAACCTGTTGACCAGCAGCAGGAATACCTGTGATAATATCGTTCTGATTTGAAAGCTTATGCAGCAATATACCCCAGAATGAAAGCATTGCTGTGAATAAAGTAACTTTCTGTTCAACACAGTAAGCTTTTACTCTTGAAAAGAGTTCCGAACCAATATTTCCAGTAACTCTTGCGCCATTGAAAGTTCTGATTAGAGGTCTGCTTTTATCAATGGGCAATTCCAAATCCGAAATTTCACCTTTGAGTTTTTCAAGCCAGTATTTTTCCTGATATTTATATTCATCGGTACTTTTGAATTTTTCAAGATGCTCAACATATTCTTTCATTTGCATTGGCTCTTTTTCTTCACTGATTTTTCCTTCAACTTCTTCAGTATATAATCTGCTTAGATCTCGTACCATTACATCATAAGACCAGCCATCGCAAACTATATGATGAGCAGTAAGCAATAAATTATGTCTTTCTTCACCAAGTTTTATCATGCTTGCCCTGATTAATGGTCCGTTCACAAGGTCAAAAGGAATTTTGGGCTCATTCTGAATCAAACGATTCAATTCTTTTATTTTATCATCTTCCGATAATGAACTAAGATCCAGCAAGTCAAATCTGAAATCAATATTATCGTGGATAACCTGATACTTTCCATCGGGAGTAAAAGTTGACCGCAAAGAATCATGTCTCTGAATAAGTTTTTCAAATGCTCTTTTGAATGATTCGAAGTTCAGTTTGCCTGTCAATTCAATATTGTTCGATTCATTGAAAGCACAGTTTGCTGCTTCGCTGATTTGAGAAGCAACCCAGATTTCTTTTTGTGCATCTGCTAATGGAAATTTATTGGAACTATATTCTTCCTTTTTTCTGATAGATGAACTATTACTTCCTTCCAATGGTGCAGGAAAGAAACCGGCATCCTGAAGTTCTATTATACTTACCTTGAAGGCATTTAATATTTTATTTATATCCTCATCACTATGAGCTGAAGAAAGAAAGAACGGGAAACCTTCCAGTATATGAATGCCTTTGTGTCGTAATAAGTAGAACAGTAAACTGAAATAACTCAGATCCTTCGGATAACTGTAATAAAGAACCGAACTGAAGTTCAGAAATTTGATTGGAACATTTCTGCTTAGCATAAATGTATTAAGCTCTTCTGTAAGCTTTGCAGCTTTTGTATTTAATGATTTCTGAATGCTGTTATCATTTTCTTTAAGGAAATTCAAAACTGTAAGTGCACCTTTAAGTGAAACAGGATGTCTTGCAAAGGTACCTGCAAAGAATGTAACGCCTGCTTCGGGAATAGAATCATCTCCGTATTGCCAGCAACCACCATCAAAAGCGTCCATATAAAGTTTTTTACCGGCAATAACTCCGATTGGGAAACCTCCACCGATAATTTTTCCATAAGTGGCAATATCCGCCTGAACTCCGAAAAATTCCTGAGCACCGCCGTTAGAGACTCTGAAGCCGGTAATAACTTCGTCGAAGATTAGTGGGATATTTGCTTTCTGAGTTATTTCTCTCAGTTTATGTAAAAATTCGCGGGGTTGTAAATCAGGTCTTCTCGATTGAACAGGTTCAACCATAACTCCGGCAAGCTCTGGCAAAAGCTTTTCAATTATTTTGAGAGATTCTTCAGAACCATACTCAAGTGCAATTGTATTCTGAACATTTTCTCTTGGAATTCCGGGAGCAATCGGCATCGTTCTTATCTGCTCGCCGTTTACAGTTGTTTTAATTAAAACTTCATCAATTATTCCGTGGTAATCTCCAGCAAAGAAAACTATTTTATCTTTACCTGTTACAGTTCTTGCCGCTCTCATGGCTCCAAGCACTGCTTCAGATCCTGTAACACAAAATGCTGCTCTATCCAAACCGGTAAATTCACAGATTAGTTTTGCAACCTGCCCGGCAATTGGTGACTGGGGACCAATTTCTATTCCGAGCTTTAATTGCTCTTCAATTGCCTCTTTCAGAAAATCAGGATTGTGACCGAATAAATACTGACCAAATCCCATTATTACATCAATATATTCATTGCCATCAACATCAATCAGTTTTGAACCTTTGGATTCTTTAACAATTATCTGATAAGTCATTTCTTTCCAGATTGGTAAAAATCCTGATACAGTTCTTGGATCTGAATAATGAGCTCTGTGTTCCTGAGTCATTCTTTTTGATAAAGGCGTTTTCCTTGTGTACTGCTTTATAAAACTATCAAGAAATTTTTGCTGCTTATCAGTAAGTGCACCGCCCTTTTTGGTTTCAATTGGTTTATATGGTCCGAATCGTTCAAATACTTTTTTCTCTTCTTTTGGTTGAACTTTTTCATCAGATTTTTTTATTTCAGGTTTCGAAGATTTCTCAACAGAATCTGTTTTAATTGATTGTTGTGCCTGAACAGTTTGAGTTAATCGTGTTCCATTTAACACCTCAAGCTGTTTTTTCATTACCTCAAGCTGTTCATAAATAAGTTTTTCAACACCTGAAGAAGGTGTAAAGTTACTTTGAGAGCTTACTAATTCCTGAGGCATTTGAATTTCTGTTTGGTTCTGCTGTTGAACAATCGGAACTTCTATTTCTTCTTCAATAACAATTTCCTCTTTTGGCGGCTGAAATTTATCCTGAGCCAAAGTATTATCAATATAATTTGCAATCGCATCAATAGAAGGTGAAGTTTCCAGAAACTGACGAAGAGTAATCTTAACATCAAACTTTTTCTGAAAAGCAAGACTGACCTGTGTCAAAAACAATGAATCAAATCCTAACTCAAGAAATGTTTTTGACTCATCCAGCTCCGACTTGCTTATACCTGAAAGTTCTTCCAGAATATCCTTTAGTATGCCTGTTATATATTCTTTTCTGGACATAGATGCTCCCTTAATAACTTTTTTTACTTTTTCTTTTCTGTTTGATTGAACAATCTGACCTGACGATAATGTTGAATTACTTTGTTGTGGAATACTTCTTTTAGGTGGTTCAATCCAATAACTTTTTCTGTCAAACTGATAACCCGGCAAATTCAATCTTCTTCTTCTTTGACCGTAATGAAATTTTGCCCAGTCTACTTTATATCCGGTTGCCCATAGTTTTCCGATTGAATTTAAAACATTCGTAACATCGTCTGCATCTTCATTCGGTTGAAGCAGAGTTGTAAGTAGTACCTGCTTTCCGGTTTCCTTCTTGTGCTGACCAGCCATAGTAGTTAATGCTCTGCCTGGTCCGATTTCTAAAAGGATGATATTATTATTTTTCTGAAGTTCCCTGATACCGTCAGAAAATCTTACAGTATTTCTTAATTGTGCTGCCCAATACTTAGGATCGGTTGCCTGCTCATCTGTTATCCAGTTCCCTGTTAAGCTCGAAATAAAAGGTGCAGAAGGATTATTGAGTCTGATATTTTCAAATTCTTTTATAAATGGTTCAACCGCCGGCTCCATCATTTTTGAATGATAAGCGTGAGAAGTAAATAGGATTCTGTTTTCAATTTTCAGTTCATTTAACTTCTCTGAAAAAGTTTTTATTCTTTCAGTTTCACCTGAGAGCACGATAAGATTTGGTGAGTTGACAGCGGCAATTGCTATATCATCATCAATAAGTTTTTTAATCTCTTCTTCGTTACTTCTTACAGAAAGCATACTACCGGGTTTTTGCTGCTGCATCAGCCGGGCTCTTTTTGAAAGAATATACAATGCATCTTCAAGAGTAAAAACATTTGCCAGACAAGCAGCAACATATTCTCCAACACTGTGGCCAATCATTAAATCAGGGTTTATTCCGTAATTAATGAAAAGCTTTGCAAGCGCATATTCAATGATAAATAAAGCAGGTTGAGTGTAAACTGTTTGTTCAAGTTTCCTGGCTGAATCTTCCGTGATTTTTTCGGGGAAAATCAGCTCTCTGATATCCAGTTCTAAATGAGGTTTTAATATTTCAGTACAATCATCAATTATATCCCGGAACAATTTTTCACTTTCGTATAAACCTCTTCCCATATTTACATACTGAGCACCCTGACCTGGAAACATAAAGACCAGACTATAACGATCATTCAGATTAGCTTTAAATTTATTTGTACCGTTGCTGAGTGCATTTTCTAATTTTTTTCCGGCTTCTGAAATATTTTTTGCAAGAATAAATTGTCTCCATTCAAATTCTCTTCTTCCTAGCTGAAGCGTAAATGCTACATCGTTAATTTTTAAATCCGGATTAGTCAAAAAATGATCAGCAAGAACTTTGATGTTTTCTTTAAGTGAATTCTCAGTCTTCGCTGAGACGATTATAATCTGTTTTGAATCTGACTGACTTTGCTGAATTTCATTGTCAATATATTCTTCCAAAACTGCGTGAGCATTTGTTCCACCAACACCAAATGCACTTACTGCGGCTCTGATTGGCTTTTCAGCAGTATCAAGTTTAGTAAGTTTTTCTACCACATAAAATGGTGATTTTGCAAAATCAAACCTGGGATTTGGTTTTTGAAAATGCAATGTAGGAGGAATTGTTCTGTGCTTTAAGACCAGTGCTGTTTTTATCAAACCTGTTACACCCGCAGCTGCATCAGTGTGACCCACATTAGATTTTACAGAACCAATTCCACAATATTGTTTTTTATCAGTATGAACTCTGAATGCTTTTTCCAAAGCGGTTACCTCAATGGGATCCCCAACCGGCGTTCCGGTTCCGTGAGCTTCAACATATTTAATACTTTCGGGATTCACATTCGCAATTTGCTGCGCGCGAATGATAACATTTTTCTGACCTTCAATACTTGGAGTCATATATCCGGCTTTGTCTGCAGCATCATTATTCAATGCAACAGACTTTATAACAGCATAAATTGAATCACCGTCTCTTATTGCATCTTCAAGTCGTTTTAATACAACAACACCACACCCGGCACTGAAAACTGTTCCGGTTGCATCTGCATCAAAAGGTTTGCAATGACCATCAATTGAACCAATACTTCCGTCAACAAAAAAGTAACCTCTTTTCTGAGGGAAAGAGATTGAAACTCCTCCGGCTAAAGCCATATCACTTTCACCGGTAATCAAACTTTTATATGCTTCGCCTATTGCAACCAGTGATGTTGAGCATGCGGTTTGAATGTTTACAGCCGGACCTTTTAATCCAAGTTTATATGCCACTTTAGTAGTTAAAAAACCGTTATCATTACCAGTCAGTGTTGTATAATCCGCAATCTGATAAGCAGCTGCCATCTCTTCCTGTTTTTGTCTGTCGCTCAATACATTATAGATAAGGTAAGAGTTAAGACTTGAACCAGCAAATATTCCGATTGAGCCGGTATATTTTTCAGGGACATAACCAGCGTCTTCCAAAGCATTAAAACAACACTCAAGAAAGACTCTGTGCTGAGGATCCATTATCGAAGCTTCACGGGGATTAAAACCGAAGAATTCAGCATCGAATTTATCAGCATCTTCAAGCACACCTCGCGCTTTAACAAATTTTAGCTCAGAATCAGTTTTGGTATTCGGGATATATTCAAGTTCATCGTCGGAAAAGAAAGAGATTGCCTCAACACCATTTATCAAATTATCCCAGAATTGTTTGATATTATTTGCTTTAGGATAGCGCCCGGCAATACCAATTATGGCTATTTCGGTTTCGGTTGACTTTGTAATTTTTGAGAGTGGAATTGTTTTGTTGTGAAGCAGATTTCTTCGTTCACTTATAAACTCCCGTAAAGCAAAAATAGATGGATAAGAAAATAAATCTATAATGCTTATGTCTTCTTTCAGATACTCCTTTATTTTTAACTGCATTCTTCCCAGAGTGATTGAATCACCACCAATATCAAAAAAGTTATCATCAATGTTGATTTGATCTGTTCCTAAAATTTCGCTCCAGATTTTTATAAGTACAGCTTCAATGTAATCTGTTGAATGTTTTGAAGTAGTTTTAGGGCTAATTATTAATTGTTCTAACGATATTTGTTGTAGAGCTTTTTTATCCACCTTTCCACTTGGTGTTAAAGGTAGTACTTCCTGCCAGACATAATATTTCGGGACCATATAAGCAGGAAGTCTTTCATCAAGAAATAGCTTAATAGAATTGGGCTCAATATTTTTTTTGTCAGATGTATAAAATGCTATAAGCTCCTTTTTCCCATTACCAGAATCTTTTACGATTACAGCACAGGAACTTATATGAGGAAATGCTAAAATTGTGTTCTCAATTTCACTGGGTTCAATTCTGAAACCATGCAATTTAATCTGATCATCGCTACGTCCAAGAAATAATATATTTCCTTCCGGGTCATATTTACCTAAATCACCCGTTTTGTAGTAAAGCGATTTGTTATTACTGAATTTAAGATTTATAAATCTAGCATTGGTTAACTCACTTCGATTCAGGTAACCATTAGCTACGCAAATACCTCCGATATAAATCTCCCCCTCTTTTTCATTTTCCACAGGATTCTGATTTGGGTCAATCAAAATGACTTCAGAATTTTGAATTGCTTTACCGATTGGGGGAAGTTGAGGCCAGCTATCCGGATCACCATTCAGAATATATGAAGTACAAACATGAGTCTCTGAGGGTCCATACTGATTATGTAATTGAGCATTATTTAGCTTCTTGAAAAACTTTTTTATCTGCGGAGTAATAATCAATTGCTCTCCTGCAGAAATAATATGTTTTAATCTCAATCCAGTAATTTCTATTTGCTCAGAAGCTTCGGCTAATGTTTGCAATGCAATATATGGTATAAACACTCTTTCAATTTCGTTAGATTTAAGAAATCTTAAAAACGCTAACGGGTCTTTTCGTATATTATCTTCTATTGTAACAAGAGTTGCACCGGTAGTGAGAGTAGAAAAAATTTCCTGAAAAGATACATCGAAACTAATTGGGGCAAATTGTAATGTTTTGTAATTACCCGGAGTAGAAATGTTGTTCTGCCAATCAATCAAATTAGATATCACCCTATGAGGCATTTTAATACCTTTGGGTTTTCCGGTCGATCCTGAAGTATAAATCAAATAGATCAGATCTTCTTCATCAAGATCAAAGTTTAAAGCTTTATTGTTTCCTTTAAATTTAATTATGTCATCAACAATAATTTTATCTGATTCAGGAAATTGTGTTTTATGGAAGAAAATTTTGCTGGTTAGAATAAATTTTGGATCAGCATCCTGAATCATAAAATTGATACGATCATCGGGATAGTTAACATCAATAGGAAAACAGGTTGCACCTGCTTTTAAGATACCCAAAACTGTTGCAATTAAATTATCGGACCTTTCAACAGTAATTCCAATAATATCATTTCTTTTAATTCCTCTTTCAAGCAGATAATTTGCTATATTTTCTGATAATATATCCAGCTGACGATATGTGATTTCCTGTTTATTATGAGCAAGTGCAATATTATCAGGGACTAAATTAACCTGCTCGTTGAATAGCTTAATAATAGATTTTTGTTTCATATTACTTTATGCTTTTAGGTTTACTACCTCGGTCAGGCAACCAATTTTCTTCCTAATTTCAAATATGTCATAAACAGAGGTGCGAATACAGATAATTTAGCTTTGGCTTTATTATTCAGAAAGCTTTCAACTTTCTGCCAGTTATATTTATTCGCAACATCGATTCCTATTGAGACTGAAAATGATAGCATCTTCGCTGTATGCCACCAGCCTGAAGGGAAATAAATGCTTTCGCCTGCTTTAAGGGTCACAGTAATCTTTCTTGCTTCTTTAAATAAAGGAAATTTTTCTTCAGAAACATTTTCAATATCTGGTATGGAAGAAACATTAAACTCTGCACCTGATTTAGGATATAAATATTCTGAATCTTCAGGACTGAAAAGAATCAATTCTTTTTCACCATAAATCTGATGGATAAAAGTGTCTGCTCCGGGTGTATCAAAGTGCAGATAAGGGAATGATCTGCCTTTTCCACCAATAAATAATTCGTATTGCCCATAACCGAAAAGTTCAGTTTTCAGTGGTGAAAAAATTTTCCTCAGGAAAAAATTGGGGAGACAGTATTTAGATTCAGGAGAGATATCCGGAATAAGTTCAGGATATTCATGACCTATCCTGATATTTCTGTAATACGGTGCAGGATTGTTTTCATCAGAGTTAAGTGAAAGATTAATAATGTCCCCTAATTTGTATACTTTGTTATCTATTTCAACTTGTTTGCTGCCATATTCCTCGATCCAAAAAGTTGGCTTCCATCTATCAAGTGCTTTCCAATCAGAGGTTGCATCTTCAATTATTACTGGAATTCTTTTTGCAACATAGTTCTCTATGAATTGCTCATGTGAAATTCCTTTAATTTTTTCCAGTGAAAACATTTCTGTCTCTCTTTATTGGTAAATCAAATAAGGGGATGAAAGATATTGCCCTCACAAAGCAACAATATTTAACAACTCGAATTTAATGCCAGTTAAAAATGATTTTTCTTCTGGGTGGCTTTAATATCAGCTAAATTATGTAATTTTCCAATGGTTAAATTATAACAATGCCCTAAAGTTCTAATTATTGGAATTTATCAACTGATTTATATCAAAATGAGAAAATATTTACCTTCATCAATAAAAATTATATGACAGTCGAATTAAAAAAAGAGGAAATACATTTATTCATTTTTACTCTTAATCAAAATGCAATAATTGTTGAATCGATGATGAAAATCCTTAATGAAGCAGAAACCGAGAAAGTACTCAGGATGAAGTTTGTTAAAGATCAGAACCGAGTTATCCAATCTATCGGAAATCTTAAAATTATTCTTTCAAGATATATGAATTGCAAACCCGAAGAAATTATACTATCAGCGAATAAGTTTGGAAAACCGGAAATCGTCAGTGAATCCAGACTTAAGTTTAATTACTCCCATTCAGGCGAACTGATTGTTTATGCTTTTAATATGGATTCAGATATTGGTATTGACTTAGAGAAGATAGTAACCGTTCCGGATATTGATCAACTGGCAATGCAAATCTTTTCATCAAGAGAAATAATCCTATTAAAGAGCATAAATAACGAAACAGATAAATTGACTTTTTTCTATCAAGTTTGGACAAGAAAAGAAGCTTTATTAAAAGCAATCGGAACAGGATTGACTAATGATTTGAGAGAAATTACTGTGCTTGATAAAATCACTGATTTAGTTCATTCACCGAATTATATCAGATTTGATGATAAGAAATGGTTCGTAAATGAATTAAAGTTACCAACGGGTTACATCGGAAATGTTGTATATAGATCAGACTTCCCCAAGACAGTAATCTGTAAAACTCCCCCAAAAAATAACTGAATTTACTATATTGAGACTAATTCAATTAGATAATTTTTGAATTTGCTCAATTTATTTTGATATTTTTGGCACAGTTATTTAGTTAAATTCTCTTTCGAAAACAAAAATTATAAATGCTCAGGTCAGTTTTTAACCGGATAATTCACGGTATTGCATTCATTTTTCCCTTTGGCGACTCAGTCCGTCCTTTTTTACATCGACTAAGAGGAGTCAAAATCGGAAAGAATGTCTGGATCAGTAAATTCGTTTATATTGATGATAATCATCCTGAGTGCGTCGAAATAGGTGATAATAGTACAATCGGTTTAAGAACGACTATCTTTACTCATACTTATTTCGGGAAAAGGATTAGTCATAATCCAAATAAAGTTATTATTGGCAGGAATGTTTATATTGGTCCGCATTGCCTTATTTTGCCTAATGTAACCATTGGTGATAATTCAGTTATCAAAGGTGGTACCGTTGTTACTAGAAATGTTCCTCCCAATACTTTGTATGGAATGCCGAATCCGGAACCAATTGCAACAGTCACTGTGCCGTTGACCTCAGAGCATGGCTACGAGGAATTTGTTAAAGGATTAAGACCAATACGAAAAAGGAAATAAATTAAAGGATTATATAAATTATGGGTGTTCATAACTATTCAGAAAATATCAAAAATTTCATTGTTGAAAACTTTTTATTCGGCGACGATTCGCAACTGAAATTTGATACTCCTCTCTTTGAAAAAGGGATCATTGATTCAACAGGAGTGCTTGAACTCGTTTCATTCATCGAAGAAAATTATCAGATCACAATTCAGGATGATGAACTTGTTCAGGATAATTTCTCTTCTATTTCTGCAATTGAAATATTCCTTCAAAATAAATTAAACCATCAGAATAGCTGATAATGTGCGGCATAAGCGGCATACTAAGTCTGAAAGAGAAATCGGCTCTTTCAACTGATCAGTTGAGAGCTATGTCATTTGCACTTAAACATCGTGGTCCTGATGAATCTGGAGCTTATCTGGATGATTATATCGGACTCGCTCAATCGAGATTGAGTATCATTGATCTTACTGGTGGAAGTCAACCAATTCATAATGAAGATCAATCTCTCTGGATAATCTTTAATGGTGAAATTTTTAATTATCCTGAATTAAGACAGGAATTGGTTTTAAAAGGACATAAGTTTTATACAAATACAGATACCGAAGTTATAATACATCTTTATGAAGAGAAAGAAGAAAAATGTCTTGATGATCTTAACGGACAGTTTGCTTTTGCTATATGGAACAGCAAAAATAAAGAATTATTTTTAGCCAGAGACCGAGTCGGAATTCTTCCGCTTTACTTTAAACTTGACCACGATAAATTTTATTTCGCTTCTGAACTGAAAGCTATTTTTACCGCACAGAATGATAATCCTACATTTGATCCTATTGGTTTTGAACAAATCTTCACTTTCTGGACAAATCTACCCGGTGATACTCCTTTCAAAGATTATAAAGAAGTTCCGCCCGGATATTTTATCAGGATTAATCATAACGGAAAATTTTTATTAAAACCATATTGGAAACTTTCTTTCCCTGAAAAGAATTCTTTGCCTGAAAAAGAGATTAATGAACTTTCAGACAAAGCTAAATCACTACTTATTGATGCAGTTAGAATAAGATTACGGGCTGATGTGCCTGTTGGGAGTTATTTAAGCGGCGGACTTGATTCATCTGGTTTAACAGCAATTGTAAAGAAAAATTTTAACAATGAACTCAGAACATTCGGGATAAGTTTTGAAGAAGAATCTTTTGATGAAAGTAATTTTCAGAAACTGATGGTTAATTATCTTCAGACAAATCACTCAGAAGTTGTAGCACATAATGATGACATTGGAAAATATTTTGAAAATATAATTTACTTTGGGGAAAGACCTGTATTCAGAACTGCACCTGCACCACTTTATCTTTTATCAAAAAAAGTCCGTGATGAAAATTTCAAAGTTGTATTAACCGGTGAGGGTGCGGATGAGATATTTGGTGGCTATAATATTTTCAAAGAAGCAAAGATTAGAAAATTCTGGTCAGCAAATCCTGAATCCAAACTCAGGTCTAAATTACTGAAGAAACTTTATCCTTACATTTTTAAGGATAAAAGATTATTTACTACACTTGAAGCATTTTTCAAATTAGGAATAGATGAACCGGAAAATCCTTTCTTCTCTCACATTGTTAGATGGTCGAATAATTCAAAGCTTAAAAACTTTTTCTCTGAGGATTTCAGAGAACAGATAAAAGATTATAATGCTATTGATGAATTCCTTACTCTTTTGCCTGAGAATTTTGATAAGTGGGACACTTTATCCAAAGCTCAGTACCTCGAGATTACTACTTTTATGAGTGGTTATCTTCTTTCATCTCAAGGTGACCGAATGGCGATGGGTAATTCTGTAGAGATTCGTGTTCCCTATCTTGATCACAGAATAATAGAATTTATGTCAACAGTGCCGGCAAAATTCAAAATTTATGGATTGAATGAAAAATTCATTCTTAAAAGAGTATTCAGAGATTTGCTCCCGGAAGAAATACTCTATCGCCCTAAAAATCCTTACAGAGCACCGATAAGAAATAGTTTTATTGATAACAGATTTTTTATGATGGATGATTTATTAAGCGAGGATGAATTGAACTCAGCTGGAATTTTCAATCCGGCAAAAGTAAAGTTGCTGTTAGCAAAGGCAAAAAAGTCTGATTCCTTAAGTGAACTGGATAATATGGCGTTGGCAGGTATAATTTCAACTCAGATTTTATTCAGACTATTTAATAATTATGATAATCTTAATGTTCCCGAATATTATCATTTCAAAATTTTCTTCGACAAAAGAACAAAAATTAATAAAAGCAAGGAGTGACAATGTCTTTTAATAAAGATTCGATTTTAATAGATGCAAAATCAGAAGCGGAAAGAATAATTAAGGAACTTAGAGAAATCTTAGCAAAGAAAATTCACAAACGAGGAGCAGTTGTTGGTGTTAGCGGTGGAATTGATTCATCGGTAGTGCTGGCTCTTTGTGCCAATGCTTTCGGTCCTGAAAAGGTTTTGGCTCTTATGATGCCAGACAAAGATTCAAGTCCGGATAGTCTTAATCTTGCGAAAAAGTTAGTAGAGAAATTTAAAGTGCCTTATCTTGTTGAAGATATTACTGAAGCTGTAAAAGGATTTGGAGCGTATAGAAGAAGAGATGAGGCTGTTAAAAAAGTTTTCCCTGAATATGATGAATCATACAAAATGAAAATTGTTCTTCCAAAAGATGATGAAGCAAAAGGAAAACTGAATGTTTATTATGTTACTATCATCTCACCAAATGGCGAAGAGAAAACGGCACGATTGCCTTTGGCTGAATATCTTCAGATAGTTGCAGCTTCCAATTTCAAACAGAGAAGCAGAACAAATTTTCTATATTATCACGCAGAAGCAAAAAATTATGCCGTTATCGGAACGGGAAATAAGAACGAGCACGAGCAGGGATTCTTTGTAAAGTATGGCGATGGAGGTGCTGATATAAAACCAATTGCACACTTATTCAAAACTCAGGTGTATCAGCTTGCCGAGTATCTTGGAGTACCTGAAGAAATTCAGAAGAGAACACCAACAACTGACACTTATAGTGCTGAACAAACTCAGGAAGAATTTTTCTTCAGACTTCCATATTCAGTTCTCGATAGAATATGGTTCGGATGGGAAAAAGGATATCGGGAGAAAGATATCGCAGAAGCACTCAATTTGTCTGAAGCTCAGGTTAATGTTGTTATTAATGACATCAGACAAAAAATAAAAACAACCGAATATTTGCGAATGGAACCTATTTCACTCGGTTAAAATTTTTGTAAATTTTCAAATTAAAGGATTAATGTTTGTATACTTTTAATTGCCGGCAAATGTCTGAATGTAACTAAAACATTGAATTAATTTTTTCATAATCATATTTGCCTGAAGATTTTGTAGGAATATTGTCGGTCTGTTTAATGAATACTGTCGAAGGATTTAGCTTGTAAGTTTCACAAACTTTTTGTTTAACCTTACCTTGCAATTCATCTGATGCATGAATTAATATTCTAAGTTTCTCATCTTCTCCTGTGCATGCAGCAGCAATTTGAAAATTATTTTCAATCATCTTCTGTACTTCATCAAGATTAATTCTTAATCCAAACATTTTGATAAATCTTTTCATTCTTCCGGTTACATAAAAGAATCTATCTTCATCAAAATATCCTAAATCTCCTGTATGGAGTATGTAATTCAACTCGTTTCCCTTCGTTAAATCTTCCAGAGATTCAGCATATCCGAGCATTACATTTTCACCTTCATAAACAATTTCTCCAATTAAATGTGGTTCAGTTATTTCGTTTCCATCCTTCATCAGCAATAACTTTCCTCCCGGAATAGAAATACCAATTGAACCAATCTTACTTTTTAATTTCTCATAAGGAACATAACTTATTCTTGCGGTAGCTTCTGTTTGTCCATACATTACAAAAAATTTAATGTTCTTCTTTTCGGCATAATCAGCAAAATATTTTATCATCTCCTCATTCAATTTACCGCCTGCTTGTGTCATCACTCTTAAAGATGGCAACTCAAGATTTTCAAATCCTGTTCGCTTTAGCATCTGATAAGTATATGGTACTCCCGCAAAAGAAGTGCATTCATATCTTCTGAAATCATTCCAGAAATCTTTAAAGAATACTGTTTTATCAGTCAGGACTATTGAGGCACCTTTCAACAAATGACTGTTTATTACTGACAAACCATAAGAATAATTAAATGGAAGTGTCGTAATTGGTTTCTCACTTTCATCAATTGACAGATATTGAGCTATAGCATCTGCATTTGATTGAATATTATCCGGACTTAAACGAACCAATTTGGGAGAACCGGTTGTTCCCGATGTTGATAATAAAACCTTTAATGATGGATGAAGTTTGATATCAGCTTGCTTAACACGAATAAGACAGTCTTTTAAAATGCCAAATGATTTTTTTTCATAACCTTCTATTGGTTCAATTTGATTAATTATTACTGCAGGATTGTAAATGTTTATAAGACTTATTTTGACTTCAGAATTCAACTTTGAATCAAGAAGTAAAACTGCATCGCCCGATTTAAGTATAGAGACATAAGCAGCGATTGATTTAATCTCATTGGAAGTAAAAAGGAAAACTAATTTTTTCTGTTTTGTAATTATCTCTTCAGCAATAAGATCTGTCATTTGATCAAATTCACTATAACTTATGCTTTTCCCTGTAGAAATTTCAATTAGAGCAATGTTATTATTAAAGTGTCCTAGTTTCTCCCAAAAGAAATTTCTCATCTTATCCCTTTTACCTTTAATCTATTGTATAAGAAATAATTGTAAATTAACCAGAAAGTTGCTCCAGCAATTCTAAAGTATTCCTCAATGATGTCACTGTTTTCTATTTTAACGATTTTTCCATCGGTTAATAAATCCATCATTACTGCCGCTCCCAATAGGAATAAAGAAATCAGAAGATATTTTAATTCCTGGAAATTTATATTTCTCTTAAATCTGCCCAAAAATATTCCGAAAGAAATTAAGTAAAACAGATAGGTGACTGTATTCGGAATATTAAAATTTCCTCTGAGAAAATGATGTAACTTAAATATGATTGCAAATAATAATATAAAATGTATTAATAAGATTGCTCTTATAAACTTCCGGTTTATCAGCTCCAGGTTTTTATTCCTTAAGAGCAGAAGGGGAAAAACAATTGCTATTAAAAATATTATTACTTTTAAATAGTTCAATAATACTTAAACTGAGATTTTATCTGAAGCAAACTTAATGAATGTTTAGTTATTTTTATGATAGAAATTTTCGATCAAAACTTATATGAAAAACGATTTGTTAAATTCCGGAAATATCTTCGAATTCCTGGCTGAAAATGCAAGCGACCTGATTTACATTTACAGATTACTTCCTGAACCAAAATTTGAATATGTGAGTCCTTCTTCAACCAGAATAACCGGTTATACACCTGAAGAACATTATGCTGACCCTCAACTTGGATTAAAGCTTGTTCATCCCGATGACTTATCACTTCTTAAAAACTTTCTGGAAAGGCAGGTCATTTCCGAACCTATTGTATTAAGATGGAAGAAAAAAGACGGAACAATAATCTGGACTGAGCAGATTAATACTCCTGTGTTTAACGATAAAGGCGAGATAATTGCAATTCAGGGTATTGCTAGAGATATAACTAAAAGAAAACTTGATGAGGAAAAGCTAATTCAGAGTGAATCGGTTTATAAGTATTTGTTTGAACACAATCCTCTACCTATGTGGATATACGATCTTGATAGCTTGAAGTTTCTTGCGGTGAACAATGCAGCAATTGAGAAATATTGTTACTCCAAAGAGGAGTTCCTATCACTTACTATTAAAGATATAAGACCAGAAGAAGAACTTCCCGCACTGATGAAAAATATTACTGAATCAAAAGATGAGCTTCAGAAATCAAAACCATGGAAACACAGATTAAAGGATGGGAGAATAATTTATACCGAAATCTCATCTCATAGTCTCAATTATGAAGGATATAATGCAAGACTTGTTCTTGCCAATGATATTACTGAACAGTATCTGGCTGAAGAAAAAATCAAAAGACTTTCACGGGTTTATGCAGTTCTTAGCGAAGTAAATCAAACAATTGTTCGCATTCATGATAAACATGAATTATTTCATAGCATTTGCAATATTGCTGTGAACATTGGAAAAATGAAAATGGCTTGGATTTCGGCAATTGAAGAGGAAACGCTCGAAATAAAACCGATTGCTGCAGCAGGATCCGTAGAAGATTTTTTGGAAAAATTTAAAATTAATCTTTCTGACCCTGAGCAAAGCAGAGGTCCCATTGGAACAGCTTTTAGGCAAAATCATTATGTTATCGTAAATGACTTTCTGACAAATAAAGATGTTGAATATTGGTTACCATTAGCCAGCAAATATAATTTCAGATCTTCGGCTGTTTTTCCTTTGCGCTTATTTGGTAAAACGATCGCTACACTAAATCTGTATTCTGATGTTCCGGATTTTTTTGATCAGGATGAAATAAAACTCCTTGAAGAATTATCGCAGGATATTACCTATGCACTTGAATATATGGAGACTGAATCAGAAAAAGAGAAAATAAGATCAGAGCTGGAATATCAGGCAAATCTTCTGGCAAATGTTAATGATGCAATTGTGGCAACAGATAGAAATCTGAGAATAACTTATTGGAATGAAGCTGCTGAAAACATCTACGGTTTAAAGCGTGAAGAAGTGCTTGGCAGAACTACAAGAGAAGTGTTGCACACACAATATCTTGAGTTGGGCAGAGAAGATATAATTAAAAAACTAACTGTGGATGGTAAATATTCAACAAGAGTAATCCAATATCACAAATCCGGAAAAAAAATTTTCATTGACGCAAAAGGTTTTTCAGTAAAAGACAAGTACGGTAATCTTATTGGATATGCAAGTATCAACAGAGATGTAACTGTAAGCTATGAAGCAGAGATGTCACTTAGAGAAAGTGAAGAAAAATTCAGGGCTTTGGCTGAATCAACTCCTGCAGCAATATTTATTTATCAGGGCGAGTATTTCCAATATCTTAATCCGGCAGCAGAACAACTAACCGGTTACAGATTGAATGAAATATATGGTATGAAGTTTTTTGAATTGGTTCATCCTGATCATCGTGAAATGGTAAAGGAAAGAGGGATAAAACGTCAGTTGGGTGAAGAAGTTCAAAACAGATATACATTTAAAATTCTTCGCAAAGATGGTCAATCGAGATGGGTGGATTTTGGTGCTGAAATAATCGAATACAAAGGTAAACCTGCCGGAATCGGAACGGCTTATGATATTACAGAGAGAATTAAATTTGAAGAAGATCTTAAAGCAAGCGAAGAAAAGTATCGTCTGTTAATTGAAAATCAGACAGATCTCGTTGTTAAAGTTGATTTGGATGGCAGATTCTTATTCATAAGCGAATCATATTGCAAAACATTCGGCAAAACTCAGGAAGAATTAATGAATAACAAATTCCTGCCGCTTGTTCATCCGGATGACAGAGAAAGTACAATGAAAGAAATGGAAAAGCTTTATTCGCATCCATATTCCTGCTACTTGGAACAGCGCGCTTTAACTGTCAATGGCTGGAGATGGTTCAGTTGGGTTGATACAATGGTTTTTGATGAGAACGGAAACCCGAAGGAAATAATCGGCGTTGGTCGTGATATAACAGAGAAAAAGATCGCAGAGATAGCGCTCAAAGAAAGTCAGGAAGAGTTAAAACGCTCTGAAGATATGTTAAGATCTCTGACAAAAAAACTCGAAGATATACGCGAAGAAGAGAGAACCCGAATTGCAATGGAATTGCACGATGAACTTGGACAGGTCTTAACTGCAATTAAAATTGATTTAAATTCACTGATAAAAAAACCACCTTACAAAAAAGAAATTCCTGAAAAAATTTCTCCGATTATTATGCTCGTTGAAGATACAATCAATTCTGTAAGGAAAATTTCCACAGAATTAAGACCAATTGTAATAGACCGTCTTGGTTTACCTGCTGCCATTGAATGGCAGATAAGCGAAACTAAGAAAAGATTAGACATTAATTTTAAAATTAATATTCCTGATGAAATTAACGGACTTAATAAAGAACAGGAAGTTGCAGTCTTTAGAAGTTTTCAGGAAATTATGACCAACATTGCAAGACATTCCAAAGCAACTGATGTAAATATTGACATCAAGTCTGATGAAGACAAGCTTATGATTATAATCAGCGATAATGGAATTGGATTTACACCCGATATGATTTCCAAAAAAGGTGGCTTTGGATTACTTGGTATCAAAGAAAGAATCAGGTCAGTAGGGGGTTTTATGGAAATTAACAGTAAAATAAATTTCGGTACAACTTTAAAAATATTTATTCCATTATTTAATAACCGGAGTTAGAGATTGAAGATTCAGAAAAAATTCAATGTTCTTCTGGCTGATGATCACAACATCGTAAGACATGGTCTTAAGAAAATCCTTGAGGACGAATTTACAGAAGTTACTGTAGGCGAAGCTTCAAGAGATACCGAAATTTTTAACCAACTCAATAAAAACAAATGGGATATAATAATTCTTGACATCAGTATGCCTGGCAAAAGCGGACTGGAAATTTTGAAAGATATTAAATCATTATATCCTGATTTACCTGTATTAATTCTTAGTATGTATCCCGAAGAACAATTTGCTCTGAGGGTAATGAAATCCGGAGCATCGGGTTATGTAAGAAAAGACAGTGCACCTGAGGAACTTGTGGATGCAGTAAATGAAATCTTAGCCGGTAAAAAATATTACTCGCCTGCAGTAATGGATATACTTTCGGACAATGTGAAGAGAGGAACAAAAACAGAATTAAGCGAAATTCTTTCTGACAGGGAATACGAAATATTTATGTTAATAGCACAAGGAAAGACTGTATCCGAAATTGCTGACATTCTTTCGCTTAGTGTTAAAACTGTTAGCACACACCGTTCTCACATTCTTGAAAAAACCAAACTGAAAAACAACGCCGACATTGTATTATACGCGGTCAGATATAAACTACTGCAGTAAAACTACCTGAAGGATCCCTGTCGGGTCGAAAGACAATTTTTTATTTCATTTAATAATTCATTCCTTTTTATTGGCTTTGGAATAAACCCATCGAATCCTTCTGATAAAAATTTATTCTTATCCTCATCAAATGTATAAGCAGTTAATGCAATTACCGGCACAAATCGGAAATTTTCCATTTGTTTTAACTTTTTCATTACTTCAATTCCGCTTTCTCCATTTTTCAGACTAATATCCATAAGAATTAAATCATACAAATATTTTGATGTAAGTTCAAATGCTTCATCTGCATCTGTTGCTATATCTGTGCTAACAACACCTTTCAAATAATGTCTTAAAACTTCAGCGTTTAATTCATTATCTTCAACAATCAGAATTCTTTTGGAATTGATTTGCGAATTACCTGTAATTTTAATCTGCCTTTTTACTTTACTGTCCGGAAAATCAAAAGGAACATATACCGAAAATTTAGAACCAATTCCCTTCTCGCTCTCAACATTAATTTTTCCGTTCAGTAATTGAATCATTTTTTTGGTAAGAGTTAA